>Ga0209916_1001879_pt1 | contig 13823 bp, 14 predicted proteins | sample ThiBio_1000_plan_FD_183956 | JGI IMG/M metagenome (GOLD analysis project Ga0209916, IMG submission 183956) | Wastewater bioreactor microbial communities from Cape Town, South Africa - Thiocy_solids_2 (SPAdes) | ecosystem: Engineered > Bioreactor > Thiocyanate-remediating > Anaerobic-Aerobic ... | reverse complement strand
ACGGCTTCCGGTCGCGCCCACCCCTCATCCGGCCTTCGGCCACCTTCTCCCTCAAGGGGAGAAGGCCGTTCGGCGTCGGCTCGCGTGAGTGTCGCATGCGAGATCCGATAAGTGTCGGGTCGTCAGCCCGCCGGGAGAGGGTGGCCCGAAGGGCCGGGTGAGGGTCGTGGCGCTTCGGGATACGCTCCGGGTTCGCGTTGTTTCGACCCGACGCCCTCCGCGAAGCGCCACGACCCTCACCCGCCGCTGGCGCGGCCGCCCTCTCCCGGTGGGAGAGGGGACGGAACGGGCGGCCTGGGCCGATGCAAACGCATTTTATACTAACTATTTAGAACATGAACTCTCAGCCGACCCGCTCCACGACCATCGCCACGGCGTTGCCGCCTCCCAGGCAGAGCGACGCCACGCCGTAGCGCAGGTTGGACCGCTCCAACTCGTGCAGCAAGGTCGTCAGGACGCGGGCGCCGCTGGCCCCGATGGGATGGCCCAGGGCGATCGCCCCGCCGTTGACGTTGACCCGTTCCGAAGTCAGGTCGAGCCTTCGAAGGCACGCCAGCGCCTGCGCCGCGAAGGCCTCGTTCAACTCGAAGCGGTCGATCAGCGAGGAGTCGAGCCTGGCCCGGACGAGCGCCTTTCGGATCGCCAGGACGGGAGCGACGTACAGGTCCTTGGGTTCGGTCCCCGAGGTCGCCGAGGCGAGGATTCGAGCCATCGGCTCGCGGCCGAGCTTCCGGGCGACCTGGAACGAGGCCACGACCACCGCGGCGGCGCCGTCGCTGATCATCGAGGCGTTACCGGCCGTGACCGTTCCCTCGCGATCGAAGGCCGGCGACAACCCAGCCAGCCGATCGCCGCTGGCGTCCGGCCGCGGGCCCTCGTCCGACTCCACCCGGTCGACCCGCCCCTTGCGGCCGGGGACGTCGACCGGGACGATCTCGGCGGCGAACGCCCCCTCGGCCGCGGCCCGACAGGCCCGTCGGTGGCTCTCCAGCGCGTACTCGTCCTGCGCCTGACGGCTGATCGCGTCGCGGGCCGCCAGGTCGTCGGCGATCGCGCCCATCGACAAGCCACTCATGGAGCAATACAGGCCGTCGTGGATCATGGAGTCGGTCAAGGTCCGGTCGCCCGCGGGGGGGCCGCTCCTCGGGGCCAGGAACGGGGCGCGACTCATGCTTTCCATCCCGCCGGCGACGACCACGTCCGCGTCGCCCGCGCGAATCGCCTGGGCGGCGAGCATGACCGCCTTCAGCCCCGAGCCGCACATCTTGTTGATCGTGAGCGCGGCGACGGTCGGCGGCAGGCCGGCGGCGATGGCCGCCTGACGCGCCGGCGCCTGGCCGAGCCCGGCGGAAAGCACGTTCCCCATGACGACCTCGTCGACGTCTCCGGGGCCGACTCCCGACCGCTCGACGGCCGCCGCGATCGCGAGCGCGCCGAGCTTGATCGCCGGGACGGTGGAAAGCGACCCCTGGAACTTGCCGATTGGGGTGCGGGTCGCGGCCAGAATGACGGGGCTGTCCATGACGTCGTCCTCTCGGCTCGTCCGGGAGGATCGAGGGCGGAACCGAATCGACCCGCCCGGCCGTCTCGACCGCTCCCGCCTCCGAGTCGTTCGGAAGCGAATCGCGAGACGCGAGCCCATATCGGATTATAATACCGATAGGCGTGTTGATCGATCCCGTCGCCGGAAGATCCGGTCGATGCCGCTTGGCGGGGGTTCGTCATGAATGAGCGACATGCGCCCTGGGTCGACGGCCTCACGATCGGCGAGGTCCTGCGCGAGACGGCCCGCCGGTTCGGCGATCGCGACGCATTGGTCTTTCACCAGGCGGACTTCCGTTGCGACTACCGACGACTCGACGAGCAGGTCGACGACGTCGCGCGAAGCCTCATGGCCCTGGGACTCAAGCGCGGCGACCACTTCGGCGTCTGGGCGACCAACTGGCCCGAGTGGGTCCTTCTCCAGTTCGCCGCGGCCCGCGTCGGCGTGGTGCTGGCCAAGATCAACCCCTCGTACCAACTGGCCGAGGCGCGATACGCCCTGGCCCACTCGGACGTTCGCGGCCTGGCCTTGATCGAGCGGTTCAAGACGAGCGACTACTTCGGGATCGTCTCGGAGCTTTGCCCGACGCTGGCGACGTCGCCGCCCGGCGAGTTACGCTCCGACGCCCTTCCCGAGCTTCGGTGGGTCGTCGCGATCCGCGACGGCGGCCTCCCCGGCATGCTCGACTGGTCGGACTTCATCGAGCGGGGACGATCGATCTCCCGCGAGGCCCTCGCCGCTCGCGAGGCCCTCAACCGGCCCACCGACCCGATCAGCCTCATGTACACCTCCGGCACGACCGGCCCGCCCCGCGGCGTCCTGCTGTCGCACCGCAACCTGCTTTTAAACGCCCATTACGCCGGCGCGAACATGGGGATCGACGAGAACGACCGCATCTGCATCCCCGTCCCGCTTTACCACTGCTTCGGCTGCGTGCTGGGGACGGTCGTCGCGCTGGTCCGCGGCGCGGCGATGATCTTCCCGCGCGAGTCGTTCCGCCCCGACGCCACCCTCGACGCCGTCGAGCGCGAGCGCTGCACCGCGATCTACGGCGTGCCGACGATGTTCATCGCCGAACTCGAACACGAGAGCTACCCCGGACGCGACCTGACCTCGCTGCGGACGGGGATCATGGCGGGCAGCCCTTGTCCCATCGAGTTGATGCGACGGGTGACGACCTCGATGGGTGCCCGCGAAATCACCATCGGCTACGGCCAGACCGAGGCCTCGCCTCTGATCACCCAGACGAAGCGCGACGATCCGATCGAGCTTCGCGTCGGCACCGTCGGAAAGCCGCTGCCGGGGATCGAGGTCAAGGTGGTCGAACCCGCGACCGGACTGGAGGTGCCCGACGGGATTTCCGGCGAGCTTTGCAGTCGAGGCCACGGAGTGATGCTGGGTTACTACAAGATGCCCGAGCAAACCGCCCGGGCGATCGACGGCGACGGCTGGCTGCACACCGGCGACCTCGCCACGCGCGAGCCCGACGGCTACCTCCGAATCACCGGCCGCATCAAGGACCTCATCATCCGCGGGGGCGAAAACGTCTCCCCCCACGAGATCGAGGCCCTCTTGCTGACGCACCCGAAGGTCGAGGACGTCCACGTCGTCGGCGTCCCCGACCGCAAGTTCGGCGAGGAGATCCTCGCCAGCGTCAAACTCAGGAGCGGCCAAATCGCGACCGAGGCGGAGATCCGCGCGTTCTGCGCCGCGACGCTGGCGCGTTTCAAGGTGCCGCGCTGGGTCCGGTTCGTCGAGGAGTTCCCCACGACCGTGACAGGGAAGGTCCAGGCGTACAAGATCCGCGAGCAGGCCGTTCGCGAACTCGGCCTGGAGGCGGACGCCGGCATCGAGACCGCCTGACCATGAGGAGGCGCGCCATGCGAATCGAAGGCCGAACGTTCCTCGTCTCCGGCGGCGGCTCGGGCCTGGGCGCGGCCTGCGCCCGGCTCCTGGTTTCGCGAGGCGGCAACGTCGTCATCGCCGACGTCGACCCCGACGGCCGCGGCCTGGCCGCGGGCCTGGGGTCGCGCGCGATCTTCGCGCTCACGGACGTCACCGACGAGGCGAGCGTGGCCGCCGCCGTCGCCGCGGGCGTCGAGGCTTTCGGCGGGCTGGACGGGGCCGTGACCTGCGCCGGGATTCTGGGGACCGAGAAGCTGCTGCCGCGCGACGGGCCGCCGTCCTCGGCCAACTTCAGGCGCGTCGTCGAGGTCAACCTGATCGGGACGTTCCACGTGGTCCGGCACGCGGCGGACGCCATCCGAAACCGACCGCCGGGGCCCGACGGCGAGCGCGGGGCGATCGTCACGACCGGGTCGATCGCCGCGGAGGAGGGACAGATCGGCCAGGCCGCCTACGCGGCGTCCAAGGGAGGCGTGGCCGCGCTGACGCTCCCCGTCGCCCGCGAGTTGGCCCGCCACGGGATTCGAATCGTCAACGTAGCCCCCGGCGTGTTCGACACCGCGATGATGGCGGGCGTCACGCCCGAACTCCGCCGGTCGCTCTCCGAGCAAATCCCCTTCCCGCCGCGGTTCGGCGAACCCGACGAGTACGCCGCCCTGGTGGAGCACGTGATCGAAAACCCGATGCTCAACGGCTCGACCATCCGTCTCGACGGCGGGATGCGGATGCGGGGGACGTAAGCCCGGCCGCGATCAATAAAACGGCCTGGGCATGTTGCCGCGCTTGGAGTCGGAGAGCAACTCGGCGATGGTGGAGTCGCCCAGGGCCTTCTCCACCATCGCCGCGGTGTCGTCCAGCCGGGCGTGGAGCGGGCAGAGGGTCTTGTGTTCGGGGATGCCCAACGGGCAATGCTCGATCCGCCGCACGGGGTCGACGGCCTGGACGACGTCGAGCACCGTCAGCTCCTCGGGCGCGGCGGTCAGGGTGAACCCGCCGTGCAAGCCTCGCTGGGCGCGGACGATCCCGGAACGGCCGAGGGTCTGCATCACCTTGGCGAGATAGCCGGGAGGGACGCGGGTCACTTCGGCGATCTGCTGGGTCGTTTGCGGGACGTCCGGTTTCTCGGCCAGATATACGACGGCCCGAAGCGCGTACTCGGCGGTCTGTGAGATCATCGGCGACTCGAATGTTGATGATGAATGAGCGACGTCGCCTCCGCGCCTCCGGGGCTCCCCCCCGGCGGGCCCGACGGTCCCGTCCTATAAGTCGAAATGATCGCGATCGAGGTTTTCAAGGGACGCGCGGCGCCGTGCGCCGCGGAATCCAAGGGGTGCGAGGGAGAGGGGCGCGATCGATCCGCCCGGGGCCCGCGCGGGAGGCTGATCGGCGCCCGGCCGAGATTTGGTCACGATTCGTCGCCTCCCGACCCCGCGGCGGCCGATTCTATCCGATCCCGCTCCCATCAGTCGATACTAATTATAGAGCGGGCTTCAAGCCGGATCCGACGCCCTCGACGAATCGAACATAATGTATATAGGAATGCATGGATTTCGAGTTCGCGACGGCTTTCCGCGGCTCCTTCCGGCGCCCGCCGCGAGGGGCGGGTCGAGCCGCGGCGATTCGACGACGGCCGAGCCGGCGGTCGACCCCGCGACCCGAAAAAAGGATATTCGGACCTTGACATCGATAATTCGGTTTCTAGACTGATTGGCATCCGGCAAGGGGCGAGTCCCACGGTGGGCGCGACGTTCCGGGGCGGCCGCCGGCGACGGCGCGACGGCGCGTCGATCCGCGACGGCGCGGGCCGGCCGACGGTTTTCAAAAGGAACGCGAACCCCATGGAGACAGCCGCGACGATGGAGTTATCGGCATGAGCACCTCGTCCCCGTCGTTCGTCGCGGCCCGTCCGTCGGTTTGGCGGCGCGCCGCGGACTACCTCGCGCTGTCCAAGCCGAAGATCATGCTCATGGAGCTGGTCACGGTGGCGGCGGCGACGGTGGCGGCCGTCCACGGCGCGCCCGACGCCCGGCTCCTGGGTCACGCCCTGCTGGGGACGTTCCTGGTGGCCGCCGGCGCGAGCGTCGGCAACCAATGGCTGGAGTGGCGCTCCGACGCCCTGATGGACCGCACCGCCGACCGCCCCTTGCCCTCGGCCCGCATGAGCCGGGGCGAGGTGGCGGCGTTCGGCGCGGTCGTCACCCTGGGCGGCGTCGCGTACCTTTGGACGTTGGTCAACCCGGCGACCGCCGCGATCGGCGCCTTGACGTGGTTCGTCTACGTCTGCCTGTACACGCCCTTGAAGTCGCGCTCGACCTCGAACGTCACGGTGGGCGCGGTCTCGGGGGCGTTGCCGATCCTGATGGGCTGGACGGCCGCGGGCCGGCCGCTCGACGTCGGCGCGGCGGTCCTCTTCGCGGTGGTCTTCCTCTGGCAGTTCCCGCACGTCATGGCCGTGGGCTGGATCTACAGGCGACAGTACGCCGCGGCGGGGCTGAGGATGGTGCCGGTGGTCGACCCCTCCGGAAGGCGGGCGGGACGGGTCGCGACGGCGGGGGCCCTGGCGCTTCTGCCCGTAAGCCTGCTCCCCGCGGCGATCGGCATGGCCGGCCCCTGGTATCTCTGCTGGGCGGCGGGGCTGGGCCTCTGGCAGGCGCTGCGGGCCTTCCAGTTCCTGGCCGGCCGGGACGACCGGACGGCGCGCGCCCTGTTCCGGGCGACCCTGGCCTATTTGCCGGCGCTCCTGACGTGGATCGCCGTCGGACTCCTGAGACCCTAAGCGATCGACGGGACGAGGGACGTCGATCGGTCACGCGACGATAACGGTTCTTAAAATCGACGAAACGAACGACATGTTCACTCATTCGCGAGCGAGGTTCGATTCCATGACCCAACGGACGGAACGCGGATCGCTTCGAGGCCGGGCCTCGGGCGCGGCGACGGCCTTCTCCCTCTTCTCCGCGGCGGCCGCCGCGCTTCTGTTGCCCGGCTGCGGCGGGTCCAAGCCGGCCGCGCCGGCGGCGCCGATCGAGGCGACCGTGAAGGGCGACGGGGTGGTCACCGGCAAGGTGACCCTGGAGGGGACGCCGCCGGAGGAGCAGCCGCTCCCCCTGGACCAGGCCTGCAACGACTCCTGCCAGGCGCATGACAAGGAGACGCCGCGGCTGACCCGCAACTACGTGGTCAAGGACGGCGGCCTCGCCGAGGTGCTGGTGACGGTGGTCGACATCCCGGCCCAGCCGATCCCGGCGGGGACGGGCCCGCTCACGATCACCCAGCGCGGCTGCGAGTACGAGCCCTACGTGGCGGCCTGCCAGGTCGGCCAGACGATCCACGTCGTCAACGACGACCCGCTGACCCACAACATCCACACGATGCCCAAGGTCTCCGGCAACAAGGAGGTCAACCAGAGCCAGGCCGCCAAGGCGGCGCCGCTGGACTTCGTCTACGACAAACCGGAGCAGTTCCTGCGGTTCAAGTGCGACGTCCACCCCTGGATGTTCAGCTACGTCAGCGTCCTGAACCACCCGTTCTTCGCCGTCACCGGCGAGGACGGCTCCTTCGAGATCAAGGGCCTTCCCGACGGCAAGTACAAGCTGAAGTTCGAACACCGCAAGGCCGGCGAGACGACCCGGGAGGTCGAGGTCAAGGACGGCAAGGCGACGGCCGACGTCGTGCTCAAGGTCGCGTCGGCCTAACGTGAGGCCCGCGCGGCGACGCTCGCCCGGGGAGGAGAGAACCATGTCATCAGAGACGCACGAGCTTGGTTTCCTGCGAAAGTACGTCTTCTCGCTCGATCACAAGGTGATCGGCATCCAGTACGGCATCACCTCGCTGTCGTTCGTCTTCGTCGGGCTGGTCCTGATGATGCTGATGCGGTGGCAGATCGCCAACCCGGGCGAGGCCGTGCCGATCGTGGGAGGGCTCCTGGAAGGCGTGATGGGCGTCCCCGCCGCCGAGGGGAAGATCTCGCCCGACCTGTACAACATGTTCGGGGCCATGCACGGCACGATCATGATCTTCCTGGGGATCGTCCCCCTGGTCTTCGGCGCCTTCGGCAACTACCTGGTGCCGCTCCAGATCGGGGCGCCGGACATGGCGTTCCCCAAGCTGAACATGTTCAGCTATCACCTGTATCTCTGGGGCGGCCTGGTCATGCTGGCCAGCTTCCTGGCGCCGGGCGGCCCGGCGCAGGCGGGCTGGACGTCGTACCCGCCGTTGACCACGATCATCCCGACCGACGGCCAGACGTACTGGATCATCGCCATGGTGATCATCATCACGTCGTCGCTGTTGGGGTCGATCAACGTCATCACGACGGTGATCCAGCTCCGGGCGCCCGGCATGACCTGGGGCCGGCTGCCGTTCTTCGTCTGGACCGAGTTCGTCACCGCCTTTTTGCTCCTGCTGTCCTTCCCCCCGCTCGAGTCGGGCGCCATCCTCCAGTTCGTCGACCGGATCTTCGGGGCCAGCTTCTTCATGCCCCACGACCTGATCGTCTCCGGGACGCCCATGGCCGACGTCAGCGGCGGCGGCAGCCCGCTCTTGTGGCAGCACCTCTTCTGGTTCCTGGGGCACCCCGAGGTCTACGTCCTGGTGCTCGCCCCCATGGGGATCGTCACCGAGATCTTCGCCAACAACATCCGCAAGCCGATCTGGGGCTATCCGGCCATGGTCGGCTCGATCCTGACGATCGGCTTCCTGTCGATGGTCGTGTGGGCGCACCACATGTTCATGACCGGGATGGGCTCGAACATCTCGATGTTCTTCCAGACGACGACGACGGTGATCTCGATCCCGTCGGTGATCGTCATGACCTGCCTGCTGTTGTCCCTGTGGGGCGGCTCGATCCGGTTCACGGTGCCGATGCTCTTCGCGATCACGTTCCTGCCGATGTTCGGCATCGGCGGCCTGACCGGGATCCCGATGGCGTTCAACAGCACCGACACGGTGCTGCACGACAGCTACTACATCATCGGCCACTTCCACTACCTGGTGGCGCCGGGCACCCTCTTCGCCGTCTTCGGCGGGATCTACTACTGGTTCCCCAAGGCGACGGGCCGGCACATGAGCGTCAAGCTCGGGCACGCCCACTTCTGGGGCTCCCTGGTCTGCATGAACCTGATCTTCTTCCCGATGCTGGTCCAGGGCCTCGCCGGGATGGGCCGGCGGATGTCCGACGGCGGCGCCAACTACTCGCTGGCCAACCCGTCCAACGAGGGGGTCGTCGGCGCCCTGAGCTCGACGATCATGGGCCTGAACGTCCTGATCGCCTGGTCGGTCGTGGCTCTGGCGTTGTTCCAGCTGCCGTTCATCTTCAACTTCTTCTACAGCATCGTCGCCGGCGAGAAGGTGGAGAACGACAACCCCTGGGGCGCGACGACGCTCGAGTGGCAGACCCCGACGCCGCCGCCGCACGGCAACTTCGCCGAGCCGGTGGTCGTCTACCGCAAGGCCTACGACTACAGCCTGCACTTCAAGGCCCTGCACGCGCAGGAGGCCCCGGAATGGGGCTCCGTGGCCCATCTCCCCGACTTCGAGCCGCAGAACCTCCCCGTCTCCGCCGAGACGGTCGGGGCCCCGGAGTGACGACGAGGCGGCCCCGCGACCCGGGGCCGCCGGCGCGACCGAACCGCACACGCAGCAGGAACCTTCGCATATGAGTCATTCACAACACGAGGCGATCCCGTATACGACCGAGGTTCGCGAGGACACGGGGCTCTACAACGGCAAGCTGGGGATGTGGCTGTTCCTGGCCTCCGAGGTGATGCTCTTCGGCGGGTTGTTCTCCGCCTACGTCTTCCTCCGCCTCGGCGCCCGGCCCGGCGAGTGGCCCCACGGCCTTTTGAACATCCCGATCGGCACCTTCAACACCCTGGTGCTGATCACGTCGTCGCTGACGGTGGCCATGTCCTGGACGGCGCTCAAGCTGGGCGACTTCCAGACCTACCGCAAGTACCAGCTCGTCACCCTGGCCTGCGCGGTCGGGTTCCTGGCGATCAAGAGCTTCGAGTATTACGACAAGTTCACCCACTACGAGGTCTGGCTGAAGGCCCCGCTCGCGGCCGGCGAGCACCCCGGCCTGGCGGGCCACGCCGCCGCCCCCGACGCCGAGGTCCCCTCGGTCATCGGCCATGTCGAGGGGGTCGGCCCGTTCGAGACCCTGGCCTCCCTGGAGGAGGCAGGCGCGACGTCGATCACGATCCACCCCGACAAGTACCACTACCGGCTCACCGCCTGGCAGCAGGCCGAGCGGACCATGAAGGAGGCGTCGATGGAGGGGGGCTCGGCGGGCGCCGAGGCCCACGAGGGGTTGACGATCGAACTCTCGAAGATCGCCAGGCTCTCCGCCCTGGTCCCCCGGCACAGCACCTTCTTCGCCTGCTACTTCACCCTGACGGCGCTGCACGCCCTGCACGTCGCCGGCGGCATCGTGGCGTTCGCCTGGCTGCTCTGGCCCGGCGCGCGGATGTGGCGGGAGGAGCCGGAGCGGTACACCAACCGCATCGAGGTGACCGGCCTGTTCTGGCACTTCGTCGACCTGGTCTGGATCTTCCTCTTCCCCACCCTCTACCTCCTTTGACCCGGCGAACCGGAGGCGGCAGAATGTCCGAAGCGACGTCGACCCCCACGCTCCCCGCGACCCACGGCCACGGCCACGGCCACGCGGACGACCCCGAGCACATCCGCCAGATGCAGAAGCGGTTCCTGATCGTCTACGGCGTGCTGATCGTGGGCACGATCCTGACGGTCTCCATGTATTACGTCTACTTCGAGGAGATGTGGCAGACGGTCAGCGTGGCCATGCTGATCGCCTCGGTGAAGGGCCTGTTCGTGGCGATCGTCTTCATGCACCTGTGGCACGACCACCGCAACCTCGGCACGATCCTCCTGTACACGGGCGTGGTCGCGGTGGGCCTCTTCGCCCTGACCATCGGCTCGTTCCTCAGCGTGGTCGGCCCCCAGTACCTCGTGAGGTGACCGATGTCCCTGAAGGCCTTCCACCTGTTGTTCGTCGCGGCGTCCGAACTCCTCCTGTTCGGCTTCGCCGCCTTCGAGAACTACCGCTACTGGCACTTCACGCTGGACGGCGCGGACTTCTGGTTGGGCACCGCGTCGAGCCTGATCGGCGTCGCGCTCTTGCCCTACGCCTGGTACTTCCTGCGCAAGACCAGGGACATCGGCCTGATTTGAGAGGAGCAACCATGTATCGATTTCCGAGGGGCCGAGCCTCGTGGGCCCTCGCCCTCGCCCTCCTGGCGGCGCCGAGGGCGGCGGACGCCTGCGCGGTCTGCCTGGGGAAAAGCGAGGACCCGTCGACCCGCGGGCTCAACGCCGCCATCGTCACCCTCGTCGCCGCGCTTCTGTGCGTGATGGGGCCGATCGTGGGCTTCATCGGCTATCTGACCCGGCGCGCGATCATCCACCCCCTACCCCGGCCGGACGCTCCGGGAGGAGTCGAGCACGATGGACTGGATTGACGGCCTGATGGGCAAGCTGCTGAACCTGCCGCCCCTGGGGACGAGGGAAGGCGAGAGCATGGACCGGCTGCTCAACGCCACGCACGTCTCGATGGTGGTGTTGTTCGCGATCTGGTTCGCCTTCCTGGTCGTCGCGCTGGTGCGGTTCCGGACCAAGCGGCACCCCCGCGCCAACGCGACCGGGGTCAGCCCGATGATCTTCCTCCTGGTCATCGGCATGGTCCTCCTGGACGAGTTGGGGACGCTCTTCGGCGCCGCGATCCCGCTTTGGAACAAGCACTTGGCGGGGTTCCCGGCGGAGAAGGACGCGACCGTGGTCCGGGTGGCCGCCCAGCAGTTCACCTGGAACGTCCGCTACCCCGGCGCCGACGGCAAGTTCGGCGGGCAGGGCATGTCGTTCGTCGACGACGACAACCCGCTCGGCTACGACCCCGCCGACCCGGCGGGCAAGGACGACGTCTCGCCGCCGCTTAAGGACCTTCGCGTCCCGTTGATCCCGATCGACGTCGACGGCGACGGTCGGCAAGATCTCGACGAGGAGGGGAAGCCGAAGTTCAAGCCGGTGCTGATCCACCTGTCGAGCCTGGACGTCATCCACAGCCTGAAGATCCTGCCGTTTCGGATCTGCCAGGACGCGATTCCGGGGATGAGCATCCCGGTCTACTTCACGCCGACCAAGACGGGCAAGTTCATGATTACCTGCGCCCAGTTGTGCGGCAACGGCCACGCGACCATGGTCGGCTGGCTCACCGTCATGGAACCCGAGGAATACGCCCGGTGGCAGGCGAATTACCTCGTCGACAAGTCGGCCGCGCGCGGTTGAGGCGCGGCGGCGGTCATCTTCTCCAGGGGCCGCGCCGGCCGAAGTCGCGGCCGGACGCGGTGGGAGTCGTGGAATGCCGAATCGAGACCGACTGATATTCGTGATCCTGACGGGCCTCGCCTCGGCGCTGTCCGTCCCGTACCTGCTGGTGAAGACCGGCGCGTGGGAGCCGGCCGCGGCCGCGGCCCCCGACGCCGCCTCCGCGACTCCGTTCCGCGACCCCGACGACCTGCCGGTCGTCGACGAGATCGCCGACTTCTCGATGACCGACCAGTCCGAGAACTCCGTCGGCCGGGCCGACCTGCTGGGGAAGGTCTGGGTGGCCGACGTCATCTTCACCCGCTGCCCCGGCCCCTGCGCCAAGATGACCCGACGCATGGCCGATCTTCAAGACTCGATCCCGCCGGAGTGGCCGGTCCGGTTCGTCTCGGTGACGACCGACCCCGGGCACGACTCCCCCGAGGTGCTGCGGCGCTACGCCGAGACCTTCCACGCCGACCCGGCGCGGTGGAGCTTCCTGAACGCGCCCAAGGCCGACGTCGCGAAACTCGCCGTCGACGGCCTGAAGCTGGTGGTGCTGGACAAGGAGGAGGCGCGCGAGTCGCCCGAGGACTTGTTCATCCATTCCACCGTCCTGGCGCTGGTGGACAAGCGCGGCCGGCTCCGAGGCGCGTTCGAGTCGATCCCCCTGGACGTCTCCAAGCTCGAAGGCTTCGAGGGGGCCGAGCCGCCGGCCGAGGAGTCCTGGGAGACGACGCTGAAGCCTCGGCTGCTGAAGGCGATCGAGCGGCTGGTCGCGGAAGACTGACCTCGCGGACTACGACGCGAAACCCCTTGAACCACGGGACCCTTGCGCATGCAGACCCTCGCGCTGACCATCTTCCTGATCTTCGCGCCGATCGTGGGCGCGATCTTCTTCTACATCGCCCGCAGCGGCGCGAACCCGGCCGAACTGTCCTACAAGGCCTACTCCCGGACCAGGCTCCTGGTCCTGGTGGGCTTTACGACGGTCGCCCTGATCGCCACGCTCCTGACGATCACCGACACCCCCTACGCCCACGCCGGCGAGCAGCCGGACCGGATCGTCTACGTCTTCGGCAAGCAGTTCGCGTTCAAGATCTCCGACAAGCCGATCGCGGTCGAGGACGCGATGGACGACGAGATCATCCTGCCGAAGATCCAGCCGATCAAGGCCGGCGATCTGGTCGAGTTCCGGATCTCGGCCGCCGACGTGACCCACGGCTTCAGCATCTACGACCTCGACGGCGAGGTCCAGACCCAGACCCAGGCCATGCCCCAATACGTCAACCGCCTGCGCTACCGCTTTCCCAAGGCCGGCGCCTACCAGGTGCTCTGCTTCGAGTTCTGCGGGATCGGCCACCCCGGAATGAAGGCGGACCTCGAAGTCGTCGATGCCGCTCCGGCCGTGGCGGCCGCGCGCTGAAAGTCCGTCCCATAAGTGGTAAAAGACAGCCATTACGGTCTTCCCCCGCGAGGGGGGAAGGCCGTTTATCCGACGTCTTCCCCCCTCGCGGGGGAAGACAGACCGCGAAGCGGCCGGATGAGGGGGATGACGCGACCGGAAGCCGTCGGAACGTCGAAAGCCAGACCAGGCGGCTCGGGATCCCGAGGGCCTTCTTGCTCGCCCCCCTCATCCGGCCCTTCGGGCCACCTTCCCCCGCGAGGGGGGAAGGCCGTTTATCCGACGTCTTCCCCCCTCGCGGGGGAAGACAGACCGCGAAGCGGCCGGATGAGGGGGACGACGCGACCGGAAGCCGTCGGAACGTCGAAAGCCAGACCAGGCGGCTCGGGATCCCGAGGGCCTTCTTGCTCGCCCCCCTCATCCGGCCCTTCGGGCCACCTTCCCCCGCGAGGGGGGAAGGCCGTTTATCCGACGTCTTCCCCCCTCGCGGGGGAAGACAGACCGCGAAGCGGCCGGATGAGGGGGACGACGCGACCGGAAGCCGTCGGAACGTCGAAAGCCAGACCAGGCGGCTCGGGATCCCGAGGGCCTTCTTGCTCGCCCCCCTCATCCGGCCCTTCGGGCCACCTTCCCCCGCGAGGGGGGAAGGCC
>Ga0209916_1001878_pt1 | contig 13836 bp, 13 predicted proteins | sample ThiBio_1000_plan_FD_183956 | JGI IMG/M metagenome (GOLD analysis project Ga0209916, IMG submission 183956) | Wastewater bioreactor microbial communities from Cape Town, South Africa - Thiocy_solids_2 (SPAdes) | ecosystem: Engineered > Bioreactor > Thiocyanate-remediating > Anaerobic-Aerobic ... | reverse complement strand
GGTGCAGATGCCCGCCGCCAGCCCGTAGGCGGAGGAGTTGACCGCCTCGATGGCCGCGTCCAGGTCGGTCGTCGGCAACACGGCGATCAGGGGTCCGAAAACTTCGTCGGTGACGACGGAGTGGTCCGCCGGCAGTCCGGTGACCACGGCCGGCCGCAGCAGACGTCCATCGGCTTCGCCACCGATCAGGGTGCCGTCGGCACGGGCCTTGTCGAGCGCGGCGAGGTCGGTCGCCAGTTGCGCGTCGGAGACGACCGGACCCATCATGGCACCGTCGGCGAGCCCGTCACCGGGAACGATCGTCGCCGCCACCTTCGCGAGCGCATCGACGAACGCATCGTGGATCCCCCCGGTGGCGATGACCCGCGAGGTCGCCGTGCAGGCCTGGCCCGTCAGGCCGAAGCCGCCGGCCGCCGCGACCGCCGCAGCCACGTCTGGATCGGCGTCGTCGAGCACCACCAGGGCGTTCTTGCCGCCCATCTCGAGCTGGACCCGCCCACGGCGCCCCTGCACGACTCCGCGGATGTGCTCGCCGACCTTCGTCGATCCGGTGAAGGAGATCGCCGCGACGTCGGGGTGCGCAGCGAGCGCTTCGCCTACGACCGATCCTTTGCCGTTGACGATGTTCAGCACGCCGTCGGGCAGACCCGCCTCGGCGAGGACCGAGGCCAGGTTGTGAACGGAACGGGGGGTCAGCTCCGCCGGCTTGAGAACAACGGTATTCCCGCTGATCAACGCAGGCGCGAGTTTCCACGCGGGAATGGCGATCGGGAAGTTCCACGGAGTGACGAGACCGACCACCCCCAGGGGCTCCCGCCGGGTGTACACCATGGTGTCTGGGGTGTTGCTCGGGAACACGTCACCGCTGGCCCGCCAACCCAACGAGCCGAAGAAGCGGAAGACGTCGATGGCGCGGCGAACCTCGCCCATCGCCTCCGCGAGGGTCTTGCCCTCTTCGCGAACAAGGTCCTCCGCGACCGCGCGCTGCCGGGACCGCAGCAGATCGGCCGCGTCCAGCAGGATCGCTCCGCGCTTCGGCGCGGGAATGGCCTCCCATGCCGGTTGTGCCGCCTTGGCAGCGGCCACCGCGTCGGCCACGGTCTCGCCCGTGCCGCTGGCCACCACCGCAACGACCGAGTCGTCGAAGGGGTTCCTGGACTCGACTTCTGGCTGTCCGACCCACTCGCCACCGATGAAATGCCGAAGTTCCAGTGCTGCCGTCATCAATGATCAAGACCTTTCGTATTGCTGGTTTCTGTTGCCGTGTTGTGGCCGACGCGGTGCCCGGGTGCGTGACCAACTGTGTTGCCGAGCAAGGAGTCTCGCTATCTCCCGTCCGGCAGCACCGCTGCGAGATGTCGCCCCAGCTGCTCGCTCAGAGTGTCCGGCATGGTGCGACCCGGAAGCCGCACTCCCGCTTCGGCGATCAGACCGCGCATGCGGAGCGCCTCCTTTCGGATTGCCAGGGCGATACCGGGCTGCTGCTCGAAGACGGCCAGCGGGAGGTACGGCAGCCACGCCTGGCGTGCCATCTCGTAGCCGCCGTCCTTCCATGCCTGAATGCAGGCGAGAAGGCCTTCCGGAACCGAGAAGCCCGTCATGGCCCCAGCGGCCCCGGCGGCGAGTTCGTCGAGCAGACCGATGCCGCCGAGACCACCGAACACGGGCACATCGAGCCCATCGGCAAGGGTCCGCACCGCCACCGCGGTGGGCGGCGCCTCCGCCTTCACCGCCGCGCAGAATGGTTTGTCGCGCAGTGCCGCAACCAATACCTCGGGACGGATCGAGATTCCACTCACCGCCGGGTAGTCCTGGGCGACGATCCCGAGGCCGGTCGCCTGGTGAATCGCGTTGAAATGATCGATGAGCGTGGCCGGTGCAGTACTGTTCACCTGCACCATTGCACCGACAATGCGGTCGCCGGCGACGTCCTGAGCCTTGCGAACCTCGTCGATCGCCACCCGCGTGCTGAGGCTTGTCGCGCCCACGACGAGCGGCAGGTCGCACGTGTCGGCGGCGATTTCGACGATGGTCGCGCGCTCCTGGTCGGTGAGTCGGGCTGCCTCACCGAACACTCCGAGCACCGTCAGACCGGTCGCTCCGACCGACTGGTAGTGCTCGCACAGGCGCGCGACACCTGCCTCATCGAGGTCGAAGACCGAGCCGCTGAACGGCGTCGCGAGCACGCCCCACACTCCGGGCTCAAGCGGTGTCACCATCAGTTCTCCTTATTCCACTGTTTCTGCTCTGGCATTGACAATCGTTGCGGCAAAGAGGCTTTCGATGCCTCACCGGCCCGTCCACTCGGGTGGTCGCTTCTGCTGGAAGGCCGCCAGCCCTTCGACCGAATCTTCACTGTCGAGCGCGCTGATCAGTACCTCGGAACGCTGCGATTGAGCCTCCCGCGCACTCAGGTGCCCGGTGGTGGAGACCATGTGCTTGATGGCCCGCAGGGAGCTCGGCGCGCAGGCGAGGACATCGTCGACCCAGCGCTGCACGGCCGTGTCGAGGTCCGCCAGTGGCACCACCTCGTTGACGAGCCCGAGGCGATGCATCTCGCCGGCGGAGACCTTGCGTCCGGTCAGCAGAATGCCCATCGCCTGATTGTGCGGAATCTTGCGGACGAGCTGCGCGATCCCGCCATCGAGCGGAATGCGGCCCACCCGCGGTTCCGTGAGCCCGAAAACCGCCGACTCCGCGGCGATGACGATGTCCGCGCCCAGAACCACTTCCATCCCGCCTCCGAGCGCGTATCCATTGACGCGGGCGATGACCGGTACGTCGAGCGTCTGCCGCATGCTCAGGCCGCCGAACCCGTCCGGGCTCCGCGCGGCCCAGTACTCCAGGCCGGTGCGGTCGACCGCGGCGGCCGACATATCCGCCCCGGTGCAGAAGGCTCGCTCGCCGGCGCCGGTCACCACGACAACGAAGACCCGGCGGTCCTGCTCGATCTCGCGCCACAGATCGGCCAGCACGGACTCGGCGCGGGCGTCGAGCGCATTGAGCACCGCCGGCCTGTCGAAGGTGACGCGTGCCACGTGGCGATCGAGCTCGTATCGGATTCCGGCCGCTGCACGCTCCTCAGCGGACAGGTGCGGACCACGGGATTCCGTCATGCCTCGACCTCCTGCCCTGCCGAGCGGCCGGGTTGCGCATGGCCCGCGGCGTTTCCGGGCGCGATGTGCCGCAGCACCTCGTCGGTGTGCTCGCCGAGCCGGGGCGGGAACAGCCGCACCCGGGCCGGCGTGTCGGACAGCTGCACCGGGTTGCCGATCGCCTTGACCACGCGGCCCTTCTCGTCCTCGCCCAGCTCGATGATCATCCCGTTGACGATCGTCTGCTCGGCCTGGAGCGCGTCGGCCAGGGACGTGACCGGGCCGCACAGGATGTCCTGCGCTTCCAGGCGCTGCATCCAGTAGTCGGTGGTGTTCGTCCGGTACCTCTCGCGGAAGATCGCCTGCAGCTCGGATCGGCGGGCGATCTGGCGTTCGATCGTGCTGTATTCGGGCCGCGCCGAGAGATCCTCGTCGAGCTCCAACGCAATCGAGATGTCCTGCAGCGGATTCTGCTTGAACGCACCGACCATGCAGATGGCGCCGTCGGCCGTCGGGAACGCGCCGGACAGCGGCATCGCACCCCAGTTGACCTCGAATCCGCGGTTCATCTGCATGCACGCCTCCTGCATCTGCATGGCGAGCATCGAGTTGTACAGGGACACGTCGACCTTCTGGCCGCGTCCGGTCTTCTCCCGGGCCATCAGCGCCAGCAGGACGCCCTGTGCCAGGTGCATCCCGGTGGTGAAGTCGCACAGGGCAGTGGGATACGTCCGGATCTCCTGACTCGGGTCGTTGCGGCGGAACATCACCCCGGTGTACGCCTGGGCCAGGACGTCCTGCCCGCCCTTGTACTCGTACGGCCCGGTCTCGCCGAATCCGGTTCCCTGCGCCCAGATCAGACGCGGATTGATCTCGGCCAGCGCCTCGTAACCGAATCCCATCCGGTCCATGACACCGGGCCGGAAGTTGGAGATCACCACATCCGCGGTCTCCACCAGGGCGAAGACCGCCGCTTTCCCCGCCTCGGACTTGGTATCGAGCTCAATGCTGCGCTTGTTGCGGTTGGTGGCCAGGAAGACCGGGTTGTTCAGGCCCGCCTCGTCCGGATACGAGTGACGGATCAGGTCACCCGTGCCGGGCCGCTCCACCTTGATCACGTCCGCGCCGAAATCGCCCAGAACCTGTGTGGCGCTGGGGCCCATGGTCACCTGGGTGAAGTCGAGAACGACGACGCCGTCCAGCGGCAGTACCTGCTCGGTCACGAGATCATTTCCAATTCGTCGTCATCGATCGTGGCATTCGCCGACGGCACATCGCCGGGATCGGCGCCCTGGTCCCGCATGGCAACCTGAATCTGCTTGGCCGGGACGTCCCGCACCAGGACCCCGTCCTTGACTGCGATCGCACCGGCGATTCCCGCCGCCTGGCCCATCGCCATGCAGGGCGGGATCTCCCGTGACGTGCGCTGGGCCTGCGGAGTCGCCGAGTAGTGCTTCCCGGCGACCAGGAGCTGATCCACCTGCCGCGGTAGCAGCGCTCGGTACGGCGTGTAGTAGTCGCGGCCGCGGGCCACCGAGTCCTCGAAGTAACGCCGAGTACGGACATCGTCCTGCGTCACCACGTACTCGCCGCGCAACAAGCGGGTCTGCCGCACGCCCATCTGCTGTGCGGTGTCCATCAGGAAGGACTTCTCGAAGCCCGGAAGCTCGTGACGAATCACGTCGAGAGCCGCCGCGATCCGTTCGCGCGCCGCGAACTCGGCGGCGGTCAGCGACACCGGGTCGGCCCCGTCGTAGCCGGTCAGGTGCGGGCAGTTGCACCACACCACGCCCGGCGACGGGGTCTTGAGCCACCACAGTTCCCATGCGCCGCCGAGCAGCCGCTTGATCTTGCGGTTGATCGCTCGCGTCTCGCGGGGATTCGCCTGCTCGAAGGCTTCTGCCGCGTCGGTGTCCACGCCGCCGAGGCGGAATACCAACGTCACCAGGTACCGGTCGTGGATGAAGTCGGCACCCGCCCTCGAGGCGACGTCGATGTCGCCGGTCGTATCGATGACGACCTCGCCCTTGATGGCCTGCGGGCCCGCTTTGGTCTCCACGACCACGCCGGACATCCGGCCGTCCTCCACCAGCGGCTGGGTGAACCAGCTGTGCAGGCGCAGGTCGACGCCGCTTTCCTGGACGATGTCGTTGGAGACCTGCTTCCACCCGTCGGGGTCGAACGCCGCGGCGAAACAGATCGGTTTCGGGCTGGTGTGCGATTGGAAATCGAATGTTCCCCATCGGCCCCACTTGGCCCACATCTCCGGGGAGGAGTAGCGGTCCTCCTCCGGCGGATACACCGCTTGACCACGGGCCTTGAGGCGATCGATGTACTCGGAGACGATCCCGGTGGTGGTGATCTCGGAGCCGTTGCACATATCGTCCAGCACCAGGACCATCCCGCCGGACGCCATGCCGCCGAGCGACGAATAGCGCTCCAGAAGCGTCACCGACGCCCCCGAACGCGCCGCAGCCGCAGCCGCACTCACTCCGGCAGGCCCGCCACCGACCACGATGATCTCCGATTCGGCGACTACCGGAACCTTCCGCGAGGGCAATTCCACGCTCCGCCGTTCCGTCGGAGCATTCTCATCACCGATACCAGGGTTCGTCATGCGGCCTCCTCAGCGTCCCACGTCACTACAAACTTTTCGATAATTCCGATAACAGCGAAAAAGACGGTCGCGAATATGGACGCGACAATCATCGTCGCCCACAGCAGCGGAACCCGGAAATTGTAGGTCGCCTGAATGATCAGGTAACCCAGGCCCTGCTGGGAGCCGATCCACTCTGCGACGATGGCCCCGATGACGGATGCCGTCGCCGCGATCTTCAACGATGAGAACAAGTACGGCAGCGACGCATAGATGCGCACCTTGAAGAACACCTCGCGCCGGCTCGCGGACAGCACCTTGAACAGCTCCAGCGACTGCGAGTCCACCGCCTGCAGGCCGCGCGTCATATTGACCAGGGTCGGGAAGAAGGAGATCAGTGCCGCAATGATGATCTTCGGTGAGTATCCGTAGCCGAGGATGACGACCAGCACCGGCGCGATCGCGACGATCGGGACGGTGCGGATGAAGACCGCGACGGGAAAGAATGCCCGCTCCATCGTCTTCCAGTGCACGAACACGATCGCCAGGATGATGGCACCGATGTTTCCGGCGAGGAATCCGAGAACACTCTCGAGCGCCGTCGGCCACAGATTGTCCAACAGTACCGAATAATCGTCGCGGAACGATTTCAGAACATCGATGGGCGACGGAATGATGTAATCCGGAATGCGGAAGATCAGCACGATCAGTTCCCAGAGAACCACCAATGACACGATCGTCACCACCGGCGGCATCATCTTGCGCCAGGTGCCGCGGCGCTTGCGCCGCGATGATGGGGTGCCTGCACGTGCGGTGCGGGCAGACAAGGCAGTCTCGGTCATGATTGCTCCAACAGGTGACGCAGATGGCTGGCCGTCTGGCCGAATCGCGGGTCGTCGCGCGACTCCATCGTTCTGGGGTACGGCAGGTCGATGGGCACGACCTCATTGATGCGTCCCGGATGCGCCGACATGACGACGACCTGCTGCGACAGGAAGACAGCCTCCGGTATCGAGTGCGTGACGAACACGATCGTGGTCCCGGTCTCCTCCCAGATCCGCAGCAGTTCCACATTCATCCGGTCGCGAGTGATTTCGTCGAGCGCCCCGAACGGCTCGTCCATGAGCAGGACCTTCGGCGCGCAGATCAGCGCCCTGGCGATGGAGACCCGCTGGCGCATACCGCCGGACAGCTCGTGGGGATAAGCCTTCTCGCGCCCTTTGAGGCCCACCAGCTCCAGCAGTTCCTCTGCCGATCGGGTGCGCCGGCCTTCCGGCACACCCCCTCCCACTTCGAGCGGTAACCGAACATTGCTGATCGCGGTGCGCCAGGGCAGCAAGGCGGAATCCTGAAAGACGAAACCGATGTCACGGTTGGTGCGCCGGTCACGTGCCGATGAGCCCAGCACGCTGACGTCGCCGCTGGTCGGCTCGATCAAATCGGCGAGAATCCGCAGCAGAGTGGACTTACCGCACCCGGACGGCCCCAGTAGCGAGGTGAAGCCGCCCGCCGGCAGCGTCGCCGTCACATTCGACAGAGCGGTCACCGAGCCGCGGTCACCGTCGAATCGCATGACGACATCGCCCACGGCGATCGGTGGGGCGGCCGTGGACGCGGTCACGCTGCCTTCCCCACCTTCGGCCGGGAACCTGCTGTCGCGTTGAGGATCTCGAGGGTCATGACGTCGTCCACGCTGGGAGTCGCGTCCTTGAACTGACCGAGCTTGGTCCAGAGGTCCAGCTGGCTCTGCCACTGGTCCTTCGCCATGGTTCCCCAGCCGTCCTTGGCGGTGTTCTCGTCGAACATGTAGGTCATGAGTTTCTGACCGCCTGCGAGCTGCGGATCCTTCTTCAGGCCGCTGAACTGCTTGAGCAGCATGTCCGTTGCCTCGTCCGGGTTCTCGTAGGCGTACTGCCATCCACGGCCGGTTGCCTCCAGGAAAGCGGCCAGGTCGTCGGCACGCTTCTCGATCACGTCGTCCGTCGCGATGTACAGGTTGGCGTATGACGGAATACCCGCATCGCCCAGCGTCATGGTGTGGTACTTGTCCTCCAGCGGCGCATAGGACTGCAGGTTCGTGGTCCAACCTGTGAAGCCATCGATGCGGCCGGTCACCAGCGGCGTCACCTCGCTGCCGACCACCTGGACGTCGACCTTGCTCGGATCGATGCCGTTCTGCGCCAGCACGGCCTGGACCAGGATCTGGCCGGTGGACTGCGTACCGATGGTCTTCCCGATGAGATCCTCGGGCTTGAGGATCGGATTCGAATCCTTCGAGATGATTGCCCAAGGCCACGCTTGCAGACCGCTGGCGAACGCCTTGACCGGAACGCCCTGGGATCGGCTGAGCATGATCGCCGGAGACGACGACGTCTGCGCGAAGGTCACTGCGCCGGACGCCGCAGTCGTGACGGGATCCACCGAGGAGCCGCCCGGCCGGAAGGTGAGGTCGAGGCCGGCTTCCTTGTACCAACCCTTCTGAGCAGCGACGACGTCCCCGAGCACGCCGTTGTCGCCGACCCATGCGATCTGGTAGTCCACGGAACGGGCCTTGCCGCCGCTGCTTGCCGGAGCGCTCGCCTGGGAAGGCGTCGCCGCGTTGCCGCCGGCATCGGAACCGCACGCAGCAGTGAGCAGGGGCAGTCCGAGCATTGCTCCGCCGAGCAGCGTGGAGCCGCTGTACAGGAATCGGCGGCGGCTGATGACGAGAGGCGGCTTGGATGAGGAAGCGGACATGAGTGGAGCTCCTTTGCGGATGGGTAGGGCGGCGTCTGGGCAAGACGTCGTCCGGTCGGTCGGATGCGGTCCAGTCGGTCGGGTCTGTGTTTTCCGGTACGTCGAATAGCTGGGCCAACGTGTTCTTCGTTGATCCCAGATGGTGTCGAGCCTGATGGTGCAGTGGTGCTGAGTTACCGAGCCGTGGATGGATGGGTATCGGTGACAGGTCAGACGATGAGACTGCGGCAGATCAGAATGTCGGCGGGGTGATGACCCACAGTGCCTTCACGACAGTGGGCCCACGGTTCGAGTACCAATGCGGGGTCGTGCTGGCGTACGTGATCGAATCTCCGGGTTCGAGGTCGTACGGGACGCCGTCGAGCCAGACGGTGTGCTCGCCCTCGAACAGGAAGCCGAACTCCTCTCCAGGGTGCTGGAAAGGCGTGGCTTCGGAACTGTAGCCGGGTGGCTCTTCCACCCAGACTGCCTCCATCGCGTTCCGCAACGATGGCGTCAACAGTTCGTGCGCCGATCCCTCGTCGCTGCCGTGGAAGTCCAGCGGCCGGCGCTCGTGCGAGCGAACCAGCGGCGATGGGCTTTCCACATCGTGAAGCAGCTGCGCGAGCGGCACACCCAACGCGTGTGCGATCTGAACGAGGGTGTTGAAGGAGGGGTTGCCCTTCCCACGCTCGATCATGCTGATGTGACCGATGGAGACGCCTGCGGTATCGGCGAGCTCCTGGAGGGTGAACTTGCGTTGTTCGCGCAGGACGCGCAGCCGGCCACCTACTTGCTCCATGAGCAGACTGACTGTGGTCACTGTCACCCCCGAATTGACTGCGTTTCAGCATGGGTGAAGATTTTCACTATGTCAACCCACGATGCCGCGAAATTTCAACCGGATCGATACAGTCGTGCGACCAATGACGTCGTCGGAGGAGAAAGGGGAACGACATGGATCTAGGACTCAGGGGCAGGAATGCGCTGGTGTGCGCATCGACCGCCGGGCTCGGGAGGGCCGTCGCCGAAGCACTGTCGGCAGAGGGGGCGCGCGTCGTCATCAGTGGCCGCCGCCAGGAACTCGCCAAGGAGATTTCAGCCGGACTCCCGCAGAGCGTGGCCGTTCCGTGCGACGTCACGGCTGAGGGAGCGGCGCAGCGCCTGGCGCGCGAATCGAGGGAAGCATTGAGCAGCGACATCGACATCGTGGTGCTGAACGGCCCAGGGCCGAAACCTGGCTCTGCGGCTGGACTGGCCACCGGCGATCTTCGGGCCGCCATGGAGACGTTGCTGCTGTTCCAGCAGGAATTGACCGAGCAGCTCCTGCCGGGGATGCGTGCCCACGGCTGGGGCAGGATCCTGTCCATCGGCTCGAGCGGTGTACTCGAGCCGATTCCGAACCTCGTCCTGTCCAATGTCGGCCGCTCCGCGCTCGCCGCCTATCTGAAGACGCTGGCCGGTGAGGTCGCCGGCGACGGCGTCACCGTCAACATGCTGCTGCCAGGCCGCATCGACACCGATCGCGTGCGCGCCCTGGACAACGCTCGCGCCCAGCGGGAGGGTCGCGCCGCCGCTGATGTGACGGCAGATTCCGCATCGTCGCTCCCGGCGGGCCGGTACGGCTCCCCTGCCGAGTTCGGCGCTATCGGAGCGTTCCTCTGCTCCCAGCAGGCGGGCTACATCACGGGCTCCGCGATCCGCTGCGACGGCGGCATGGCGCACCGGCTCTGAGCACCGTAGACGGCTCGAAGAGCGGCCCGGCATCCAGCGCGTCCGACTCGCGGCGGCCGGGCCGCTTGCGCTCTCGGCCCTTGCGCCGGGCCGATCCACCACCTACAGTCATGCACATGACAGACGTCCTACCAGTTGGCGCCTCGAGTGCCGCACCCGGATCGGCCCTGACCGCTGCGTTGCGCCAGCGCCAGAGCACCCCGAAGCTGGTAGCCGACGAAATTCTCGGCTGGATCGAACGCGGCGAATACAAGCCGTCCGACCCGCTGCCGTCCGAACGAGACCTGCAGCAACGCTTCGGCGTGAGCCGCGTCGTGGTGCGCGACGCACTGGTCCGGCTGCAGGCCGTAGGGCTCGTCACGGTCGAACACGGACGCGGCTGCTACGTCAGCGACGCCCTCGTCGATTGGTCGAGCGGGCCCTTCCGCGTATGGATGGACACCCATCAACTCGAGATCATCAACCTGCTCAAACTCCGGCGCGCCCTGGACGGCCTGGCCGCCGAGGAAATGGCATCCACCCACGATGCCGCCGCCATGAAGATCGTCGCCGACGCGGAACAGGCGTTCGCCGACGAAATAGGCGGCGAGGCCGATTCGGTCCGCCTCGCCAGCCTCGACAAGGACTTCCATGTCGCGATCGCCGACGCGAGTGGAATGACGATTATCGCTCAACTGCTCCACGAACTCGACGGTCATGCGGCGAACCTGCACCGCACCACGATGGGCATCGAAGGCCGCCCGCAGCAATCGCTGAACGACCACCGCTCGATCGTCACCGCTCTCCGGTCCCACGATGCCGCCGCAGCACGCCGAGCGGCCGAGGCGCATGTGGACGGCAGCATCGACCAGGTGCAGGCGATCATCGACCGCCGAGGGGAACGCACAGCCGGCTGATCCCGCGGTCGGCAATCAGCCATCCGGGGCAACGAGCGACCGGTCATCGCCCGGCCGTCGGCGACCCAGGAACATCCCGACCATTGCCTTTCTACTGCTCAACCCCGCTCGACTCAACACTGCTCAACGCTGCGCCCGCCCGCGTCCGCCGGACGCGATCGCAGCGACCTGACCTCACCGGATTGGAGTCCCCCATGTCGCGCACATTCACCCTCTCGTCGCTGTTCGGGATCGATCGCCCCGTCCTCGGCGGCATGCTGTTTCCGCCGCTGCTCGGCGCGCCGCGCCAGACGCTGACCACGTTCGAAGCCGTCGACCGCATCGTGGCGGAGGCCACGTCATTCGAAGCCGCCGGCGTGCGCGGACTCACGCTCGAGAACGTGGGCGACAACCCGTTCCCGCGTGACGAGGCGTCCACCGAGACCGTCGCCGCGTTCGCGATCATCGCCGCGGCCGTCAAGAAGGCCGTGAACATCCCCGTCGGCATCAACATCATGCGCAACTCGTGGCGGGCGGCCATGGCGATCGCGGCGGCAGTCGATGCCGACTACGTCCGCATCAATGTGCTCGGCGACGCCCTGGCCAGCGACCAGGGCTTCATCCAGGGCTGCGCCGACGAGCTGCTGCGCTATCGCAAGTACCTGGGGGCCGAAAAGGTTCGCATCTTCGCGGACGTCGACTGCAAGCACGGTGGGCCGATCACGCAGCGTCCGCTGGATGTGATCGCGCGCGATACCGCCTACCGACAGATGGCCGACGTCCTGCTGGTGACGGGTACCGACTCCGATACGCCGCCGAAGCTGGCCGATATCGAAACCGTCCGGGGGGCCGTTCCCGACGTGCCCGTGGTGATCGCCAGCGGCATGAGCGACGATTGCGTCGATCTGGTGCGCGCCGCGAACGGCACCACCATCGGCACCTACGCGCGCAATTGGAATCTCGACGGCCCGATCGACGTGGACCGAGTCCGCAATTTCGTCAAGACCGTCTCGGAGCTGTGACCGTGATGGCCGACGACGCGGCGGGCGCCGCGGAGGCTCGCACGCCGGCCGGCACCGGGCGGGCCACGGTGTTCCAGCTGGCGGACCTGCCCACCGACCGGATCGGGGACACGTATCGCATGGCCGCCGTCGCCGGCGACCATGCGACCGTGGGAATGCACTGGTTCGAGCCGGGTCATCCGGCGTGGCCCGCCCCGCACAGCCACCCTTACGATCAGCTGGCATTCGTCATCGAGGGGTCGATGCGCTTCACGCTCGGCGACGAGACGCGCATCGTGCACGGCCCGGCGGTGGTCCACATACCTGCGGATCTGCCTCATTCCGCCGACGTCATCGGCGACAAGCCGTGCTTCAACCTCGATGTCTTCGGGTTGGTGCGCGAGGACTTCGCGCACCTCTTCCCCGGCGACGAGAACGCGGCCGACGACTGAAACGGGACCGGCCCCACCGTGGTGGGGCGCACCGCACCGCTGACGCGCCCCACCACATCCCATCTACGGCACACAGGAGCCGGCATGGATTCCACGCATTCCCCGTCACGACCGGGCGCCATCCTGCGCCGCATGCTCGCCAGTGGGACGCAGGTCGTCGCGCCGGGCGCCTACGATCCACTGTCCGCGCGGGCGATCACCTCGCTCGGGTTCGAATCGGTGTACCTGGGCGGGTTCGCCACGGCCGCGCCGTCATTGGGTTTCGAACCGCTGATGACGATGACTGAACAGGTCGCCGCCGCCGCAGCGATCGCACGCGCCATAGGCCCGGACATTCCGCTGATCGTGGACGGGCATACCGGGTTCGGCGACGCGCCCCACATCACCCGCACCATTCACGAGTTCGAGCACGCCGGCGTGGCCGCGATCCACCTGGAGGATCAGCCATTCCCGAAGCTCCCCGGCTACCAATTCCAGGACAAGCGGATGGTCCCGGCTGAGGAGATGGTGGATCGCATCACCGCCGCCAAACGCGCCCGCACCGACCTGCTGCTGTTCGTTCGCACGGAGGCGCGCGGGCTCAGCGACGGCCTCGACGAGACGATCCGTCGCATGCGCATCTACGCGGACGCCGGCGCCGATGCGCTGATCCCCGGGGTCGGCACTGCCGACGAAGCGCGAGAGATTCGCCTCGCGCTGCCCGGCATCCCGTTGGTGTGGACCTCCGGGCTCGGCCGGTTCACCCCTGGCGACGAAGAACTCTCCAACGACACGCTGCACGAGCTCGGTTGGGAGTGCGTCCTCGCACCGCTCGCCGGGATCGTCGCGGCGGTCCGAGCGGTGACGGCCGCCTACCGCGACTTCGCCGTGAACGGCGTGCTCGACACGGACGGTCTGCAAGAGGGGTATGACGACATTCTCGGCTTGATCGGCGCGAACGAGTACTACCAGATCGAACGCGACTTCCGACCGCGCACGCCGTAGGGCCGGCCGCGTCCCGTTGCCGGTCGGGCGACGAGAGCGGATCAGCCCACCCAGAGACCACCGTTCATGTCGAGCACGGCGCCGGTCATGGAGACGGCGCCGGGCGACAGCAGAAACCGCACGGCGCCGGCGATCTCATCCGGCGCGGCCACGTGGCGCAGCGGAATGGTGGACTCCAGCCGCGCCTGCTGTTCCGGGTCCAGGCGTCGATACATCCTGGTATCCACCGGGCCGGGCGCAATCGCGTTGACCCGGATGCCTTCGGCGGCCAGCGTCACCGCGAGGTGCCGTGCCAGCCCGATGATCGCGGCTTTGGCCGTCGCATAGGCCGGCCCGGACAGGACATTGCCACCGTGCCGCCCATTGACGGAACTCAGCAGCACG
>Ga0209916_1001877_pt1 | contig 13842 bp, 15 predicted proteins | sample ThiBio_1000_plan_FD_183956 | JGI IMG/M metagenome (GOLD analysis project Ga0209916, IMG submission 183956) | Wastewater bioreactor microbial communities from Cape Town, South Africa - Thiocy_solids_2 (SPAdes) | ecosystem: Engineered > Bioreactor > Thiocyanate-remediating > Anaerobic-Aerobic ... | reverse complement strand
GCGTCTGCGTCCAGATGCGCATGATGCGCACGATCTCGCGGCGCAGGATGGTGTTCAGGGCGACCAGGTTGGCGGCGGCGTTGCGGCTCATGCGGCGCGCTCCCGGCCCGGCGCGTGCCGGCCGCTTTCCACCAGCCGCACGAACAGTTCCTCCAGCCGGTTGGTCTTGTTGCGCATCGAGGTCACCATGATGCCGTGCGTGGACAGCGTGGCGAACAGTGAGTTGAGGTCATGCGAGCGGGCCATCTCGGCTTCCAGCGTGTGCTCGTCGCGGCGGCGCAGGGTGACGTGCGGGACGCTGGGCAGCGCGGCCGGGATGTCGGTCACGTCGAGCACGAAGGTCTCCACGTCCAGCGTCGCCAGCAGGCGTTTCATGCTGGTGTTCTCGACGATGCAGCCATGGTCGATGATCGCGATGTTACGGCACAGCGACTCGGCTTCCTCCAGATAATGGGTAGTGAGGATCACCGTGGTGCCCGCCGCGTTGATGGCGCTGATGAACTGCCACATCGAGCGGCGGATCTCGATGTCCACGCCCGCGGTGGGCTCGTCGAGGATCAGCAGCCTCGGCTCGTTCATCATCGCGCGGGCGATCATCAGGCGCCGCTTCATGCCGCCGGAAAGCATGCGGGCCTGGTCGTGCGCCTTGTCCCACAGGCGCAGCTCCTTCAGGTACTTCTCCGCGCGCTCGGCGGCGATCCGGCGCGGGATGCCGTAGAAGCCCGCCTCGTTCACGCAGATGTCGAACGGCTTCTCGAACTGGTTGAAGTTGATCTCCTGCGGCACCAGGCCGATCAGCTTCATCGCCTCGCTGCGCTGCCGGTTCACCGAGATGCCGAACACGCGGGCGTCGCCGGAGGTGGAGTTCACCAGCGAGGACAGGATGCCGATCAAGGTGGACTTGCCGGCGCCGTTCGGGCCGAGCAGGGCGAAGAAGTCGCCGGGCTGCACGGTGAGGCTGACGCCCTTCAGGGCCTCGACGCCGTTGCCGTAGGTTTTGCGCAGATTGTCGACGGCAAGCGCCGGGACCGTATCGGGAAGCTGCGGGGACATGGGCTGCACCGGAGGGGTTAGCCCGTATTATAGCGGGCTACGTCCCGTCGTCCGGCCCTGCCGGGCGACACACATCGTTTCCGGAAACCCTCCATGGCCGACCACTTCCAGCTCCGTCTCGTCGACAGCCGCATGCTCGCGCCCTCGGTGCGCCACATGGTCTTCGAGCGTGTCGACGGCCAGCCGCTGGCGTTCCAGCCCGGCCAGTTCGTGCAGGTGCACTTCCACTACGACGACGGCACGGCGACCAAGCGCAGCTACTCGGTGGGCACCGTCGGCGATGGCGCCTCGCCCGTGCAGCGCATCGAAATCGCGGTGAGCTACGTCGAGGGCGGCGCGGCGACGAAGCTGCTCGGCGAGCTGCCGGTCGGCGGAGTGGTCGACGCCAGCGGCCCGTACGGCCGCTTCTGCCTGCAGGACGGCGACCGCCACCCACGTTACCTGCTGCTGGCCACCGGCACCGGCGTCACCCCGTATCGCGCCATGCTGCCGCAGATCGAGAAATTGCTGGCCGCGGGCGGCCGCGAAGTGGTGCTGCTGTACGGCGCCCGCAGCGAAGCCGAACTGCTCTACGGCGAGGAATTCGAGGCATTTGCCCAGGCCCACCCCGGCTTCGCCTTTCACGCCTGCCTCAGTCGCGAGGCCCGCGCCGTGCCCCGCCCCGGCGATCGCTATGGCTACGTGCAGAACGTACTGGCCGAATTCGGTCCCTCGGCCTCCCGCGACATCGCCTACCTGTGCGGCAACCCCAACATGGTCGACGCCGCCTTCAATGCGCTGAAGGAGTTCGGCCTGCCGGTGGCGCAGATCCGTCGCGAGAAGTACATCTCCTCGCGCTGAACCCGGCGGCGCAAGGCCGACCGCGGCGTCACGACCGTTTCACCTGCCCACGGGCTAGATCAACGGCGCGGGATGACGGGTTCGTCGCGTTGTGCGGTCCCGGCTCGTCGATCAATGTGATGGCCATCACATTTCCGGTAGCCGGCGTGCCGAATTCGATCAAGGTCGAATGGCTCGGGCCGATGACCCGCTGAGAGGCTCCACCTTCGTGGGGGGCGACATCTCGACGAGGTGAGCGGTATGAGTCGTCCGCTTGTTGCACTGGCAGGTCTGACCATGTTCCTGGGCGCGTCGAGCGTCTGGGCGGCGAGTGGCCGCGTCGTGTTTTCCGGGGCAGTGGTCGAGCCGACGTGCGCCATTGCCGAAGCCGGTCCCGTCGCGCACGAGGTCGCCAGCCCGGCGGCGCAGCATTTGGCTTGCGGCAGCAGCGCCAGCGACGCCGGTCGCAGCTACACCCGCCAGGTCATCGACCTGGCCACGGCCAGCCGCGGCCACGACCGCCTGCTCGACTACTTCATCAGCTACGCCCCGCGCGACGCCGACGGCGCGGCCGCGGCGAAGCTGGTGGTACACACCTACGATTGAACGCCGTGGCGCCGCGCAGGCGCGGATGCCCGACGTGCAGGTTCCGGCAACGCGTCCGACGCTACTGGTAGGAGAGCGTGAAAGTCGCCGTGGCGCCGAGCAGGCCGGCGCTTACCGTGCTTCCGGTCTGGTAGTAGCGGGCGAAGTAGTTCACCGAGAGTGCGCCGTTGGGCGTGGCGCCAATGGTCTGGGCCACGCCAAACGACACCGGCGTCGTCCCTGATGAGTCCAGCACCTGCACGCCGACGCCGCCGCTGCTGCCGCTCGACGGCGCGATCACGCCCGGCTGGCCGGCGACCGGCGTGGCCGTGTCCAGCGTGATACGCACGGTGGCGCCGCTGGAACAGGTCAGTCCGATCGAGAACGGGGTGGTGCCGGCCACCGAACCGACGCCGCTGAAGGCCTGGCTGGTGACCGTGGGCAGGGCCACGGTGATGTTGCTGGTGCTGACCTGGCAGGCGGGTGCGCTGAAGGTCAGGCTGTTGGCCAGGTTGATCACCGCGTCGATGATGAAGTTGCCCGGCGTGCCCGCCTTGAAGCTGGCCAGCGAACCCTGCAGCGTGGTGCCGTCGGCAATCGGGCCGGTTTTCACCAGCTCGATGGTAACGGCATCGTTCTCGTACCAGGAACCGCTTCCCAGGTTGAAGTAGTCGTACGGGTAGATGTAGCTGCCGCGCTGCAGTACCCGATAGCCGACGCCGGTGGTGCCGATCGGAAACAGGTTGTCCGTGGTCGCAGGGGTGCTGCCGGCGTTGTTCACCAGGCCCCAGCGGTCGTTGCCGCCCTTGCTGTCGCAGCTGAAGGACACCGGCTGGTTGATCGGCGTGGGGTACGACGTGTAGAGCACGCTGCCGACCGGAGTGGCCGGATCGTTGACGATGGTCGCAGGCAGCGTCACCGCGTAGGTGCCTTGCGAGCTACCCCGGGTGAAAAAGCATTTGGCCCAGCCGCGACCGGGCACGATCGCCAGCAGCGCGATGAGCAGCAGCAGGGCGCTGCGGGCCCAGCCCGCGGCCGGGGTCCCGGGGCGCAGTGGATGGATGTTCATGGCGTGCTCCCGGAAGCGGTGGCCAGGCCCGGGGCGGGCTGCTGGCTGCAGACGGCGTCCTGCACGGCGTAGCGCCCGGCCGCCTTGCCGGCGACGGGGACGTGGTAGCTGAAGCTGCAATGGCGCTCGTGGTTGGCGTCCTGCCAGCTGACGCTGGCGCGACCGGCTTCCCGGCTGACCCGCATCATGATGCGTCCTGCCTGGCCGACGATGCCGATGACCCGGCCCTGGCCGTCTTCCACTTCCGCGCCGAACGGCAGCAGCGTGCCGTCGGCCTGGCGCGGCCGGACCAGCATGAAGCGGCCGCTCTCGCTCTTGAACGTCACCATCACCACCGCACCGGCGCGCGGTGCCACCTGGGTGCTGGTGTCGTCCAGCTGCACGTCCAGCGGCAAGCCCGCGGGGTCGATCTCGATCGTGTCGAGCAGGTAGGGGCTGAGGTAGGGCACCAGTGCGTAGCCGGCGTGGTCGATGCGCACGCCGGTCGCGTTGCCGACGCGCGCGCCCTCGCCGTCGGGCACCTGCACGATCGCCACGGTGTCGCCCAGCGGCTGGCCGAAGGTGACCCCGCCCGGGTGCGCGACGATGCCGCCCGCCACGTTCAGCGATGCCTGGGAGTAGCCGCTGCCCGCGCCGAAGCCGGCGTTGAGCTGCGCGTGGCTGCCGCGATAGCCCGCGTTGACGCTGGCGGTGCTGCCGGTGGCGCCGGGGCCGCTGGCGTGGGTGGCGGTGGCGCCGTAGTAGTAGCGGTCGTCGGCCCCGGCGTTGCCGCCGAGCGTGGCCTGCTCCTGCATGCCGCCGTTGCCGTCGCGGCTGAGGCTGCCGGTGAAAATCGGGCTGTGCGAACCGTCGCCCAGCGGAATCGTGAGGTTGACCATGTAGCGGTTGTCGCTGCGCCCGAACAGGTCGCGTTCGCGGCCGGCCGAGAGGTTGTAGCTCACCCGGCCAATCGCGTTGTTGTAGCCGAGCTGGAACTGGGTATCGGTGCCGCCGCGGTTCCAGTAGTCGCGCACCGAGCCGTTGACGTAGAGCGAGCCGCCGCGGCTGCCCAGCCGCTGGCTGAGGGTGAGGCTGAAGCTGTTGCGCTGGCGGTCGACGCCGTTGGGCACCAGGTAGTCGCGGTAGTCGACGCCGGCCAGCGCGGCCTGCTGCGCCGGCGTGAGCAGGCTGGAAACCGGCACGCCGTTGATCGTCAGTGGTCGGCTCGGGCCGCTGGCGAACACCGGCAAGCCACGGCGGGCGTAGTCGCGCGCGCGGGCGGCGTCGCCGAGGGGCAGGAAGCCGCTGGTCGAGTAGCGGTAGGCGGCCACGGTCAGCGAGGTGCCGGTCTGCGCCAGGATCTTGCTGTAGCTGAGGCGCACGCTGCGGCCGGACAGCGTCTGCAGTCCCGGGATGCGCGTGCGAGCGCTGGTGACGTCCAGGGCGAGCGCGCCGTAGCGCGTGTTCAGCGCGCCGCCCAGCAGCAGCGCGCCGTAGCCGGACGAAGCCGCCGCGCCGGCATAGCCGGTCAGCAGGTTGGAGAAGCCGCGCTGCAGGGTGGCCTGCACCAGGTTCGGCCGGTGCTCGATCGTCTCGTCGCGCAGCTGGCCGGCAGCCACGCTGAAGCGGTTGACCCCCGGGCGCAGCAACTGCGGCACCGAGGCGTAGGGCACCGTGAAGGTGCGCACGCGGCCATTGGCTTCGGTCACGCTGACCTCGATGTCGCCGCCATAGCCGGTGGCGTAGAGGTCGTCGATGACGAACGGGCCGGGCGCCACCGTGGTCTGGTAGATCAGCATGCCGTTCTGGCGCACGGTCACCTTGGCGTTGCTGTCGGCGATGCCGCGCACGGTCGGCGCGTAGCCGCGCTGCGATTGCGGCAGCATGCGGTCGTCGGTGGCCAGCTGCACGCCGCGCACGCCGATGCTGTCGAAGATCTCGCCACTGGTCCAGGCATCGCCCAGGGTCAGCTGCGCGTGCAGCTGCGGCAGGTCGCGTTGCGCGTAGGTGGCGATGTTCTGCCAGTGCTGGCCGGCATGCGCGCCACTGCCGGCTTGCCAGCTCAGCGAGGAGTTGTGGCGCAGGTGCCAGCGGCCCAGGTTCAGGCCGGCGTTCAAGCCGAGGTACGACGAGGTCTGCGACAGCCCGTGGCTGCTGGTGCGGTAGCTGTTGAAGTTGTAGTTGAGCAGGCCGGCATTGACGCCGGAGTCCCAGTACTTCGGGTCGACGTAGCCGCGTGCCTGCTGGCCGAGGTAGGCCTGCGGCACGCTGGTGTCCAGGCGCAGGTCGGACATCTCGAACGCCATGCTGGCGCCGGGGATCACGCTGGCCATGTCGACGCAGCGCTTGTCGTCGGTCAGCCCGGCGCTGGCTTCGGCCGGGAGGTCGGCCGGGTGCAGCCCCAGCTTGTCGAGCAGTGGCCGGGTCACGCAGGGGGTGGCGCTGGCGTCGGCCGAGGCGGCGGCGAAACGCACGTCGCTGCGGCCGATCGGGCGGTCGTTGAGGTAGAGGTCGACGCTGTAGGTGCCGGCCGGCACGAAGTTGCCGTGCTCGAAGCGGGACAGGTCGGTGGTGTTCTGCCCCGCACCGGAAAGCATGCTGCGGTCGAAGCTGGCGTCCACGGCATCGACCGCCGCTGCGCCGGCGTCCGCGTTCGGGCCGGCGGCGCTCGTGGCGGCCACGGCGTGGCTGCCCCAGCCGCACAAGGCCAGACCGGTCAGCGCCGACAGCAGCTGGCGCCGGGCCGCCACCGGGGCGCTGGCGTGCGACCGGCTCACGGCGTGACGGTGCCCTGATAGGAGGCGGCGGCACCGTAGTCGTTGATCACGGTGTAGTCGACCGTGCCGCCCGCCGCCGGCGCGCGATCCAGCCGCTTGAGCGGCAGGCGCAACGACGAATGGGGCGTCACCATGCCGTTGTCCGGCGCATACGTCGCGCCGCCGACATGCAGCGACAGCTTGCTGAAGGTGATGTGGTACGGCGTGGGGTTGCGCGCCTCCAGCGCGTAGCCGCTGCCGTCCGCGACCACGCTCCAGGTGATCTCCCGGGGCGCGCTGGCCGGGTCGCCGGCCAGGTTGGCCGGGCGGAAAAAGAGCTTGAGCCGCGAACGCACGGCGAACTGCAGCGTGTTCTGCTCTTCGCCCGGTTTCGCCGTGGGCCTGGGCGGAATCTCCAGCACGTTCAGCCAGAACAGCGACTCGCGATCGGCGGGCAGCGGCTGGCCGGTATAGACGATGCGCAGGCTCTGGCCCTTGCCCGCGTTCATGCGCGCCAGTGGTGGCGTGATCAGGAACGGCACCTTGGCGCTGTCGGGGGTGGAAGCGGGGTTGCCGTCGTCGATCCACGCCTCGACCAGGGCCGGCTGGTTGCCGGCATTGTTCAGACGCACGGTGACCTCGCCGTTGGCCGCCGGAAACACCACGCGCGTGCCGGCGATCACCACGCTGGCGCGGGCGGGACCGGTGCTGGCGCCAAGCGCCATCAAGGCTGCACCGAGAGTGCAGAGCAGGCTTTTCATCGGGGTGTCCGTGCAAATCGAAGGCATCGCGGCGACGACAGCAAGACCGCTGCAGCCACGTCGCCCGGGCTGCAGCGCGTCGAGGCCTGCTTACAGATAGGTCAGCGTGAAGCCGACCGAGGAGGTGACCAGGCCTGCCGTGGTGGCCGTGGCGGTCGAGACGTACTGCGCCGTGAGCGTGGTGGAGCCGGTGCCGCCGCTGACCGCGATGACCGGGGCGTTGGCCTGGGTCGACGTGTTGATGACCGCGCTGGCGCTGTTCAGCAGCTGGATCTGCACGTTCGAGCCGCCGACGGTGGCGTTCTTCAGGTTGCCGCTGGTGGTGTCGATGCTGGGGCCGGCGGTGAACGCCATGTTGGCGCTGGCGGTATTCGTGTCGCAGTTGCTCAGGTCGACGGTGAAGTTGGTGGCGCCGGCCACATTGCCCGCGGCCGCACCGAACGCGGCGGTCATCACGGTCGGCAGGGCGACGACGTTGCTCGCGCTGTTGTTGATCTTGATGACGCAGGTATCGGCAAGCACCTTGCCGGTGAAATTGATGGTGCCGCTGCTGGCCGCCTGCGCAGTCGGAGCAAGGGCGGCGGCGATGACGGCAACCAGGGCGGTGGAAAGCAAGGTCTTGTTCATGGGTCGATCGTTCCTGTAGGTGCGTATGGATGGTTCTGCACGGGCGGCAGCGGGCGGCGCCGGACGGTTGAAACGCCGTCCGGCGTGTGTTGCGGTTTCGGGAGTCCCCCCGGACATCGAATGCCTGCCGTGGCTATCAAGGCGGCTGACCCCTCAAGGCAAGCAGCGTGCCAAAATTTGCACGTAAACGGTTACGCAAAGTTGCCAAGCCGCTTGCGGGAATGGCTGGTTTGAAGCAGGGCAAGGCTTTTCGCATGCTTTGTCAGTGTTCCCTGACAAAATTCGGCACTTCAAACTGCGAACTATGTCACTTATTACTCACGTCGTCATCATGCCGCCTTCATGCGTGAGGCCCCTCGGACCGCGATGTGGAAGCTTCTTTGTAAAGTGACCTTGACATGGCTCAGGGAGTCTGCCTATCCTGCGTTTGTCAAGGTCGCTTGACATGATCGTCCGGGGCACCGCGGCCGTCGGCCGCCAAGCAGGGGTACGGGTATGCCGCGTTTTGAGGAAGGGCGTTATCAGCGCCGGGTGGCACTGGCGATGCTGCTGTATGTCGCCGTGATGCTGCTGGCGTGGCCGCTGGTGCGCGGCACGGCCAGCCCGCCGCTGAAGCTCGCGCTGGCGCTGCTGCCGACGCTGCCGGTGCTGTACGTGATCTGGCAGATGGCGCAGCGGGTATGGCACGGCGACGAGCTGGAGCAGCGCACGCATCTCATCGCGCTGGGCGCGTCCACCGCCTTCGTCGGCGTGGCCAGCCTGATCGGCGGCTTCCTGGCGGCAGCGGGCGTCGTGGCGCTGGACGGCTCGATCCTGATCTGGGTGTTTCCGGTCCTGCTGATCGGCTATCAGTCGGCGCGCTGGTGGGTGGCACGCCATTACGGCAGCGAGGCCTGCGCCGGCGATGGCGCCGGCATGCCGCTGCGCTGGCGCCTGCTGCTGGTGGCCGGACTGACCGCCGCGGTGGGCTGGCTCGCCTGGCGTCGGCAGGACGGCTTCGACAACGGCATGTTCCTCGGCATGGCGGCTGCAACGGTACTGTTCGTGCTGGTGCAGGGCATCCTGCACTGGCGCCGCCGCCGCCGCTCCGGTGCCGCGCCTTCCCATGACGCCTGAGTCCATGGCCGCCAACAGCGGAGCCACGTTTGGCCGCGCCAGGCTGGTGGTGGCCCGGGGTTGCCGCCGCCATGCATAACCACGTGCGCGAACTGCGCGGCGAACACGGCTGGTCGCAGGCCGACCTGGCCGAGCGGCTGGACGTGTCGCGGCAGACCGTCAACGCGATCGAGACCGGCCGCTACGACCCCAGCCTGCCGCTGGCGTTCAAACTCGCGAAACTGTTTGGCCGTCCCATTGAATCGATTTTCGACCCAGGGAGCAGCACGTGAACAAGAAGTCCGGATCACGCATGGGTGCGCTGGTCGCCGTCGCGGTGGCGATCTTCGCCGCCAACCATAGTGCCCATCGCCGCGGGCAGGACACGGATCCGCCGCCGGCGCCCAGCGCCTCGCCGGCCCCTGCCGCGAAAGTGGCGTCGGCCAAACCGGCGACCTGGAAGCTCGGCGCCGTCACCCTGTCCGCCTGCGAGCTGGCGCAGCCGAACAGCGGGCTCAGCACGGCGGCGTGGTGTGCCGATTTTCCGGTGCCGGAGAACCGCGACGATCCGCACAGTCGCACCATCAAGTTGAAGCTGGCCGTGCTGCGCTCGCGCGCGCAGGTGGCCAGTCCCGACATGCTGGCCTTCCTCGCCGGTGGCCCCGGCCAGGCGGCGACCGATGCGGCCGGCACCGTGGCGTCGGTGCTGAAGCCGCTGCTGGCCCATCGCCACGTGCTGCTGCTGGACCAGCGCGGCACCGGCGGCTCGAATGCGCTCGACTGCAAGGCGGCGCCAGAGGTCGCCACCACGGCGGACGACAGCACGTTCGACGCCGACAAGCTGCGCGCGGCCGCCGCCGCATGCCTGAAGCAACTGGCCGGCCACGCCGATCCGCGCTACTACACCACCACCATCGCGGCGCAGGATCTGGAGGACGTGCGCCTGGCGCTCGGCGCACCGCCGCTCGACCTGGTCGGCGTGTCCTACGGCACGCGGATGGCGCAGCAGTACCTGCGCCGCTTCCCGCACGCGGTGCGCAGCGTGGTGCTGGACAGCGCGGTGCCGAACACATTGGCGCTGGGCGAGGATTTCGCGCGCAACCTGGACGACGCGCTGAAGGCGCAATTCGCCCGCTGCACCGCCGAGCCGGCCTGCAAGGCGAAGTTCGGCGACCCGGACCAGACCCTGTACCAGCTGCGCGACGCGCTGCGCGCCAACCCGCACCAGGTCAGCTTCCGCGACCCGCAGAACTACCAGACGGTGAAGCGGATGCTGGACGAGGACGCGCTGGCCAGCGTGGTGCGCATGTTCGCCTATACGCCGGCCACCGCGGCGCTGCTGCCGCTGTCGATCGACGCCGCTGCGCGCGGCGACGTCGGCCCGCTGCTGGGCCAGGCCAAGCTGCTCTCCGGCGAGCTGTCCGAGCTGATGGGCAGCGGCATGCAGTATTCGGTGATCTGCGCCGAGGACGCGGACCTGCTCACCGCGCGCCCGCAGGACGCGCAGACCATTCTCGGCACGCGCATGGTCGATGCGCTGAAGGCGGTCTGCTCGGTGTGGCCGAAAGGCACGCGTCCGGCCGACTTCCACGCGCCGCTGAAGACCGCCAAGCCGGTGCTGCTGCTGGCCGGTCAGTACGACCCGGTGACCCCGCCGCGCTACGCCGAGGAAGTGGCCAAGGGCCTGCCCAACGCGCGCGTGCTGGTGCTCAAGGGCCAGGCGCACAGCGTGATGGCGGCCGGCTGCACGCCGCAGCTGATCCAGCGTTTCGTCGAGCAGCTGGAACCGAAGGCGCTGGACGCGAGCTGCCTGGACCGGCTGCAGCCCACGCCGATCTTCATCGACTTCAACGGAGCCACGCCATGAAAAAACCGTACGTGATGGCGAACGCCGTGCTGTGGGCTGCAGCCGTCGTCGCCGCCGCCGTGGTGGACGCGCCGCCTGTCATCGGCCAGATCCTGTTGCCGTGGCTGGCCGTGGTTTCCATGTTGACCACCGGGCCGAGTGCCTGCTTCCAGCGGGGTGGGCAGTCGTGATCGAAGTCAGGGATTTGCACAAGGCGTTCGGTGCGGTGAAGGCCGTCGACGGCGTCAGCTTCAGCGCCCGCGACGGCGAGATCACTGGCCTGCTCGGCCCCAACGGCGCCGGCAAGACCACCACGCTGCGCATGCTGTACACGCTGATGGCGCCGGACCGCGGCCAGGTGCTGGTGGACGGCATCGACGCGGCGGTCGATCCGCTCGGCGTACGCCGCCGGCTCGGCGTGTTGCCGGATGCGCGCGGCCTGTACAAGCGGCTGACCGCGCGCGAGAACGTCGACTACTTCGGCCGCCTGCACGGCCTGCCGGAGGACCTGCTGGCGCGCCGGCGCGAGGCGCTGGTCAAGGCGCTGGAGATGGACGACATCGCCGACCGGCGCACCGAGGGTTTCTCGCAGGGCCAGCGGGTGAAGACCGCGATCGCCCGCGCGCTGGTGCACGACCCGCGCAACGTGATCCTCGACGAGCCGACCAACGGCCTCGACGTGATGGCCACGCGCGCATTGCGCCAGTTCATGACGAGGCTGAAGGCGGAGGGCCGCTGCGTGCTGTTTTCCAGCCACATCATGCAGGAGGTCGCCGCGCTGTGCGACCGCATCGTGGTGATCGCGCACGGCCGCGTGGTGGCTGACGAGTCGCCCGAAGCGCTGCGCGCGCAGACCGGCGAATCGAACCTGGAAGACGCCTTCGTGAAGATCATCGGCACCGACGAGGGACTGGCGGCATGACCACGACCCCACCGAAAACCCGGCGCGGCGGCGCCTTCCTCACCGTGTTCCTGAAAGAGGTGAGGGAGAACCTGCGCGACCGCCGCACCCTGCTGAGCGCGTTCCTCACCGGCCCGCTGCTGGGCCCGTTGCTGTTCGTGATGCTGATCAACCTCACCCTGAACCGCGAGCTGGACAAGGCCGAGAAGCCGCTGCCGGTGCCGGTGATCGGCGCCGAATATGCGCCGAATCTGATGGGCGCGCTGAAGGCCGGCGGCGTGCTGCCGGATGCGCCGGTGGCCGATCCCGCGCAGGCGGTGCGCCAGCAGGACGCCGACGTGGTGCTGCGCATCGCCCCCGGCTACGGCAAGGCCTGGCGCGAGGGCGAGCCGGTGCAGGTGGAACTGTTCTACGACTCCTCGCAGCGCGACACGAACAGCTCGGTGGAACGCGTTACCCAGCTGGTGGAAGGCTACGCGCGCCAGCAGGGCGCGATGCGGCTGGTCGCGCGCGGGCTGTCGCCGGGCACGGCCTGGCCGCTGCAGGTGGCTCGGCGCGACCAGGCCACGCCGCAGTCGCGCGCCGTGCTGATGTTCGCCATGCTGCCGTACTTCTTCGTCATCACCATCTTCATGGGCGGCATGTACCTGGCGATCGACCTGACCGCCGGCGAGCGCGAGCGGCAGTCGCTGGAACCGCTGTTCGCCAACCCGGTGGCGCGCTGGAAGATCCTGTGCGGCAAGCTGGCGGCGATCTGCGCGTTCTCCGTCGCCAGCCTGCTGATCAGCCTGCTGGCGTTCGCCGCGGTCGGCCAGTTCATTCCGGCGGAGAAGATCGGCATGGAGCTGGACCTCGGCCTGCACTTCGCGGCCCGCGTGCTGCTGCTGATGCTGCCGCTGGTGCTGCTGCTGGCCGCGCTGCAGTCGATGGTGGCGGCGTTCGCCAAGAGCTACCGCGAGGCGCAGACCTACATCTCGCTGCTGATGCTGGTGCCGCTGATCCCCAGCGCGGCCCTGTCGTTCATGCCGATCAAGGCGCAGGCGTGGATGTACGCGGTGCCGCTGCTGGGCCAGAACCTCGGCATCATGCAGCTGCTGCGCGGCGACGGCGTCAGCGCCGCGCAGCTCGGCCTGTGCCTGGCCGGCACGTTGGCGGCGGCGCTGCTGGCGGTGCTGGCGACGGTGCAGCTGTACCGCTCCGAGAAGCTGGCGATTTCGGCCTGAGTCATGCGTTGATCTTCCCTCCGCGTGCAGGGGGCCGGGAAAGGGTCAGCTTCTGATCTTGCGTCACGAAGAGCGACCCCGCCCATACCCTCCCTTGCATCGCAGGGGAGGGCGCATCATCGGGGCGGCGCGGTCAGCTCGCGGGCGTTGAGGTAGCCGTCGCGGTTGCGGTCGAGCTGGTGGAACTGTCGGCGCAGGTTGGCCTGGTATTCCTTGAGCGTGATCGGCTGGCCGCGTCCGCCGGGCAGCTCGTCGGTGTCGATGACGCCGTCGCCGTTGCGATCCATCGCCTGGAAGCCGCGGCCCATGTAGGCCAGGTACTCGGCCGGGCTGACCCGGCCATCACCGTCGCGGTCGAACAGCTGCAGGTACTGCGAGCGCGTCTCCTGCGCCATCGCGGCCCCCGCCGCCAGCAGCAGCGCCAGCGCAGCGGCGCGGCGCGCGTTCAGCGGTGGCCGCCGTGGATGCCGATGAACTGCAGGAATTCCGCGCGGGTGCGCGCGTCGTCGCGGAACGTGCCGAGCATCTGGCTGGTCACCATCGACACGCCGCGCTTGTGCACGCCGCGGGTGGTCATGCATTCGTGGCTGGCGTCGACCACCACCGCCACGCCGGCCGGCTGCAGGGTTTCCTGGATGCACTGGGCGATCTGCGCGGTGAGCTTTTCCTGCACCTGGAAGCGGCGGGCGAAGCCTTCCACCACGCGGGCCAGTTTGCTGATGCCGACCACCCGGTTGGTCGGCAGGTAGCCGACGTGGGCGCGCCCGATGATCGGCGCCATGTGGTGCTCGCAATGGCTCTCGAACTCGATGTCGCGCAGCACCACCATCTCGTCGTAGCCGTTCACCTCCTGGAAGGTGCGGCGCAGGTAGTCGCCCGGGTCGGATGCGTAGCCGGAGAACCAGTCGCGGTACGCCTTCACCACCCGCTTGGGCGTGTCCAGCAGGCCTTCGCGCGCAGGATCCTCGCCGGCCCAGCGCAGCAGCGTGCGCACGGCCTCTTCGGCCTGCTCGCGGGTCACGTCGTTCGGGTTGCGCTGCTCGCTCATGCGGGGATCTCGGGAGTGTGCGGATGGGGCAGTTTAACGTCCGCGCCGAATCCTGCGCAGGCATCGGCGTGCAAAGGGTG
>Ga0209916_1001875_pt1 | contig 13855 bp, 12 predicted proteins | sample ThiBio_1000_plan_FD_183956 | JGI IMG/M metagenome (GOLD analysis project Ga0209916, IMG submission 183956) | Wastewater bioreactor microbial communities from Cape Town, South Africa - Thiocy_solids_2 (SPAdes) | ecosystem: Engineered > Bioreactor > Thiocyanate-remediating > Anaerobic-Aerobic ... | reverse complement strand
GCAAGCTCGATGCCTTTGCCGGCATGAACCCCGCCATCCGCGAGTCGGGCAAATGGGCGGGACAAAGTCGCCTGTCCAAGCTGGGTCATGCACTGCTACGCGCCAAGCTCTACATGCCGGCGATGACCGCCATCCGCCACAACGTGGCCGTGCGTGCCTTGTTCGATCGGCTGGTAGCCCGCGGCAAGCCACGCAAGCTCGCCTTGGGCGCGGCCATGCGCAAGCTGCTCCACATCGCCTGGGGCGTCATCCGTTCCGGCAAACTTTTTGATCCCAAAACCGCACTTGCCTGACGAGAGCCAAGACGGTATCTACAGCAGGCGATTGACCAGCCGGTCCAGCCGGACCCGCTTCACCCGGCGCAACAGCCGGCGCACCTCGGCCGGGTAGCGCCGCGGACTTTCCAGCGCGCGGTCGTCGCTGAGCCGCGTGGCATGCCGGCGCAGCGCCGCCCACTCCGCCGCGTGCTTCGCCTGCAGCAGGTGGGCGGGATCGCGCAACACCAGGCCGTTCTCCAGATCCAGCGACCACGCGCGCGGATTGAGGTTGTGGCCGGTCAGTACCGCCACCTCGTCGTCGACGAACAAGCCCTTCAGGTGGTAGCTGTTGTCGCCGTCGCGCCACAGGTGCACGTTGAGCTGGCCGCTGTCGATGTGCCGGCGGTGTGCCCGCACGAAGCGGCGCAGGTTGTTCTCGTACAGGTACGGCAACAGGCCGATGGTCTTGAACGGCTGCCCCGGCGGAATGTAGAAATCGTTGGCGGTCTTGTCGCCGACCATGATGTCGATGCGGCAGCCGCGCCGCAGCAGCCGGCCCAACACGGCACGCACCGGCCGCGGCAGGTTGAAGTACGGCGTGAGCAGCAGCACCCGCTCGCGCGCGCCGCGCAACAGCTCCAGCAGCGTCTCGTTCAGCGCGTTGTCGGCGCGGCCGAAGCCCAGCAGCGGCGTCACCGCGACCTCGCCCGCGGCCAGCGTCGCCGGCGGCACCTCGTAGCTCGCCCGCTGCAGCTGCTGGCGGAATTCGCGGATCGCCGGCTGCAGCATCTTCGTGGACGGCACCTCGGCCCCGTCCAGCCGCCGCACGGCATCGCTGCCGAGGAAGTACCGCTCGACAAACCCGGCCATCGCGTGGGCCAGTCCGGCATGCTGCAGCAGATGGTAGCGGTCGAGCCGGTAGCGCCCGTGCCGCGCCAGGTAGACATCGTTGAGGCTGGCACCGCTGTACAGCACCGTGTCGTCGACCACGAAGCCCTTCAGGTGCAGCACGCCGAACAACTCGCGGTTCTGCACCGGCACGCCGTAGACCTCGACGCCCGGGCCGAACCGTGCGGCGAACTCGCGGTACATGCCCGCATTGCCCGCGCTCTTCTGCTTGCCGATCAGGCTGCGCTGCGCGCGATGCCAGTCGACGAATACGGTCACCTGTAAACCCGGCGCGCGCCGCTTCGCCTCATGCAGCGCGGCGAGCACCTCGCGGCCGCCGTCGTCGTCCTGCAGATAGAGCGCCACGATCACGATGCGCCGGCGCGCTTGCGCGATCAGGCGCAGCAGCTCGCGCCGGAACGCGGCCGGATCGGGCAGCACGCTGATGGCCTCGGCCGGCACCGCGAAGAACGGCCGTTCGGCGCGCGCACGCGGCGTGCGCCCGAACGGCAGCATGCGGCGCGCGAGCCGGCCGGGGGCTTGGATCAACTTGTTCATGGCGGCATCGGCAGGCAACAGCGCACATCATCGCAAAACCATGCGCGGGCCGCCTGCCGTCGTTATCGGGATGCAGCAGGCGCCCGCTTCAAGGCGGTGCACTCAGGCGCTCAGTGACCCTTGATCGGGAACGTCTGCGCGTTCCCTGGCGCCGAGCCGGCCGGTGCGGACGTGCGCTCCGGCGACACCGCGTTCGCTCCGCACTGGTAGGCGCCCCACGGCTGCGAACCTTCGGACGGCTCGGCCAGCGGCTTGATGGTGTCGGCATGCATCTTGGCCGCCTCGTTGCGGGCCAGCACTTCCAGCTCGTCGCGCACCTTGATGTCGTTGCGGTCGACCGGGCCGACGCGGTTCATCACCGAGACGGTGACCTTGCCCAGCTCGCGGCAGGAGGAGACATCGCCGCTCCACGCCGTGCGCACGTTCTTGGCGGCATCGTCCAGGGTGATGCCCCAGCTGCAGGCGCCGAGCAGGAGGACGGGGACGAGCAACAGCAGGGTCTTGCGCATGAGTGGCTCCGCGACGGTGGCTTGGACTTGAAGGAGGCCGGGCGTTGCCGCCCCGGCCTCCATCCTAGCGCGGGGACGCCGTCGCGTCCCCAACCGTTCCACAACGCGCGGCGACAACCCTGCCGGCGCCGCGCAAGGGCTCACTGCACCGGCTTGCCGTCGGCGTCGAGCACCTGCACCTGGCCGAGCTTCAGCGCGCGAATCGGCGCCTCGATCTTCTTGAGGTCGCCGACGATCACCCAGGTCAGCTGGTCGGGGTGGATGACCTCCTTCGCCGCCGCTTCCACCGCGGCATCGGTCTGCGCCTCGATGCGCGACTTCAGGGTCTGCACGTAATCGTCCGGCCGCTGGTACAGGGCGATGCCCTGCAGCGCATTCATCACCGCCGACGTGGTCTGGTAGCTGCCCGGCATGCTGCGCACGTCGCCGACCTTGATCTTGTCGATCTCCTGCGCGGTCAGCGGCCGGTCGCCGATCACGCCCTCGGCCTCCTTCAGCATCTCGGCCACCGACGGTGCGGTCCGGTCGGTCTGCACCGGTGCGTACAGCATGAACGGACGCTGGCCCACCGCGTTCTGCAGGAAGCTGAAGGCGCCGTAGGCCCAGTGCTTGTCCTCGCGCAGGTTCATGTTGAGACGCGAGGTGAAGGTGCCGCCGAAGGCACCGTTCATGGTCTGGATCTCCAGGTCGTTCGGCGCCTCGGTGGAGGGTGCCAGGCTCCCGGCGAGGATCAGGCTCTGCTGCGCGCCGGGGCGGTCCACCAGGTACACACGCACCTGCTTCGGCGGCGCGACCTTGCCAAGGTTCTTCGCCGGCACCTTGCCGGCCGGCGCCTTCCAGTCGCCGAACACGGCGTCGAGCTGCGGAATGATCTGCTCCAGCGTGGTGTCGCCGGCCACCAGGATGCGCAGGTTGTCCGGGCGGATGAAGTCACCCATGAACGCGCGCATGTCGGCGGCGGTGAGCGATCTGATCGAGGCCTCGGTGCCGGTGCCGGTGAACGGAATCGCATAGGCATGGTCCTTGCCGTACAGCAGCGGCGGCAGGGTGCGCAGCGCGATGCCGGTGGGCCGGCTCTTCTCCTGCGCGATGCCGGCCAGCCACTGGCCGCGCAGGCGACTGATGTCGGCTTCGCGGAACGCCGGTTGGCGCACGATGTCGGCGAACAGCTCCAGCGACGGCTTCAGCTGATCGTCCAGCGCATTGAGCGTGGCGTTGCAGTAGTCCAGCCCGCAGCCGCTGGCGATCAACGCGCCGAGGCGCTGCTTGCGCTTGGCGATCTCGACCGAGTCCAGGTCCTTGCTGCCTTCGTCGAGCATTGCCATGGTGAAGCTGGAGGTGCCCAGCTTGCGGCCCTGGTCGGCCGCGTAGCCGGCGTCGAACAGCAGCTGCAGTTGCACCGCCGGCACCGTGTGGCGCTCGGCCAGGATCACCTCGACGCCGTTGGCCAGCCTGCCGCGCTGCAGGGCGGGGAAGCTGAGGTCCGGGAACGTGCCGACCGCGGGCACGCCCTTGCTGCGGTCAACCTCGCTCTGCACCGTGCGGTAGTCGCCCTTGGCCGACAATACCGGCGCCGGCGCGCCGCTGGCCGCTGGCCGGCCGGCCACGGTGGCCATGTCGGTGGCTTCGACCTTGCCGGGCAGCACGGTCAGCGTGTAGTCGCCCCGGGCGATCCACTTGTTCGCCACCGCGCTGACCTGCGCCGGCGTGGCCGCCATGTATTCCCTGAAATCCTTCAGGTAGGCGCCCGGGTCGTTGCGGTACAGCTGGCCCTGGGCCAAGATCGAGGCCTGCGTGTTGACCTTTTCCAACCCGCGCACGAACGAGGCGCGGGTTTCCGTCTTGACCCGCGCCAGCTCGTCGGGGGTCGGGCCATCCTTGAGGAATTTCCGCCACTCGTCGGCAATCGCCGCCTCGACCCTGGCCGGGTCGGCGCCCTTCTTCACGTCCACCTGCAGGTTGAACAGGCTGGCCAGCACGTGCTGCTCCACCTCGACCGAGACGTCGTCGGCGAGCTTGTCGCGGTAGACCAGCCGCTGGTACAGCCGCGAGGTCTTGCTGCCGCCCAGCACCGCGGCGGCCAGTTCCAGCAGGTTCTCGTCGGTGGTGCCGCGGCCGGGCACGTTCCACTCGCGATAGATGCGCACCTGCGCCACGTTGTCGGTCATCGTGCCGCGGGTGGACTGGTCGCGCGCGGCGATCCACGGCTGCGGCCGCGGCACCTGCGGGCCCGCGGCGATGTCGCCGAAGTAGGTCAGCATCTTTTCCTTCGCCACCCCCGGGGTGATGTCGCCGGACAGCACCACCACCGTATTGGCCGCGCCGTAGTAATCCTTGAACCACTGCTTGACGTCGGCCAGCGAGGCCGCGTTCAAGTCGTCCATCGAGCCGATGGTGTCGTGGTGGTACGGGTGGTTGGCCGGGAACGCTTCGGCCTGGATCAGTTCGCTGGCGCGGCCATAGGGCTGGTTCTCGCCCTGGCGCTTCTCGTTCTGCACCACGCCGCGCTGCTCGTCGAGCTGCGCCTGGCCGATCGCGCCGAGCAGGTGGCCCATGCGGTCGGACTCCATCCACAGCGCCATGTCCAGCGCGCTGGTGGGCACCGTCTCGAAGTAGTTGGTGCGGTCGAGCCAGGTGGTGCCGTTCTGGTCGGTGGCGCCGGCCAGCTCGAACGGCTTGAAGAACTCGTCCTTGTGGTTTTCCGAGCCCTGGAACATCAGGTGCTCGAACAGGTGCGCGAAACCGGTCTTGCCCTTCGGCTCGTACGACGACCCCACGTGGTACCACACGCTCACCGCCACCACCGGCGCCTTGTGGTCCTCGTGCACCACCACGGTCAGGCCGTTCGGCAGGGTGAAACGGGTCCAGGCGAGCTCGGGGATCTGCTGCGTCGCCGCGGCCGCGACCGCACGGTCGGGCACGGGCGCGGCCAGCGCCTGCGGCACGCCGCCGGCCAGGGTGAGCAGTCCCGCGAGGAGCAGGCCGAGGGGCTTCTTTTTCACGGGTGAACCTCCTTTTCACGGACAAGTCCACGCAGGCTAGCGGCACCCCGAAGGCATCGCAAATGACTTGCGGCACAGGCCGAGGGCGCGGTGTCCGGCTGTCCGGCGGCGCCGGCGCGAGTGTCCGCGGACAACCCCGAACTCGGCAGGGTCTATCTTATTTGTGGTTGAAAATCAGTAATTTGCCTCCATCTAGCGGTCTGGCATGGGGATTGCTGAATCCGCAGTGCAGGACTTCCCTTTTCATCGGAGACATGAATCATGAAATTCGAGACCTTGATGCTGCACGGCCTGTTCATCGCCTGCCTGGCGGTTTGCGGCCTGATCCTCGGCAGCATGCTGACCACCACCCCGGACTCGCTGCAGCTCACCACCCACGGCAGCATCGCGGCGATTCTGCTGGCCGCGCCGACCAGCTGCGCGTTGCCGGCGGACGGCGTGGTGTGCCCGCCGGCCGGCGGCTGAACCTGCGGCGAAAGGGGCACGCACACGCGATAATGGCCGGATGCTGCACGTCATCCTGTTCCGCCCCGAGATCCCGCCGAACACCGGCAACGTGATTCGCCTGTGCGCGAACACCGGCGCTGCGCTGCACCTCATCCGGCCGCTCGGCTTCGCTCTCGACGATGCGCGGCTGCGCCGCGCCGGGCTGGACTACCACGAGTACGCCAGTGTCGCCGTGCACGACGACCTGGCGCTCTGCCTCGACACGATCGGCACGCCGCGCGTGTTCGCCTTCAGCACCCGCGGCAGCGTCGCCCACGTCGACGCCCGCTATGCCGACGGCGACGCGCTGCTGTTCGGCTGCGAGACCGCCGGCCTGCCCGCCGAGGTGCTGGAGGCGATTCCCGCCGAACGGCGGCTGCGCCTGCCGATGCATCCGCACAGCCGCAGCCTGAACCTGTCCAACACGGTCGCCGTGGCCGTCTACGAGGCCTGGCGCCAGCTCGGCTTCAGCGGCGCCGCGGCCAACCTGTAGGAGCCCGCTCGGGGGCGATGCTTTTCCCGGATGAATCGGGGTTTGCAAAAGCCATCGCCCGCGAGCGGGCTCCGACGGATCAGGAGCGGCACGGCTACAATCGGCGGATGAACGCCGCCACTCCCAACTCCTGGTTGCCACAGCCGCTGCGCAAGCTCGCCGGCCGCGCGCTGGAAACCGCGCTGAACCACGCGCTGTCGCTCGACCCCGACACGCAGCGGAAACTGGCCGCGCTGGACGGTCGCCGCGTGCAGTTGCACCTGCGCGGGCCGGAGCTCGCGCTGGCGGTGACCGTCGAAGACGCGCGGCTGAAGGTCGGCCCGCCGCAGGACGACAGCCAGCTGAAAGTGGCCGCCACGCCCGGCAGCCTGCTGGCGATGCTGCTGCGCCGCGACGACGACGGCGTCATGCCGGGCAAGGTGGAGATCGCCGGCGACGCCGAGCTGGCGCGGCGGCTGGAAAAGCTGGCCGGCAAGTTCGCCCCGGATTTCGAGGAGGCGTTCGCGCGCAGCTTCGGCGACGTGCTCGGCGTGCCGCTGGCCAAGGCGGTGCGCAAGGGCCTCGCCCATGCCCGCGACACCGCCGGCCACCTCACCGAGGACACCGCCGACTGGCTGCGCGACGAGGCACGCGTGGCCATGGCAGCGGGCGAAGTCGAAGCTTTCCTTGACGGCGTGGACGAGGTGCGCGAACGCAGCGAGCGGCTGGAATCACGCGTGCAGCGGCTCGTGCAACGCCTGCAAGGCAACGCCGCGTGACGCCGCTGAAGGTGGTGCCGCGCCTGCTGCGGGTAGCCTCGGTGCTGCTGGCCTGGCGGCTCGACGAGCTGGTCGATGCCGCCCACCTGTATCGCCCGCTGAAGCTGCTGCGACCGCTGCTGGCGCGCCCGCGCGCGGACGCCGCGCGACTGCCTCGCGGCGAGCGGCTGCGGCTGGCGCTGACCGAACTCGGCCCGATCTTCGTCAAGGCCGGCCAGGTGCTGTCCACCCGCCGCGACCTGGTGCCGGCCGATATCGCCGACGAACTGGCCCTGTTGCAGGACCAGGTCGCACCGTTCCCCGGCAGCGCGGCGCGTGCGATCGTCGAGCAGGAACTGAAATCGCCAATTGGCCGCCTATACGCCCAGTTCGACGAAACCCCGCTGGCCTCCGCCTCGATCGCCCAGGTGCACGCCGCCGCCCTGCACGACGGCCGCGAGGTGGTGGTGAAGGTGCTGCGCCCCGGCATCGACGCGCAGATCGCCCGCGACGTGAAACTGCTGCGCTCACTGGGCGAACTGGCCCAGCGCTGGCACCCGAACGCCGACAAGATCCGCCCGCTGGACGTCGTGGCGGAAGTGGAGAAGATGCTGGAGAACGAGCTGGACCTGCAGCGCGAAGGCGCCAGTGCCAGCCTGCTCAAGCGCAACTTCGCCAGCGGCGTGGATCTCTACGTGCCCGAGGTGCACTGGGAACTGACCAGCGCGCGGGTGCTGACGCTGGAGCGCGTGCACGGCATCAGCGCGGACGACATCGCCGCAATCGACGCCGCCGGACTCGACCGCAAGGCGCTGGCCGCCAAGGGCGTGCGGGTGTTCTACGAGCAGGTATTCCGCGACAACTTCTTCCACGCCGACGCCCACCCCGGCAACATCTGGGTCGACCCGGCACGCGTACGCGAGCCGCGCTTCATCGCGCTGGACTTCGGCATCATGGGCTCGCTGCCCGAGGCCGACCAGTACTGGCTGGCACAGAACTTCATCGCGCTGTTCGAACGCGATTACGCACGCATCGCCAAGCTGCACGTGGACGCCGGCTGGATGCCGGCCGACGTGCGCCTGGACGAGCTGGAAGCGGCGGTGCGCACGGTGTGCGAGCCGTACTTCACCCGGCCGCTGGCGCAGATCTCGCTGGCCGAGCTGGTGGTGAAGCTGTTCCAGACTGCGCGCCGCTTCCAGCTCACCCTGCAACCGCAGCTGATCCTGCTGCAGAAAACCCTGCTCAACATCGAGGGCGTGGGCCGCATGCTCGACCCGGAGATCGACATCTGGGCAGTGGCGCATCCGGTGCTGAAACGCATCCTGCGCGAGCGCTACAGCGTGCGGCGCACCCTGCGCGAAGTGCGCCGGCAATTGCCCGAATGGCTGCATGAGGCGCCGCAGTTCCCCGCCCTGGTGCGCGACGCGCTGCGCCAGGCCGCGCGCGGCGAACAGCGCACGCCGGCCGACCCCGCCGAGCTCAAGCTGCTGCAGGACAACGCACGGCGCCAGCACCGGCTGCTCGCCGGCGGCCTGCTCGGCGGCACACTGCTGCTCTGCGCCACCTTGCTGTGGACGCTGGCGCCGCAACACGGCTTCTGGCTGCCGCTGGGCGCCGGCCTCGCCGGTCTGCTGGCGTTCGCGATCGGGTGGCCGCGCTCGCGCTGATCCCCATCCCGCAGGAGCCCGCTGGCGGGCGATGCCCTTCGCTTCCACTTCCGTGAAGAGCATCGCCCGCCAGCGGGCTCCTACCAGAAACGCACGCGGAAGCCCGGACACACATGCTCGACATCCTCTACCAGGACGACGCGCTGATCGCGGTGAACAAGCCCGCGAACCTCGCCGTGCACCGATCGAAGATGGTGGGCAACGCCGAGGCGTTTCTGATCGACCTGCTGCGCGAGCAGCTCGGCGACAGCATGTATCTGGCGCACCGGCTCGACCGCGCCACCAGCGGCGTGCTGCTGGCGTCGCGCAGCAAGGAAGTCGCCGCCGCGCTGGGCGAGCAGTTCATGGCGCGCGCGGTGCACAAGCAATATCTGGTGGTGGTACGCGGCTGGCCCGAGCCGGCCGAGGGCACGATCGACTACCCGCTGCCCGGCTCGCGCGAGACCGGCCCGCGCCATGAGGCGCGCACGTGCTACCGACGCCTCGCCACGGTCGAGGTGCCGATCGCGCTGGGACGCTATCCGCAGCAGCGCTATGCGCTGCTGCTGGCCGAGCCGGAGACCGGCCGCTTCCGCCAGATCCGCAAGCACCTGGCGCACCTCCACCACCCGGTGATCGGCGATTGCCAGCATGGCCGCGGCGACCACAACCGGCTGTACAAGCAGCACTTCGGCTGCCATCGGATGCTGTTGCATGCGTGGCGATTGCGCTTTGCGCATCCGGTCACGGCTGCCGCGATGGAGATCGAGGCGCCGCTGGATGCGGCGTTTGCGGACCTGCTGGAGCGCTTCGGCTGGTCGACGGCGCTGCCAAACCCGTAAGAGCCCGCTGGCGGCCCCGTTTCGGCCCACCGATTCGATCCCCTACACTTCCCACCATGCTGACCATCAGCCGCACCTTGTCCCTGCCGGAATCCGAACTGATCGAGCGCTTCCTGCGCGCGGACGGCCCCGGCGGGCAGCACGTGAACCGCACCGAGAGCGCGGTGGAGTTGCGCTTCGACGTGGCGCGCTCGCCGTCGCTGCCGGACGAAGTGCGCGCGCGGCTGCTGGCCCGGCGCGATCGCCGGCTCACCGCCGAGGGTGTGCTGGTGATCCAGGGTCGCCGCTTTCGCGATCAGGGGCGCAACCGCGACGACGTGCGCGAACGGCTGGCCGAACTGGTCCGCGGCGCGCTGCTGCCGCCAAAGAAACGCGTGGCCACCAAGCCGACGCGCGCTTCCAAGGAACGCCGCCTGGCCGGCAAGCAGCAGCGCGGCAGGATCAAGCAGACGCGTTCGCGCAAAGCGGACTTCGAATGAGGGCACGCCTGTTCACGCCGGACCAGTTGCCGGTGCAAATGCCCAGGCTGCGCGACGGCTGGCAACGCAAGACCTGTCGAACGGTGCTGCGCCTGTGCGGCTGGAGCCTGGCCGGCGAGTTTCCCGATGTGCCGAAGCTGGTGCTGATCGCCGCGCCGCATTCGTCCTGGTGGGACGGGGTGTGGGGGCTGCTGATCAAGGTGGCGATCGGGGCCGACGTGCACTTCATGGGCAAGCGGGAACTGTTCTTCTGGCCGCTGGGCAGCCTGCTGCGCCGGCTCGGCGGCATGGCGATTGATCGCGGCAGCGCGCAAGGCGTGGTCGGGCAGATGATCGACCAGTTCCGCCAACGCGAAAAACTCTGGCTGGGCATCGCGCCGGAAGGCACGCGCAAGCCGGTGCAACGCTGGAAGAGTGGCTTCTGGCGCATCGCCCGCGAGGCCGGCGTGCCGATCTTCCCGGTCGCGTTCCACTACCCCGACAAGACCATCCGGCTCGGCCCACTGTTCGACACCAGCGCCGACATGGAAGCGGATCTCGCCCGCCTGCGCTCGTTCTACGCGCCGTTCCGGGGCAAGCACCGCAACGTCTGATCGCCACGCGGCGGCCGATTCAGGACTGGAACGGGCGTTTCCGCCGCACCGCGGGGCGGTTGCTCAACGCCCCGAATGCCCCGGCTCGTCGTAATCGCGATGGGTCAGCAGCCCGGGCCGGATCAGGTCCACGAAGGCGCGCGCCTCGGTGCTGAGGAACTTGCCCTTGCGCATCACCACGCCGTAGCTGCGCTGCGGGAAGTACTGCTTCATGTTGCGCACGGCGAGCTGCGCGTGATCGGCGGCGGTGATGCAGATGCCGGTGACGATCGAGATGCCCATGCCCATCGCCACGTACTCCTTGATCACGTCCCAGCCGCCCACCTCGATCGCCACGTGGTACGGCACCTGGCGCTGCTGGAACACCAGGTCGACCAGGCGGTAGGTGGACAGCCGCTGCGGCGGCAGGATCAGGCCGTATGGCGAGATGTCCTCCAGCGTGATCTTCTCCTTCGCCGCCAGCGGATGGTGCGGCGGCATGATCAGCATCGGATCGTAGTGCTGCACCGGCGCCCAGGCGATGTCGTTGGGCACGTCCAGCAGCGAGCCCACCGCGAAGTCGGCCTCGTCCGCGCGCAGCAGCGCCATGCCATCCTTGCCGGTGACGTTGGCCAGCTGCAGGCGCACGGCAGGGAAACGCTCGCGGTAGCGGCGCACCAGGTCAGGCAAGAGGTACTGGATGGTCGAGGTGCCGGCGGCGATGGTCAGCCGGCCGGCCTGCAGGCCCTGCACCCGGGCCTGGAAGTCGCGGTCGAGCGTATCCCAGCCCTCGACCAGCGGCCGCGCCATCTCGTACAGCGCCTCGCCGGCGTCGGTGAGGTTGATGCGGCGGCGGCGGCGCTCCAGCAAGCTCACGCCCAGCTCCCGCTCCAGCGCCTGCAGCTGCAGGCTGATGGTGGGTTGCGACAGGTACAGCGCCTCGGCGGCGCGGGTCAGGGTACCCAGCTTGACCACGCTGACGAAGGCGCGCAGCTGCTTGTGGCGGTTGCCCTTGTAGTAGAAGCGGCCGCCGGCCTCGTCGGCGGGCTCGCCCACGCCACGCTTTTTTGCTGCGCTGCGGCGCAATTTTTTCGGCTTGTTCAGCATGGCAACTGGCCCGTCTACCAAAGCTATTCAATGGGTTGGACTTAGCATTGATTATGCTCATAGTAGTGATTGAAACATTCACTTTGTCAAATACTCTGTTCCTGCCTAGTTTCGAGTCATCCCGACCCGGAGCACCCCCATGGCAGTCCCGCAGGAACGACTCGATACCGGCGCCGTCGCGCTCCACGCCGACACCGGTGGTTACGCAAGCATCCTGACGCCCGCGGCAATGGCCTTCCTGGCTCGACTGCACCGTCGCTTCGAAGCCACGCGCCGACAGCTGCTGCAGGCCCGGCGCGAGCGCCAGGCCCGCTACGACGCCGGCGAACTGCCGGACTTCCGCGCCGACACCGTGGCGATCCGCGACGGCGACTGGCAGGTGGCGCCGATCCCGGCCGCGCTGCAGGACCGCCGCGTGGAGATCACCGGCCCGGTCGAGCGCAAGATGATCATCAACGCGCTGAACTCCGGCGCGAAGGTGTTCATGGCCGACTTCGAGGATTCCTCCGCGCCCACCTTCGCCAACCAGCTCGACGGCCAGCTCAATCTGCGCGATGCGGTGAACGGCACCATCGCGTTCACCTCGCCCGACGGCAGGAGCTACCGCGTCAACGACAAGCCGGCCGTGCTGGTGGTGCGCCCGCGCGGCTGGCACCTGCACGACAAGTTCTTCCACGTGGACGGCGAGCCGATGGCCGGCGCGCTGGTCGACTTCGGCCTGTTCGCCTTCCACAACGCCCGCGCGCTGCAGGCCCGCGAGCGCGGCCCGTACTTCTACCTGCCCAAGCTCGAGGCGATGGAGGAAGCCGCGCTGTGGGAGGCGGTGATGGCCGCCACCGAGGACGAACTGCAGCTGCCGCCGGGCACCACGAAGGTCACCGTGCTGATCGAGACGCTGCCGGCGGCGTTCCAGATGCACGAGATCCTGCACGCGCTGCGCCGCCGCGCGGTCGGCCTCAACTGCGGCCGCTGGGACTACATCTTTTCCTACCTGAAGACCCTGCGCGGCCATCGTGACCGCCTGCTGCCGGAGCGCGGCCAGGTACAGATGACGGTGCCGTTCCTGAAGGCGTATTCCGAGCTGCTGATCCAGACCTGCCACCGCCGCGGCGCGTTCGCGATGGGCGGCATGGCGGCGCAGATCCCGATCAAGGGCGACGAGGCGGCGAACGAGGCAGCACTGGCCAAGGTGCGCGCGGACAAGCTGCGCGAGGTGCAGGCCGGCCACGACGGCACCTGGGTGGCGCATCCCGCGCTGGTGCCGGTGGCGCAGGCGGTGTTCGACCAGTACATGCCGATGCCGAACCAGCTCGGCGTCCTGCGCAAGGACGTGCAGGTGAGCCGCGAGCAGCTGCTCGCGGCGCCGGCCGGCACGATCACCCGCGCCGGCTTCGACAACAACGTCGAAGTCTGCCTGCGCTATACCGCCGCCTGGCTGGACGGCCTGGGCTGCGTGCCGATCCACCACCTGATGGAGGACGCCGCCACGGCCGAGATCGCGCGGGCGCAGCTGTGGCAATGGCTGCATCACGGAGATCTGGCATTCCCCGACCACGCGCCGATCGACTTCGCCCTGTTCGACCACGCCGTCGCCGCACACACCCATCGCCTGCGCGACAGCCGCCACCCCGGCGCCGCCCGCGCCGACGCGGCCGCCGCCCTGCTCACCGCCATGACTCATGCCGGAACGCTTGGCGACTTTCTCACCCTGCCCGCCTACGAACAGCTTTGACGACGCCACCCCTTTCCCAACAGGGGCTCAACACCACCGGAGCCACGCCATGAAGACCACCCTGCCCACCGCCGAACAGATCACCCTGGACTGGAGCAATAACCCGCGCTGGACCGGCGTGCAGCGCAACTACGCCGCCGAGGACGTGGTGCGCCTGCGCGGCACCGTCGCGGTCGAGCATTCGCTGGCCCGCCGCGGCGCCGAGCGGCTGTGGAAGTCGCTGCACCAGGAGGACTTCGTCAACGCGTTGGGCGCGCTCACCGGCAACCAGGCGATGCAGCAGGTCAAGGCCGGCCTGCAGGCGATCTACCTCTCCGGCTGGCAGGTCGCCGCCGACGCCAACGTGGCCGGCGAGATGTACCCCGACCAGTCGCTGTACCCGGCCAACTCGGTGCCGCTGGTGGTCAAGCGGATCAACAACACCCTGCTGCGCGCCGACCAGCTGCACCACGCCGAAGGCAAGGACGACTGCGACTGGCTGGTGCCGATCGTGGCCGACGCCGAGGCCGGCTTCGGCGGCGTGCTCAACGCGTTCGAGCTGATGAAG
>Ga0209916_1001864_pt1 | contig 13980 bp, 16 predicted proteins | sample ThiBio_1000_plan_FD_183956 | JGI IMG/M metagenome (GOLD analysis project Ga0209916, IMG submission 183956) | Wastewater bioreactor microbial communities from Cape Town, South Africa - Thiocy_solids_2 (SPAdes) | ecosystem: Engineered > Bioreactor > Thiocyanate-remediating > Anaerobic-Aerobic ... | reverse complement strand
CCGAAACGATTCCCTCTGCGTCAAATGTCCAGGAGTGCATCGACTTTCGCTGCGCAGATGAAATCGTTTTCCGACAGGCCGCCGATTGCATGCGTCCAGTATTCGACGCGGCAGGTGTTGTAGCCGATCAGCAGGAAGGGATGGTGGTCTTCGCGGTGCGATACCCACATCACCGCGTTGGCGAACGCCTGTGTCCGATAGTGATCCTTGAGCTTGTATTCCTTGGCGATTTTTTCGCCGTCGCGCTGCCAGCCAGACAGGCCCTTCAGCAGCGGCGCAATCTGCGCATCGGTCAAGGGGGCGACGCCGCCTTCGCAGGGCGCGCATTTCTTGCGGACGAGTTCTTCAACGACGGTGGTCATGGCGGGTTCCTTACTTGAATTTGTAATACTGCTGGTTGAGGTAGGCGGCGACGTGCGCCTCGTCCTCCGGGAACCAGCCGGTGCCGGTGTTGGCGTTGCAGGCGGAAATGCGGGCAGCAAGTTGCTGCGCGGTCTTGACCTTGCGGTCGGCGCGCGTGTAGATCTTGCTGCCGTCGCCGCCGAACATGTTGACGTGGCAGCTGATGCAGGCCTTGTCGTGCAGGCTCTTGCCGGTCCTGGGGTCGCCCTTGGCAAACGGCGCGGCATGCACGCCGCTTGCCAGCAGCGCGCCACAGAATAAGGCAGTCAGGGTTTTCATGGTCGAGGGGCTCCTCAATTGATTGTTCCGTGCATTATCGTCACCGGGCGGCAATTGCGCCAGCGCCGTTCATGTCGTGTGCGAGAATGGCGGCCTGTTTTTTGAAGGAATCCTGAGATGGCCTTGAACCCCACGCATTTGCTTTGGCTGGACATGGAAATGACCGGCCTGTCGCCCGACACCGACCGCATCATCGAGATCGCCATCGTCGTCACCGACGCCGACCTCAACACCGTGGCCGAAGGGCCGGTGCTGGTGGTGCACCAGCCCGACGCGGTGATGGATGCGATGGACAACTGGAACAAGGGCACGCACGGCAAGTCGGGACTGATCGATCGCGTCAAGGCCTCCGCGCTTTCCGAGGCCGAGGCCGAGGCGCAGATGCTGGCGTTCGTGAAGCAGCACGTGCCGGCCAGGACTTCGCCGATGTGCGGCAACTCCATCTGCCAGGACCGCCGCTTCATGGCGCGCTACATGCCGCAGCTGGAAGCCTTCTTCCACTATCGCAACCTGGATGTCAGCACGCTGAAGGAACTCGCCAAACGCTGGCGCCCGGGTTTGTGCGAAGGATTCAAGAAGGCGAGCAAACACGAAGCGCTGGCGGATATCTACGAATCGATCGACGAAATGAAATACTACCGCGAGCATTTCATCCGCAGCGCATGAAAACAGCGGCCGGCTGGCCGCTGTACGAACCTCGCCTGGCGCCCGCGATTCCACGCGCGCTTCGACGCATAGGGAGGCGGGGTTTTCAGGGCTTGAGGTAGACGTAGCCTTCCCTGGCCTGCAGGCGGCCGATTTCGGCGACGCCGGACGCCACGACGGTGGCTTCGGGAATCACCGCGCCGGCATCCAGCTTGCGGCTCATCAGGGTATTGTTGCAGACGCGGAAGTCGACGCCCTTGGCTCGCAGTTCCTGCACTACGGGCTCGTAGGGGTTGCCGTTCCTGTCCTGCGCGCCGGCGAGCAGGAAATCGATGCCCTTGCCGTGGGCGACGACGGCGATATGGACATCCTTGCTGGCGTTAAGGTGATTCCGCACGTTGCGCAAGGCGACCATCGCGTTTTCGCTGTCGTTGAGGTGATAGACCACCTTTTCTTCCGCGGCGACGGCAGGGCCCGCAGCCTCGGCCGGCGGGGCGGCGTGGGCCATGGGGGCGGTTGCCAGCAGCAGAGCGGTCAGCAGCGGGGCGAAGGGGTGTGTCATGGTGAGTCTCCTGATTGATGTTGAATAAACCGGCTTTATCGAAGCCTGTGAAGAAGACGCGGGGAGTGGCACGCTTATTCCATTCCGGCAGGTGGATTTTTCTGGAATAAACGGACCATGTTCCGCGTCATATCAACATGACCATGATCAGCCGTTTTCTGTTTGGCCCGTTCCGCCCCGGCATCGAGGCACAGCGCCCGGTGCTCTACCGCATCGCCTATGCCTGGTGCCACGACGCGGCGCTGGCCGACGATCTGGTGCAGGAAACGCTGTCCAAAGCCTGGGTGCGGCGTGCTCAACTGCGCGACGACGCGGCGCTCAAGGCCTGGATGGTGGCGATCATGAATCGCTGCTGGCTCGATCACCTGCGCAGCCGGCGCGATTTCGACGCCGTCGAAGACTGGCAGGACGAACTCGAATCCGGCGCCGCGTCGCCCGAGGCGTGCTGCGACCGCGAGCAGGTGATTGCCTGCGTGCGGGCCGCAGTGGCGCGCCTGCCGCTGGGGCAGCGCCAGGTGCTGACGCTGGTCGACCTGGAAGAATTCGGCTATGCCGAAGTGGCCGGGATTCTCGACATTCCGGTCGGCACGGTGATGAGCCGTCTGTCGCGCGCACGCGCGAGCCTGAAAAGCTTGCTGGACACGGCAATGCAGCAGCCTGCGGCGCAGCCGCAGCTGAGGAGAGTGAAATGAGCCCGACCGTTTCGGACGAGATCCTGCATGCGTTCATCGATGGCGAACTCGACGTCGCCGAGAGCGAAAAGCTCATCGCCAGGATGCGCGGGGATGCGGAGCTGACGCAGCGCGTCTGTGCCCTGCGCAGCCTGCGCGGCATGGTGAAGCTGGCGTACGCCGAACCGCCGCCGGCTGCCGCCGGCCGGCAATCGCGCCGCGCGCCACGGCGCCGGTTCGTGCAGCGCTGCGCCTTCGGCAGCCTCATCCTGCTGGCGGGACTGAGCGGCGGCTGGGTCTTGCGCGGCGTGGAATCGTCTACGCTGGCCGCCGCGCCTGCCGCCGCCCTGGACGGCTATCGGACGGTCAGCCTGGCGCGCGAGGCCGATCCGAACCGGGTCATGCTGCATCTCGACAGCGCCGCGCCGGACAAGATGCAGGCGGTGCTGGACCAGGCCGAACGTCTGCTCGACCAAGCGGAACGGGAGGGGCGCACGATGCAGCTTGAAGTCATCGCCAACAGCCGCGGCATCCAGCTGATGCGCGCGGGCCACAGTCCCTACGCCGCGCGCATGGCGCGCATGAAGCAGCGCCATGTCAACCTGCACTGGGTGGCATGCGGCCAATCCATCGCCAGGATTACGGACGAGGGACAGCGGGTGGAGTTGCTGCCGACCACCCGGACGGCACCGACGGCCATCGACGAAATCGTCACCCGGCTCCAGCAAGGCTGGACCTATGTCCGGGTTTGAGCGCGCGACGACCGCTGCCGTCCTGCTGCTGATTCTGCTGCTGCCCGTGGCGACGGCGGCGGCCGACCCGGTCAATCGGCTGGCCGGCCATCCGTCGCCTTACCTGGCCCTGCACGGCGACGACCCGGTGGCCTGGCAGGAATGGAATGCCGACGCCCTCGCCCGCGCCCGGCGCGAAAACAAGCTGCTGTTCGTTTCGGTGGGCTATTTCGCCTGCCACTGGTGCCACGTCATGCAGCGCGAAAGCTACCGGAACCCGCAGATCGCCGCGCTGCTCAACCGCGATTTCATCCCGGTCAAGGTCGATCGCGAGCTCAACAACGGGCTGGACGAGGCCTTGCAGGATTTCTCCACGCGGTTCAATGGCGTGGCGGGCTGGCCGCTGAACGCCTTCGTCACCCCCGATGGCTATCCGGCGTTCGTCGTGCTGTATGCGCCGCCGGACGATTTCCGCAAGCTGCTGTCCCAGCTCTCCGGGCGCTGGGCAGCGGACCCGGCCGGCATCCGGCATTTGGCTCGGCAGGCGGCGCCGCCGCCCGCGCTGGAGCCCGCCAGTGCGCCGCTGACGGTTGCACGCAGCGTGCGCGCCTGGCAGCAGTTCGTCGCCGGCGCCTGGCAGGAGGCCGACACGCTGCACGGCGGCTTCGGCCAGGTCAGCAAATTTCCGATGGCGCCGCAACTGCATGCCCTGCTGGAGCGCCAGGCGCGGCAGCCGGATGCCAGGCTGGCCGAATTCCTGCGCCTGAGCTTCGATCAGATGGCGGCACGCGGGCTGCGCGATCATGTCGGCGGCGGTTTCTTCCGCTACACCACCGATCCCGGATGGGATGCGCCGCATTTCGAGAAAATGCTTTACGACAATGCGCATCTGGCGATGCTCTATCTGCGTGCCGCAACTGTGCTGCGCCAGCCGCGTTATCGTGAAATTGCCCGCAGCACTCTCGATTTCATGCAGGACGAATTGCTGGATACGGACGGCGCCCTGTACAGCAGCACCTCGGCGGTGGACGCCAGCGGGCGGGAAGGCGCCACCTATCTGTGGGAACCCGATGAATTGAAACGACATCTGCCGCCCGCAGCCTATGCCGCGGCGCAGCGGGTGTGGCGGCTCGATGCCGCGCGCAGTTTCGACGACGGCTATCTGCCTGCGGAATACCGCACCCCGACGGCGGACGAGCGCCGCCTGCTGGCCGATGCCGCGCGCATCCTGCGTCCGTTGCGCCGCGCCCGCAGCCTGCCCCGGGACGACAAGCTGAATGCCGGCCTGAATGGCCTGGCGCTGTCGGCCTTCAGCCAGGCCATTCGGCTCGATCCGGCCTATCGCCAGCGCGCCGACCGTCTGCAGCGATTCCTGCTGACGCAGCTGGTCAGGGACCGGCAGCTGATGAAGGCGAGGGCGCGCGGGCAGATACTGCCGCAGGCCGAACTGGAAGATTACGCCTATGTCGTGCAGGGGCTGCTCGATCATGCCGAGGCCACCGGCAACGCGCAATCGCGTGTCCGGGCGCGGCAACTCGCGCATACCGCCTGGCAGATGTTCTGGAGCAAGAAAGGCTGGCAACGCGAAGCGCGGCCCTTGCTGGCCACCTTGCAGGCCGAGCCGGCGCTGGCCGACGGCGCGCTGTATTCACCCTCCGATGTGCTGATCCTGGCCAGCCTGCGCTTGCAGGATCCTGTGCTGCAGCGGCTGGCGCGTACCGCCGCCGGTTGGCGCCTGCAGGCGATGGAGCGGGATGCCTACGCTTATCCCACCCGCGTGCGGGTGCTGACGCAGATCATGCCGCCACGAGATTGGCGTTGACAGGCTCTAGTTGAGTTCGGGTTCCTGCGGCTGCTCCAGCGCGCGTTGCACGGGGCGCCGCCCGACCTGGACTTTCAGGTTCAGCGATTGCTGCTTGCGTGCCACCGTGAGCTGGGTGTCGATGCCGGGCTTCAGGGCGGCAATCAGGTTCAGCAGCGAGGCCGAGTCGGTCACGGCATTGCCGTTGACCGCCAGCAGGATGTCGCCCGGGCGGATGCCGCCGGCGTCGGCCGGGCCGCCTTTCAGTACGCCCGCGATCAATGCGCCCTCGGCATTTTTCAGGCTGAAGGATTCCGCCAGTTCAGGCGTCAGATCCTGTACTTCGATGCCGATCCAGCCGCGCGTCACGCTGCCGGTCTTGACGATCTGTTCCATCACCTGGCGCGCGATGCTGACCGGAATGGCAAAGCCGATGCCTTGCGAGCCGCCGGTGCGCGAATAGATGGCGCTGTTGACCCCCACCAGATTGCCTGCTGCGTCGACCAGCGCACCGCCCGAGTTGCCCGGATTGATGGCGGCGTCGGTCTGAATGAAATTCTCGAAGGTGTTGATGCCGAGATGGGTGCGCCCGAGTGCGCTGACGATCCCTGCGGTGACGGTCTGCCCGACGCCGAACGGATTGCCTACCGCCAGCACCCAGTCGCCGACCTGCAGGCTGTCGGCCCGGGCGAAGGCGATGGCGGGCAGGTTGTCGGTATCGATCTTCAATACCGCCAGATCGGTTTCGGGGTCGGCGCCCACCACCCGTGCCGGCAGCGTCTGGCCGTCTGCCAGCGCAACGCGGATTTGATCGGCGGCTTCGATCACATGGTGGTTGGTCAGGATATAGCCGTTCGGGCTGACGATCACGCCCGAACCAAGGTTGGATACCTCGCGCGGCCGTGAATCCAGCCGGTCGCCGAAGAAATAGCGAAAGATCGGGTCCTGTAGCGCGGGATGGGCCGGGCTGCGCACCTTCTGCTGGGTAAAAACGTTGACCACCGTCGGGATGACCTTTTTCGCGGCGGGAGCGAAGGAATCGCTTGCGGCGGGTCCACCGGTTGCCGCATGCTGCACCTGCTGAATGGTGAGGCTTGGCTGCCCGGTTTGCCAGTGCAGGAGATCGGGCTTGAACAGCACGATGATGAACAACACGCCCAGGGCCACCGTGGCGGATTGGGCGAAAAGCAACCAGAGTTTGCGCATGTTGATGTAGGTCAAGGAAAGCGTGATGCCGCCGCGCAATAATTATAGTTCAGGGTGGGAACTTCCTGAGTCGGTGCCACATTGGACTTCCAGTATAGGGGGCAATTTGGTTAGAATGCCGGTTTTATCGCAACACGTTCAGGTTAGGTAAACATGAGCCAGGAAGCCGAAGGGCAAAAAGTGGACACAAGTAAACGAAAATTCCTGATCGCTGCGACCAGCGCGGTTGGGGGGGTCGCTGCTGTGGGTGTGGCGGTGCCGCTGGTCGTGAGCATGCTGCCAAGCGCGCGCGCCAAGGCAGCGGGTGCGCCGGTGGAAGTGGATATCAGCAAGATCGAGCCGGGCATGATGCTGACGGTCGAGTGGCGCGGCAAGCCGGTATGGGTCGTCAACCGCACCAAGGAAATGCTCGGCCAACTGGGCAAGCATGACGACAAGCTGGCCGATGCCATGAGCGAAATGCCGCAGCAGCCCGACTATTGCAAGAATGCCACCCGCTCGATCAAGCCGGAATATCTGGTGGCGGTCGGCATCTGCACCCACCTCGGCTGCTCGCCCAGCGAAAAGCTCAAGCTGGGCGGCGACAGCGGCATGGGCGGCGACTGGCCGGGCGGCTTCTTCTGCCCCTGCCACGGTTCGACGTTCGACCTCGCCGCACGCGTGTACAAGGGCGTGCCGGCCCCGACCAATCTGGTGATTCCGCCTCATCAATACCTCAGCGACGTCAGGCTGCTGATCGGTGTAGACGCAAAAGGAGCTTAAATAATGTCTGCCCTGCAAAAAGTGATGGGTTGGGTCGATGACCGTTTCCCGCTCACCGCCACCTACAAGGCGCACCTGTCCGAATACTACGCGCCCAAGAATTTCAACTTCTGGTATTTCTTTGGCTCGCTGGCGCTCCTGGTGCTGGTGCTGCAAATCGTCACCGGCATTTTCCTTACCATGAACTACAAGCCGGATGCCGAGCTCGCCTTCGCATCCGTCGAGTACATCATGCGCGACGTCGACTGGGGCTGGCTGATCCGCTACATGCACTCCACCGGCGCATCGATGTTCTTCGTCGTCGTCTATCTGCACATGTTCCGCGGCCTGATGTACGGCTCTTACCGCAAACCGCGCGAGCTCATCTGGATCTTCGGCGTGCTGATCTATCTTGCGCTGATGGCCGAAGCCTTCCTCGGCTACCTGCTGCCGTGGGGCCAGATGTCGTACTGGGGTGCCCAGGTGATCGTCAACCTGTTCGCTGCCGTGCCCTTCATCGGTGAAGATCTGTCGATCTGGATTCGCGGCGACTACGTGATTTCCGACGCCACCCTGAACCGCTTCTTCGCCTTCCATGTCATCGCGCTGCCGCTGGTGCTGATCGCGCTGGTCGTGGTGCACCTCGTGGCACTGCACGAAGTCGGCTCGAACAACCCCGACGGCGTCGAGATCAAGAAGCACAAGGACGCCAACGGCATTCCGCTCGACGGCATTCCCTTCCACCCGTACTACACGGTGAAGGACATCGTCGGCGTCATCGTCTTCCTGATGGTGTTCTCGGCGATCGTGTTCTTCGCGCCGGAAATGGGCGGCTACTTCCTCGAGGCCAACAACTTCGTTCCGGCCGACTCGCTGAAGACGCCTGCGCACATCGCGCCGCTGTGGTATTTCACCCCGTTCTACGCGATTCTGCGTGCGGTGCCGCCGATGTTCGGCTCGCAGTTCCCGGGTGTGGTGGCAATGGGCCTGTCGATCGTCGTGCTGTTCTTCCTGCCCTGGCTCGACCGCAGCAAGGTCAAGTCGATCCGCTACCGCGGCCCGATCTACAAGATCATGCTTGCTTTGTTCCTCGTGTCCTTCATCGGGTTGGGCTACCTTGGCCTGCTGCCGTCCACCCCGGTGGCGACGATATTTGCCCAGGTCTTCTCAGTGATCTACTTCCTGTTTTTCCTGCTGATGCCCTGGTATACCTCGATTGACAAAACCAAACCGGAACCGGAAAGGGTGACTGGCTAAATGAAACGCTTGAAGAACTTTCTTTTCCTGCTGGCGGCAGCCCCCGTGGTGGCCTTTGCGTCGGGCGCCAGCGTTCATCTGGACAAGGCGCCGGTCAATCTGGCCGACCAGGACTCCCTGCAGCGCGGCGCCCGCATGTTCGTGAACTACTGCCTCAACTGCCACAGCGCCGGTTCCATGCGTTACTCGCGTCTGCAGGATCTGGGTCTGACCGAAGACCAGATCAAGGAGAACCTGCTGTTCGCCGGCGAAAAGCCGGGCGAGACCATGACGGTCGGCATGACCAAGGCCGACGGCAAGGCCTGGTTCGGCGCCACCCCGCCCGACCTCAGCGTGATTGCCCGTTCGCGCGGCGCCGACTGGCTCTACACCTACCTGCGCAGTTTCTACCGTGACGACACCCGCGCCACCGGCTGGAACAACACCGTGTTCGACAAGGTGGGCATGCCGCACGTAATGTGGAACCTGCAGGGCGAAATGGTGCCGCTCTACAAGAAGGAAGGCGAGCATGAAGTGATCGAACGCCTCGAACTGGCCAAGCCCGGCAGCGTCACCCTGGCCGAGTATGACGCCATGGTCGGCGACCTCGTCAACTACCTGGTATGGATGGGCGAGCCTGCCCAGGTCCAGCGCAAGCAGCTCGGCGTCATCGTACTGATTTTTCTGGCGGTCTTCTTCGTGGTGGCCTATTACCTGAAGAAAGAGTTCTGGAAAGATATTCACTGAGTCGGGCCACGCCGTTTGCCAACAGCCGGACTGTGTCCGGCTGTTGGCTTTTATCGATCCGGCACCAACCTGCTTGAAAGACAGGAAGCTGACGCACAGTCCGCGAGCCGCGCGGCTGTGCCGGAGCATGCAATGTCCGAGCCCGGTTGTTATTGGTTGGAAACTCAAGCAGCCGAGTTTCAAGTCAAAAAGCATCAACACACGCAACACGATAGGGAGCCCCCGCCATGATGACCTTGTATTCCGGTAGCACCGATCCGTACAGCCATCGCTGTCGCATCGTCCTGTTTGAGAAAGACATGGACTTTGAAATCATCGATGTGGACATGCACAACAAGCCGGAAGAAATCGCCAGCATCAGCCCCAGCGGCAAGATGCCGGTGCTGGTCGAGCGCGACCTGGTTCTGACCGAATCCAACATCATCAACGAATACATCGACGAGCGCTTTCCGCATCCGCAGCTGATGCCGCCCGACCCCGTCATGCGCGCGCGCGCACGGCTGGTGCTGTTCAACTTCGAGCACGACTTGTTCACCCACGTCAACACGCTGGAGCACAGCCTCGGCAAGGCGTCGGACAAGGCGCGCCAGGAAATCCGCGACAGCCTGTCGCAGCTCACGCCCATCCTCACCAAGCAGAAATACCTGATGAACGACGAGTTCTCCATGCTGGACGTGGCGATCGCTCCGTTGCTGTGGCGCCTTGAGCATTACGGCATCGAGCTGCCGAAAATGGCGGCGCCGGTACTCAAATACCGCGAGCGCCTGTTCAGCCGTCCGGCCTTCATCAATGCGCTGACGCCCACCGAAAAGGCGCTGCGCAAGTAAGGGGCGAGGACGGGTGGCCGAGATTTCAACCAAGCCTTATCTGATCCGCGCACTCTATGAATGGTGTGCGGATTCGGGTTTCACCCCGCAACTTCTGGTTGCGGTGGACGGTCGTACCCGCGTGCCGCCCGGCTTCGTCAAGGACGGCCAGATCGTGCTGAACATCAGCGCGGCCTCCACCCGCAATCTCACCCTGGACAACGACTGGATCCAGTTTTCCGCGCGCTTCGGCGGCGTTTCGCACGAGATTTCCATTCCGGTGGATCGGGTGGCTGCCATCTTCGCGCGCGAGAACGGCCAGGGCCTGCACTTCGAACCGGTCGATGCGTCCGCGCCGCCGCCCGGGCAGACGCCACCGCCCGCGCCAGGCGATACGCCGGCTCCGCCCAAGGGCAAACCCTCGCTTAAAGTCGTCAAGTAATCGGGCTCTCCATCGCGCGACATCGTTATAATGTCGCCCGTCGCCGCTTTAGCTCAGTTGGTAGAGCAACCGCCTTGTAAGCGGTAGGTCGCCAGTTCGAATCCGGCAAGCGGCACCAGACCTCCAATAAAAACCCGCATCCACCAGGATTGCGGGTTTTTTTCAGTGGGATGGTTGGGTCTGGAGCGGCTGGGTGCGGCGCGCTATTCGATGCCCAGCCGTTCCAGGCGGTAGCGCAGGCTGCGGAAGGTGACGCCGAGCACGCGTGCGGCGGCGGTCTTGTTGTAGCGGGTTTGTTCCAGTGCTTCGAGGATGGCCGCGCGCTCGGTCTGGTCGAGATAATCCTGCAGCGGGTATCTGCAGCCGGAGGCGGCGCTGGCCGGCAGCTGGGCCGGCGCAAGGTTGAGGTCGGCGCTGCGGATGTGGCGGTCTTCGCACAATGCCAGCGCGCGCTCCAGGGTGTTTTCGAGTTCGCGTACGTTGCCCGGGAAGGCGTAGGCGCGCAGCGCCTTTTCGGCCTCGCGGTCGAGTCTGATCTCGGCGCCGCCGAGCTTGTCGAGCAGGAAACGCGCCATTTCGGGGATGTCTTCGGCGCGCTCGCGCAGGCTGGGCATCACCAGGTCGATGACGTTCAGGCGGTAATACAGGTCCTGGCGGAAACGTCCGGCCTCCACCAGCGCGGCCAGATTCTGGTGGGTCGCGCTGACGATGCGCACGTCAACCGCCTCTTCGGCGGTGGCGCCGACCTTGCGTACCTTTTTTTCCTGCAGCACGCGCAGCAGCTTCACCTGCATCGACAAGGGCAGGTCGGCGACTTCGTCGAGGAACAGGGTGCCGCCGTCCGCCGCCTGGAAGAATCCGCTGCGGTCGACGTCGGCGCCGGTGAACGCGCCTTTGCGATAGCCGAAAAATTCGCTTTCCATCAGCGTTTCCGGGATCGCGCCGCAATTGACGGCGACGAAGGGCTTGTCCGAGCGGTTGCCCAGCCGGTGGATCAGCCGCGCGGCGAGTTCCTTGCCGCTGCCCGATTCGCCGGCGATATGCACCGGCGCCTGGGTGCGCGCGAGCTTGGCGATGCGTGCGCGGATTTCCTGCATGGCCGTTGACTGGCCGATCAGGTCGCGTGCAGTCACGTCTGCTTGTGCGGCTTCGGGAATGTTCAGCGCGGATTTGACCAAGGCGCGCAACTGGTCGAGCGCCACCGGTTTGGCCAGGTAGTCGAACGCCCCGGCTTTGAGCGCCGCGACCGCATTGCCGGCGTTGCCGTAGGCCGTGATGACGGCCACCGGAACCGGCGCCGTCAGCGCGCAGGCGCAGGCGACCACTTCCAGCCCTTCGCCGTCTCCCAGCCGCATGTCGGTGAGACAGAGGTCGTAATGCGTCTGCGCCAGACGGGTCTGCGCTTCGGCCACGCTGTTCGCGCGATCGGTTTCCAGCCCCATTTTGACCAGCGTCAGCTCCATCAGGTCGAGCAGGTCGGGCTCGTCGTCCACCAGCAGAATGCGCGGAGAGGCGGCCATCGCTACTCCCTGCCGTGCACGCTGAGACGGAAGCATGCGCCATCCGTGGCGGGCACGTAGGCCAGCACCGCGTGGTTGGCCTCGGCCAGCTCGCGCGCGAGGAACAGGCCGAGCCCGGTGCCTTGCGCATCGGTGGTGAAAAACGGCTCGAACAGCCTGCCCTGGTGTTCCGGCGTCAGCCCCGGGCCGTCGTCGCGGATCTCGAGTTGCGCGGCATCGCCCTGGGTCAGCAGGCGGATCTGAATGCTTCCCGCCTGCTTGCGACAAAAGCGCCATGCATTGCGCAGCAGATTCCATACGATCTGGCGCAGGTGGTCGGGGTCGAACTGAAAGCGCGCGGTATCGGTCATGCTGACTATGACGGCGTGCGCCGGGATTTCTTCAGTCTGGCGCAGCTCGTCAATCAGGGCGGCAAGCGTCGCGCCCTCGAAGCCAACCGGGTTGAGGCGGTCGCGCCGGTTGAGCGTCAGCACTTCCTCCACCAGACGGTCGAGACGGCGGGTATTGTTTTCGATGATGGTGGTCAGTTTCGTCTGCGCCGGATCGTGCGTGTCCTCGCGCAGCAACTGCGCCGCCTGGCTGATGGCCGACAGCGGATTGCGGATTTCATGCGCGATATTGGCGGTGAGCCGTCCCAGTGCCGCCAGCTTCAGCCGCTGCGCCGCCTGCTCGGCCTGACTTTGGTCTTCCAGCACCAGCACCCGGCTGTCGTCCGGCGTCGCAAGCGGGATGCAGCGTATGCGCAACTGCGCAGCCTGGGTACTCAGGGTATGCGCGGTCCGGGGGCCGCATTGCTGCGACAGGGCGCGCGCCAGTTCCGGCGCGCAGTCGGCCAGCCGGGTGACGCCGGGCACCAGCGGCGCCGCGATGCCGAGCAGCGCCAGCGCGCGCGGGCTGGCGTGGCGCACTACGCCGTCGCCGCGCACCGCCAGCAGACCGTCGGGCGAGTTCTCGATCGCCAGCGCATTGATGCGGTTCAGCAGCGCCAACTCGTCGGCCTGGCGCTGCGCCAGCGTTTCCGATTGCAGCGCACGCCGGGTCAGCGCGTGTGCCAGCCAGCCGATGGCGAAATAACCGGCGCACAGCAGTCCGACCTGGAAAAAGCTGTCCATCCTCTGGCTGCCGCCAAGTATGCTGAAAGCATGCTGCAGCAGCACGGCGATCGACGCCATCGCCGCATACAGCAGGGTCAGCCGCCCGCTGCCCACCAGACCGCCCGAAGCGATGGAAATCGCCAGCAGCAGGCCCATGCCGCCTGCCAGCCGTTCGCTGGTCGACATCATCAGCATCACCAGCACGATATCGGCGATGATGTGGGCGGTGAGCTGGATTTGGAACCCCGGCCAGCGCGCGCGTATGCCCAGCACAAACAGCGCCGCGATCAGCAGATAGGCATAGGCGAAGGTCTGGAAACGCTCGGATGCGCCTTCGTGGAACAGGTCCGAGGCGTCGAACAGCAGCCCGGTGAACACCAGCGCCACCGCCAGGGTCAGGCGATACAGGTTGAAGTAATCGAGACTGCGCCAGTGCGACGCATAGTAGCCCTGCGTGGCTAGGCGCGGCATGGGGGGTGCCGCAGCGTTCATTTTTTGCCGCGTTGCTGGTGCTCGGGAGTACAGAAAAATTCGCCGCCGGAATAGATGGCTTCGCTGCGCGGCAGATTCACCCCGCAATGCACGCACTTCACCATGTCTTCGACGGTCTGCTCGCGCGCCGGCGCAGGCGGCTTGTTGAGCGAGCGCTGGTAGGCGCGAAACAGCGCCAGCACCAGAAAAACGATTGCAATTAGCAGCAGAATCTTGAGCACGCCTACCCTCCAAAAATGGCGTTCAGGATAGCATGGCCGCGCACGGGACAGCGTGCGCGGCCATGCCTTCGACGAAGCCTGGGCACGTGCCGGCACCGCTCACGGTGCTTACATGGTGTCGTGTACCGACGCGCTCAGACATGGCGGGACCAGGGCCGGTCGTGCATAAATGTTTTGAGTCGATCGGTCGTCCGGATTTTTTACACGGTATCGCATGCGGTGGGGCTTTGAGAGGATGTGCCGAAAATTACTAGACAGTGTCGTCACGAGATTTGAAGCCAGAAGATGAGGCAACGAATCTGGACGGCCGCAAGGAAAGACGATAATCGTTTCGCGTAGCGCGTGGCGATGCCGCGCCACTGCTTGAGCAGCAGGAATGCGTTC
>Ga0209916_1001855_pt1 | contig 14132 bp, 6 predicted proteins | sample ThiBio_1000_plan_FD_183956 | JGI IMG/M metagenome (GOLD analysis project Ga0209916, IMG submission 183956) | Wastewater bioreactor microbial communities from Cape Town, South Africa - Thiocy_solids_2 (SPAdes) | ecosystem: Engineered > Bioreactor > Thiocyanate-remediating > Anaerobic-Aerobic ... | reverse complement strand
GCCTGTTATAAAATTTTTTCTTTATTGTCGAGCCCCAGTCCGCCGCGGCGGATATGAATCCTGACCTCTAACCGCCTGAGCTACCCCGCCTGTTATTAATTTCTTCTTTATTGTTGAGCCCCAGTCCGCCGCGGCGGATATGAATCCTGACCTCTAACCGCCTGAGCTACCCCGCCTTATTCTTTTGCCGCCCCAACTGAATCCACTCTTCCCTTCGAAGGCTAGGTTTACCCGCTCTTTATTTCGGGCTGCAAAAATAAGGGTTTTATTAGTATTTTTTAAGATTTTTCCTGAACAAAAACAATACAAAACCTGAAGATAAAAGAGCAGGTGATTAGACAATCACCCGCTTACCAAAACATGAGAAAACTTATATTCCTTCAACTTAGTTAATGTGATCCAGGAATGAGTTGAAGGTTAAACTTTGGAAAAAAATTCCCGGAGTGATTTCAATTTTTTAAGAAGAGGGATTTAACCCCTGTTATAAAGTTTTTTATCATTGGTCACCATTCCTATATACTGTGGCGTAATTTTTATGTTCTTCATTTTTAAAATACCGGGGAGCGCTAATAATCCCGGTAAGTACAGTAAGGATATCATCATTGCGGAAGTTATACCTGAATTCACATTCCTTAATATGCAGGTATAAAGTACTTTTATTCATACCCCTGAACTTTTGCAAACGGCTTTTGGTATGCTTCCAAAAACCGGTAATTTCAGGTAGTACATTAACCGAAGATGAAAGTTCTGTATTACCATTCAGCCAATACAAACGCCAGTCATTAAAATCAGCCACTGCATGATAGCCGTCAAAAAACGGAACTGAACCTCCATTAATGGCGGCATGGTCTTTTCCCTGCAATTGTAAAATTGAAGCCTGACATATATCCTTAAGCCATGCAGTAGACACCTTTCCCTTGTATGTGTAAAAACCGTAATACGCAGGGTTATTTACAGGAATACATGATACATCCTCATTGTTATTTGCTGTTTTAAGTGTAAGTGAACCCCGACCGGAAAAAAGACTGGCTTCACAAAAGGTAGCAATTGCAGAACGAATAAGCCTGAAGTAATTATTTACAGTTACCCTGCTTACGCCGCTTATATCGGCTATCTGAGTAGCAGTAAGATCATCACAAAACAGTTCCAATATTTCCCGGCATTTCCTCTCCGGCAAATGCCCCCCTTTTAGCAGTTTATAATTCATAAGACAACAGTTAATACGAATGGTTTCGGATTTAAAAATCCTTAGAAAATACGGCAGAGAAAACATAAAATACACCAACGGGAAAAAGTCGGGGTAAACGAAGTATACTAGATTAATTTACCATTCTCATAATTGTGTTCATTATACACGCCGCCATCCTAAAACCTGATTCTTTTAACCGGTAGTTTGTTTTTACGGATTCTCTTCTATATTAAACAATGCAGAAGGCTTTATGTTACATTAATATGAGCACTGGTTTCAAACAGGGTAATAGCGGTAATTATATTAGATGAGTGAAAAAAGACAAAAAAACGTTTGCACTCAGCATTGCAACATTCTTCTGATAATAATTGTGTTCTTCCCCTGCTAAATATATCATTCTTTTTAGCGAGCAACCGCGGCATCAGTTCCAAAAGAATAAACCCATCCAGGCAACATGCGTCACTTACATAAAATCTATGGCTTCTTGATGTATATTTCGATGGTTCCCGGTTCTGAATTTCTGGGGGCAATAAATGAATCTATTTGCTGATAATGCAACTTTAAAGTGTCCCTGACCCTGAATGGATAAAAATTATTTAACCCCGGCATGTACTCAAATAAAACAACATCATAATAATTATTTCGAATTCTGTCTTCAAACATTTCCGCCTCCCGGTTAAACATTCCTACGCCTAAATGATACCATAACGGGAAACGGGGACTTCGCTCCAGCGCATATGGTATTTCCGCTGCCAGAAAAGTAAGTTCCGACATATTCAACACTTTAATATCTTTTTTATTCTTTACAATATCCAGTTCCATAAGCCGCTGTATTCCCATAACGGTAGGCTCTGGCAATTTTATTTTTTTAAGCGTTGGCAAATTAGAGTATATCCACTTGCCCTGGGGAATAATTGTAGATTCTTCTCCGGGAGGTCTAAGTCTCGCATTATGCAATCCAACAACATTTTCGCCTGTTGCAGACTGAACGATTCCTTCCTCTTTACTACTCTTAATAAATATCCTTTGTATGTAGTTCCAGTACAACTGACTCCACCACAGCATTATACCGATACTCAATAACGAAAATACCCAGGTATTGTTTATTTTAAACGGCAAATATTGAATCAGGTAATGCATAATAAAAGCAAATGCAAAACCGTGGAAAAAAATATTACTGTTAACAGGAGTGTAGCTGGTAATTTGAAAAATAGCGGCCAAGCATAAAATCCCTAATGTAAGTAACAAAAAAACTGTTTCTCTTTTATCAGCCAGGAATGATCTGGCATCTTTAAATCTTGCAACGGATAGTAATACAATAATAAAAATATAAAATTTCAACCATTGCGACTCGCTGAAAAACTCATTTATGATATCAGCACCCGAAACCCGGGCGTTATGAGGCGGTTGGCCGTGATTGAACCAGTAAGAGAACTCAAACTGCGAGAAAAAAAGAACAGCGATTACGGTAAACAAAACCGTTCCACCTGCATATACTACAGATGGAAGCCATCGTTTTTCAAGCCAGCTAATATACAGCAGTAAAAAAATACCAATAAAGAACATGAGTCCACCTGCATCCTGCTTGGTAAAAAACGAAAAAAAAGTAAACAGCGATGCAAGCAATATCCAAAGCCATTTTGATTTATCGTTTTCACTAAAAATAAATTGCAAAATAAATGCTATGGAAATTAGTCCGTACACGATGGCCGTATGATTATACCAGGGCCAAAAATTAAAAAATGAAAAGGTGATGGAATACAACAAAACGGACGCTGCTCTAACAGCAGGAATTACTGAAACTTTTATTAATATCTGCCGGAAAACCAGCCCTGAAATAATATTAATAAACGCCTGTGCTTTCACAAGAGTAATTAGCTGTGCTCCAAATATTTTAAAGAAAATTGCAGGGACTACCCAATACATCCCTCCCAATGGAGTACCAAAATCACGGAAAGGCAGTTGCCCCTCACTCATCCTGTATGCACCTTCCCAAGATAAAAAAATATTTACCCTGAAAGGGAAACTTAAAAGCAGCGGAAATAAAGCAATGCCAATGATAATTAAGATTTCAAAAATACTTAATACCTTTTTTTGTGTCATTCCTAAGGGTTAATTTATAAAAATATGTTACCGGAAAAAATTTCCAAAAACTTCTTAAGTAATATACCAAATGCAAAAAAGACAGGGGGCAGCAGTAAAATAATGATTTACGCCTTCCGTTATTAAAATTATTACATTTATACATTAACTTGTATTTTCTTATAATAAATATCCTGAATATACATTGTGATCTATCTTAAATTACTACGACCAAAAGAATGGGCAAAAAATCTTTTCCTGTACATACCCCTTTTTTTTGCAGGAGAAATCTTTAACTGGTTTAAAGTACTTAATGTTTTTGAAGGATTCGTTGCTTTTTGCTGCATTGCAAGCAGCATTTACGTTATAAACGATATTGCGGATAAAGAAGATGACAAAAAGCATCCTCAAAAGCAAAACAGACCTATTGCATCCGGGGCAGTTTCAACCGGCGCCGCTTTAGCCATTTTTGCGATACTGGCCGCTTCAGGTTTTTTTATTGCCTTTTTCATAAGCACCAAATTCTTTTTCCTGCTCGGGCTGTATTTCTTGCTGAATATCGGGTATTCATTTGGATTGAAAAATATTCCAATTCTCGACATTTTTATTATTGCCATAGGATTTGCTTTAAGAGTACGGTCGGGCGGCAGTATTGCAAAAGTAGATGTTACCATCTGGCTGAACATCATGGTATTTCTTTTGGCACTATTTATGGCTGCGGGCAAAAGGCGGGACGATGTACTCTTAAAAAATTCTTCGGGGCACGATATGCGTAAAGCCGTTAAAGGCTACACACTTGATTTTTTAAATGCCCTGCTTGCATTAATCTCCGCAGTTATGATTGTAGCGTATCTCATGTACACCATGTCTGAAAGTGTAATTTTAACTCACTCAACAAAGCGCTTATACGTTACCTGCCTTTTTGTTATGGCTGGTATTATGCGATATTTGCAAATCATATATATAAACGATGATTCCGGATCACCTACGAAAATATTATACAAGGATCGCTTTATTCAAATAGCTCTTTTGCTATGGATGATCAGCTTTTATGTAATAATTTACACTAAAAACATGCCTTTCTTCTAGTCATGACATCTCAGAATATTTTTAGCAGTAATTAAATTTTATTTTCACTATTTTAACAGAAACTATTTATGCCAACCCTGCTTGTTCTTGGCGCTACTTCTGATATTGGAAGGGCAGTTGCGAGGCAATTTGCCCATAAACAGTTTAATATTCATTTGGCTGCACGAGACCCCTCAAAGCTGTCCGCACTCCAAGCCGACCTAACCATTCGCTATAACATTCAATGTCTTACTCATCCGTTTGATGCTGTTGATTTTACTTCTCATAAACTCTTTTACCACACATTGGATCCCAGGCCTGATATTGCCGTATGCATTTTTGGTTATATGAATGAAAACGAGCTTGTCATTAATAATCCGGATGAAACCTTAAGAACAATAAACACCAATTATACCGGTGCTGTAAGCATATTGAATATTATTGCTGAAGATTATACATTGCAAAAAAAAGGCGTTATTGTTGGTATTAGCTCTGTAGCAGGTGAAAGAGGAAGACAAAGCAATTATATTTACGGAAGCGCGAAGGCCGGATTCACTGCGTATCTTTCCGGGCTGAGAAATAAGCTTTACAGCAAAGGAATCCATGTTGTTACAGTATTACCGGGTTTTGTATACACCAAAATGACCGAACATTTGAATTTGCCTGAACGGTTAACCGCACAACCGGAGGACGTGGCACGATCCATATATACTGCAGTTCAAAAAAGAAAGAACACAGTATATGTTAAATGGTTCTGGAGGTGGATCATGTGCATTATCAGGCTTATACCTGAACCTGTCTTTAAAAGAATGAAGTTGTGAAAAAGTCTATCGCTTTTTTTGATTTTGACGGCACTATTACCTGCAAGGATACTTTATTTGAAGTCATTAAATACCAGAAGGGCAGTTTGGCATTATACCTTGGATTGTTGAAACTTTCACCCTGGCTTATAGCATTCAAATTACAAATCATCTCAAATGATACAGCAAAGCAAAAGCTGCTTACCCATTTTTTTAAAGATACACAGTTTACGGATTTCCAGAATAAATGCAATGCATTCATTGAACATAAACTACCCGGCCTCATCCGGTACCAGGCTTTGCAGCAAATAAAAGAACATCTTCAAAATAATATACTTGTAGTGGTGGTATCAGCTTCTGCAGGAAATTGGATAGAGGGCTGGTGCAAGAAAAATAATATAATATGTATTGCCACGAAACTCGAAATAAGAGAAGGAAAGCTAACAGGAAAAATAGAAGGGAAAAATTGCTATGGTACAGAAAAAGTGAACAGGATTAAAGCACTCTTCTCTCTCAATGCATATGAAACCATTATGGCTTATGGAGATACAAAAGGTGACAAGCCAATGCTATCGCTTGCCACCTTTGCACATTACAAACCCTTTCGATAAAAATTATAGCTTTACGATCTTTACAACAGACTTGTATTGATAATCTATTATGATTTCAACAAAATAAATCCCTTTCTGCATTTTCGACATATCTAATTGGTGATTAACATATATATCGTCTTTAACAAACTCCTTTCTTAACACCTTTTTTCCATTAACATCATATAAGGCAATACTCGTTCTTCCTTTTGCCGGGTCTTGTAATTCTATCAAGGCCATTCCATACACCGGATTAGGAAATATTTTTACTACAGGCGAAAGATCGCGCCTCGCTCCGGCATTGTTTACCACAACTTTTACTGTTGCTTTGTCAGAACGTCCTTTATCATCAGTTACCGTCAGTTCAAATTCATACTCTCCGGCAATCAATCCCGATGCGATTATTAACTCCTCATTTGGATATTCAATAATAGCGGGAGAAGGGCCCGAAAGCATACGCCAATTATATGATTCAATTCTGCCCGATTGAACATAAGATCCGGAACCATCTAAAAGCAACTCATTTTCGGGCAATGTTAGTGTTAACGCTTGGCCTGCATCAGCCGCAGGTGGAGGAACTACAGCGTCTTCAGAAATTACTTCAACATTCACATCTGCTGATGCTGTTGATCCGTTTGAATCGGTAACAGTAAGCCTGAATATATATTTTCCGGCCTCAACAGCTTGTATCCCCGGCGTAGCTGAGTTGGAATTGATGATCGTGGCTGACCCCGGCCCTGAGATTTTCATCCATTTATAGTTGGTAATAGACCCATTGGGAGCATAGGAACCACTACCATCTAACAACAGTATATCTGCAGGGAGTTGCACTGAAAAATCATTTCCGGCATCTGCCACAGGAGGCTTGACAGGAGCAGGATTTACAATAACTGTAACACTTGCCGTGGCAGAATTGCCATTACTGTCTGTTACCTTCAATTGAAACACATATGTTCCGGCTACCAGTCCGTTAACTGTTGTGATTGCCTTTGTTACATCCGTAATCGTACCAGCCGAAGGTCCTGATATTTTACTCCACGTATAGCTTTTTATTTGCGCTGAGGAGGCAGTCGAGTTTGTTCCATTCAAAGTAATGCTGTTAGCGGGCAACATGATAGTTTGTGTGTTACCTGCATTGGCAACGGGCGGCAAGGGTGCTGCTTTTACAGTTATAAACACTGTGGACTCAGAAACTTCTCCCCTGTTATCTGTTACTTTCAGCCGGAACTGATATACCCCTTCTGTGAGGTTGGTAACAGAACAAATTGCTTCAGAAGAGCTTATAATATTACCACCGGATGGACCAGACACTTTGCTCCATTCATAACTTACAATATTACCGCCGTACGATGTGGAATTTGATCCATCCAGGATGGAGCTATTCACAGGTAACATTATTGTTTGATCACCCCCCGCATCTGCAACAGGAGGAGGTTGTGCGGCTTTTACGGTTACCGTTATGGTAGCCGTAGCTTTTCCACCTTTATTGTCAATTACTTCCAGTTGAAATTTATAGATGCCCGCTGCAAGTCCGGTAACCGTGGTACTAACACCCTCAGAGTCCGCAATGCTTCCCTCTATGGGACCTGAAATTTTACTCCATTTATAACCAACAATAGTATTTCCGGAAGAAGCAGAGGATGCACTCCCATTAAGCACAACAGTATTAACAGGAAGTGTTATTGTTTGAGCAGATCCGGCATTGGCAACAGGTGGCATCGGCGCCGCTTTTACAGTGATCGTAACCGATGCTGTTGATGTGGCTCCGTTATTATCGGTAATGGTTAATTCAAAAACATACGCACCTTCAGCAAGACCCGTAACCGTGGCAACAGTACTGTTTAGAATAGTTATCGTTTCACCCGAAGGACCTGATACCTTAGCCCATGCATAACTGCTGATGCTACCTGAAGGAGCGGTTGAACCACTGCCATCAAGAGTTACACTGTTAGCAGGTAACGTTATGGTTTGTGCAACACCTGCATCGGCTACCGGTGGCAATGGCGCCGCTTTTACAGTAATCGTAACCGATGCTGTTGATGTGGCTCCGTTATTATCGGTAACGGTTAATTCAAAAACATACACACCTTCAGCAAGACCCGTAACCGTGGTAACAGCACTGTTTAGGATAGTTATCGTTTCACCCGAAGGACCTGATACCTTAGCCCATGCATAACTGCTGATGCTACCTGAAGGAGCGGTTGAACCACTGCCATCAAGAGTTACGCTGTTAGCAGGTAACGTTATGGTTTGCGCAACACCTGCATCGGCTACCGGTGGCAATGGCGCCGCTTTTACAGTGATCGTAACCGATGCTGTTGATGTGGCGCCGTTATTATCGGTAACGGTTAATTTAAAGTTGTATACTCCTTCTGTAAGAGCGGTAACCGTAGTAACAGCACTGTTTAGGATAGTTATCGTTTCACCCGAAGGACCTGACACCTTTGCCCATGCATAACTGCTGATGCTACCTGAAGGAGCGGTTGAACCGCTGCCATCAAGAGTTACACTGTTAGCAGGTAACGTTATGGTTTGTGCAACGCCTGCATCGGCTACCGGTGGCAATGGCGCCGCTTTTACAGTGATCGTAACCGATGCTGTTGATGTGGCACCATTATTATCGGTAATGGTTAATTCAAAAACATACACACCTTCAGCAAGACCCGTAACCGTGGTAACAGCACTGTTTAGAATAGTTATCGTTTCACCCGAAGGACCTGATACCTTAGCCCATGCATAACTGCTGATGCTACCTGAAGGAGCGGTTGAACCACTGCCATCTAATATTACAGTATTCTCAGGAAGTGATATTGTCCTGTCTGCTCCAGCATCCGCTACCGGGGGCAGTGGAGCCGCTTTTACCGTTATTATAACCAGGGCTGTTGATGTGGCTCCGTTATTATCGGTAACGGTTAATTCAAAGTTGTATACTCCTTCTGTAAGAGCGGTAACCGTGGTAACAGCACTGTTTAGGATAGTTATCGTTTCACCCGAAGGACCTGACACCTTAGCCCATGCATAACTGCTGATGCTACCTGAAGAAGCGGTTGAACCGCTGCCATCAAGAGTTACGCTGTTAGCAGGTAACGTTATGGTTTGTGCAACACCTGCATCGGCTACCGGTGGCAATGGCGCCGCTTTTACAGTGATCGTAACCGATGCTGTTGATGTGGCGCCGTTATTATCGGTAACGGTTAATTGAAACTTGTATATACCCTCCGTAAGACTATTAATAATTGTAATGGCACTGTCTGGAGCAGTCATGGTTTCACCGGAGGGGCCAGATATTTTGCTCCAGTTATAACTGCTGATGTTACCTGCAGGGGCTGTTGAAGCACTACCATCTAAGGTCACAGTATTGTAGGGAAGCGTTATAGCTTGTGAACTCCCCGCGTCAGCTATTGGTGGCGTAACTGCCGCACTAACAGTTATAGTTATTATGCTTGATGAAACCGCACCATTAGTGTCAGTTACTTTCAATTGAAATTGATATACTCCCTCTGCAAGTCCTGTTACCGAGGTTACAGCACTATTTAGGGTAGTTATGGTTTCACCCGAAGGACCTGACACTTTGCTCCATGTATAACTGCTGATGCTACCTGAAGGAGCGGTTGAACCACTGCCATCTAATATTACAGTATTCTCAGGAAGTGATATTGTCCTGTCTGCTCCAGCATCCGCTACCGGGGGCAGTGGCGCCGCTTTTACAGTGATCGTAACCGATGCTGTTGATGTGGCGCCGTTATTATCAGTAACGGTTAATTTAAAGTTGTATACTCCTTCTGTAAGAGCGGTAACCGTGGTAACAGCACTGTTTAGGATAGTTATCGTTTCACCCGAAGGACCTGATACCTTAGCCCATGCATAACTGCTGATGCTACCTGAAGGAGCGGTTGAACCACTGCCATCAAGAGTTACACTGTTAGCAGGTAACGTTATGGTTTGTGCAACGCCTGCATCGGCTACCGGTGGCAATGGCGCCGCTTTTACAGTGATCGTAACCGATGCTGTTGATGTGGCGCCGTTATTATCAGTAACGGTTAATTCAAAAACATACACACCTTCAGCAAGACCCGTAACCGTGGTAACAGCACTGTTTAGGATAGTTATCGTTTCACCCGAAGGACCTGACACCTTAGCCCATGCATAACTGCTGATGCTACCTGAAGGAGCGGTTGAACCGCTACCATCAAGAGTTACGCTGTTAGCAGGTAACGTTATGGTTTGCGCAACACCTGCATCGGCTACCGGTGGCAATGGCGCAGCTTTTACAGTGATCGTAACCGATGCTGTTGATGTGGCGCCGTTATTATCGGTAACGGTTAATTCAAAGTTGTATACTCCTTCTGTAAGAGCGGTAACCGTGGTAACAGCACTGTTTAGGATAGTTATCGTTTCACCCGAAGGACCTGACACCTTAGCCCATGCATAACTGCTGATGCTACCTGAAGAAGCGGTTGAACCGCTGCCATCAAGAGTTACGCTGTTAGCAGGTAACGTTATGGTTTGTGCAACACCTGCATCGGCTACCGGTGGCAATGGCGCCGCTTTTACAGTGATCGTAACCGATGCTGTTGATGTGGCGCCGTTATTATCGGTAACGGTTAATTCAAAAACATACACACCTTCAGCAAGACCCGTAACCGTGGTAACAGCACTGTTTAGGATAGTTATCGTTTCACCCGAAGGACCTGATACCTTAGCCCATGCATAACTGCTGATGCTACCTGAAGGAGCGGTTGAACCGCTGCCATCAAGAGTTACGCTGTTAGCAGGTAACGTTATGGTTTGCGCAACACCTGCATCGGCTACCGGTGGCAGTGGAGCCGCTTTTACAGTGATCGTAACAACAGATGTGGAGGAAAGACCTTTGCTGTTTGTAACCTTTAATTCAAACTTGTATATTCCTTCTGTAAGTCCGGTAACTGTAGTAATAGCCTCAATAGGCTCGGTAATCACTTCATTTAACGGGCCAGAGACCTTACGCCATTCATAACCACCTATAGTGTCGCCGGGCGCTGCAGATCCACTTCCATCCAATGTTACTACGTTGTTTGGCAAAATTATTGTTTGAGCAACGCCGGCATTAGCAACAGGAGGAGCTACAAGCGCATTTACCGTTACGTTTACTGTTGCAGAAGACACCGCGCCATTATTATCCGTTACCTTCAATTCAAATTGATATATACCCTCCGTAAGTTCGCTTACTGTTGTGCTAACACCTGATGGGGTAGCTATATTTTCGTTAGACGGGCCAGATACCTTACTCCATTCATAACTGCTAATACTACCAGAGGAAGCAGTAGAACCGCTGCCATCCAATACTATGCTGTTAACAGGTAAGTTTATTGACTGATCATTACCAGCATCCGCAATGGGAGGTAATGGCGCCACATTAACAGTAATGCTAACGGTAGCAGTTGATGTACCGCCATTGCTGTCGGTTATTTTTAATTGAAAAATATATACTCCTTCCACCAAACCGCTTACTAAAGTATAGGAAGCTCCAGGTGAGGTAATTGTTCCTGAAGAAGGGCCGGAAAGTTTACTCCACTGATAACTGGTTATAGTACCCGAAGGAGCTGTTGATTGAGTTCCGTCCAGGTTTACATAATTAACCGGAAGTGTAATGGTTTGCGCGTTTCCTGCATTGGCCACAGGTGGCAGTAGGGCAGGATTGACCTTTATAGTTACAACCGCTGTGGAAGTACCGCCTTTGCTGTCTGTAATTTTTAACTGAAACTGATATGTGCCTTCAGTAAGATCTATCGCAGACGTTTTAACGCTGTTGTATGAAGATATTGTACCGCCCAGAGGTCCTGATACTTTTGTCCAAACATAACTGGTAATTGTTCCTGCAGGAGCTGTTGATTTAGTGCCGTCAAGAGTTCCTGTATTTACCGGCAACGTTAATACCTGATCAGTTCCGGCATTTGCAATTGGGGGCAAAGAAGTTGCAATTCCTCTTTTATGGGAAAGCATCCATTCGTATACATTCATCCCATCTTCCCTGAAATTCGGGTCATATGTTTTTGACCAGGCGTCATGTCCGCTGGCATTAAAAATTGTTAATTTGGCTTTAGGGTCAGGAGTCGGAATACAGGCATTCACCGCCTTTACACAAGAGTCCAGTTTCCATGGTGGGGCGCCTGTATCTCCGGAATTATTCGTTCCCCACATTGACACCTTTGATGAAGCTATATTGCAAGCCTCACCATCCCGGGGAAGTACTCCCGCGCAAACAAGCAGCATCGCAGCTATGCGGCTGGCGTTTGCTTTAGACCGGCCAGCATATCTCCAACTCATATAACCGCCTAAACTAAGTCCGGTTAGATATATTCTATCTTCATCAACTCTGTATTTAGCAATACAATATTTAATCAAACTATCAATAGAAGGAATATAGTTGGTGGCTTCTTTTGATTGTGGGGAAATCACAATAAAAGAAAAATTTTCCCCTCCTACAGTAAAGGAAGATGGGAATTTACCCTGGTTTATAAGCTTGGGGGGGCCATTTACCAAAACTCTTGGAAGCTCGGCCACAGAACCATCTCCGCGTTCTCCATTTCCATGAAGAAAAATAATTATTGGAAATTTCTTAGTTGGTTGAGATTCATAATTAACAGGCAATGATTCATAATACCCTTTTATATTATCACCAAACGCCATATACACCGGTTTCTGTGTTTGAACCTGCGAGAAAGCAAATGAAGGTGTAAGAAGAAGGTACAGTAAAAAGAGCAAAGGTACCCTTCGCCAAAAATAAATTTGGGTGACTGGTTTCATGGTTTTTCGGGCATTCGGATTATTAAAATCAATATCAGGTTAGTTCGATAAAATATTCAACGTAAATTTTTTAATGAGCGTATGACAATTTTGAAATGTATTTTAAAAAACAGAAGCATTGCCACACGAATTATCATTTAATAATTACTGAACAATATTTGAAATCAAACTCACCTGTTGACAACCCAAACCAAATGCCGAAACCAGAAGGAATAAAGCAATAAGATTATCGAATGATAAAAAGTAAAATATAAAGTGTAGTTCGCCCATTGAAAATAATTAATGAGCGCCTTGTTTTTACCTTAACGCAGGCATTCGAAAGATCAGAAGATAATGAGGCGGAGGACGGTTAAATTAGAAAAGGAAAGACTATTTGACATTAATTTTAAGCAATAAAAAACTGCCTCAGAATTTTTACTTCCTGAGGCAGTTTCATTTAAACAATGCTAACGGTATAAAATTATTGCTTTAAAATTTTTATGGCTTTTTTGTATTTGTTATCCACAATTATTTGGGCAACATAAGTTCCGGCAGCAAGCTTAGACACATTAAAGGTTTTATTTACCATTCCCGGTGTATCCTTAACAAACTCCTGTTGCAACAATACCTGTCCGGTGAGGCTATAAACAATCAAGCTTGTTCGTCCCGTAGCCCTGCCGCTAACCCATACGGTCATATCAGATTTTACAGGATTAGGGTTAATCTTTACATCCAATTCTCCGGCAACAGGTAGCTGATCCGGGTTTGCCATTTGTAAAGGATCAACCGGCTCTACCGCACCAACTCCCTGGGAAGTCCTTGCGGATACTGCTGATTCAACGAATACATGGGTGTAGGAAATTTGTACATTTCCTTTTGGATCTGTTATTGTGATATAAAATTTATAGTCTCCTACCACATTAAGTCCGGTTACATCGGTGGCAATACTGTAGGGATATAAAATATTCGCTTTACTTGGTCCGGAAAGTTGTTTCCATATATGTGTACTGCCAACCGGAGCTGTAGATTTGCGGCCATCAAGTAGCGACTTTGTAACAGGAAGGATTATGGTTTGATTGCTCCCCGCATTAGCATAAAGCACATCCGTGCTGGTACTTGTTATAGCAGCCTTTACATATACATACATTGAAGACGTGGATGTATTGCCATACTTGTCTTTCAATACTAAGGTGAACTGGTAAGTTCCTGCGGTAGTAAGCCCTGTTACATCTGTGCCTATACTCCATGGTGCAGCAATCACCGCTTTTACCGGCCCGGCCGTTTGCGACCAGGTATGCGTACTACCTGAAGGAGCTGTGGATCCGGAGCTACCGCTGATTTTCACCGAACTAACAGGAAGTGTTATGGTTTGATTGCTGCCTGCATCTGAATAAAGGGGAACTGTGCTTGTGGCAGCCTTTACATACACATACATTGAAGACGTGGATGTATTACCATACTTGTCTTTCAATACTAAGGTGAACTGGTAAGTACCTGCAGTAGTAAGCCCCGTTACATCTGTGCCTATACTCCATGGTGCAGCAATCACCGCTTTTACCGGCCCGGCCGTTTGCGACCAGGTATGCGTACTACCTGAAGGAGCTGTGGATCCGGAGCTACCGCTGATTTTCACCGAAC
>Ga0209916_1001853_pt1 | contig 14148 bp, 10 predicted proteins | sample ThiBio_1000_plan_FD_183956 | JGI IMG/M metagenome (GOLD analysis project Ga0209916, IMG submission 183956) | Wastewater bioreactor microbial communities from Cape Town, South Africa - Thiocy_solids_2 (SPAdes) | ecosystem: Engineered > Bioreactor > Thiocyanate-remediating > Anaerobic-Aerobic ... | reverse complement strand
GCCGCGGCTCGACGGGCTACGTCGACCCCGACGAGCCCGAATACCCGTCCAGCGACGGCGAGCCGATGGCCGAAAGCACCACCCAGTTCCGCTGGATCGTCACGATCAAGGAGGGATTGGAGGCGCTCTTCGCCGACCACGACGACGTGTTCGTCGCCGGAGACCTTTTGTGGTACGCGACCAAGGACGACGTCCACGACGTGATGGCCCCCGACGCCATGGTCGTCTTCGGCCGACCCCGAGGCGATCGGCGTTCGTACCGTGAATGGTCCGAGGACGGGGTGGTGCCGCAAGTCGTCTTCGAGGTGGCGTCGCACTCCAACACGCCCACGGAGATGACCGAGAAAAGGCTGCGATACGACGCGCGCGGGGTCGAGGAATACTACTTCTACGATCCCGAATCCGGCGCGTTCGAGGCCTGGATCCGGCGTCCCGACGGCCTGCGCCCGATCAAGGGGGACGGCTGGACCAGTCCGAGACTAGACGTGACCTTTCACGCGCCCCGCCGCAAGGAGGCGCTGACGATCGTGCGCCCCGACGGCCGACGGTTCCGAACGTTCGGCGAGTTGTCGAGGGATGAGGCGGCGGCGCGTCGGATCGCGGAGGCGGAGCGTGATCGCGCCGAAAGGGAGCGTCACCGCCGTCGCCGGGCCGAGCGAACGGCGGTCGAGGAGTCCGAGCGCGCCGAGTGGTCGCGGCTGGCGCGCGAGCGGGCCGAACGCCGCGCCGAGGCCGAGTCCGCCCGCGCCGAGGCCGAGTCCGCCCGCGCCGAGGCCGAACGGTCGTCGCGTGAGGAGGCCGACGCCCGCGCCGAGGCGGAACGTTGCCGGGCCGAGGCGGAACGTCGTCGGGCCGAACTCCTGGCGGCGAAACTGCGCGCGATGGGCGTGGAGCCCGATTGACCTCGTCGCGGCGTCCGGCGCCGTCGCCGAATTCCCTCGGTTTCGAATTCGGGATTTGCACGCTTGATGATCCGCCGCCTTGACTGCTAGGATCGCCGAGTCACCCTCCGGGCCGCCTCCCTTCGGGGCGGCTCGGGGCGGGTCGTCGGAGGGTCGCGACCATGAAGGCGGTTCTCGATCGCGCGGCCGCGCGCCGCGGGTGGGCGTGCGTTTTGATCGTGCTGGCGACGGGCGTCGCGAGCCGGGCCGACGAGCCCGAGACGCGGACGTGGAGTGACGCCAGCGGACGCCACAAGATCCAGGCGAAGTTCGTGAGCGTCGAGGGGACCAGCGTCCTCTTGAAGAAGGCCGACGGCTCGCTGATGCGGATCGACCTGGAGAAGCTCTGCTCGGCCGACAGCCACTACGTCGAGGCCCAGCGGAGGAAGCAGGCCGACGACGACCCGTTCAAGCCCGTGGCGGGCCCTCCCGCCAAGCCCGCGACGCGGCCGGCGATGCCGATCCGCTCCAACCTGGCCGGCGTCGCGGCGACGCCGACGCCCGCGGCCGCGCCGGCCGCCGCCGCGGCGATCGCCCCGCCGGGGCCGGGTTCGCTCCCGTTCGACCGCCAGGCGACGCCGGGCGCAGCGCCGGAAGTTCCAGTCGACTGGTCGAGCGCGACCATGGCCGCGATGCCGCCGGCCGGTCCCTGGACGCTCGACGTCGGCCCGGCGGCGGCCTCGGAGGAGGCGGGCGGGGCGCGCGCCGTGCCGGTCCCTCCCAAACTCGACTTCTTCGAGAAGACCAAGGGCCTGGTCGTCAACGCCCCGGCCACCCACGCCGCGGTCGGCTTCTCGCTGGACAACCCCAAGCCGGGGACCAGCCGGATCGTGCTTTGCGATCTGAGATCCGGCAAGCTCCTCGGTCAGTTCAAGTCGCCGGGAACCATGAGCCCGCTGGCCCTCTCCGACGCCGGCGACAAGGTCCTGATGAGGTGGGAGGAGTTCGGCTTCGGCAACTCGTCGCGGCTGGAGCTTTGGGATCTCGGCTCCGAGGGGCTTCGCAAGGAGTGGGGCCTCGCCCCCTACGGCGACATGGAGGGGGGCGACCGCGACGTGAAATGGGCGCGGTTCCTGGGCCCGGATCGGTTCGCCACGCTGGGAGGCAAGGGGAAGCTGGTGGTCTGGGGACTGGACCCGGTTCGCCCCCTGACGACCGTCTCGGCCGATGACAACTGCACGCCGGGGATCTCCCCCGACGGCCGGTTCCTGGCGTTCGCCGAGAAGGGGATGGTGGGCGTCCTGGACGTGGCCGCCGGCCAGGTGGCGGCCTTGCAGTCCCTGCCGACGCAATTCACGCCCTGGCCGGGGTTGGGGTTCAGCCCGTCCGGCAAGCGGCTGGCGTGCGTCGCCGGGAGCAAGTTGTACGTCCTGAACACGGCGGACGGCGCGCTCCTTCCCGAAATCCTGCTGGCCCCGGTCGCCGCGGGTCCCAACGTCCCGCCGGTCTGGACCGACGAGGAACACGTCCTGATCGCCGAGCGGACCCTGGTGGACGTCGCCAGCGAAATCAAGATGTGGCAATACGATGGCGCCGAGTCGGTCGTCGGCGACCGCGCGGGCGTCTGCTGGTTCCTGTTGCGGACGATGCCGAAGCAGCCCAGCGCGGTGGTCCCCGCGCGGCTCCCCCAGCCCGCGGCGATCAACGCGCTCACGCAGGCCCGGGCCGATCCCGACAAGTTCTTCGTCCTGCGTCCCGGCGCGTCGGTGAGCATCGACGCGAGCGGGATTCCGGACGCCTCCCGGCGGGAACGGGTCGTCGCGACCCTGACGAGCCGGCTCGCCCAGGTGGGGGCGAAGGCGGCGGCGGGCTCGCCGCTGGTCCTCGCCGCGACGGTGACGCCGGGCAAGGAGCGGGAGATCTCCTACCGAACGATCGGCCGCGGCTTCCGCACCGACAATTTCAAGATCCATCCCCAGATCAGCGGGCTGAAGCTGACGTACCAGGGGAAGCCGGCGTGGGAGGCGTCGGCGTCGACCCTGCCCCACATGGACTTCGCCCATCTCGGCCCCGACGAGACCCTGGCCGACCACGTCAAGAAGTTCGAACAGCCCAACTACGACTACTTCGAGCAGGTGGAGATCCCCCGAATGATCCCGCGGCCGGGGCCCGGCGGCCCCATGATCTCGCTGGGGTCGTCGCAAATCTCGCCCAGCGGCGTGCGCTGAGGGTTCGCTTCGGACGGCCGCGGGTTGCGGCGAGGGGACATGCTGGGAACGTCGAAGCGGCGGGGGAGGGCCTCCCGCCCGACGGTCGAGGAGTTCCGACATGACCCACCTGATCGTCTCCGCCGCGTGTCTCGCGGCCGTCGGCTGGCAAGCGGCCGGCGAGAAGCCGAGCGAGCCCGCCGCCGCCCTCCGGATCGACCCGGACTGGAAGCCGCTAGGCCGCGACGTTTGGCTCGACGCCAAGTCGTCGCCCCGGCGGCTGGTGCTTCGCGCCCGGGTCGTCTTCCGCGAGGGGCCGTTGGAACACCTGCTCTGCCTCCGCGGCACCAAGGAGCACGAGGCGGTCCTGGCCACCGACGCCCCCCCCACCCAGATCCACGCCGGCCTGCTCCTGACCGGCGCCCAGCCCGGCGGCCCGGTCAGCTACAAGCCCGAATACAAGCCTCCCCACGGCCCCGCCATCGCCATCACCGCCCGCTGGAAGGACGGCGACCAGGTCCGCGAGGCCGACGCCCGCTCCTTCATCCAGGACGAGGAGACCAAGAAGGCGCTCGCCATCGACTGGGTCTTCGCCGGCAGCATCCTCTACGAGGATCCCATCACCAAGCAACCCACCTACGCCGCCAAGGACGGCGACTTGATCACCGTCGCCAACTTCCCGGCCGCGATCCTCGACCTTCCCGTCGCCAGCTCCGCCAACGACGCGGAACGCTCCTACGTCGCCTTCACCGAACACCTCCCGCCGCTGGGGACCGAGGTTCTGCTCGTCCTGACCCCTCGCGGCGACGCCGCCGCGGCCAGGAAGAAGGCGGAGGGGCCGCCGCGCCAGGACGCGCCCCGGACGTCGGAGCAAGAAAGCGGGAGGGATCGATGAGGGGATTCGACAAGCGCGTGGGCTCTTACGCCGAGGCGCTCGACGGCCTGAGCGACGGCATGACGGTGCTGGCGGGGGGCTTCGGCCTCTGCGGCATCCCGGAGAACCTCATCGCCGAGATCCGGCGGCGGGGGACGCGCGATTTGACGGTCGTCTCCAACAACTGCGGGATCGACGGCGTCGGGCTCGGGCTGCTGCTGGAGGGGCGGCAGATCCGCAAGATGATCGCGTCCTACGTCGGGGAGAACGCGCTTTTCGAGCGGCAGTTGCTCGGCGGCGAGTTGGAGGTCGAACTGACCCCCCAGGGCACCCTGGCGGAGAAGCTCCGCGCCGGCGGGGCCGGGATCCCCGCGTTCTACACCGCGACCGGCCACGGCACCCCGGTCGCCGAGGGGAAGGAGGTCCGCGAATTCCACGGCCGTCCTTACATCCTGGAGGCCGCCATCACCGGGGACTTCGCCGTCGTCAAGGGCTGGAGGGCCGACCGCTTCGGCAACGTCGTCTACCGCCGTACCGCGAGGAACTTCAACCCCCTGGCCGCCGCCGCGGCGCGCGTCACCGTCGTCGAGGTCGAGGAGATCGTCGAGCCCGGCGAACTCGACCCCGACGCCATCCACACGCCGGGGATCTACGTGGACCGCCTGATCCAGGGACGGTTCGAGAAACGCATCGAACGCCTGACGCTGCGCGCCTGAGCCGGCGACGAGGAGGGACCGGAACATGGCGCTTTCCCGCGAACAGATGGCCCGGCGCGTGGCGCGAGAGCTGCGCGACGGGTACTACGTCAACCTCGGCATCGGCATCCCCACCCTGGTGGCCAACCACGTCCCCGAGGGGATCGACGTGATGCTCCAGTCGGAAAACGGCCTGCTCGGCATGGGCCCGTTCCCCACGGAGGACGAGGCGGACGCCGACCTGATCAACGCCGGCAAGCAGACCGTGACCTCCCGTCGAGGCGCGGCGACCTTCGACTCGGCCGACTCCTTCGCCATGATCCGCGGCGGTCACATCGACCTCACCGTGCTGGGCGCGTTCGAGGTCGACGTCGAGGGAAACATCGCCTCCTGGACGATCCCCGGCAAGATGGTCAAGGGGATGGGAGGCGCGATGGACCTGGTCGCCGGCGCCGGCAACATCGTCGTCACCATGACCCACGCCTCCAAGGACGGCGAATCCAAGCTCCTGCCGCGCTGCACGCTACCGCTGACCGGCGCGCGGTGCATCCGCCGCGTCCTCACCGACCTCGCCTACCTGGAGATCGAAGGCGGGGCCTTCGTCCTTCGCGAGCGGGCGCCGGGCGTGACCGTCGAGGAGATCGCCGCGCGCACCGCCGGCAAGCTGATCGTCCCCGCCGACGTTCCGGAGATGAGGTTCTAACGTCCCGGCCGTTCGAATCGGAAAGATGGTAACCGCCGAGACGCCGAGGACGCCGAGAAGAGAAAGACCGAGATCGAAAGGATGGGGGGAAGAGGCTGGAATCGAGGGTGGTCGATCGAGCGAGCCGCGCGATCACCGACGGGTCGAACCCGACCGGTCATCGCGATCCGTGGTGAATTCCCTCGCCCTCGTCCTCTCTTCTCGGCGTCCTCGGCGTCTCGGCGGTTCAATTCCTCCCTTCTCCCGACCTTATTCGAGCAGCCGCAAGGCGCACCAGACGCCGAAGGGGTGGAACTGGGCGTCGATCGGTCGGACGTCCAACCGCTCCCACTCCTCGGGCGACCAGATGAGAAGCCGAGCCGGATGGCCGTTGATCCGCCAGCCGACCATGGTTTGCAAGCCGTAAACGTCCGCCATGTCGCCGTATCCCCCGGGAGCGGGGGCGACGAGTCGAAGGCCGTGATTCATGTGCCGGGCTCCTCCAGCCCCCCAGGGCTTCATTGACCGCACGGGGGCCCGCGGGGTATCGTCCAGTCCAGAGCGCCGCCGAACCTCGGACGCGCGAGCCTCGCGGCCCCCGCGTCGCCCGACCGTCGCCGGCCGGCCCCATCCCCGACCCTCGAACCGTCGCGCCCCGAGGAGGCGTCCGGTCGATCGCGGAATCGCGACGTCGCAAGATCGTTAACATGGGCTGAGTGGGCGTCATGCAAGGCTTCCCCATTGTGCGCTTAATAAAACTGAATTTCAAGTCCGCGCGTTGATTCTTCCGTGTTTTCACGAACGCATGCGTGAATGCTTGGCTCCGCGACCGTCATGCGTCGTCGCGGTCGTCTCGTGAGGCTTGGACCACCTTGAGTCTCGTCGCGGGTTTTCCGGGGTCGGGGTCGGCGTCGTTGATCGTCTCGGAAGGTCTTTCGAAGGTCTACGGGGAGCATCACGCGCTTCGCGACTTGACCCTGGAGGTGCGTCGCGGGGAGGTGTTCGGCTTGCTGGGTCCCAACGGCTCGGGCAAGACGACGACGATCCGGTTGTGGCTGGGTCTGATGAGGCCGACGCGGGGCAAGGCGACGGTCTTCGGCTTCGACTGCTGGAGGGGGGGTCTGGAGGTGCGCCGGCTGGTCTCGTACCTGCCGGGCGAACTGCGGATGCCGGGGTCGTTGACCGGGCTGGGGGTCTTGCGGTTTTTAAGCGGCCTGCGCGGCGGCGAGGGCCTGGACCGGGCCGAGGCGATCGCCGAACGGGTGATGAAGCTGGACCTGGGGCGGAAGGTCCGCAAGTATTCGACGGGGATGAAGCAGAAGCTGGCGTTGGCGCAGGCGTTCGCCGATCCGGTGGACGTCCTGATTCTGGACGAGCCGACCTCGGCGCTGGATCCCTCGGCCCGGCACGACGTCTTGAACCTGGTCCGCGAGGCGAGGGACGTGGGGCAGACGGTCGTCTTCTCCGGGCACGTCCTTTCCGAGGTGGAGGCGGTCTGCGACCGGGTGGCGATCCTCCGCCGCGGCCGGCTGGTCCACGTCGAGGACATGCACGCCCGGCGGCATCTTCGGATGGTCATGGCCCGGTTCGACGGCGAGCCGCCCGCGCCTCCCGAGGAGTTGGAGTTGACGCTCCGAAGGATGCACGGTCCGGCGTTCCTCTGGGAGCATCGCGGCGAGCTGGCCCCGCTGTTGCGGTGGCTCGCCGACGTCCCGACGGCCGATCTGGCGATCGGCACCGAGGACCTGCACGCGCTTTACGATCAGTATCACGGCCCCGACGCCGACGACGACGAGGAGGACCCGGCGCGATGAAGGCTTTCTGGACGCTCGTCGCCAAGAACCTGCACGACGCGCGCTGGTCGCTGTTCCTGACATCGTCGCTTCTGGGTTTTTTGGGCTGGCTGCTGGTCCACGTGGCGTCGTTGCAGGAGACGAAGATTCGCCAGGCGCTGGCGGGCTCGGGCAAGGGGTTTCGCTGGATGCAAGGGATGGGCCTGGACGCCGATCCGCCATCGGTCGAGATCATGATGGCGTTCTGGAACCACCCGTTCATCATCCTCTTGGCGGCGATGTTCGCGCTGGGCCGAGGCGCCGGCGCGGTGGGCGCGGAGATCGAGCGCGGGACGCTGGACATGGTGATGTCGCGGCCGGTGTCGCGGTCGACGTACCTGGCGGCGCACGCGCTGACGACGGCGTTGGGGTTGTTGGCGATCGCCGCGTCCCTGGCGGTGGGGGCTTACGCGGCGACGTTTTACAACGTGCTGAAGTCGCCGCCGTCGCTCGGGCTGTTGATGGAGCCGGCGTTGAACCTGGCGGCGTTGGCGTGGCCGATGTACGGCTACACGCTTTGGTTCTCGTCGATGGACATCGTGCGCTGGCGGGCCTTGACGGCGGGCTCGGCGTTGACGTTGGCGGGGTTCATCGCGCGGGTGATCGCGATGATCCCGGTGTTCAAGGACTCGTGGTGGCGGCCCTGGGCCGAGCGCGCGTCGTTGTTCACGCTTTACGACCCCGTGGGCGCGGTCGCCGGCCGCGGCCACTGCGAGCGGGACATGGCGATCCTGCTGGCCTTGGGGGCGGGGTTCGTCGCGCTGGCGTTCTTGGTCTTCGCCCACCGCGACCTGCCCGCCAACTCCTGACGCCGGTCGCGGCGAGTCAAGATGTCGCGCGCCCTCCTGGAGAGAGCGACGGCCGGCGACCAGGCCGCGTCGGCGAAGGCGCGCGACTTGGGAATCGACGCCTATTCGTCCTCCACTTCGTCCATGATCCGCCGCAAGTCTCTGTTTCCATGGATGACGCGAAGGACCTGCACGGTCTCGCCGCGATAACGGTAGAAGACGACGTAAGGCTTGACCAGCGTACTCCGCACGTCCGCGCCGAACTCGGGGCGCGGTCGCCCCATCTCTGGGAATCGCGCGAGCGCTTCGATCTTCTCGTTGAACAGGCCGGCGTACCGATCCGCCCTCGCCGAGTCCCTGGAATCGAGTTCCCCCAGGATCTCGAACAGATCGAGCCCCGCCAGCCGCGAGCGCGACACGGGGACCATCAGGACGGACCCGCGGCGCGGCGGGCCCTCGCCAGGGCCAAGGTGGCGTGGGCGTCGAACGGCTCCAGTTCGCCGCGATCGGCTTCGGCGATCGCCTCGCCGATGTCGCGCCGCAGTCGGGCCAGCTTGGCCGCTTCGTCCCGCTCTCGTTCTTGAAGCAAGCGCAGCGCGGCGTCCACGACGGCTTCCTCCGTCGTGAACTTCCCCTCCGCGACGAGCGCCTTCACGAATCGCTCGCGTTCGGCCGTCAATTGGATGGTCATTCGGCTTCCCTCCCTCTCAAGGGAATGATACCGCGAACGGGATGAAACGTGGATCCGCGTCGCCTGGCGGCGAGTCGCCGAACGGATTCAAAACAACTCCGCGATCGGCTCGCCGCCGTCGGTGACGATGAAGCGGTCGCGGCCGTCGGCGTCGCGGTAGGTGGCGTCGAGGGGGACGCCCATGTGGCGGTAGATGGTGGCGGCGAGGTCGGCGGGGGTGACGGGGCGGTCCTTGATGTAGCCGCCGTCGCTCTGGGTCGCGCCGATCACCTGGCCGTGGCGCATGCCGCCGCCGGCCAGGCACATCGACATCACCGCGTTCCAGTGGTTGCGGCCGTCGGTGCTGCCTTGCGTCCCCATCATCGGCGTGCGGCCGAACTCGCCCATGGCGATGACCAGCACGTCGTCGAGCATCCCGCGCTCGTCCAAATCGGAGACCAGGGTGGTGATCAGGTGGTCGAAGATGGGCAGCAAGGGGCCCAGGCCCTTGCCGATGCCGCCGTAGGGGGGGATGTTGTCGCCGTGGTTGTCCCAGGTGCCGGAGGCGGGGTGGTAGCTCAGGTCGAGGGTCACGAACGCCGCGCCGGCCTCCACCAGGCGACGGGCCAGGAGCGCCTGTTGATGCCAGACGTGCTTGCCGTAGCGGTCGCGGACGGCCTGGGGCTCGCGTTCCAGGTCGAACGCCTCGCGCGCCTGGGGCCCGACCAGAAGGTCGATCGCCTCGCGGCCGTAGCGGTCCATCGCGGCGACGTCTGGGGAGTGTTCCAGCTTCGCCCGCAGCGAGTCCAGGTCTTCCAGAAGCGCGCGTCGCGAGCCGAGTCGTCGCTGGGTCACGCCGTCGGGGAGCTGGAAGAAGCCGGCGGGGGAGGTCTTGCCGATCTCCTTGCCGACGTAGTCGACCATCGGCAGCTTGCACGCCTGGTTGGCGATGAACGGGTCGTATTGCTTGCCCAGGTAGCCGGCGTGGGCGACGTGGGTCCGCGAGGTCTGAAACGCGACGTAGGCCGGGATCCCCTGGACGTTGGCGCCGTGGTGCTTGGCGACGATCGAGCCGATGGCCGGGTACAGGTCCTTGCTGGGGGAGACCCGGGGCTCGGCGTCGAGGTTGGCCGTCTGGATGACCTTGTTGGGCTCGTGGTTGCTGTGGCGGGCGTCGACCGAACGGATGATCGTGAACTTGTCGAGCATCGCCGCTTGCCTCGGCAGGTGCTCGCAGATCCGGACGCCGGGGATCCTGGTGGCGACGGTCCCGAACGGCCCGCGGTTTTCCAGGGGCCGATCCGGCTTGGGATCCCAGGTGTCGATCTGGCTGGGCCCGCCGGCCATCCAAAGGAGGATGACCGCCCTGGCCCCCGGCGCGCGGACGCCGGCGGCGGTCGCCGCGGAGCGCAGGCGCAAGAGGTCCGGCAGCGACAACCCGGCCAACCCCGCCAGGCTCGCCTTGAGCATCCCTCGACGACTGGCGACCACCAGCCCCTCGCGCTCCCGCGCGCGCAAACCGCCGAAGGCGTGGGAATGGTCGTGGGTCGGGCCGTTCATGGGACGTCCTCCCGAGTCGGGGAGCGGTGTTGAAGCAAGGTTGAATCCGCCTTCAGGATACCCGACGCCGGCCGTCGATCCCAGCCGGACCCGGCGGATCGACGGCCTGGGGCGCGTCGCGGAGGGACGCGGCCGGAGGCGTTTTTTCTTGCGCCGTCGGCGCGCGCGGAGTTTTCCGCGTTTCGGGAAAAGTCAACCCCCCGCCTTGACCGAAACCTGTATTAGAGGTACACACCGCCGCATCTTCTCCCGGTCCCGATGCGCCGTCCTCGCGTTCGCGAGGCGCGCCATGGCGCGAAGCGGCGCGATGGGAAGGGTGGGATGAGGCTGCTCCGGACGCGGAAGGGTGAACAAGGCCCCGCCGGGTGTACCGGGCGGATTTCGGTCTCGGCCGTCGCGGAATCGTGTCTCGTCGTGAGTACTCGAACGAAGGCCGCTCTCAGGGATGTAGGCGGCCGTCCGCGTGGCGGCGAAAGGAGGTCGCGTTGAGAAGGCTCAGAACGCTCACTGTCACCATGGTCCTCGGCGCTGTGGGGGGGGCGACCACGGAAGGAGCGGCCCCCGACGACGCGGCCGCGCCGCCGGCGGCGACGACCCGCAAGCCGGCGCCGGCCCCGCCGATCAAATACCTGGAGGCGGGCTCCAAGCTGTTCAACAGCGGGCAATTCGACCTGGCCGCGAAGTATCTCGACGCGGCCCAGATGTATCGCGATCAGCTCGAGCCCCAGCACCAGAAGCTGCTGGACGACTACGTCCGCGAATTGAAGCGGGTCAAGACGGCGGCCGCGGCCCCGGAGGCGGCCCCGGTCGCGGCGACGACGCCGGCCCCGACCCGGGCGCCCGCCGCGGCGCCGGCCCCGCCGCCGACGGTGGTGACGGCCTCGCCGTCCTCGCCGCCGATCGTCGCGCGGACCGAGACGCTCCAGGGCGACGAGACCGACCCGAAGCAGAAGGGCCGTTGGCTGCTTCAGGAAGCCGGCGAGCTGATGATGAAGGGGGAGTACGACGCCGCCGACGAGAAGATCGCCGAGGCGGAGGCCCTGGACGTCAAGTGGGGCCTGTTCGACTCCACGCCGGCGAAGGCCCGCAAGGCGCTTGAGAAGGCGCGTCCCAAGGCGGTCGCCGTCGCGGCGGGCGACTCGGCGAAGGCCCACGATCACAAGACGGCCAAGGCCAAGCTCGCCGAGGCCCGCGCCGCGATCGCCAACCGCCAGTTCGAGGCGGCCGAGGCCGTCGCGATGGAGGTCAAGGGCTGGGGCCTCTCCTACGGGATGTTCGAGGACAACCCGGACAAGGTGGCCGCGGCCGCCCGCGCCCTTCGGAAGCGCGACGCCATCCGCGGCGGCGATCCCAAGGACCAGGCCAGCCCCGGCGTGTACGACGTGCTGGTGCAGGAGTCGCGGCAACTGGTGAAGGCCGGCAAGTTCGCCGAGGCCGAGGCCAAGGCGCGCCAGGCCCAGCGGATGAACGTCGTGCCGGCCTTGACGGCCGACCGCGCCGAGGCGGTGCTGCACGAGATCGCCCTGGCGAAGGAGGCCCAGGCGGCCCCGGCCGAGGCCGTCGCCGCGACGGCCGCGACCGTCGAGTCGGCCGCCGAGGCGGTCGAGCGCGAGGCCGACGCCCTGTTGGCCAAGAACGACCAGGCCGCGGCTGCGGCCAAGTTCGCCGAGGCCGATCGGATCCGCTCCGCCGAGGCCGGCGGCAAGCCGGCCCTGGACCTCGCGGTCGTCAAGAGCGGCGCCAACGGCCCCGACCTCGACGCCCTGGCCCCCGCGCCCGCGGTCGGCGACGGTCCCGACGCCCCGGCCCCGGCCCCCGGCGACGGCCCCGAGGTCGCCTCCACCCCGACGCCGGCCCCGGCCGCCGTCGCCGCTCCCGCGCTGGAACTCGACCCGGCCCCCGCGGCCGAGGCCCCGGCCCCGGAAGGCCCCGGCTCCGCGGCCGTCGCCCAGGCCGAGTCCCTCTACTCCGAGGGGAACTACGCCGCCGCCCGCCAGGCCGCCGAGAAGGCCAAGGCCGACGGCGCCGGCGCCGCGGCCGAGGAACTCACCGCCCAGATCGACCTGGCCCAGCAGGGGGGCGCCCTGAGCCTCTACGAGTCCGCCCTCGCCGCTCTGCGCGAGGGGGACAAGGGCCGCGCCCGCACCCTCTTGACCGAGGTCGCCTCCGCCGGGTCCGTCCTCGACGAGAACCTTCAGACCAAGGTCCAGGAGCTCCTCAAGTCCCTGACCACCGACCAGATCGGCGACCCGACCGGCCGCGCCGTGGTCAACGACCGCATGGCCTCCGCCGACGATCACGACTCGATCGTCGCCCAGAAGCTCAACGCCGAGGTCGGCGCCAAGATCGCCGAGGCCCGCAGGCTCCAGGAGATCGACCCCCAGAAGGCCCTGGACATCTACGAGACCACCCTCAAGGCCGTAACGGCCTCCGAGGTCGCCCCCAACCTTCAAAAGCCGATGACCCGCCGCCTGGAGGTGGCGATCGAGCTGGCCAAGAAGGACAAGCTGATCTTCGACGAGAAGATGAAGGAGAAGGGCTACAAGGAGGAGATCGAGCGCAAGCGGCTGCGGATCCTCGAGGCCGACTCCGCCAAGAAGGCCCGCTACAAGGAACTGTTCGACAAGGCCCAGGCCGCCTACGGCGACGGCGACTTCTACAAGGCCGAGCAGTACGCCAAGCAGGCCATGGAGGTCGACCCCGCGGAGGTCGCCGCTCCGATGATGGTCTTCAAGGCCAAGGCCGAGCGCCGCTACAAGACCGACCTTAAGAACAAGGCGGCCAAGGAGGACGGCGTCGTCGTGGCCTGGCAGGCGGTCGACGCGGCCTCGGCGATCGACCCGGAGGTCGTCGCCAACGACATCAAGTTCCCGACCTCCTTCGACGATCTGACCAAGCGGCGTCGCGAGATGGTCAAGAGCCTGGAGCCCCAGAAGGGCGCCAAGACCCTGGCCGTGGAGGCCAAGCTCCGCGAGCCGATCAGCGTCAACTTCGACAACCAGCCGTTGGGCGAGGCGATCGCCTTCATCGGCAACTACACCGGCGTCAACGTCACCCTCGACCCCAGGGCCTTGACCGACGAGGGCCTGACCTTCTCCACGCCGGTGAAGCTCAACCTCCAGAACGTCGCCTTGAAGACCGTGCTGAAGCTGATGCTCCAACCGCTGGGGCTGAGCTACACGATCATGGACGACGTGCTGCTGGTGACCAACAAGCAGGCCACCAGCCAGGACACCTTCTTCCACACCTACTACGTCGGCGACCTGATCAAGACCAAGGGGATCGATCCCAGCAAGTCGGCGCACTCGGCGATGAAGTCGCCGTCGCCGACGCCCCTGGACCCGCGCGGCCAGCCGATGGTCGGGGTGGGGGGCGCGAACGGGACCACGGTGCAGAAGGAGGAGCGGGCCGAGGTCACCAACGAGGACCTGGCGCCCCTGGTCCAACTGATCACGACGTCGATCGCGCCCGGGACCTGGCAGGTCCGCGACGGCGAGGGGCAGGACGTCTCCTCGGCCTACGGCCTGGGCGGCGCCTTCGGCGGCGGCGGGCTGGGCGGCGACGACGACGAGACCCGGCCCCCCGGCTCGATCACGCCGTTCTACCTGAGCATCAGCCTGATCATCCGCCACACGGCGGAGGTCCACGACCAGATCGCCGACCTTCTCCGTCAGTTGCGGCGGCTCCAGGACCTTCAGGTGTCCATCGAGGTGCGGTTCATCACGGTGACCGACTCGTTCTTCGAGCAGATCGGCGTCGACTTCGACTTCGCGATCAACTCCAAGAGCGTGGGCAAGCATAGCACCTGGGCCTTCCCGCAGAGCATCCCCCAGGGCGGCACCATCAGCACCGGCGGCGGCACCGGCGGCACCACCGGCGGCACCACCGGCGGCACCGGCGGCATCGGCGGCGGCTCCAGCGGCGGCATCGGCGGCGGCTCCAGCGGCGGCGTCGGCGGC
>Ga0209916_1001848_pt1 | contig 14175 bp, 15 predicted proteins | sample ThiBio_1000_plan_FD_183956 | JGI IMG/M metagenome (GOLD analysis project Ga0209916, IMG submission 183956) | Wastewater bioreactor microbial communities from Cape Town, South Africa - Thiocy_solids_2 (SPAdes) | ecosystem: Engineered > Bioreactor > Thiocyanate-remediating > Anaerobic-Aerobic ... | reverse complement strand
GCTGTCCGGTAAAAAAAGTACCTTTACTCATCGGCTTTTTTTTGTGTGGTAACTTAAAAATACCGAAAAAGGAGGCTACTCGCCTCCTTTTAATTTATCAATCAAGTATTTTTACCGGACACTAATGATTTCTGATTTGGGGATTTATTTGGTCTCCTGGCTTTACTTTCGGATTTTCCTCTTCGGATTTCGAAATTGAGCTTTCGGGCTTTCTCTCTCCTCTCACGTTTCACCTCTCACATAGCGCTACTACTCTCCGCTCCCTGTTTCCATGTTGCCATCGAGGTTAAACAGCAGGCTGAAACGGATCGTATTGGAAAGCGGGTTCCTGTTTACGCCATTTCCTGAAGGCAGGAGATAAGAAAAATTGAGTCCGAAAATATTGTAATTGATGCCCACACCGAGGGTAACATAACTTCTTTTTCCCATATTGGCACTTTCGCCATAATAACCCGCTCTTAAAGCAAACTGGTCATTATACATATACTCTCCGCCAACAGAGTAGGCGAGCGCATTATTGCTAAAAGATTTAAACCAGCCGGATACTACCCCGTTGCTGTTATAATCTGCATAAGCAGTTGAATCTTTAGACTGATCGCCAGTTGATCCCGGAGGCGCAGGAACCAGTAATTTATTAATTTCTCCGCTGAGCGTTATTTTATGCACTTCGTTGGAAACCCATGTATGCCCCGCTCCTACACCGAAGTTGGCGGGTATATAATTCCGCTGACTGGCATCCGATGTATATGAAATTTTCGACCCCAGGTTGGTAAAAGCAGCGCCAATATTCCATCCCTGACCTTCTTCGTTGGCTGTTGTATAATACAATCCAATATCTCCTGCCACAGCAGTGCCTGCTTTATAGGAAACACCATTTGATGACGCTCCCCCTGCCAGGTTGGAATAAATGTAGCGAAGTGCCACACCTATAGACAATTGATCAGATAATTTACGGGAATAGCCAAGATCCAGCCCAAATTCCCTCGGATTAAACTGATTTAAATCATTACCCAGAGCATCCGTAAACTGAATATTGCCCAGGCTGAAATATCTTAAGGAAGCGGAAATAGCCTGCTGCTCGTCAAATTTATAATATCCTGCCAAAGAAGCGAGGAAAACATCATTAAGCCCCAGATCCTTTAACCAGGGAGTATAAGTAAGACCAATACCGGCACTACTTTTGGTGAAGGGATACTTGGCTACATTATAAAATTGCGAATTGATATCCGGAGTTGTAGATATGCCCATATCTCCCATGCCACCTGCACGCGCATCGGGTGAAATACGCAAAAAAGGAACCGCAGTCGTAACAATGTTTATGGGCTCTGCACTTTGCGCATAACTGCTAACCGAGATAGCCATAAGCAGTAGGCCGGCAACAGAAAATCTCCTCAATGAATGTTTCATCAGAAATTGTTTTGATTGAAAATGAATAAAGAAGTAGCGGTTTATTCAATATTCGGAATCTGTTTAATACGTTTTTAAATTGATTTGCAAAGTAAAAGAGTGTTTTCTGTTTTTAAGGGCTTTTCTTCGCCAAATTGTTAACATCCTTTCCAAAAGGGAACACATTTAACAATTACCATGCCTTATTTGGCCAAGGCTTTCTTACAAACGGGGTAAAAAAATAATTATTGTTTTGCATATGATTTTCACCACTTTGGCTTAATAATAGATAGTGTTTTGTAAGTTTAGCATTTAATAAACACAAAAGCCGGACCGCGTTTTTATAAAGTAATTAAATTGCATGCTGTTAACCTATATGCGACCTTTAAAAAGGGCAGTTCAGCTTTTTTTTTATACAATAATTACTGTGTATACCCGTTATCTTTTTTTAGTTTAAATCCAGCAAAATGCAAAGAGTACTGAATTTGAAAACCTTTCTTCTTTTATCTGCAGTAGGGCTGCTTTTTACTTCGTGTAAAAATGGTCTTTTTGGTAAGAAGAAATTCGAAAAATCGGACGTAACCGGTTGGAACTACAATGATAAAAATATGGGTGGTTTCAACGTTTCCAAGGAAAAAGAGCAGAATACTGGTCCCGGACTGGTGTTTGTTCAGGGTGGTACCTTCACTATGGGCGCTACAGACGAAGATGTAATGGGAGATTGGAACAATATACCCCGCCGGGTAACGGTTTCTTCATTCTATATTGATAAAACAGAAGTGGCCAACGTTCATTACCGCGAATACCTGCACTGGCTGGAATCGGTATTTGACGACCCCCAGTATGCCGAAGTTTTAAACGCCGCAAAGCCAGACACACTGGTATGGAGAGAAGAGTTAGCGTATAATGAACCATTGGTTGAATATTATTTCCGTCATCCTTCTTATAATTATTACCCGGTAGTAGGGGTAAGCTGGAAGCAGGCAAATGATTTCTGTCTCTGGCGCAGCGACAGGGTAAATGAAAGAATTTTGGTTGAGAAAGGCTTTATAAATAAAAATCAGTTAAAAACTACACAAGGGCAGGGTCAGGAAAACTTTAACACACAGGCTTACCTGAAAGATTTATATCAGCCACAGCCTGGCAAGCCTAAGAAAAACCCTTTGATGGACGCTAATGGCAGACCCCGGCTAAAAGTAACTTTTGAGGATGGTTATATGCTACCCAATTACAGGTTGCCCACCGAAGCCGAATGGGAATACGCCGCTTACGGATACATCAATCAAAATCCCAGACCAAAGAAAAAATCCAATGGTTCAGGCGAAGAGCTGATTAAAGAAAAGCAGGTATACGCATGGAGTCAGAATGTTAATGGCCTGCGTGATGCCCGTCATGGAAGCTGGCAGGGTAAATTTTTGGCCAATTTTAAGCGGGGAAGTGGCGATATGATGGGTGCAGCAGGCGGCTTAAATGACAATGCTTCTATACCTGGGCCTGTAGATGCTTTTTATCCCAATGGTTTTGGGTTATACAATATGTCGGGAAATGTTAATGAGTGGGTATCCGATGTATATCGTCCGCTTTCCAGTATAGATAACGATGATTTCAATCCATACAGGGGTAATCGCTTTGAAAAGTTTAAGAAGAATGAAAATAACGAATTTCAAAGAGACAGCCTTGGCAGAGTAGAAAAGGTATATGTTACTGATGAAGAAAGCAAAAACCGTCGTAACTATCAGAGAGGCGATGTAATTGATTATCTTGATGGTGATTCTGCATCACAGGTTACCTATGGTTATGGAAAAACTACCTTAATAAGCGATCACGCCAGGGTAATCAAGGGCGGAAGCTGGAATGACCGCGCTTACTGGTTAAGTCCCGGCACCCGTCGCTTCCTTGATGAAACGCAGGGTAGCAGTACTGTTGGTTTCCGTTGCGCCATGGATAGGGTAGGCAGTCAGGAAGGCAATGGGTTTAAGCCCGGTAATAACTGGAGCAAACGCAGACAAAACTCCCGTAAGAACTAATTTTTATTTTTTTATAAAAGGAATACCTTCTCTCCGGAGAGGGTATTTTTTTTGAATAGGTATCAGGTATGCGGTATCAGCAGTCAGCCACACCTGTCTTGTCCTGGTAAGCCTGCCTGCCGGTAGCTACCCTGTACACATAAGTATCTATTTTTAGCATTAGGTGCTTAAGTTGTAGACGTGTTACATGTAATGGTATCCTGTAACAACTACAAACGGTTAAATTGATCAAGCGGTTAAATTCGATGCCCGCAATAGCGGTCTATCGCTGAGATCACAGTAGCACAAAAGCGCTATCAGGGAACAACCACGAAAACGGGCAGTAATCCCTGCCCGTCCGGCAGGCGGGGTTTTCGTGTGCCTTTTTTTGTTTCTTTTTTGGGCAAACAAAAAAGAAAGGAAAACGGCAAGGTATTATTGACAGTTTACTTTTTGTACCTTTTAAGATCGCAAATAATAACACTTTGCTCTTCATATTGTTCAAATAAAGATGTGTGTATAGGGTAGCTGCCCGCGGGGCACAAACCAACTGTATCTATTTGGTTTTCATTTGTTTCCCGAAGCGTTGTTTTTCGGATCTCCCGCTTCCGGTTTAAAAGTATAGCCGGCGTAAAAACAAAAAAATTTAGTATTTTTTTACTAAATATGTTAGTGTTAATAAGTTTATATATATCTTTACGTTCAACAGTTAATTTTGAGTACATAAAACCTCATACAACTATGTCAAGCAATGAAAAATTAAAAGCGCTCAAGCTAACCATGGACAAAATCGAAAAGGATTATGGGAAGGGAAGCGTAATGATGATGAATGAAAAAGGCGTACAGCAGATAGAAGTTATTTCTACAGGATCAATAGGACTGGACGTGGCTTTGGGCGTTGGTGGTGTGCCAAAGGGAAGGGTTATTGAAATATATGGACCTGAATCTTCGGGTAAAACCACTATTGCTATACACATCATTGCTGAGGCGCAGAAAAAGGGGGGAGTATGCGCTATTATAGATGCAGAACATGCTTTTGACAGCGGGTATGCGCAAAAACTGGGCGTGGATATAGACAACCTGCTCATCTCCCAGCCTGATTATGGCGAGCAGGGGCTTGAGATTGCGGATCGCCTGATTCTTTCCGGCGCCTTGGATGTAGTAGTAATAGATTCTGTAGCCGCGCTGGTGCCTAAAAGTGAACTGGAGGGAGAAATGGGGGACAGTAAGATGGGAATGCAGGCGAGATTAATGTCGCAGGCTTTGCGTAAGCTAACGGCTACCATCAGCAAAACCAATACTGTATGTATTTTTATTAACCAGTTAAGGGAAAAGATCGGTGTTATGTTTGGCAATCCCGAAACTACTACAGGTGGTAATGCCTTAAAGTTTTATGCATCTGTTCGGTTAGACATCAGGCGTATGGCGCAAATTAAAGATGGAGATGAGGCTGTAGGTAACCGCGTAAAAGTTAAAGTGGTAAAAAACAAAGTAGCTCCTCCTTTCCGTGCCGCCGAATTTGATATTGTATATGGAGAAGGTATTTCTAAAGCGGGGGAAATTATTGATATGGGCGTTGAAATGAGCATCATACAAAAAAGCGGAAGCTGGTACAGTTATAACACGGATAAACTGGGACAGGGCAGGGATGCGGTTAAGCAGTTGCTGACCGATAACCCGGAACTCGCAAACGAAATTGAAGGTAAGATCAGGGAAAAGATCAAAGAAGTGCAATTGGCATAAAACAGTATTTATCTTTTAAATAATGGACGGTTATTAAGGCAGGCCGTTGAGATTAATTTTTCAACGGCTTTTTTTATTGCTTTTATGGTTTTACTTTTCCATACTAAATACATTTCTATGACTACTTCCCGCATTTTAGGTGCACGTAAACGCATAGCATTAGTGGCCCATGATCATAAAAAGAAAGACCTTATTGAATGGGCGGATTTTAACAAGACAGTATTGGCCCGCCACGAACTAATCGCCACGGGAACCACAGGTAAACTGCTGGAAGAAAGTTTGGACCGGCCGGTAAAACAGGTGTTGAGCGGCCCGCTGGGGGGCGACCAGCAAATTGGGGCAATGATCGCCAAAGGAGAAATTGACGTGCTTATCTTTTTTTGGGACCCGATGGAAGCACAGCCCCACGACCCTGATGTAAAAGCACTGCTTCGTCTTGCCGTGGTTTGGAATATTCCCGCGGCAAGCAACAGAACCAGTTCCGACTTTTTAATGACTTCTCCCCTCATGCATGAAACATATGAAGCTGTAATACCTGATTATAGCGATTATATAAAAAGAAAGTTATAAAGTAGAAGCTCATGCAGGTTACTTTACGCCCCTGGCAAAAAAAAGACCGTTTTATATTGGCCGCATTAGCCAATAATATCAAAATATGGAACAATGTGCGTGACCGGCTGCCTCATCCTTATACCATAAAGCACGCCCGTGCATTTATAAAGTACTGCAGAAGCCAGGACCCACCACATGTTTTGGCCATTGATGTTAACGGGCAACTTGCAGGATGCATCGGTCTTGAATTGCAGGATGATATCTCCCGCATTAGTGCGGAACTGGGCTATTGGATAGGAGAACCTTACTGGGGAAGAGGTGTTGCAACTGAAGCTGTAAAACAAATGCTGGAATATACATTTGAAACTTTTCCGGTGGTCAGCCGCATTTACGCTAAAGTATTTGAATACAATATAGCTTCTATGAAAATATTGGAAAAAAATGGCTTTCACTTAGAAAGTATCCAGAAAAAATCGGTGATCAAAAATAATGAGATCATAGATGAACATATTTGGGTAAAATCCAGATGAGCCGGATATAAGAGGTATCAACTTATCTTTGTGTAATTATTTTACGCGGGTATAAACAATAAATATGCAAAAAATAGAACTGAGCAACACGCAATACAGGCTGCTGCTTCAATTGGTGTCCCTTGGGATTGACGTTATTGATAATGCGGCTTTAGGTAATGATGATGAAGAAGAAGATGATGATGATGAAATGAATGATGAATCTCCTTTATTGAATGATGCCGTGGACCTGGAGAGCTTTCTTATGGCGCATTTTAAAAAATTTGGAGTTAAAGATATAGTCATGCTGGATGCTGATGCGGATGAATTGAACTACAGTGAGCCATTTTTGGAAGAGCAGCAAATGATTTCCAACAGCGCTTACTTTAACAAAACGGCCGAAATAGCTTCTTTTCAGTTGGGTATGAGGGATTACAAAGAAGTAAACGGAACCGATGCCCTGGAAAATGTGGACCCGCAGGAGGGCGCCGATAAAATAATGACCTACTCCCTCAAATACTTAAACGAAATATTTGAAAACGGGTTCGATAATTTTTATTTGAATACGGACAGACCCGCAAAAATTATCAGCCTTTCTGCTGAATAAAATAGTATGTCTTTCAAACTACATTCGTCCTATACGCCGGCCGGCGACCAGCCGGAAGCCATTCGCCAGCTCACTGAAGGGATAATAGAAGGGGAGCAGCACCAGGTATTGCTGGGGGTTACAGGCTCCGGTAAAACGTTTACCATGGCCAATGTAATTCAAAACGTACAACGGCCCACCCTGGTGCTTACGCACAACAAAACTTTGGTAGCCCAGTTGTATGGCGAGTTTAAGCAATTCTTTCCTGAAAACGCGGTGGGGTATTTTGTTTCGTATTATGATTATTATCAGCCCGAAGCGTATATGCCTGTTAGTGATACGTATATTGAAAAGGACCTTTCTATAAATGAAGAATTGGACAAACTGCGTTTGCAGGCTACTGCCCAGTTGTTAAGCGGCAGGCGCGATATTATTGTAGTGGCATCGGTAAGTTGTATATACGGTATTGGTAATCCTGCTGAATTTGCCAACGGAATCATTCGTATTCATAAGGGACAGGTGATCAGCCGGCAGGGATTTTTGCATGCATTGGTTAATTCGCTGTACACCCGCAGCCAGGGCGATTTTAACCGCGGCAACTTTAGGGTAAAAGGAGATACCGTTGATATTAACCTGCCCTATATGGACTATGGTTACCGCATTGGTTTTTTTGGTGATGAAATAGAAACCATCGAAACGCTGGAAATCAATAGTGGCAAACGCATCAGCGCTGTAGAAAACGCGGCTATCTTCCCCGCCAATCTTTACCTGGCGCCAAAGGACCAGTTGCAGCAGGTGTTGTATGAAATACAGGATGAAATGGCAAGGCAGGCGGAATATTTTAAAAGCAATGGTAAATACATAGAGGCGCAACGCATCACTGAAAGGGTAAATTACGATGTAGAGATGATCCGTGAACTGGGTTATTGCAACGGAGTAGAAAATTATTCCAGGTTCTTCGATCGCCGTGAACCCGGTACCAGACCTTTTTGTTTGATAGATTATTTTCCGAAAGACTTTTTGTGTGTGATTGATGAAAGCCACCAAACCATACCCCAGATCAGCGGTATGTATGGCGGCGACAGGAGCCGCAAATTGGTGCTGGTTGATTATGGCTTTCGCCTGCCTTCGGCAATGGATAACCGCCCATTGAATTTTCATGAGTTCAATGCTATGCTGAACCAAACCGTGTATGTTTCTGCAACCCCCGGAGATTATGAACTGGAGAAAACAGGCGGTGTGGTGGTAGAGCAGGTTGTACGCCCTACGGGATTGCTTGATCCTCCCATAGACATACGGCCAAGTGTAAACCAGATAGATGATTTGCTGGATGAAATAGATAAACGGATAAAGAAGGGCGACCGGGTGCTGGTTACTACCTTAACCAAACGCATGGCCGAAGAAATGGACAAGTACCTGCACCGCATCAATGTCAAATCCAAATACATACACAGCGAAGTGGATACGCTGGAACGTGTGGAAATACTGCGCCAGTTGCGCTTGGGAGAAATTGATGTGCTGGTAGGCGTTAACCTGTTGCGTGAAGGACTGGATCTGCCGGAAGTTTCGCTGGTGGCCATCCTGGATGCGGATAAGGAAGGCTTTTTGCGCAATGAAAAATCGCTGACGCAAACGGCAGGCCGTGCGGCAAGGAACGCGGACGGGCTGGTGATTTTTTATGCAGATAAGATGACCGAAAGCATGCAACGCACGATTGATGAGACCAACCGGCGCCGTGAGAAACAGATCGCTTATAACATTGAGCACAATATTACACCCACAACGGTAAAAAAATCGAAGGAGCAGGTATTTGCGCAAACATCGGTGCTTGACATTAAGGGATATGATGTAAATAAACCTTATGCTATGGCGCCGGATGAAGAGCTGGTGACCGTAGCGGCAGAAGATCAGGAGATCTATCATACCGTTCCGCAAATGGAAAAAGCCATAACAAAAATTAAAAAAGAAATGGAAAAGGCTGCCAGAGACCTCGACTTCATGGAAGCAGCCCGGTTGCGGGATGAAATGTTTACGATGCAGAAAAAGCTTAAGGACATGAAAACAGCCCCGTGATCATTATGACTGGCATCTGTTTTAGCCAAAAGGATGACTTATTGAGCAACGTGAAGCATATCATTTTTACGTTCTCTCATTAGTTGAAATATCGCATCGCTTGTTCACCAACCCATCTTCCCATAGGTACCGGAACAGCGTTTCCTATTAATTTGTACGCGCTTCTCTTATTTTCAAAAACAAAATCATCTGGGAACCCCTGAAGCCTTGCATATTCTCTGATTGAGAATGGTCTCATGCCATATTTTGAAGAAATATCCTTTACTAATCTTGTACCTAAATCTTTTGAGTAATGTGCGACACACGTAGGGGCAATGGCGGAAATTTCGTTGGGGTCAACTATAATTGGCTTATCCCGATACTTTCCATTAATTCTGCTAATTACATATTCTGGCATTGCAACCTCCGGGTCCTTTTCTATTATTTCCTTCAATCTTGGCTTGCTGATTACACTTTTAGGAGAATTAATATTAAAAGGCTTTCTTGTACCAATCAGAATAAGCCTTTTTCTTCTTTGTGGTAACCAATTGGCTGCATCAATAGGACAAAATATATTTACATAATAATCGGGAAGCTTGGTCATTGCTTCCATTACCACTTTAAATTTTTTCATTCCCGGAACATTTTCTACAATATACATTTCCGGTTGTTCAATAGCAATATGTCGGAAGAAATGCAGAAATAAGTCATCACCAGTTCTTGTTCCATGAATATCTGCTATTGCCGAGTATTTTGTGCAAGGGTATGTTCCAACTATTATTTCTGAATTAGGTTGTTCCAATACAGTCTTATCTTTTATGTCACCATTAATAACTGCGTGAGAAAAGTAGTTCCTGTTCATTTGCATACAGTCCGTTGCTTCAATATCAAGGTCAAGTGATTGAATCATATTTACTCCGGCTTGCATAATTCCTAGCTCCATTCCTCCACATCCCGAAAAATAACCTTTTGCTGTTGGCCTGTACATAAATAACTTTTTGGTTTTATCTTTTGAAAATTGTATCAAAATGAAATTCTAAAAATTCTTTTTTAGGTAAATATTTCTTCGGTACCTGAAGAGGAGAATTTGTTAGATGAGCAAAATATTTTTCGTAATAATTTTCTTTCTGTTTTTTCTTTAAGATTGGTGAAATCAAAACCTGAAACTTATGATTGATGCTTATGTAACCTTTGTCGAAAGCTAAATCATACAGAGCCGAAAGGCAAATGCCGTTTTCTGGATTCAATCTTTCATCTTCATTTTTAGACCATGGAATAATATGGCTTGCAAACAGTAACTCGGGAATATCAATTCCAGTAATGGCACATTTACCTGAATAATTTACCATTACAATTTTCCGGAAAAAATTTTGATTAACCCTCGTTTTTACTTCCCGGATTTTTGTCTCTCCCTTTAAGTTTTCTGTTCCTACAAGAATATCCGCAAATTTTTGTTCGATGGTTTCATGTTGTTTCTCTGCTAATATTTTCTCACTTTCAAAAATTAATTCTTCTTTGTTATTTATAAATTCATTCCAGATTGGCTCTACCTGTTTTCTTCCGCCAGACATTCCTTTAATGCCTCTCTCCTGATGATAGGGGTCAATGTGTGCAAAGTTGGTTAGTCTTATTGCAACTGCATTTGCCGTTCTTCCAATAATGTTTGCTAAATGAATTATTTCTGGAGTGCGGCTATGCATTTTGCCAAAATCCAATTGCCAATAAAGATTAAAAGCAAGAATTAATTCTTCTCTTGTCCAGTTTATTTTAGCCATTATAATTTTTCATTTGCAGCGTAAGTAATATTTATGAACACGAAAGCTCAATAGCAGCAATGCAGATGAACGGATTGCGACGCAACGATGCTAAATCAAGGCTCAGATGCTGGTATTAAACAAATATTTGCGAACTGCCATTTCCGGTTTTGTGTTCTTTGACCGGATTTGACTCATATTATAACTCCTTATTCTTTCGTATGCACATCAGCCATATTTACCTGCCCCACTTTTCCTGTATTGAAATATCAAAGTCCAGATACCAGGCAAACGTTACCAGATAATCAATCGTAATAGCAAATTTGCCGGTTTCGATTTTTGAAATAGTGGAGCGGTTTACTTCCATTATTTCAGCCAGTTCTTCCTGACTATATCCTTTCTTTTCCCGGAATGTGCGGATTTGCTGTCCAATCTTTTCACGATTCTCCTGGATATATGGCCCGGTTGGACTGGATTTTTTATTCATAAATATTAGATAACCATTAAAATATCCTCTCTACTCTGCAATACGATAAGATACTTCGTCGGTACAGGTAATACCCAACCATCCGGGTATGCTACAGTTGTTAGGTTACCACCTAATTCTTTAACTACACCTGCCTGGTCAATCCCGCCTAATACAAGTTGCTGATATTGCTTTACCGCTTTATCACTGCTGCTGGTTTCAGCTTTAAACTTTTCAACCCAACTGATGTCAAAAATGACTCTGTCTCCAACCTTAATCGCGTTTGTCAAATGCGTTGTCATAATTAATTTGTGCAGTTTGTATAGCGTTGCCCCCGCTTTAAGAGTTATAAAGCTAAGATATTTAGCAGATATATTTTACTATACCTGGTATTTTATCCGCAAAAAATGTTCGGTCTGCTTCGGGTTTCCGCCCTGTCGCCTCAAGCAGGGGTCACATCGTTTTCAGTTTGTTAGTATGCGGCTATTAATGTTTCTGCAGGGATATGAAGTTTATCATGCAGTTCCCGAATCATATTGAGCGACAGTTTCCTGCGGCCGCTCAATATTTCCGATTTACGGCTGCGTCCGCCCAAAATGCTGGTCAGCTGTTTTTCATCCGCCCCCATTTGCTCCAGCCGGAACTTAATGGCTTCTATCGGATGAGGCGGAGGTATGGGATAGTGCTTTTTTTCATAGTACTCCACCAGTATGGAAAGCACTTCCAGTTCATCGGAATGGCTGCTTCCGGATTTAATATCTTTTTGCATCAGTTCGTATATGCGCTGCAGGGCTGCTTCGTATTCCTTATTTGTTTTAATGGGTTTTAACATATTCAATCGTTTTAGCATCAATTTTATCATAAGCCTCATGCGTACCTGTCCATACAATGAAAACAATCTGGAGCCGGTATTCTATATCAACAATCAGCCTGTACTTATTGCCTTGAATGTTAAATACTACTCTTTTATCTCCGATTACAGAAGCATTGCGAATTTGTACTTTTAATTCATTATGGTTTTTCCATTTTGCCTTACACGCCTCTGCATACCATGCAAATAACGGCTGTTCGGCCGCTTTTTCTTTTTTTGCAAATAGCTTTAATGTCTTTACGGCAATTATTCTCATACTGCAAATACAAATATAGCAAATGTTACCAATTTGGTAACATTTACAGAGCAGTTTTCTTCAGAAAAACGGACAATGCTGTGCTTCCTGCCTTCCATTTTAAATTATTACTGCTAAGCTAAGATATTTAGCATATATGTTTCGATTTATTGAATATTTTATCTCCATGAGGTAGCAGTTCGGTAACCATAGTAACGCCTGGACCAGCCAATAATTCCCATCCATCTTCCATCAATAGAAAGAAAATTGATATATTTATTGTATGGTTACCATTGCACTATACAATTTAAAGGGGGGCGTAGGCAAAACAGCTTCCTGCGTAAACTTTGCGTATTTGGCCGCACAGGATGGCTATAAAACCCTGCTTTGGGATATTGACCCGCAGGGCTCCGCCAGTTTTTACTACCAGTCAAAACCCAAACATAAGGGCGGCATTAAAAAACTGATTGAAAAAGATGCCGACCTGGAAGAGGCGATTATGGCTACCGACTATGAGAACCTGGATATTATTCCGGCCGACCTTTCCGCTAAAAGTTTTGATGTGATCCTGGAAGAAATGAGGTCTTCTAAAAAAAGATTGAAAAATATTCTTCAGCCATTGAATAAAGCATATGAGTTTGTTTTTATAGATTGTCCGCCCGGCCTTTCCGTGTTATCGGAAAATATTTTTAACGCTGCGGATATTGTATTGATGCCGGTGATACCCACTACGCTTTCTATTCGTTCCTACCACATGGTAAAGGATTATTTTAAAGAAAAAAATATTGAACTGCCGAAGATGATGTGCTTCCTTACAATGGTTGACCTGAGAAAGAATATGCATAATGAGATCATGGAGACCTTGTATAAGGACAAGAAATTTTTTGAGCACTATATCCCTTACCTTTCCGACGTAGAAAAGATGGGTATACACAAAGCGCCCGTTGAAACATACGCACGGGGTAGCTACGCGGCGCAATGTTACAGTGATCTGTGGACGGAAATAAAGGAGGGGGTACTGGAATAATGTGGAGAATATTCTTCAGAGCGGGTATTAAATTTTACGAATGAAGCTACATTTCTAACACAATACCAATTGTATGAAGAGAGGACTTGGTTCCTGGTATAGTCATGCTCTTGGAAAAGAAATGCCGGTAGCCACATACGGATATTATGGCTTCGCTTTGTTGCTGGTGCCCACAGCCGGGGCAGATTACCTGGAGTATGAACGTTTTCAGTTGATCGATGCCATTGCGCCTTTTATTAACAAGGGAAAAATAAAAGTTTTTTCGATTAACAGCATCAACAATGAAAGCTGGTTAAACAGCAATATGGAAGGGGCGCACAAAGGAATACGGCACAACCAGTTTAATGAATATGTTTTTAATGAAGTGATCCCCTTTGTTAAAAATCATACGTCGTGGGATACCCCGGTGATCATAAGCGGCGCATCATTTGGCGCACTGCATTCCATGAATTTGTTTTTAAAACGTCCCGATCTCATTAACGGAACCATTGCCATGAGTGGCGTGTATGATCTCACAGAATACACAAAAGGATATTATGATGAACAGGTATACTACAATTCACCCATACACTATATTCCCAATCTAACAGACGACTGGTATCTTAGCCGGATAAGGGCAGGGAAGATCATTATAGCAACAGGCAGCGGCGCTCATGAAGATCCGCAGGCCAACAGGCGATTTTCCGGTGTGCTGCATGATAAAGAAATACCGCATGAGTTGGATATCTGGGGGGAAGACATTACCCATGACTGGCCCACCTGGCGCAAAATGCTGCCTCATTTTTTGGGAACAAGGTTTTAGGTATGAGCTATCAGGAAATCAAATCACCAATCAATTCAGAAACCAGAACGGAAATGCAAAGGTCTCATGTATAAGAAAGGGTCCTGTAAAAGTGTAAATTGAAGGTTGAATAAAGACATTCAATCACTTTAAAAACAGAGACCCATGACACAAGTTAGGCAATTAGATTTTAGCGGTACTACTATT
>Ga0209916_1001832_pt1 | contig 14281 bp, 18 predicted proteins | sample ThiBio_1000_plan_FD_183956 | JGI IMG/M metagenome (GOLD analysis project Ga0209916, IMG submission 183956) | Wastewater bioreactor microbial communities from Cape Town, South Africa - Thiocy_solids_2 (SPAdes) | ecosystem: Engineered > Bioreactor > Thiocyanate-remediating > Anaerobic-Aerobic ... | reverse complement strand
CTCGGTCTGCTCCTGGGTCCACAGCGGGGGGTTCGCCGCGTCGTGGTTGTACTCCTGCGTGGTGGTGGACGTCTTGTCGAAGTCCAGCTCCGCGTTGACGGTGACGACGGCATGGCCGTCGCCGAGTGCCTTGCCGAGCATGTTCTGCAGGGCGGAGGCGACCCGCTGGTTGTAGTCCTGCGTCATCTGGGTGCGGCTGTCCGCACCGCCGATGCCCGTCAGGTCGTCGCCCGGGGCGGCCAGCACCTTGCCGGTCGAATCGGCGACGGTGACGTTGTCGGGGGTCAGCTCCGGCACACCGGAGGACACCAGATACACCACGGACTGGACCTGCTGCTGGGACAGCGTCATACCGGGCTGGGTGGTGATCATGACGGCGGCGGTCGGCTGTTTCGAGCCGTCGTTGAACACGTCCTGCTTCGGGATCGCCAGGTGCACGGTGGCGTCGGTGACGCCGTCCATCGCCTTGATCGTCTTGGCCAGCTCACCCTCGATGGCGCGCTGGAAATCCACCTGCTGCTTGAAGTCGGAGGTGGTGATGCCCTCGTTGTCCAGCAGCGAGTAGCCGCCGGACGAGCTGCCGGGCAGGCCGGCCGACGACATCTTCAGCCGCGTGTCGTACACGACGTCGGCGGGCACCAGTATCTGGGAGCCTCCAGCGGCCAGTTTGTAGGCGATCTTGTCGTCGGAGAGCTGCTGCACGACGGCCGCGGCGTCCTGGGCGGACAGGTTCGAGTACAGCGGCGAGTAGTTGGGCTGCGCCTTCCAGGTGGCGAACAGGATGCCACCGACGATCAGCCCGACGACGGCGAGGATGGTGACGGCCTTCTGGCCCGGGGCGAACGACTTGAAGTCGCCCCACACCTTCTTCGCCCAGTCGGTCGCTTGGGTCTTCATGCGTGGTTACCTTCGGGCCCTTATGCCTGCATCGACATGATCGTGTTGAACGCGGTGACGGCTTTTGACTGGATCGCGGACGCCATCTGCGTCATCAGCTGCGCCTTGGTGGTGGCGATGGTCAGCTGCGCCGGATCGACGAGCTGGCCGGTGGCCGCCTGCACGGAGAGCTGGTTCGCGTCGGTCTGCGCGGCCTGGACCGCGTCGAAGCCGTTGGCCAGGGCGCTGGCGAAGTCGGCTCCGGTGCCGCTGGTACCGACGGGCATGACGTTGCTCGCGGCGGCGGAGCCGCCGAGGGAGGCGTCATAGCCGGTGGGCGAGACGCCGCCGAGGCCGGCGAGCGGCGCGATCGAACCGATGGGAGCAATGGGGATCGACACGGCTTACATGCCCTTTCCGATTTGGATGGCGGCCTCGTACATGGCCTTGGAACGCTCGACGGCGTTGGCGTTGGCCTGGAAGGCGCGCTGCGCCAGGATCAGGTCGCCCATCTGCTGGCTCATGTTGATGTCGGGACGGCGGACCATGCCTTCGGCGTCGGCCAGCGGGCTGTCCGGCGAATAGGCGAGGTCGCCGGCCGGGTCGCCCTTGGGCAGATCGACCACGGTCACGCCGCGACCGATTCCGTCCGGGCCCGCGCCGATCTCCTGCGCTTCGACATAGCTTGCCTGGAAGGCGTTCTCGCTCGTGGGCCGGATCGTATTGACGTTCGCGATGTTGTTGGCGAGCACGTCGATCCAGGCGCGGTAGGCCGTCAGGCCCGTGCCGGAGGTGTTGATGGCGTCATACATGTCGGCTCCCCTTAACCCTTGAGTACCGAGGCCATCCAGCCGAAGCGGGAGGTGACGGTGCCGGTGATCAGCTTCTGCTGCAGGCCGGTTTCAGTGGCGGTGATCAGTTCGGTCTCGAGGTTCACGTTGTTGCCGTTCTGGCCGGGGAGGTCACCGGTTTCCAGGTTCTCGACGCGCGTCTGCTCGGGATGCTGGCCGTTGATGGCGTCGGCGAGGTTGCCCTCGAACTTCACCGCGCGGGCTTGGAACCCGGGTGTTTCGAGGTTGGCGATGTTGTCGGTGGTGACGCGCTGCCGCTCGGACAGGCCCGCGATGGCGGTGTTCAGCGCCACTGACGTGATGTCATCGAACAATTGCGACACTTCCCCCTGATGCGATCGCCGATCCATCGGCTTTCGTGGGGAGCGTCCTTGCTCACAAAGTGTTATCGGGCGCCTACGGAACGAGTTGAGGGGTTTGTAGCGGGATTTTTCGGACGACTCCGGCGTGTCGCGTGGCGTCGGCGTGTCGCGCGGTCGTCGGCCCTGGGACGTTCTCGCAATTGGCGTGCGTTCTCGCAACTGGTGTGCGTTCTCGCAACTGGTGTGCGTTCTCGCAACTGGTGTGCGTTCTCGCAACTGGTGTGCGTTCTCGCAACTGGTGTGCGTTCTCGCAACCACTGCAGCAGTTGCGAAAACGCAGGCCGGTTGCGAACCCGGGCCCGGCGGAATGGATCCGTGGGGGCTGACCGTGACGGGTCCCGGCTAGAGCCGGCGATCGACCAGTTCCGGCCGCGGCTGGGGATCGGCCCGCCGCGTGACGGGGCGGGCCAGCACCGCTTCGGCCTCGGTCATCGCCGCGGCAAGTTCCGCCTGCAACGCGGTGATGCGGGCCTGCAGCGAGGTCAGCCGTTCGAGCTGCCCCGCGGTGAGCGGCGGCATGTCCGCGGTGTCCGGCAGTTCGAACGGCTCGGCGTCAGCGGGCGCGGCGCCGGCGGCCGTCAGCCCGTCCGCGGTCGTCGGTGTGGGCGCGTGACTGTCGGGGGGCTGCTGGACGGTCGGGGCCGCGGTCGATGTAGCAGTCGATGGTGTGGCGATGCCGGCGGCTGCTGCGGCGTAGCCGGCGACCGCGCGGGCGGCTGCCCCGCCGGTCAGCCCTGTGCCCGCGGACGACCCGCTCGCCGGGACAGGGAGCCGCCAGGTTGCGGGCACCCCTGCAGGTTCGTCCGGCGAGGTGGAGAGCGCGGGGGCGGCGTCATGCCCGTCGTATTCGATACCGGCGGACGCCGATGCATCGTCGGCCACCAACAGTGCTGCGGCGCGGGCGGCCTCCGCCTCCATGGCGGCGAGAACCCGCTCCCAGGAGGCGGAACTGCGCGACAGCGCGGCCACCGGGTCAGCCCACCCAGGCGCCGGGGGCCGGGGCGGAAGCGGTGGAGGCCACGGCCGTGGCCCACGCCTCGCGCAGCGAGCTGACGATCTTGGCCGCGCCGGAGAGGCGGGCGACCGCGCCGCCGCGCACCGCGGCGAGCTCGCGCAGCAGGTAGTTGTAGATCGACGCGAGGTTGTCGGCGGGGGAGTCCGGTGTCGCGCGCAGCGACCCGGCCAACTCGGCGACGATGGCCAGGGCGTGGTCTATCGACTGCCCGGCGGAGAACGTATCGGTCGGGTCGGTCGCGTAGATGTCCGCGGCACGCGTCAGGTCCAGGGACAGGCGGTCGTAGAGCATGACGACGCGCTGGCCCGGGGTCGCGGTGAGGACACGCTGGTTCAGGTACCGGGCTCGCATGTCTGTGCTCATCTCGACGATCCTTGTCTGTGACGGGGCCGGTCGCGTCCTTGCGTGTGGCCGGAGCGGGCTTGGCGGAACTACATGATCCATCGGCCGGTTACCCCGGTGCTTAAGCCCTTTCGCCTGCTGGGCCGGGCGGCATTCGGGTGATCCGGCGGGCACTGGCGGTATCCGAGCGGTGGCCATGGGGGCCTTGGCACGCAGCGGAAAGTCGAGGATTGCACGCTAGATCCGGCCGCCTGAGCATTGCCGCAGGTCGCGTGAAGCCGCCCTCGATCTAGCGTGCAATCCTCGACCTTCTTCCTCGGGTCGCCGCTTGCGCGCCGCAGACCACGAGCGCTCGCCGGATCATGTCGATGAAGCCTTCGGGATCGTCCAATCGCTCCGCCGTGAACCGGAGTACCTGTTTGCCCGCGAGCAGGAGCAGATTGCCGCGCCACCGGTCGTAATCAGCCGCCGCCGGGTCCAAGTGCTGTCTGCCGTCGATCTCGATCACCAGAGGGCAGTCGTCCATGGCGATGTCCTGGAAGAACAGATTGCCGTTGCACACGATCGGCACATTGGCGCGCCACCGGGTGATGCCGGCGCCGCGCAGCAGTCGATGTGCGAGCCGCTCTCGGGGGGACCACGGTTCGGAGCGGGAGTCCAGCAGCAGCCGGCGCCGCGTGGTGTTGCCCTTCCGCCACGTGGTGAGGCCCAACGCGAAGTACATGCCCGCGATGGTGGCGGTCCGGGTGCGCAGCACATCGTCGATCGAATAGCCGGGGCTCGCAGGCACGAGATCGAGGGCTGTCAGGCTGGGTGACGAGATCCGGATGCCCTGCCGGGTCGTGGTCAGCTCGGGCGGGACAACGCGCCTCGTGAAACTGATTCCGGAGTGCCGGAGCCGGGCCTGTGGCCCCGCCACCATGACGGTGCTCGGGTGCGCGTGCGCCAGAACGTGAGCGCCGCAGCGGCCTCGCCTACGACGACGGCATTTTCGTTCCACGGGCCCACGGCGCGTGCCAGAACTCGCCGGTCTCGGGACAGGTCCCGATGCGCGTACACGTTCGGAAGCACGCGCACGAGTTCGCCAACTCGCGTGGCGTAGTCGATCTGGCCGCCGAGTTCCGGATAGCGACGACGGCAAATGACACCTCCGCTACTGCGAAGGCTTTCCGTAAGGGCGCGATGCATGCACACACGATCGCGTTTTGTTGATTGCCGCGCCAGTCCGCTCGACTGCGTGTGGATGAGCCGCCTGCTGTGGACACGCGGAGCTGCAGCGCGGTGCGCTGACGAAGCGTCACCGGGGTCCGCAGGCAGCCGTCACCGCGGCGCTTCGAACCAGGTGCTCACGTTCTGCTGCGGGGTTTCGGTCAGTTGCTCTTCTGGCCGTCCGTGATCGACTTGAACATGTTCGTGAGCCAGTCGCCGGTGGACTGCAGCTTGGCCAGCGCTGTCTGCATGGCCGTGTACTTGAGGACCAGCGCGTCGTGCTCCCGGGCGAGCCTGTCGTCCCACTTGGCAATCTGGGTATTGAGGTCGTCGACCTTTGCCTGGTCGGAAGCAATCGCAACCGACAGGGAGCCGATGACAGGAGTGGACGCGGCCTCGCTCACCTGCCGCATCGCGGTGGCGAAGCCACCGGATCCGATGGCCGCCAATGTGCCGGCCGCGTCGGACTGGTAGGCCGAGGCGAACTTCGCTGCATCGAACGAGACGACGCCATCCTTGTCCATATCGATGCCGAACTCGGTGAGCGACCTCCCGCCGGCGGTGCCGGACGAGATGGCGTTGGCCAGATCGAGTCCGATGCCGTTCATGGTGCTGTCGCCCTGGAACAGGCCGCCCTTGGCGGTGAGGGTCTTGATGCCGCCCTTCGCGGCGTTGATCGCGTCGATGAGCGCCTGCATCTTGCCGCTCAGGGCGGACACGTCGTCATCGACCGTGATCGACACATCGGAACCAACTGCGGCGGCCGAGACGGTGAACGTGACGCCGGGCATGGCATCTGTGAAGGTGTTGGTCGACGAGGAGATCGTGTAGGCCCCTGCCCCGGTTCCGACGGAAACCTGGGCGTCGGTGGCCGTGGTGATGTCGTTGACGGTGTTGGCAAATCCAGTGATCGAGAAACTGTTATCGGTACCGGTTTTCGTGGCAGTAAACTGCAGCACCTGGCCGGCGTTGGTATTCACCACGGCGGCTCGAACTCCCGCGTTGGCCGTGTTGATCGCGGACACGATGTCCGTAGCGGAGCCGGATGCGAGGTTGATGTGGACGGGCGCCCCGGACCCGACGGTCAGATCGAGCCCCTGGGTGTAATCGGCGACCGCACCCGACGCCGTGACGGTCGACACCTGCGCTGCCGCGCTTTGCACCACCGTGAACGTCGCGCTTCCTGCGGCCGCTCCGCCCGTGCTGCTCGCTACTACGGAGGTGAGTGAGGATGTTGCCTTGGTGGGCACGCCATCGAACGACAAGTCGGTGAGAGCGGTCGCTGCGGCGGTGATGCTTTGCATGCGCCGGTTCATTTCCTGCACGTTGTCGTTCAGGGTCTGCTGCTTGGCGAGCTTGTCTTTGAGCTGATTCTGTGGGATGGACTTCGCGGCCATCAGCGCGTCGATCAGCGCGTCCGTATCGATCTTGCCGGCGGAGCCACCGAGCAGTTGCGAAGGATTGAACGAGACGCTTCCAGTTGCCGATGTCATGATGTCCCCTCCGTGGGCGCCGATTGTATGTGCGCCGTGATCTCGAGGTCTTTATCGGTCGATGCGCCGCGCAATATGAGGCGCATTGGCAACTTTCCGATCGAATATGACGCCGCTCTCGAGCCGGACGCTGTCGTGCGGTGCAGGGAGGGCCTGGGCGGGTGCGAGGACGTCACGTTGTCACGGTGATCAGGGCATTTCCCGTTGGGCAGATCCTGCATCGCCTGCTCAGCTTGGTATGCCCTGGCCACAACGTGCGCAGGGACGGAAGACGCCGGGGCGGGAGGTCTTGTGAACCTCTCCGCCCCGGCGGTGTAGTGCTCTTCGGTTCTTCCGCGCGCGTGGGCGAGGCCGGCGAGTGTGCCAGGCTCACTCACACGTGCCGTTACTACTGCAGCAGCTTCAGGATGGCCTGCGGCGCGGAGTTGGCCTGAGCCAACACCGAGGTGGCGGCCTGGGTCAGGATCTGCGACTGGGTCATCTGCGTTACCTGCTGGGCCAGGTCGGCGTCCGTCAGGTTCGAGCGAGAGGCCGTGACGTTGGTGATCGCGGTCTGCAGGTTCGTGACCGTGTAGTTGAGCTGGTTCTGCACGGCACCGACACCTGATCGAGCCGTTGACACTGTGCCGATCGCGGTAGAGATCGTGTCGATGGCAGCCGACGCGGTGGCCAGGTCGGTGATGTTGATCCCGTCTGTGCCGAGGCCAGCCGAGGTGATGGCGGTGCTTAGCGTGAGTCCGATCTGATCGGTGCTATCAGCTCCGATTTGGAACTTCTTGTCGTAGGTGCCGTCCAGCAGTGGCGTCTGCCCGAACTTCGTCTGCGAGCCGATGTTATCGAGTTGGCTGTTGAGGGTCGTAATCTCGGCCTGGATGGCAGCCCATGAATCGGTGTCCTGGGTACCTTCGTTTGCCGCCTTGACTGCCAGCGTGCGCATGCGCTGCAGAACGTCCTGCGCGGTGCCCATTGCGCCGTCCGCGATCTGGGCAACGTTGATTGCGTCGTTCGCGTTGGAGACGGCCTGAGTGAGACCGTTGATCTGCGAGGTCAGTCCGGCGGCGATGGATAGGCCAGCCGCGTCGTCGGCGGCCTTGTTGATCCGCAGACCTGAGGACAGCTGCTGGAACGAATTCTCCAGACTGACCTGGTTCTTGGACAGGTTGTTGTAGCTGTTCAACGCAGCGACGTTGGTGTTGATGCGAAGACTCATTTTGTTTGCCTCCCAAACTCTAGAGTCCGATGACTGTGTGGCTTCCCGGGCGGGAGCCACGGGGACCGGCCCATCCGTGGGCCGTCACAGGACCCCATCGTCGGGGTGCCCGAGGACTTGAGCATCAATCCCGAAATTCTTCGCGACTTCGATCGAGTAGCCGGACTGCTTCTGGACCTGGGATCCCTCGCTAGGACGTCTGATTCGCGGTTGCTCAGCAACCCGGTCGTGTTCAGGACCAGGCCCGGCGGCGGCCATCACGGTTGGAGCGGTGGATCTAGGGGACCAGCCCCAGCGGTGAGTGCCGTCAATTGCCGCAGCAGATCCGCCGCATCAGACTCGGCGGTTCGCCAGATCACGTCGTCGTCAGCTATCCCATACGAATGCGCGAGAACATTGCGCAGCCCAATCGCCTCACCGAGGCCCTCGATGCGCTGCGCGAGGCCTGAGTCGGTACGCCGGAGTTGACCGAGTGCCCCGCCTACAACCATGAACTGGCGCTCCACCGCCGAGCACGGCAGCGGCTCACTCAGGTGGTCGTTTTGCGTGCGCCCCTAGTAAGTTCCGCGATGGCACGGAGCGCCCCGATCGCGTCGGCGATGAGCGCCCGGGAATCAAGCCGCATAGACCTGATGCTCGGTCTCGGCAAAAGTCTCGGCGAAGTAAGGGTTTTGCAGCGCCCGCGACATGACGAGGTCGACGGGGCGGCTCAGCAAGCGCTCCAGATCCTGCTGCAGCGCGTAGGACGTGCGGAACGATACGGCCGCGCTGGGATGAACTCAACGTAGAAATCGGCGTCGCTGCGTTCCGGGTCGAAGCGGTCGGTGGTGGCCGATCCGAAAATGGAGAGCCTCCGCACGTGGTGACGGCGGCAGATCTCGGCGATCTGCTCCAACGGGAGCGCCAGCGGTTGCCCCATCGGTCATCTCCGTTCGCTCGGCTGCCACTGCTGCAGCTGCAGCCATTATCTGGCATGTGACGTCGGTGCGACCGCTGCTCGACGGGTGTGGGCATCGCGGTGGGACGCCGCGGTCGGCGCCATACGCGGCGCACGGGTAATGCATTACACTTCGTCTTATGACGACGCTGACGATCCGTATCGATTCCGAGGTCGAACGCGCGCTCGCGACGCTGGTCGCGGAGGGACGGTCTCGCTCTGAAGCCGTGCGCGAGGCCATTCTGGAGGCGGAGCGGAGCCAGCGGCGCGCGAGGCTCCGCGCCGAGGCCGAAGGCCTGATGAGCGACCCGGACGATATCGCGGAATCGAAGGCACTGGCGGCCGAGATGGATGTTCTCCGTGCGCGGTGACATCTACCGCTTGAAGGCGCCGAAGGATGCGCGCGGGCATGAGCAGGGCGGATCGCGGTACGCCGTCGTGGTGCAGTCGGACGACCTGCCACTTTCGACGTGGCTGATCGTGCCGACCTCGACCGGCCGGAGAGCCGCGTCGTTCCGACCGGAGATCGAGATCGACGGAGTACCGACCCGCGTGATGGTCGAGCAGATGACGGTGATCGACCCGTCGCTTCGGCTCGGCGCCTTCGCCGGGCGGCTCACTGCCGGCGAGATGCGTAGCGTCGACAGCGCGCTGCTGGCCGTGTTGGCGCTCGACTGACAACGCCGGTGCCGCGGCGGTGCGGCGGCCCAACGGCGGGACGCCGCGAGCGGCGTCATACGCGAATTGAGCAGCGCATCAGCGCATCATCGACCGTGATGCTATGATGACCCCATGCGAACGACGGTGACGCTGGACTCGGATGTCGAGGCGCGCTTGAGCCAGCTGATGCGCGAGCGCGGCATCGGATTCAAGGAAGCGGTCAACAGCACCCTGCGTGCCGGGTTCGGTATCGGCGCCCCCGTGGACATCGCGTTCCCCGTCTTCGACATGGGTGAGCCTCGGGTGGACCTGACGCATGCCAACCAGCTGGCGGCGGGCCTCGAGGACGAAGCGATCACCCGATCGCTGGCGGTGGGGCGCTGACCGGAATGCGCCGCGGATGATCGTCGTCGACACGAACGTTCTGCTGTACGCGGTGAACACCGGGGCCAGGCAGCACGAGCCTGCCCATCGCTGGCTCACCGCGGCGCTCAGTGGCATTGACACGGTGGGATTCTGCTGGCCCGTGATCCTGGGATTCGTCCGGATCAGCACGCATCCTGCGATCATGCCGAAGCCCTTGCGAGTGGAGGACGCATTCGCTGCCGTGGACTCCTGGCTGGGAGCGCGAAACGCCGTCATCGTCGATCCGACCGTGCGGCACCGCCACATCCTTCGTGCTCTGCTCACCCGCTCGGGAGCCGCCGGCAATCTTGTCACCGAAGCGCATATTGCGGCGCTGGCTATCGAAACCGGCGCAGCAGTCGCTAGTTTCGACAAGGACTTCGAGCGATTCGATGTCGAGGTCGTGGTGCCGAGCTGAAACGCTGCTGGGCATGGCCCGGCGGCGGAACGCCGCGGGCGGCGTCATAGGCGGTCGCGCCGAAAACGCGTGCGCGGCAATCACTCCCGGCCGCGGCGACGGTCGAGCGCGAACCCAGCGGGCGGCGCGTCCGACTACTTCAGCAGTGAGACAACGCGGTCCGCATCCGAGTTGCCCTGCGCCTGGATCGACAGCGCCGGGTTCGTGGTGATCTGCGTGGCCAGCAGGTTCGACGTGATCGCGGCCTGCTCCACGCCGGTGATGGTCACGGGGCGCGCGGTGACGGAACTGGCATACGAGATGCGGACCGAGTCTTCGCCGTCCGTGGGGACCGTGGCGGTGCGCGCCGACGCGATGGCGGCAGCGGCGGCGTCGTCCGACCGGGCGGCGTGCGACTCCAGGTTCTGGTGCGCCACCATTGCCGCAATGTTGCTGTGTACGACCAACGCCATGACGTCGTCCCCTCGCTCGCGCGCCGATCGCGCATGTGAGACCGAATCTTACATTGAGTGACGGTTCGCGTGCAATGAGTAGTTTTCCCCCTCGGGGCGGCAGTGAAGTGCTACCGTGTAGAACATGCGAACGGCCGGTATCCGAGAGCTCAAGCAGAATGCGTCGGCTGTGGTCGCGGCGGCCCAGGCCGAACCGGTCACCATCACCGACCGGGGACGGGCAGTAGCGCAATTGACGTCATTCGCCGAGAGCAGGCTGCAGCAGCTGCTGGACGCGAGTCTGGCGCGGCCCGCGAAAGCGCGGTTCGCCGACCTGGGCATGCCCGAACCGCACCTCGGTATGGAAGTGTCGCTCAGCGTCGCGCTGGCCGAAGCGCGGGCCGCTGAGCGGTACTGACGATGACGGTCTATCTCGACACGTCGGCGCTGGCGAAACTGGTGGTGGCCGAAGATGAGTCCGGCGCGCTGTTCCAGTGGCTCAGTGAGCAGACGGAATCCGGCGAGGTGCTGGTGAGCTGCGACATCGCACGCACGGAACTTCTGCGACTCACTCGGCGCCTGGCGCCCGACCGGATGACGCGGGCTCGGGACGCGCTCGATTCGGTGACGATCACGACGGTGACCACGGCGTTGTTCGAGGCGGCAGGCCGGCTCGACCCGCTCGAGCTCCGCAGCCTGGACGCGCTGCACCTGGCCGCCGCGCTCGATCTGGGCGACGACCTCGATGTGATGGTGTGCTACGACCATCGGCTTGCCGAGGCGGCGCGGAGCCAGGGGATGCGCGTGGGTGCGCCAGGGGCTTGAGGACCTGCCAGTGCGGCGCCGCAGCGGTAGCGTGGATGTATGCACGCGACGGAGCTGATGGCGGCGATGCGGTTGTCGTACGCGGGCGCCGGGCTCGCCGAGGCCGACCTGGCGCCGGACTGGTTCACCCAGTTCCAGCGTTGGTTCGACGACGCGACCGCGTCAGGTATGACGGAACCCAATGCTGTGGTCGTCGCGACGGCCTCGCGCGCCGGGGTGGTGGCTTCGCGGACCGTCCTGGCCAAGCATGTCGATGAGCTGGGCGTGGTGTTCTTCACCAACTATGGATCTGCGAAGAGCCGTGACCTTGCCGAGAACCCCCGTGTGGCACTGACTTTCCCCTGGTATGACTTGCATCGCCAGGTGCACCTTCGCGGAGTCGCCACCAAGGTGCCCCGCGCCGATACCGTCGCCTACTGGTCGGAGCGGCCGCGCGGCGCGCAGATCGGCTCCACCGCCTCGCCCCAGTCCACCCTGATCCACGGACGCGCCGAACTCGACGCATTGCAGGCCTCCGTCGAACGGCGATATGGCGGACTGGACGGAGACGCGGACGGCGCCCTGCCGATCCCGGCGCCCGATCAGTGGGGCGGCTGGCGGGTGCGCCCGATCGTGGTCGAGTTCTGGCAGGGGCGTACCAATCGGCTGCACGACAGGCTGCGCTTCCGCCGCACGGGAGGCGATGCCGACGGCACGGCCACCGACGGCGCCTGGGTCGTCGAACGCCTCGCGCCATAGACCCTGCCGGCGTGTTCCGCCGGCCGGCTTCGCACCCGGATTGGCCTCTCGCACCCGTTGCGCCGGGTGCGAACGAACAATCGAGGTGCGAAACCGGGCGGGTGAAGTACCGGGCTGCGACGCCGGGGCCTGCTGAAGCTCGCTGCTGGGGCCGGTAGCCTGTCGCCTGTGACCCAGCACTCCGCGCATGACGCCGTCCGTGCCACGTCCGAATCCGCACTGCCCCGGCCCGCCACCGGGCACCAGTACGTCCTACGGCGCGGCACGGCGACCGCGAGGATCGGCCAGGTGGCTGCGGTGCTGCGCGAGTTCTCCGTGGACGGAGTGGCCTACACAGAGACCTGGCCGGATGCGGGCTCCGCGCCGTATGCCTGCGGCATCGTGCTGATGCCCTGGCCGAACCGCGTCGCCGGCGCGGCGTGGACCTGGCAGGGCACACCCCAGCAGCTCGCCATCACCGAGCCCGAGCACCACAACGCCATCCACGGCCTGCTTCGCGACATCCCCTACCAGGTCAGGGAAGTCGCCGAGGACGCCGTCACACTCGAGGCTTCCATCTATCCGCAGCATGGCTGGCCGTTCACCCTGGACACCGCCGTCCGCTACGCGCTCACCGATGCCGGGCTGACTGTGACGCACCAGGTCTCGAACGTCGGCGCAGGCGAGGCCGTCTTCGGTTGCGGCGCGCACCCCTATCTGCGCATCGGGGAGGTGCCCGTCCAGGATCTGACCGTCACGGTGCGGGCGCGCAGCATGTTCGTCACCGACGACGCAATGATCCCGGTTGAGAAGCGCTCCCTGCCAGCGGATCTCGCTGCGCTGCCGAACGGCATCGCTCTGTCCGGAATCGACCTGGACACCGGATTCACCGACCTCGAGCCGGTCGGTGGCCGCTACCGGAGCGAGCTGGCCGCGCCGGACGGACGCACCCTCACCCTCTGGGCCGACCTCGACTTCCCATACACGGTCGTGTTCACGCCGCACGACTTCCCGAACGACACGTCGCGTGGCCCCGCCGGCGTGCATCAGGCGATCGCGATCGAACCCATGACGTGCCCGACCAATGCGCTGGGCTCCGGGGACGGCCTGATCCACCTGAAGCCGGGCGAGACCTGGAGCGCCTCATGGGGTCTGACGCCGGGTGGGGACGGTTGCTAAGCAACTGGGACGGCGTCCGGGGCGTTCCGGTATCCGACTGACGGGAAGCCGCGCCGCCGCCAAACCCGGCTCCCGGAGCCAGATATGGACGACGCCGCCCACCGCGGAACGCGGCGAACGGCGTCATACTCGAAGCGAACCCTACCGGGCCGACGCCTCCACGTAGTCGCGGGCGCCCGAGCCCACGTACACCTGCCGCGGCCGGCAGATCTTCTTCGCCGGATCGGAAATCATCTCGCGCCACTGCGCGATCCAACCCGGCAGCCGGCCGATCGCGAACAGCACCGTGAACATCGTGGTGGGGAAGCCCATGGCCTTGTAGATGAGGCCGGTGTAGAAGTCCACGTTCGGGTAGAGCTTGCGCGAGACGAAGTACTCGTCCGACAGCGCCACCGCCTCCAGCTGCTTCGCCAGGTCGAGCAGCTCGTCGTTGGCGCCCAGCTTGGCCAGGATCGAATCCGCAGTGGTCTTGACGATCTTCGCGCGCGGGTCGTAGTTCTTGTAGACGCGGTGCCCGAAGCCCATCAGCTTCACGCCCGGCTCCTTGGCCTTCACCCGCTCCACGAACGAGGCAATGTCCCCGTGCTGGTCGCGGATCGAGCCCAGCATCTCCAGCACCGCCTGGTTGGCGCCGCCGTGCAGCGGGCCGAACAGCGCCTGAATGCCCGCGGAGATCGACACGAACAGGTTCGAGTCGGCAGACCCCACCATGCGCACCGTCGAGGTGGAGCAGTTCTGCTCGTGGTCGGCATGCAGCAGCAGCAACGTGTCCAGCGCCGACGTCAGCGTCTCGTCACCGGCGGCCTCGGCCCCGAACGTCATGTTCAGGAAGTTCGGCACCAGCCCCAGCGACGGGTCCGCAGCCACCCGCGGCTCGCCCACGGTCGCCTTGTAGGCCCACGCGGCGAGCGTCGGTAGCGCGCCGATCAGTCGCACCGTGGACGCCTCGACGGAAGCCGTGTCGTAGGGATCGACGATGTCCTGGTGGTAGGTGGACAGCGCGGAGACCGCGGCCGCCAGCACCGGCATGGGATGCGCACCCGGCGCCACCGAGTCGAACAGGCCGCCGAGCTGCTCGGGCACCGCGGTCTGCGCCTCGACACGCTCGGTGAAGTCCGCCAGTTGGGCGGGCGTCGGCAGCTCGCCGTAGATCAGCAGGTAGGCGGTTTCCAGGTACGAGGATTTCTCCGCCAGCTGCTCGATCGGGTAGCCGCGGTAGCGCAGAATCCCCTCGCCGCCGTTGATGAACGTGATCTCGGATGTGGTCGATCCGGTGTTGGTGTATCCCGGGTCCAGCGAGACGAGACCGGTGGTGGACATCAGCTTGGAGATGTCGAACCCGGAAACGCCC
>Ga0209916_1001831_pt1 | contig 14286 bp, 10 predicted proteins | sample ThiBio_1000_plan_FD_183956 | JGI IMG/M metagenome (GOLD analysis project Ga0209916, IMG submission 183956) | Wastewater bioreactor microbial communities from Cape Town, South Africa - Thiocy_solids_2 (SPAdes) | ecosystem: Engineered > Bioreactor > Thiocyanate-remediating > Anaerobic-Aerobic ... | reverse complement strand
CGTGGGTGTCGCCGGTGATCACCGCGGTGGCCGGCGCCTCGCCGTAGCCGACCTCGCCCGTGTCGGTGTGCACCATCACCACGATGTCCTCCACCGTGTTGACCGTGCGCAGCGCCGTCTTGAACGGCGTCTTCAGCGGCACCCGCAACATGCCGAACTGGATGTCGGTGATTTTCATGGGAAAGCCTTCATGGAATCCGTGTCCTGTTTTTTTCTTGGCGTCGACGCGTTCAATGGCGAATGCGCACGATGCTGGTCATGCGCTCGACATAGCTCTGCCGGTCGTTGTAGAGCATCGGCAGCAACGGGGTCACCGACACCGCGTTGAGCTTGATCCGCGCCTTGCCGCCGTCGGCCCTGCGGTAACTCATGCCGCCCGCGTCGTGGATCACGTACGGCTGGCCGTGCCAGTGGCCGATCACCATCATCACGTGGCCGGGGATGTAGACCAGGTCGCCGACCTCGAGCGCCTGAGCGGCCTTGAGGCGCGCCTCGCGGCTGTCCTTGTCGGTGAACGCGCGATGCTCCAGCGCCGGGCTGATCGCCTGCCGACTGGTGTTGCGCGGCATCTGCACGCCCATGCTGCGGTACACGTCGGAGACGAAGCCCGAGCAGTCGCGGCCGTCGTAGGCATGGCCCCAGCCATAGCGCTCGCCGAGGAACTTGAACGCCTGGCGGATGATGTTGGCGCGAGTCAGCGGCGGGTAGTCGGCGGCGCTGTCGGTGTTCTTCTGCAGCAGCGCCGGGCTGAAGCCGAGCGTGCCATCGGCCTTGCGCAGCGGCAGTTCGAGCACGTGCGCGGCGTACGGCGTCTGGCCGTTGACCGGCTGGTCCGGCGAAAGATCGGTCGCCAGCGGCACGCGCGTGCCCATGTCCAGCTGCAGCTGCGAGACCGCCGGCTGCTCGCGGGTGAACACGGTGCGTTCGGTGGCGCCGGTGATCACCCGGTACGGGGTCTTGTCGGCATAGCCGAACACCTCGGCCGCGCTGCCCTCGGCCACGTTGTCCTTCTCGGTCCACGCGGCGTAGCGCGGGCTGACCACGAACAGCCACTGGCCGTCGGCGCTGGCGTGCACGATCGCCACCGGCGTGCCGGGGAACTCGGCGGTTTCCTGGAAGCGGTCGATGTCGGTGTCGCCCTTCTCGTTGAATACGCGCAGCGTGGTGGGGAACGTGCGCAGCGCGGCGCGGCGCACCACCAGGCCGTAGCGCGTGGGCTGTTGCGCGGGGATCGCATCGAGCGCGAGGTTGCCGACCACGGCATCCAGCGTGGCGGCCGGTACCGGCTGGCCGTCGACGTCGAACAGCGGACGCTCCGGCCGCTGCGACAGCGCCGTGATCCAGCCGGCGACCTGTTCGCGGCCCAGGGTTTTCGGCAACGCGTGCAGGTCGTGCATCGACGGGTCGAGCTGCAGCAGCTTCGCGTTCTGCGCCTCGATCGCGGCGCGGTCGAGGATCGCCCGGTCCGGCTCGTGCAGCAGGCCGATCCAGAACGCCGGCGTGAGCTGCGCCTCGCCGACGCCGAGCACGCCGGACGGCGGTACCGTCAGCGCATCGTTGGCGTCGCGCGCCTGCAGTGGTGCGCCGGCGAAGGCGAGCGCAAGCGCGGTGGCAGCAAGCAGGGGAAGTCGCATCGTCTCAGGTCCTATGTTGAAACCGCATCAGGTGGCCGCCAGCGTGGACAGGATCGTCGCCACCAGCAAGCCGAAACCGGTACCCAGGATGTAGCCGAGCAGCGCCAGCAGGATACCGACCGGCACCAGTGCGGCCGAATAGCTGGCCGCCAGGATCGGCGTGGCCGCCACGCCGCCAATATGCGCCAGCGAGGAAATCCCGCACAGGTAGAGGTCGAAGCGAAACAGCTTGGCGAAGCCGACCAGCAGCACCGCGTGGATCGCGATGACGGTGACGCCGCACAAGAGGTACAGCGGCGCCGCGGCGATGCCATCGAAGTTGCTCTGCGAAGCCAGCACCGCCACCACGCTGATCAGCATCGCGCTGGAGATCGTGCTGGCGCCGGGAAACTGCGCCAGCGGCGTGTGCGCCACCACCAGGCCGAAACCGGTGGCCAGCAGGATGGTCCAGGTGGTGGCGCTGACCATGCCGGACACCGGCAGCCAGCCGGCCAGCCAGCCAGCCAGCGCCGCTGCCGCCAGCGCCATGCCCAGCCACAGCAGCACGCTGTCGTAGGTGGTCGGCGCCTTGGTCTTCGCCGGCGCCAGCGGGAGGTCGCCGCTGGAGGTTGCCCGCGTCCAGCGATTGAACGCCGGCGCCAGCCGCGCCACCGAGAACAGCACCACCACCCACATCGAGTAGCCCAGCGCGTCGGTCAGCAGCGACATCGCCAGGTAGGTGTCGGACATGCCGATCGCCTGCTTCACCGCGATCATGTTCGCGCTGCCGCCGACCCAGCTGCCGGACAGCGCGGCCAGCGGCTGCCAGTCGTTGCCGGGCAGCCAGTGGCGGTAGAGCAGGAAGGTGCCGATGAAGGCCACGAACAGGCTGAGCGAGGTACAGGCGAACACGCCGAGCACGCGCGGGCCGAGCCGCCAGATCGCGCGCAGGTCGCAGTTGATCATCAGCAGGAACAGCAGCGCCGGCACCAGGTGCGAAACCAGCGTCGACTGCGCCGCCTTGATCTCCGCGTTGACCTGCCACAGCCCGGACACCGCCAGCGCGGTGACGAACAGATAGGTCAGCACGATCGGCGGCAGCACCGAGAACAGCTTCCAGCCGAAGCGGCGCTCGATCGCCGGGAACAGTCCGGCGATCAGCAACATCAGCGCCAGGTAGGGCCAGACCGTATGGATCACATGCATCCCCTCATGGTGCGTTCGCGGTATTCGCCGACGGCCGGATTTGCGCCATCAAGGAATAGGTGATTCTTTTAGAACTCGATGGAAGCATAAATTATTGACCGGCATTTGCAAGCGTGTTACACAACGGCTTCAGGGGATTTGTTGCGGGACGTTTGCCGATGGATACGTTGCCACCTGTCGCATCCGAAGTACGCCGCCGCGCACACGGCTTGCGCGTTGCCGCGTTCCTGCTCGCCCTGCTGTTCGCCGCCCCGTGGGCCGTCGCCGGCACCGGCACCCAGGCGGTCGCTCCCATCATCGCCCAGATCGACGCCGGCCACTTCCAGGCGGCCGAAACGGCCATCGCCGGCGCGCTGGCGCAGCCCGGCCTGGACGCCGACACGCGCGACGCGCTCGCTTTCCAGCGCGAACGCATGCGCCGCATCCTGCTCGACTTCACGCTGAGCGCCGACGACGTCAAGGCGCGCGTGCGCAAGCAGATTCCCGACCTCACCGACGCCGAGTTTGCCCGGTGGAACGCGGCCGGTCTGTTCGAACATCAAGTCATCGACGGCAGGACGCTGTACTTCAAGCGCGCGCCCGGCAACCTGTTCCGGCTCAGCCCCGAAGCGGTAGCGCGGCGCGCGGTGCAGACGCCGATCGGCGACGGCCCGATGGAGTCGCTGAACGACCACCAGCGCGCGATCTACCGGGCCGCGCTGACCGAACACAAGGCCAGCGTGCTGCCGCAGCGCCTGCGCATGACGCAGACGCTGACCGTCGATGCCGACGCGGTGCCCGCCGGCGAGACGATCCGCGCGTGGATTCCCTACCCGCAGGCGGTGCCCGGCCAGCAGGAGGACATCCGCTACGTGGCCAGCGTGCCGGCGCAGCACGACATCGCGCCGGCATCGGCGCCGCAGCGCACGGTGTACCTGGAGCAGCCGGCAGTGGCCGGACGCAAGACGGTGTTCTCGGTCACCTACGAGCTGACGTTGCTGGCGCAGTACCACGCGATCGACCCGGCCAGGGTGCAGGCTGAAAACCTCACGCCGGCACTGGCTCCGTTCGTGGCCGAGCGCGCGCCGCACATCGTGTTCACCGACGCGATGCGCAAGTTCTCGCGCGACGTGGTCGGCGATGAAACCAACCCCTACCGCATCGCGCAGAAGCTGTTCGCCGCGGTCGACCGCATCCCGTGGGCCGGCGCGCGCGAGTACTCCACCATCAGCAACATCAGCGACTACGCGCTGCACGCCGGCCACGCCGACTGCGGCCAGCAGACCCTGCTGCTGATGACCCTGCTGCGCCTCAACGGCATCCCCACTCGCTGGCAACCCGGGCAAGAAGGTCACCGTGTGGGGCGACACCAACTGCGACGGCACTCCTGACGGCTACCTCACCGTGGACACGTCCAAGGAAGGCTGGGCGATGTACGACGCCGACGGCAACTACCTGGGCCAGCGCGGCTGGGTGAAGCCCAAGCGCACCTACGCCGCCGTCGAGCTGCAGCTGAACCGCGCGTGGGACGAGAAGTGGGCGATGAATGCCTCGTACACGATGTCGTGGAACCGCGGCAACGCGGAAGGCCCGGTCAACTCGGACACCGATTTCGACGACACCGGCCGCACCGAGAACTTCGACGACCCGTGGGTGAACCTGGGCGGCGACGGCTACCTGCCGAATGACCGCCGCCACCAGTTCAAGCTGCGCGGCACCTACGCGCTCACGCCGAACTGGCAGCTCGGCGCCGACGTGAACGCGGCTTCCGGCGGCCCGATTACCGGCTTCGGCGTGGGCAATCCCTACGACGCCACCAACTACCACAGCTACTTCATCTGCGTGCAAAACTGCGACTCACCGGTGTCCGAGGACCGCGTCTACGAACGTTCGCCGCGCGGCAAGTACGGTCGCCTGCCGTGGACCTTCACGCTCAACGCCGGCATCAGCTACATCCAGCCGTTCGACGGCGGCGAGTTCCGGGTCAAGCTGGCCGTCTACAACCTGCTCAACCAGAAACACACCACCGCGGTTGATCAGGACCTGCAGACGTCCATCTCCAACTCCACCAGCGACACGTTCCGCCAGCCGCTGGGCTTCCAGTCACCGCGGTTCACCCAGCTGACCATGTCCGTCAACTTCTGATCGGCCTCCCCCGATTGCGGCCCGCGCAAGTGGCGGGCCGCTCTTTTTTTCTGGCACTCCTGCACGACGTCCAACCATGCCAACGCAAACAACCAGCCGCCCGGTCGCACCGCCGTCTGTTCCCGAGGCGAACGGCGCAAGCCATCGCTTCGATGGGGTCGATCTGCCGGCGCTGGCGCAGCGGATCGGCACGCCCCTGCACGCCTATTCCGCCAATGCGATCCGCCAGCGCATCGGCGAACTCAAGGCGGCGCTGGACGGGCTCGACGCCACCATCTGCTATGCGGTGAAGGCCAATGCCAATCTCGCCATCCTGCAGCTGATGGCGCAGGCCGGCGTCGGCGCCGACATCGTCTCGGTCGGCGAACTGCGCCGCGCGCTCAACGCCGGCATCCCCGCCGGGCGCATCGTGTTCTCCGGCGTGGGCAAGAGCGCCGACGAGATCGCCGGCGCGCTGAACGTGGGCATCCTGCGCTTCAACGTGGAGTCGCTGGACGAGCTGCACACGCTGCAGCGGCTGGCCAAGACGCAGGAAGTGACCGCGCGTGCCGCGGTGCGCATCAACCCCGACGTGGACGCGCAGACCCACGCCAAGATCTCCACCGGCAAATCGGAAAACAAGTTCGGCGTCAGCATCGACGAGGCGCGGCGCTGGTTCGCCGAGCGCAAACAACTGACCCACGTGCAGCTCGACGGCCTGCACGTGCACATCGGCTCGCAGATCCTCAGCGTCGAGCCCTTCCGGCTGGCGCTGCAACGCGTCGCCGCGTTCTGGCGCGAACTCGAACAGGCCGGCCATCCGATCGCCAGCATCGACGTCGGCGGGGGGCTGGGCGTGTGCTATCGCGAAGGCACGGACCAGCCGGTGGCCGCCGCCGATTACGTGGCCGTGATCCGCGAGGCGCTGGCCGGTTTCCGCGGTCGCCTGCTGCTGGAACCGGGCCGCTACCTGGTGGCCGAGGCTGGCGTGCTGCTGACCCGCGTGATCCGCGTCAAGCCCGGCATCGAGCGCAGCTTCCTGATCCTCGACGCGGCGATGAACGACCTGCTGCGGCCCAGCCTGTACGACGCCTGGCACGACATCGTGCCGGTCGTCGACGCCGCACGGCCGCGCGTGACCTACGACGTTGTCGGCCCGGTCTGCGAAACCGGCGACACCTTTGCGCGCGCGCGTGCGCTGCCCGAGTGTTCGGCGGGCGACCTGTTGCTGATCAAGGCCACCGGCGCGTACGGTACGTCGATGGCCTCCACCTACAACTCGCGGCCGCTGGCGGCCGAGGTGCTGCTCGACCAGGGCCGCTACGCCGTGGTGCGCCGCCGCCAGCACTTCGAGGACATGATCGCCGGCGAGCAGCCGGCGCGGCATTGGGAAACGACATGAACGCGACCACCCGCCTCGCCCTTCTCGCCGCCCTGACCTGGCCCGCCGTTTCGGCGCAGGCCGCGCAGGATCCGCCGGTCACCATCGACACCCACGTCGACATCCCGTTCAACTACATGGCCGAGCCGCGCTTCGACGTGGGGCACGACACCCGCCTGCTGGTCGACCTGGGCAAGATGGAGCGCGGCGGCCTCAATGCGGCATTCTTCGTGGTCTGGGTGCCGCAGCACGCGCTCGACGCCGCCGGCTACGCCAAGGCGGTGCAGCAGGCCAGCCGGAAGTACGACGGCATCGGCCGCATGCTGATGATGTACCCCGACCGCATCCGCCTGGCCACCACGCCCGAACAGCTGCTGGCCAACCGCAAGGCCGGTCTGCTCTCGGCCACCATCGAGATCGAGAACGCCTACTCGCTCGGCCACGACATCCGCCGCCTCGACGCCGCGTTCGACCGCGGCGCCCGTTCGGTCGGTCTGGTCCACGTCGGCAACAACGACCTGTGCTCCAGCTCGATGCCCGACACCGAGCACGGCGAGCCGGCGATGAACAGCGCCGGCGATCAAGGCATGAGCGAGTTCGGCCGCGCGGTGGTCAAGCGGGCCAACGAACTCGGCATGCTGGTCGACATCTCGCATGCCTCGGACAAGTGCGTGCGCGATGCGCTCGAGGTATCCGCCACCCCGCTCATCGCTTCGCACTCCGGCGCCCGCGCCGTGCTCGACCACCCGCGCAACCTGCCCGACGACCTGCTGCGCGCGATCGCCGCGAAGGGCGGCGTGGTGCAGGCGGTGGCGTACAAGGAATTCCTCAAGCACGACCCCGGCCGCGCGGCCGCCGAGAAAAAATTGCAGGCAGCCGTGGCGAAGCAGGCCGGCGAAAAGGCCTACGACAGCGACAACGACGACTACCGGCCCGAGATGGAAGCGGGCATGGCCGAGATCCAGAAGAAGTATCCGCTGGCCACGCTGGACGACTACGTGAAACAGATCCGCCACATGGTGCAGGTGGCCGGCATCGACCATGTGGGCCTCGCCTCCGACTTCGACGGCGGCGGCGGCATCAGCGGCTGGAAGGACGCCAGCGAAACCCGCAACGTCACCGCCGCGCTGCGCAAGGCCGGCTTCAGCGAGGCGGACATCGCCAAGCTGTGGGGCGGCAACCTGCTGCGCGTGTGGGGCGAGGTGGAACGCCATGCGCAGCACTGACGCCGCAAGCCTTCTACGCCCTCCCCTGCAACGCAGGGGAGGGCTGAGGTGGGGTGCTCTTGCCTTTCTGCTCCTGCTCGCACCGCTTGCCGCCACCGCCCAAACCGCGAACCGCAACTACGACAAGATCGTCGACGCGGTGATCGAGCGCTACCACCTGCCCGGCATCGCCGTCGGCGTGATCGAGGACGGCCGGGTCGTCTACGTGCGCACCGCCGGCGAAACCGTCGCCGGCTCCGGCCAGAAGATCACCCCGCGCACGCTGTTCAAGATCGCCTCCAACAGCAAGGCGATGACCACCGCCCTGCTCGGCCGGCTGGTCGACCAGGGCAAGCTGCGCTGGGACGACCCGGTGACGAAGTACCTGCCGCAGTTCCGCATGAACGATCCATGGGTCACCGCGAACATGCGCGTGGCCGACTTGCTTACCCACGCCAGCGGCCTGCCCGAGGGCGGCGGCGACCTGATGCTGTGGCCGGAGCCGAACGCGTTCACCCGCGCCGACATCATCCGCGGCCTCGCCTTCATCAAGCCCGGCTACAGCTTCCGTTCGCAGTACCAGTACGACAACCTGCTTTACGTGGTGGCCGGCGAAGTGGCCGCCGCCGCGGGCGGTGCACCGTACGAAACGCTGATGCGTCGCGAGGTGTTCGCACCGCTGGGCCTGGACCGCTGCCAGGTCGGCGCCTGGAACCGCGACGCGGTCGGCGACGTGGCCGCGCCGCACCGTCGCGACGGCGATCGCAACGTGGCGATCCCCGAAGCCGCGGCGATCCCCGCGATCACCTCCGCCGCGGCCGGCGGCATCCGCTGCGACCTCACCGATATGCTGAGCTGGGCGCGCAACTGGCTGGTGCCCACCCATGCCCAGCTGCAGTGGCTGTCGCCGGTGCAGCGCGACGTGCTGCAGGCGCCGCACATGCTGATCCCGGTCTCCGCGCAGCGCCGCGCGTGGGACAACACCCACGTGATGGCCTACGGCTACGGCTGGCGCATGGCCGACGTCGACGGCCAGTGGAGCGTGTGGCACACCGGCACGCTGAACGGCATGTACTCGATGCTGGCCCTGCTGCCCGACCGCGACAGCGGCTTCGTGTTCATGATCAACGGCGAGGCGGACGAAGCGCGCACCGTGCTCGGCGAAGTGCTGATGAAACATTTCACCGCCCCCGCTGACGATCGCGGCGTGGACTGGTACGCCGATGCGCTGGCGCAGCGGGCGCAGCAGCGCTCGCCGTCGTCGTCCGCCCCCGACACCTCGGCGCAGCGGCCGGCCACGCCGGCCGAGCTGGCGCGCTGGAGCGGGCGGTACCGCGACCCGTGGTTCGGCGACGTCACGCTGTGCCCGCGCGAGGGCAAGGTGCACTTCGCGGCCGCCAAGTCGCCCACGCTGTCCGGCACGGTGATGCGCCTGGGCGAGCGCTACCTGGTGCACTGGGACGACTCGGCCAACCTCGACGCCTGGCTGGATTTCCGCGCCGCCGGCGGCGGCCAGCCGGTCACCCTGCGCATGGCCAAGCTCGATCCCGAAGGCGACTTCAGCTCCGACTACGAAGACCTCGACTTCCGCCGCACGGGGAGTTGCCCATGATCGCCCCTCGGTCCGTGATCCTCCGTAGGAGCCCGCTCGCGGGCGATGCTGTTGGGGCCGGGATGGCCGGCCGTTCGTCGGTTGCAGGCCGGGATTCGGGATTCGGGATTCGCAAGGGCAAGAGCATCGCCCGCGCGCGGGCTCCTGCACGAGTCGGGCGCCTGTTGGTGCTCGCCTGGCTCGTCGCCGGTTGCGGCGTCGCGCATGCGGAGCAGCCGCCAGCGCTGTCGCCCGCCACGACCGCCGCGGCGGCCAACCTGGTCGACATCCGCACGCTGGTGCCGGACATCGCCGAGGACATCAAGTACGCCGGCCACGACAACTTCGTGGGCGCGCCGGTGGACGGTTACCTGGCGCCGAAGTGCCTGCTGCTGCAGCCGGTTGCCGAAGCGTTGGCACGGGTCGAGCAGGAACTGCGCGCGCAGCACTACCGGCTGAAGATCTGGGATTGCTACCGCCCGGCCCGCGCGGTGGCGCACTTCGTGCGCTGGGCGCACGACCTGGCCGACCAGCGCACCAAGGCGCAGCACTATCCCGCGCTGGACAAGTCGCAACTGCTCGGCGACTACATCGCGCCGGTCTCCGGCCATAGCCGCGGCGCCACCATCGACCTCACCCTCGAGCGCTGCGCCGCCGACGGCAAGCGCTGCGAAGCGCTGGACATGGGCACCGACTTCGACTTCTTCGACGTGCGCGCCCACACCGACGCACCCGGCATCGGCGCTGCGCAGCGCGCGAACCGCCTGCGGCTGCGCGACGCGATGGCACGCGAAGGCTTCCGCAACTATCCGCTGGAGTGGTGGCATTACACCCTCGCGCCGGAACCGACGCCACACACACTGTATGACGTGCCGGTGCAATGACACCGCACCCATCGAAACTCCCCTCTCCCTGTGGGAGAGGGGTCGGGGGAGAGGGTCCGGGCGGAGCCGAGCGCCGCGGCGATACCGCACCCTCACCCCAACCCCTCTCCCGCAGGGAGAGGGGCTCAAGCTTCTGGAGCCGGGATTCGGGATTCACAACGGGTGTTACGCCATGACAACGGGAGTGTTGCCGTGTTCAAGAAATCTGCCGTCTTCGCCGTGGCCCTGCTGCTCTGTGGCTGCGCCTCCGGCACCAGACCGATCGACCCCACCGACGCGCTGATGCAGCGTTACGCCGGCGACGTGCCCGGCGCCTCGCTGCTGGTGCTCAAGGACGGCAAGCCGATCGTGCGCCGCGGCTACGGCCTGGCCAACCTCGAAAACGGCGAGCGCGCCACGCCGGCCACCAACTACCGGCTCGCCTCGGTGAGCAAGCAGTTCACCGCCGCGGCGATCCTGCTGCTGGCCGAGGACGGCCACCTGCAGCTGGACGACCCGGTGCGCCGCTGGCTGCCTTCGCTGCCGGAAAGCACCGCCACGGTCACCCTGCGCCAGCTGCTCGACCACACCGGCGGCCTGGTCGACTACGAGGACCTGATAGCGCCCGGCACCACCGCCCAGCTCAGCGACGACGACGTGCTGCGTCTGCTGTCCGCCGCGCCGAACGCCTACTTCGCACCGGGCAGCACCTACCGCTACAGCAACTCCGGCTACGTGCTGCTCGGCCTGGTGGCGGAACGCGCCTCCGGCATGAGCCTGCCGCTGTACCTGCAGCAGCGCATCTTCCGGCCGCTGCACATGGACCACACCCTGCTCTACGAGCACGGCAAGGGCCCGGAAGTGGCGAACCGCGCCTACGGCTACAGCGAGGAGCACGGCCAGTGGACGCGTACCGACCAGAGCGTCACCAGCGCCACCCTCGGCGATGGCGGCATCTACTCCTCGATCGATGACCTGGCGAAGTGGGACGCCGCACTGTACGACGATCGCCTGCTCAGCGCCGCCTCACGCCAGCTCGCCTTCGGCGCGCACGTGAAAGTCACCGACGAGCCCTACGAAGCCAGCTACGGCTACGGCTGGCGCATCACCGGCGACACGCTGTGGCATTCCGGCGAGAGCATCGGCTTCCGCAACGTGATCGTGCGCTGGCCCAAACAGCGCCTCACCGTGATCCTGCTCAGCAACCGCAACGACCCCGAGCCCTACCGCACCGCGCTGGCGGTCGCCGCGCCGTTCCTGCAGTAACCCTCGCCGTCATGGCGACCGCACGAAGTCCCCGACATGCACCCTGCGCATACCCTGCCCCGCCCGCTTCGCTTCAGCTGTCTGTTGGCGCTGCTTGCCCTGCTCGCCGCCTGCGCGCCGCTGCCGCCGCGCAACCCGTTGGCGACCTGGGTGCCGTCGCCGAACCATGACATCCGCCGGCCGGTGCTGATCGTGCTGCACTTCACCAACCAGCACTCGGTGCAGCAGAGCCTGGACACCCTGCGCACGGCCAACAGCGGCGGACCGGTGAGCTCGCATTACCTGGTCGGCGCCGACGGCCACATCTACCAGCTGGTGCCCGACCAGTGGCGCGCGTGGCATGCGGGGCCGGGACGCTGGGGCACGATCACCGACCTCAACTCCGCCTCGATCGGCATCGAGCTGGACAACGACGGCGCCACCCCGTTCGCCCAGCCGCAGATCGACAGCCTGCTGCGCCTGCTGACCGACCTTACCGACCGTCTGCGCATCCCGCGCACGCAGATCGTCGGCCATGAGGATTTCGCGCCCACCCGCAAGGACGATCCCGGCCCGCTGTTCCCATGGCCGCAACTGGCGGCGGCCGGCTTCGGCCTGTGGCCGCAAGGCGAACTGATCGATCCGCCCGCCGGTTTCGATCCGTGGATGGCGCTGGGCCTGGTCGGCTACCCGCTGGACGACCGCGCCGCCGCCGTGCGCGCGTTCCACCACCACTTCCGCGGCATCGAGGGCGACGCGCTGGACGACCAGGACCTGCGCATCCTGTACAACCTGGCGCAGCAAATCATGGGCGGCGGCAGCGCAGGCGTCGTCGCCGCGCCAGGCTGAGGCCGCACGGCCTCGCCGCCTCACACCTCCAGCCGGTCGCCCGGCCGCGCCACGATCGCATACAGCGCCGGCATCAGGAACACGCTGATCAGCAAGCGGGTGAACAGGCCGCTGACGATGACCAGGGCGAACGGGCGCTGGGTGTCGGTGCCGACGCCGGTGGCCAATGCGGCCGGCAACAAGCCCAGTGCCGCGACCAGCGCGGTCATCATGATCGGGCGCAGGCGCAGGATCGCGCCTTCGCGGATCGCCTCGGCCACGCCGACGCCGGTGCGGCGCAGCTCGTTGACGTAGGAGATGTACACCACCGCGGTCTGCACCGAGACGCCGAACAGCGCCAGGAAGCCGATGCCCGAGGACACCGAGAACGGCGTGCCGGTCAGCCACAGCGCGATGATGCCGCCGGCCGGCGCCGACAGCACCACGCCGAGCACGGTGATGAAGGGGAACTTGAAATTGCTGTACAGCGCGAACAGCAGCAGGAAGATCAGGCCGACGGTGAGCGGCACGATCAAATTCAGCTGCGCGCGCGAGGCGGTGTATTCCTTGTACTGGCCACCCCAGTCCAGCCGGTAGCCCCGCGCCAGCTTCACCTTCGCGTTGACTTGGGCGATCGCATCCTCCACCGCACCGGCCAGGTCGCGGCCTTCCACCGAGAACTGCACGCCGATGTAGCGCGAGTTGTCCTGCCGGTAGATGAAGGAGGCGCCGTTGGTCACGCGGATGTCGGCGAACTCCTTCAGCGGCAGCTGCTGGCCGCCGGGCGTGGCCACCAGGATGTTGCCGATCGCCTCGGCGTTGTCGCGGAACTGCTGGTCCAGCCGCACGACCAGGTCGAACTGCCGCTCGCCCTGGATCACCTGCGTCGCCACGTCGCCGCCGATCGCGGTCTGGATCAGGCCGTTGATGTCGTCCACGTTGAGGCCGTAGCGCGCGATCGCCGCGCGGTCGATGGTGATGCTGAGGCTGGGCTGGCCCAGCTCCTGCACCAGGGTCACGTCGCGGATGCCGCGCACCTGCTCCAGCACGCGCTTGATCGCCTTGCCCTTCGCCTGCAGCGTGCCCAGGTCGGCGCCGAACACCTTCACCGCCAGCGCACTCTTCAGTCCGGTCTCGGCCTCGTCCACCGCGTCCTCGGCCGGCTGGGTGTAGTTGAAGCTGATGCCGGGGAAGACCTGCAGCTTGCGGTTGATCGCCGCGATCAGCTCGGCCTTGTCGCGGTACGCGCCCTTCCACTGCGCATACGGTTTCAGGCCGACATAGAACTCGACGTTGAAGAAGCCGGTCGAATCGGTGCCGTCGTCGGGACGGCCCAGCTCCGAGGCGACCGTGGTGACCTCGGGGAACGCGCGCAGGATGGCGCGGATCTGCGGCGCGATCTTCGCCGACTCGTCGAACGAGATGGTGTACGGCATGGTCGCGCGCACCCACAGCGCACCCTCGTCCAGGTGCGGCATGAACTCCGCGCCGATGCGCGGCACCAGCAGCAGCGACAGCCCCAGCAGCAGCGCCGAGGCCAGCGTGGTCAGCCACACGCGGGCCAGGCAGAAATCCAGCCCCTTGACGTAAACCGTCTTGATCGCCTCGAACGCGCGGTTGCGCCGCTCGCGCACGCCCTTGCGCATCAGCCACGAACACAGCACCGGCAGCAGCGTCAGCGTGACGGCGAGCGAGCCGACCAGCGCGAACACCATGGTGTCCGCCATCGGCTTGAACAGCGTGCCGGACGGGCCGGACAGCACGTAGATCGGCAGGAAGCTGACCACGATCACCGCCACCGCGTAGAACAGCGGGCGGTCGACCTCCGCCGCCGCGTCGCGGATCACCTCGATCAGGTTGAACTGCGTGCCTGCGCGGTCGGCGAGCTGGCGATGGATGTTCTCCACCATCACCACCGCCGCATCGACCAGGATGCCGAAGTCGATCGCGCCGATCGACAGCAGGTTGGCCGAGGCGCCCTGCAGGTCCAGCCCGATGAAGGCGACCAGCAGCGACAGCGGGATGGTAACCGCCACGATCAGCCCGGCGCGCAGGTCGTACAGGAAGAAGACCAGCACCACCACCACCAGCAGCATGCCGCGCAGCAGGTTGTCCCGGACCACCTGGGTGGTGATCGTCACCAGGTCGCTGCGGTCGTAGAACGGATGGACCTTGATGTCCTTCGGCAGGATCTGCTCGTTGAGCTCCTTCGTCTTCGCCTCGACCCGCTGCAGCACGTCCTGGGTCTTCT
>Ga0209916_1001828_pt1 | contig 14299 bp, 12 predicted proteins | sample ThiBio_1000_plan_FD_183956 | JGI IMG/M metagenome (GOLD analysis project Ga0209916, IMG submission 183956) | Wastewater bioreactor microbial communities from Cape Town, South Africa - Thiocy_solids_2 (SPAdes) | ecosystem: Engineered > Bioreactor > Thiocyanate-remediating > Anaerobic-Aerobic ... | reverse complement strand
GCGAAATATTTTGCTAAAAACGCTAACAGAAGCAAAAGTTAAAGAAAATAAAGAAACTGACTAGCAAACAAAATGGGTCCGACACAGCCCAAAAAGACAACACTTCTTTAACTAAAGATTAGTATTTGAAGTACGCTTTAAAGAACATCTTTAGTTTTAGGAGTACGTTAGGCGATGTATTAAATCTGTATATTCTGAAATATGGGTATATTAAAATGGCTTCCATACCATAAAAAGTATCGGCTACAATATTAGTTGATATCGATTTAATCCATTTTCGGTGTCTGCAATAAATGCGGAGTTCCACCATGTATTATTTGTTCAAATGCAGCAATACATGAAAAATCAAAAATTATCATACAAAAATCAATTTTCGTTTGTGAATACCATAATACTGCATGTATATATCCAGGATGTATGCAGTCGACAACGTTTGAATATTGTGAGAAACATGCAGAAAAGATGCAACAACTAATAACATGTATACATCATGGATTACAAATAAAACATAATTTACAATGGTTTAATTTTGTAAGTCGAATCATTGGGAAGCATCGGCAAATTACATATGAATTATGTTGTTTAATGCATTGATGCTGCGCAAACCCCTACTGTAGACTACCTAAAGTGCATCTAATCGAGCAGATGGGAGTGCAATTGGTGATGGATTTTTCGCAGACGCAATTGATGATAGCGAACGTGGTGTTTTTGGTCGCGCATAGCCCTTAGTAAGCGTATTTTCATCTTCAAATACAAATTCTCCTTCAAATGGTTGATTATCGATTAAATAAGGGAACCAAAACTTGTTATCAAGCCACATTAGTTCAAATGGAATTTTATCAACAGGAACCCATTCTATTGTCATTTCATAACTTTCGACTGGTACACCAATGATACCGTTGCATCTGAATATATGCGTGACGAGACGTATGCCAACGCTTTTAATATCCATGATAAGACGCCCCAAACGATGTATTGGCTCGACTGGCTTAACGGATGCCTCTTCAAGCAGTTCACGCAAAACACCATGTTGCGGTGTTTCACCATCTTCGATTTTACCACCAAACAATGTCAATTTTCCTTTTCCAAGCCCTTCCTTTTTGTATCCCAGCATTATCTTACCATCATCACTAAATGGTATAATAAAAGCAACATCTAATTGTTTTAATTGCGACGGCATTTGAAACTTAAAAAAATACTAACATATTTATTGGTTAATTTAATTTCAATTTTACTGTGATGGTGGCATTTGAATGCATTTAACAAGTTCTTCTGGTGTACACAATGATGCATCAATGTGTCTTCCAGAAGAGAGTCCAACAAGAAATGCTGCGCGCGCAGCATCAAGAGACTCCGCGAGTGATATGTCGTGTTCAACTGCTACAAATTTGGTAACATACCGCCCAGTACATTTGGTATGATTGGAAACAACATGTTCAACGAACCATTTACCGGATTCGCCAGTAAAATATGCATTACACAGCGGTTCATCTGATGTTTCGCCAGGAACTGGGTCGAGATATTTCACCATCATATTAAAGTCAACTCCATCATCGGAGCTGACCACATCAATCACTTGTGAAATAAACATAGCAAGACACCGTGCATCAGCGTGCATTGTCGGTTCCAAACGATTATCAAATATATACGCAGTCGTTAACCGGCGTTGTTCGTCAGTAAGCGGCGCAACTGCGGAATCAAATCCATGTTCGCATTGCCATGCCTGTATTATTGCAAAATTTGCTGCATTTGTTGTTAGTCCACCAATAATGTCATCAACCGTTTGGAAGATAAACCGTTGACGTGGTAATCCGAATTTATCAATTCCTGCTACAAAATTTTGCGCGGCAATTTTTCGCATGTGTTCAAGTTCAATCTGAACAAACGAAACAAACATTTTTGCATCGGAAGAAACGCTCATGCGAATGGCAACATCCGCAAGTACAGCAGATGGCACAATTGATGGAATTCTTTTGGCAAATTCCGCGATAATGTCGTTTCGAATTGTTTCTTTGTCGCCTCTTTCTGCGCAAGGTTTTGCGCATCCAAGTAAACCATATCGTGGTACATAACGACCGGTAATAGCATCTTTCGATACTTGTAAAATCGTAAGAAATCGCAAACTTCCATCCGGAAACGTTGCAACAGGTACGCAAACATAACGGTCAAGTTCTGTTGCAATGTGTGATTTAGTATACACTTTACGCCCCGACATTTTGCGTATTATTGCATCTTAAATAAGCGAAAACATATGCCTTCAACATTGAAATATACCAAAAATTGCTGTAGTAGATACTGCAAAAAATGGATGATATATGTTATGAACACTGTAGCAGAGTTATAGACGATATAAAATGCCTTGTGAAAAGTATATGTTTCATAAATCCGCGTTTATATGGCCAAATACGCGCTAAAATTAACATTGTCCTGGAAGAAATGTATGAAACAATAGATGCCATGACAGCTGAAGAAAAATGCGATTATAATGGATTTAATGTAATATCCTATATTTCAAAACAATTTACAACAGAAACGGCGCTTTACTCCGACATTCAAGAACTGATTGCCAACATATGGAATGATGAAAACGCGACAGCAATTGGTTATATCGGGGCAACCGGATGGTCTGCGGGCGAAATTATGCGACAATTAGATAAACATTATGCACAAGAACGCAAGCGTGTCTTAATTGCGAGAAAATCGGCCGATACCCTGGGCTCCGTGATTCCTCCTCGTGCAATTAATTGTATATGTCAATTTCTTGTGGAACCAGAAAAACGTGTTCATTATCATGTAGTAATTACAGAAGAATACAAATTGCGTATGGCACGTGAAGAGCGAATTGCGCAGCAATTCGCTGCAATGGCGACAGCATTTGTAGAAATTGAAACAATTTGATGATTTTTATTAAGCAAAACCGGCCTTGCAAAAAGAATTTCCCGCCAAAAGGCGGGAAATTCTGTTCCGAAAGTTTTTGATGCAATTCGTGAATGCGAATTTCGGTACCGTAGAGTACCGAAATTAAGATACACTGAAAGTGTCAGAACTGTCCACCTTTGGTGGACAGTTCTTTCAACCCCATTCTGGCGAAGCCAGAACGGGGTGTATCTTAATTTCGGAACAGGCCGGTACTCTACAGTATCACGCCTAATCCGCGACGAATTCGCTGACATTATCATTTAATCTTCACAACGGCCCCTAATTTCCGCGCGCGAAGTGCCGGGATGAATGCTGCATTTAACCCTTTTTCATCAGTTTCACCAGCAACAAGATTGTTGTCATTTGCGATTGTAAACACAACATATGTAGATTCATTTAAACCTTGAAACCCGCAACTTGCAAGCAATACTGCTGCATCATGATCTAATATAATACCAACTGCATCTTCAGGTAATTCGATTAAATCGCGCAGATGCACAAAACTTGATTGTGCTGCAATTAAAATTGGTTTTGTAGTTCCTTCTATTTGCACGGTTGGTCGCAAGAAATTTTTCACATCGGCTGTTGTCGTAAGATTCCAAATAACTGGTTTAGCAAATGCATCAAATGGAGGAATATCACCCGGTTGTGCATAATGCCAAACCCCGTCTTCCCCTGGCTCTAACCACGGTTGTGTTCCTGCTGCAACAGTAAACAACTGTGGTAATTGTTCTGGCAACGAGGGAATGTCAACTGGTTGTTCTGGTGGTGAATCCTCCGCAAAGTATGTGGGTAAATAAATTATCGCTGCCACTATTGCCCCAATGACAACCATACATAAAATGAAATGTTCTGTAAATACTGCAACAATTGCTTTAGTATCAATATCCATTGAATCTTTACAAATTAAAACATATTAATCGCGCATGCAAGTGCACGCAGTGTTTAGTCACTATTCATATATTTAGCCATATGTGTGAAAATGTTAATTAAATCCATAAATAATTCCATTGCTTCTTTTGGATAATTTGGCGCAGATGAACATGATTTCGCATGGGTTTTTAACACTTGAATGTCACTTGCGGTATAAAGTGCGAAAAGAGATACGCCAGCAAGTCCTAACCATTTGTCTACATTAAACGCCTCAACATCTGGAATAAACAAACTAATTATATTTGCAAATAGTAGACCAAACAGCGCTGCAAATAAATAACTTTTTATCCCAAGGAAATTACCTTTATCATATATTCCAAGTGCGGTCATACCGGCAAATATACCAATTGAATAAAGCGTCACAATTGTCAAAAGGTTGTCCTTTTTTAGTTTGTCAAATAAATAACTAAGCAAATGTCCAAATAATATAGCAATTAAAACAAATAAAAAGAGTGAAAGACTATGGTTATTAACGCGTTGTATTGCAAATATAACAACAAACATTGCAACTACTTCTGCTAATCCAAGCCATAATCCAGGTTGTGGTGCAATAGATGCCACTGCAGAAACAACCGCAACTCCACCTAATGCATGAGCCATTGTTTTAGCAATGTAATAATCGCACGGTGCCATTTATTATAGGGTACCGGCTTTATTCCAAAAGTTTTTGATACTTTTCGTGCCAATTTCCAGCAAAGCTGGAAATTGGCTTAATTCAAAAACTGCTTTGCAGGTTTTGAATGCCTTAGCGAAAAGTGCAAGACCTGTCCACCACTTACTCTACAAATCAAAGATGAATTAAGTGAAATGGCTAACAATCTTGTCTAATCGCAGGAAGCCATTGGCCTGGTTTTAGCAACCGGATGTCCCCCATATTGAAATGTTCTATTAATCCTTCTAATTCTGCAACAAAAATGGATACGATTGATGATGATTATTGTTATTCCGATGAGGAAACAGTGATAACATTATTGCCTGTGGTAGCACCGCCGTCAAAATATAACGCTCAAATAATGGATGCATATGCAAATGATATGTTCCCCGATATTCCATGTACAATGGATGTGTTCTTGACACCATATGATACCGGAATTATCAAAATAACATGTGAAAATATTGGATATTCGTTTGATATTGCAAGCCTTACGCCGTTAAAAATCAAGGCAGTAACCATTGCAAACGAATCAATCACAACGGCAATTGACTACATTGCCCGTAAAAATCTGCTTCAAATATTTGCGAATTTGTTATGTATTCCAACACTTACTGAAATGTCAACATTTCTGATGGAATCCTTCACATTGATTCATGTAAAGGAAATACCGATTTTAAGCGCGAAAAAAGTGTCTGTATCAGAATCAGCAGCAGAAGTTGCTGAACTATTATCAACGCCAATATCGACGATTTTCAAAAAGAAAAATCCATTTACGCGGCTAATAAACATAACCAAATATTGTACGCATTTCTATGCAAAACATTGTTCAATTTGTGGACGAGTTTTACGTGAAGAAGTTAGTATACCGGTTTGCAACAATGATTTATGCAAATATAATATGATTGAATCACCACAATACTTCGATGTTGCGACATGTTTCAAACGCGGTAAACTGCCGCTACTTTCGCTCTTTACAGATATTGCAATTGAAGCCGTCGGAACATCAAAAATTAGTATTTTACTTTCACCATTACAACAATGTTATATAGACCATACAGATAAGGCGATTATAAACACGCGCAAATTAATTGAAAACTTAAAATCAATTAAAGACCTTATTTTATTGTTTGATTGTGCAGAAATTAGCTCTAATGCCAAAATTCTCGAAATAATCCGTAGTTACGTGCAAACAACTAAGCTTGCTGGTATAGCAGGAGATTCCGCGGATATTGAATTGAAAGGCAAAATGCTTACGCTTGAATTATATAGTACGATATGGTGGCTATTATGCACTATAGATTGCGACTATATAACTAAATCACATATTGTGCATTCTGGTATTACACTTGAAGATGCTGTCGTGAAAAATCCTGCGCTGAAAGGGATTATTGTCACGCGACACTCGCGAAACGAATACAATGAAGTATGTTCAATGCATCCTGAAAAAAAACAAATCACTGTTTATCATGGAAGTGCTACATGCAATTGGTTGTCAATCATGCGACATGGCTTGAAAAACTTAAGTGATACTGCGCATATGGCAAATGGTGCTGCATATGGAAGCGGTATATATACTGCATCTGCATTTGAAACTGCGTTCGGCTATTCGTTGCGCGGTGCTACATCTCTGAATTTTGTAGCAAAATGTTCAGCATTACCGGTTTCGATTCGAGTCGGAGGCAATGAAACAGCCGTACGTTGTGAACCCACGCCAACATTCTTTATATTCGTCGATGACAGATATTTAGCGATTGATTATGTGCTGGTATTTTAGGAGGCCAATTTTTTAAGGCGTCTGGGCACTTCCAAGAATATCGCTTGTTCCGGTTGGTAGCATTTGACTTGTAACATATTGTTGAATCATTCGCAGCATATTTGTAGGTTGTGTACGCGTATAATCAATGTCTGTTCTATTAAGAAATGCATAAACATCAATCCATGTCCTCATTCCAAAAGCTTCACATGTTTTAGGGATTGAACAAACAATCCCATTAATACGTACATTAAGACAATAGTCAAGAAATGATATCAATCGGGGAAATTTGTGTATTCCATGAATATATAAAGAATATAAAAATTGTGCAATATCACGACCTTCACGGTAACATATTGCGCGCGGATTGAAGATTGCATCTGCTGATAATTGTGTACCATTGAATGTTAAACAGCTGAAACCGAAATCAATTAAATACAGTCGAATACCGGGGTTTGACGTAGTGAAATTAATATGATCTGATGGGAATAAGAAACTGGATGTTTTAGTTGCTATGCGTTTGAAACCAATATTATTGATTTTAATATCTCTGTGACCAAATCCTAACAAATCTTGTAAGTTTTTAACGCAAGCAGAGAATTGTGCTATAATATCAATATACGAATCAACCGTCAAGGAAGGCGTATGACTAATGTAATCACTAAGGTCACCGTCAAGAAGTTCTTGTATAATATAAAGTTCATCATCTGCAATACAAACATAGAAAATTTCCGGCACACATTGGATTTTCTTCTCAATACGAAACGTTTCAAATATAGCAATGTTGATAAGTATTTCACGAACGATTGTGTTTACTAAACTGTTTGCTTTGTTGATATCTGAACGACTGTTAAGATGAAACGTTTTCGTTGCTGCTTCAAAACGGCTGGTTGGCGTAATAACTGTAGATAAAAATACAGATGCATATGAACCTTTTCCAAGTAATTTACCGAATTCAACGCGCGAACCAATTGAAGGAATAAATAGACTTTTAACAGCACCAGGCAAAACTTGACATGGGGAAATAGTTGAAAGATTTATAGCATTAATGGTTGATTGCGGCGCACCCTTCGGCAGAACAAAATGTATACCATACTTTGAGAAATCCATTTATTATAGTACTGCGGAAATAATGCGTTTAGGCAACGTAACATAAGTATTAAGGCATATATAACATTAAAATGGCTTCCGGGATGTCTAAACAGTTTGATATAATGGAAATGTTGAAGTTTCGCCTGATGAGTGGACTAATGGATGGAAGTGGAACTGGTGGAAGTGCATCAATCTGGAATATTGCCCTACTCATGGGTATACAACAGATTGATAAATATCTGCCACGCATACTTGATTCTGCAACTCGCACGATTTCAAAGTATTTTCCTTCTACAACAGATACACCTATTTTATCTGTTGTAAATTCTGTGCCACCTCCACCGTCATTTAGTGCTCAAATTACGTTTGAACGCAACATTAATGACAGCGACAAACGCGTAAAACCAGATGTTCGAACTGAGAGTATTATCAATTATGTATGTTCGCTGCCACAAGTACGCGCATTAATATACAGTGGTGTAGAATATATTCCGGATTTTAATGATGCAATATTGATTGAGAATGATGTATGGTTCAAACTGGAAGGTTATCGCAAAGACACTCTTGATGCAAGAACAAGTGAATCAATAAAATTTATTATTGCAACGCAAAACCATGACATAACACATTTACATAAGTTTATTGAACAATCGCAAACGACGTATGACCGGCAACAACAGAACAAGCTTGGTAATTTCACATATTTCTTTGACCAGCAAACTGATAAGACGCGAGGAAGTTTTCAGAACCCATTACCCCAAGATTTTTGTCTATTTTCGAAAAATAAGTTTCATACAAACCGTACATTTGACAACATATTCTTCGAACGCAAAGCCGAAGTCGAACATCGCGTAAAATTTTTCATGGAACGACGTGATTGGTACGATAAAAAAGGTATGCCATACACACTTGGATTTATGTTGCATGGAGCGCCAGGAACAGGTAAAACGAGTACGATTAAGGCAATTGCGAATGTGACAAAACGTCATATATTTAATGTGCAATTAAGTCAAGTAAAAACGAATACAGCATTGAAACACTTGTTTTACAGCGACGAAGTCCACGTGTTTGATGGCACAAAGACGGAAGTGTTGCATATCCCAGTCCAACAACGAATCTATGTAATCGAAGATATCGATGCAATGAAAAGTGTGGTAGTAAAACGTCAAGCAGGTATGGATGCAAGTGAAGCAACCCTTGAAAGTGAAGCCTCTCCAGAAGAAAAGTTCAAAGAACAGATGCGTTTAGCAGAAATGAATCCAGGAATGTTTATGAGTAGTGTAATAAGTAATAAAGGTGTCTCATCTCGCCAAGTCGTACCAGTCGAACCCGCCCGCAATGCCATGGATTTATCAACATTATTAAATGTCTTAGATGGCACATTAGAAGTCCCCGGCCGAATCATAATAATAACAACGAATTACCCCGAAAAATTAGATAGTGCACTAATCCGTCCCGGTCGGATCGATTTAACCTTAGAATATGGCCGTTGTAGTGTCGAAATCTTGAAAGAAATGTTAAGTAGTTTTTATGAAACGACTGAAGGCTTAGAATTATCCTCGGAATTAGAAGGAAAATGGACCCCTGCCGAAGTAACCCAAATCTTATTTAAACATTTTGGTAATTTGGAAGCCAGTATACGCGATCTTGAATTTCATACCCCAACAAGTTTATATAAATATAGTTATTTTGACACGCCTGTTGCAACAATTATTTCTGAAAATAAAATATCTAAAAATGAAATGTGTGGTACCGATTTAACTGATTTAGAATAATTACCCCCCCCCTGCCATCTTCCACATCTTCCAACATCTTCCACCATCATAACATCTTCCACCATCATAACATTTTCCAACATCATAACATTTTCCAACATCATAACATTTTCCAACATCATAATTGCGATTATTTCCATTACTCCCGTCGATCCCCGCATCATACCAGATGTGTATTTTTTAACAATGTGTCGTAACACTTGAAACACGTCTCCCCGCCAATCGTCAAAAGTGAAGCCCCCAAAAATCCATGTAAATGTCAATAGTTAAAATGGAATCCATCAAATGTCGTCTAAAATCTCTCCAAAGTAAAATCGGTGGAATCTCCTTGGACCTAAGTAAATATAAAGAATTTGTTGAATATAATGTCGGCGATGCGATGTATAAAGACACTCCATGTGTCCTAGAATTCACAAGCGGAAACATGTATGCGCGTGATAAATCTGGCAATATAATGATAGATATCAAAACCGGTCGTAAAAAGTATATAGGTAGTTTGAAGGGAATATCATAATGGGGGGACATCAGCCTTTTTAGCCCACTAAGTGGGCTAAAAAGGCTGCAGAATCATTTGCTTTGCAAATTATTCTGCGGAAAATCCTCGCCTCCCCCTTACCAGCACAAATCCCAGTAAACCCAACGATTTATAACAACAATCAAATCCCCAACAAAAATGTATTTTATCGGGTGGGGGACATCAGCCTTTTTGGCCTGCGTAGCAGGCCAATCGGCTACCTAACCATCAAACATCAAGTAAAAATCCCAGTAAACCAACGATTTATAACAACAATCAAATCCCCCCAACAAAAATGTATTTTATCGGGTGGGGGACATCAGCCTTTTTAGCCCACTAAGTGGGCTAATGTCCCCCTATAACCCCCTTACCAGCACAAATACCAGTAAACCTAATGATTATTAACATCAATCAAATCCCCAACAAAAATACATTTTATCGGGTAAAAGAACGATAATATGATAATAATTTATAACAATACCAAGTATAATACAGTAATAAGAACAATACATGTTATACAACCTCACAATATTAATCAATCGTGAAAGTTTTCGTAAAGTATCCACCAAACAGAATTTTTAGCAATGTAAGTAACAAAATCAAAATGTTTTCGCAAAGTATGTCACAAAACAAATTTTTAGTAATGTAAGTAACAAAAATGAAATGTTTTTCGCAAAGTATGTCACAAAACAAATTTTTAGTAATGTAAGTAACAAAATCGAAATGTTTTCGTAAAGTATCCACCAAACAGAATTTTTAGCAATGTAAGTAACAAAATCAAAATATTTTCGCAAAGTATGTCACAAAACAAATTTTTAGTAATGTAAGTAACAAAATCGAAATGTTTTCGTAAAGTATCCACCAAACAGAATTTTTAGCAATGTAAGTAACAAAATCAAAATATTTTCGCAAAGTATGTCACAAAACAAATTTTTAGTAATGTAAGTAACAAAATCGAAATGTTTTCGTAAAGTATCCACCAAACAGAATTTTTAGCAATGTAAGTAACAAAATCAAAATATTTTCGCAAAGTATGTCACAAAACAAATTTTTAGCAATGTAAGTAACAAAATCAAAATATTTTCGCAAAGTATGTCACAAAACAAATTTTTAGCAATGTAAGTAACAAAAACGAAATGTTTTCGCAAAGTATGTCACAAAACAAATTTTTAGTAATGTGATTAATCAATAATGGAAGATTTTCGTAAAGTATGTCACAAAACAAATTTTTAGCAATGTAAGTAACAAAAACGAAATGTTTTCGCAAAGTATGTCACAAAACAAATTTTTAGCAATGTAAGTAACAAAAACGAAATGTTTTCGTAAAGTATGTCACAAAACAAATTTTTAGTAATGTAAGTAACAAAAATGAAATGTTTTCGTAAAGTATGTCACAAAACAAATTTTTAGTAATGTGATTAATCAATAATGGAAGATTTTCGTAAAGTATCCACCAAACGGAATTTTAAGCGTCAATTTCCAGCAAAGCTGGAAAATGACTTAATTCAAAATCAGCTAAGCAGATTTTGAATGCAATGTAAATAACAAAACCATAATTTTTCATAAATAGTTGCATAGAAAGGAACTTTTTAGGAATGTAATGAACAAAAACATAATTTTTCATGAGTAGTTTGCGCAAGTAGAACTATAACCATGAGATGTAATGATAATTCGAAGATAACCACACATATAAACTTTTTATCAATGAACAAACATTTAACGCAACATTGTTTGAACAATATACTCTTTTCATGAAAACAAATGATATTACACCAAGGAATATTTAAAATGCCGATTTAAAGAAGTTGTACATATTTAGAATAAGCCTCTTGAAAATCTGTGGCATTTCTTCTCTTCGGGGAAGTGAGTACTTTATTGTGCTAAAGATTTTTAAAATAAATTCTTAAAAAGCATGGTAGCTAAAAAGCAAAATTACCCATGTTTTAAATATTCTTGTGAATATTTTTATATAAGCTTTTGTATAATTTAACACCTAAGGTGATAAATTATATGAGAGAAAATTTCCTGAAACTTTTCAAATAAAAGTGGAAGGAAAGGCATTCACTCTATTTCAAACTTAGAGAAAAAGCTTGCCTATCACATTGATTTTACACTAAAGAACATTTATTATGTCGGCATTTTAAATCTTCCTTGGTGTAATAAAATCAATTCTAAATCATTCATAAACTAATTTTGACATGTTTTAGTTTACTATTGACATAATTCAATTCACCATCAACACAATTCGGTCTACAATCGACCGAAATCGGTCCTCCATCGACGTGAATCCGTTGAAAACAACAATAATTAGTCTTCCATCTACCGATTTCGGTCTGCCATTGACATGATTCAGTCAGCCATCGACCGAAAACGGTCCCCCATCGACCGAAAACGGTCCTCCATCGACGTGAATCAGTTGAAAACGACAATAATTGGTGTGCCATCGACCAAAATCGGTCTATTTTGACATGATTTGGTCTGCCATCGACCGATTTCGGTCTATTTTGACGTGATTCGGTCTGCCATCGACCGAAAACGGTCCTCCATCGACCGAAAACGGTCCTCCATCGACCGATTTCGGTCTATTTTGACATGATTCGGTCTGCCATCGACCGAAAACGGTCCTCCATCGACCGAAAACGGTCCTCCATCGACCGATTTCGGTCTATTTTGACATGATTCGGTCTGCCATCGACCGAAAACGGTCCTCCATCGACCGATTTCGGTCTATTTTGACATGATTCGGTCTGCCATCGACCGAAAACGGTCCTCCATCGACGCGAAATGGTCTATTTTGACAATATTATTTACAATAAATGGTCAGTCACCAACATGATTCAGTCTGCAATCACCATGAAATGACATAAAAATGCCAACAACATTATCCAGGTAATCATCCGTTACTAACCAACCCATATGATGTATCACCCAACGTAACCAAAAATGCATCAAGTATGAAGTAGAACTCCATCCAGAAATCGAACAAAATGTAAGTGAAAATGAAAAGCTCTGCGAAGTGCGTTTAAATAGACAAAAAAATAATATGTGCTATAGGCGAAAAATCAGCAAGTTAGTGCGTCACGTCTGGTCGCGGCATGTCATGTACCCGAGCATCACCCTGTTCACAAAAAAATGTGATCTATCGCGAAAACCCGAGACATCCGGTTCGTTTATTTTTACTAAATAATAATCTCATCATAGTGCGAAAAGCGGTATTCTCATATCATATATGATGCGATTGCATCATAGTACGAACAGCGGTATTCTTACATCATATATGATGTGAATGCATCATCGTACGAAAAGCGGTATTTTTATATCATATATGATACGATTGCATCATAGTACGAACCGCGGTATTCTTACATCATATATGATGTGATTGCATCATAGTACGAAAAGCGGTACCGGCCTGTACCGAAATTAAGTTACACATTTCGCAAACACGAAATGTACTAAAAACTTTCGGTACAGGGCCGGCTTTCGTAGAAGTACCAAAATTAAGATACACATTTAAGTGAATCTCTTGCTGAAAATCGTAAACGACTTATAAAAACAGAACATATGCTTGCTGAAAAACAAGAGATTTATATAGAAACAAACAAACGTCTCATAAAGACAGAACATATACTTGATGAAGAACGTGCGAAGCATGTTGAAACAAATGCCCGGCTTGTTAAAGCAGAACGCCTTCTTGACGAAAAAGATGCTAAAATAGAAGAACTATGTAAAAAAATCAAACGTAAATTTGCAAGTAAACAATAAAAAATGATTTTAAATGGGTATAAAATATATTTTTATTAATAATTATTATCACATCATACATATGTATTTACAGCATCCTAAAATGTGTCACCAGGATGCAACAACCCACAATAATTATGTTAAACAATCTTTTTGCAACCTAATAATTCGTCACTAGGACCCAGATGCAACAACTCACAATAATTATGTTAAACAATCTACTTGCATCTTAAGAATGAGACGCTAGGATCCAGATGCAACAACCCACAACAATTATGTTAAACAATCTACTTGCATCTTAAGAATGAGACGCTAGGATCCAGATGCAACAACCCACAATAATTATGTTAAACAATCTTTTTGCAACCTAATAATTCGTCACTAGGACCCAGATGCAACAACCCACAATAATTATGTTAAACAATCTACTTGCATCTTAAGAATGAGACGCTAGGACCCAGATGCAGCAACCATCAACAATTATGTTAAACAATCTACTTGCATCCTAAGAATGTGCCACTAGGACCCAGATGCAACAACCCACAATAATTATGTTAAACAATCTTTTTGCAACCTAATAATTCGTCACTAGGACCCAGATGCAACAACCCACAATAATTATGTTAAACAATCTACTTGCATCTTAAGAATGAGACGCTAGGATCCAGACACACCACCAACAATTATGTTAAACAATCTACTTGCATCTTAAGAATGAGACGCTAGGATCCAGACACACCACCAACAATTATGTTAAACAATCTACTTGCATCATAAGAATGAGACGCTAGGACCCAGATGCAACAACCCACAATAATTATGTTAAACAATCTTTTTGCAACCTAATAATTCGTCACTAGGACCCAGATGCAACAACCCACAATAATTATGTTAAACAATCTACTTGCATCTTA
>Ga0209916_1001825_pt1 | contig 14337 bp, 17 predicted proteins | sample ThiBio_1000_plan_FD_183956 | JGI IMG/M metagenome (GOLD analysis project Ga0209916, IMG submission 183956) | Wastewater bioreactor microbial communities from Cape Town, South Africa - Thiocy_solids_2 (SPAdes) | ecosystem: Engineered > Bioreactor > Thiocyanate-remediating > Anaerobic-Aerobic ... | reverse complement strand
CTAATTGCTTAATTTGTGACATGGGTCTCTGTTTTTTTAAGGTGATTAAAAGTTTTATCAACTCTAAATTACACTTTTGCAGGACCCATACTTTTTCAAATCCGGGTACCGCTCATACATAAGACCTTCGTGTCTCCGTGGCGTTCCTACAGAACAAATAAGTACTAAAGAATGTTTTCATAATTCTATTTACGGGGACTCACCCCAATATGCCTGATACGAAACACTTGAAAAAAAATATATGTATCTGCAGATGATTTTATTCTAAACTAAATAATTAAATTAGCCCAGTATTTCGTTAATGAGTAAATGCTGAAGTGAACGCTTAACAAGCTTGTACAGAATCGGGCTTACCATAAAAAACCAATGGCTGATTCTCCAAAAAACCACTGCAAACTTCCATTCTTCACATTTAGCAACAGGGAGGGTGAATTTTTATAAACCGAATTGAATTCGTAATGAAAAATACTTCTCAATGGCTGTTAATATTAAAACCCATCTGGGCCATGTAGCTAATGCCTGCATGCAAATGCTGAAAGTGCATACAGGCAGCCTCAGTTTGAAACGGCGGGCATACCAGTATTCGATTATCGTTTATGTAAAGAGTGATCCGCACCGTCTTCGCTATAAATATGTGCCTTTTGCAGCGCATGTATTACAGTGTGGTGAAGTCCTTTTCGCCTGGGAAATAAAAACACCAATTTTTTAAAATAAAAAATAATTACTATGTCATTACACATCTATCTGGAAAGACTGAGATACATAGATGATCTGATAAGGAGAAAGGCAACGGGAGATTTAAAACAACTTTCAAAAAAATTAAATCTTTCAAGGAGCCAGACTTATAATATTCTGAAAGAAATGAAGAGTGAAGGATGTCTGATTAAGTATTCAAAGCGAGATAACAGCTATTATTATTCAGAAATGAACAATCTGTATGAAGTATTGTTCAAACAGCAAAGGGATGTCTCAAACAATATTTTGTCTGATGAAGAAATGAGAAGAATTACGGGAGGAGAACTTTTTTTCAACTTTTTTCAAAGTCCAATTATATTGGACTCTTCTATTTGAACTTTGCCTTAAGAAACAAGGAAAGCCAACTCTAAAAACAATTTCCGAAGCGGGAAACACAGAGCTGAGCAGACCAGTTTTGAAAAAATATTTATTAATCAAATAAAAATCATTTTATCATGAAAAAAGAAAATGAATTCTTTGGGCAAAAGATGACTAAAGAAGAAATGAAGAAAATAATAGGAGGGCAGGAGCAGGATAATGATAACCACACTTGTAGCTATTGGCCTTCTATGGGTTATCCCATGGTATTAGCAAGTTGTACAGGATCGCTGGATGGTTGCACACAGGCTTGCAATTCATGGTGCGATCAGGAGCCGGGTTGTGTGGATAATACCTGCAATTGCTTTTAGTTTTAAACAGATGGGGCATTTGTGAAAAATATGAATGACCCCATCTTTGAAAATAATATATTACAATGAGAATTTTTTTTAGGATCGGTATTTCAACAGTTGTCTTAATGCAATTGTTGGTCTCGTCTCCGTATTTATACGGGCAGCCCGTAATTATTTCCGGTACTATCAATTCGAAAGATCTGGATGTGATTAAAATCGTTCAGGCAGGCACTCCGATAAATGGATTGCATAGTAAGACCTACACTTTAAGAGTATCTCCTGACGGCTCGTTTTCAGGAAAGTTATTTAATGTAAAGTTGGGTATGTATAAAATTCCTGATGCTTTTGTGGGACATACGATATTCGTCACTCCGGGTGATTCAGTACAAATTGACATGGAAAAGAGCTCTCAGTACAAATTTGAAATTTTCAACAGGTTGAGAGTTAAAACCCGCTATCCTGTTCATTATCTGTTTTTTGATAGTTGCCTCTCTTTTTTTGGTCAGACCAAACCTCAATTTTCAAAAACAGCTTTTGATAGTAAATGTTACAAAGAAGAATGTATTGAAAAGTATAGCAAAGCACTGGCCTTGTTGAACCATTATTATGAGTTAAAGCAGGTATCTGACAGCTTTTTAAAATATGCTCAAATTGAGTTGAAGACAAATTATTTTAATTGGCTGTTATTTCCGTTCGCTAAATATAAAATAGATAAAAACACGTCGGAGAAATCCTATTTTAAGGATATAGACACCTCTTCTTTTGATGATATCAATGCCTTTGAGAAGACTGAAAATTATTTATTACCGGCCAGTCTTTATAATAATTTTATACTGAATGACATTGATGAGTCCGACAGAGCAACTTGGTTGAATTCGTCTTTTAATACCGCTTCTACTCATTTCAGAGGCATTGCAAGAGATAGATTAATGGCCTGGGAGATTGAAGAAATGATAACGTTTAATTCCCACGACAGTAGTCTTCTGGAAAGGGAGTTATCATTCTTCTTTAAAGAGTGTAAGACGCCTTATTTAATGAATGAGATAAATGTCAAAGTCGGAGCCTGGGCGGAAAAAATAAGAAATACGCCGGCATCCTTTGAAGAATTGCTGGGAAAGGAGATTTACAGTAACGTACAGGGGAAACTATTTTCCCTTAATTCATTATCGGTAAATAAACACTGGTTGTTGATAGACTGCTGGGCAAGCTGGTGCAAACCATGTAAAGAACAGGACCCTTTCTGGACTTATTTTGAACAATTGTATCACGACAGTATAGCTTTCCTGAATTTTTCTGTAGATGAGAAACGAGTAGATTGGGAAAACGACATCAGAAAATACAGAAAAAACCCATTAGTAAATTATATCCTAATGGGAGGAAATGAAAATCCGTTTTCGTACTTTTTCAGGATTCATTCCATTCCCAGATACATACTTTTGGATTTCAGGAAAAAGAAAATAATTAATGCCGATATGCCTTTTCCCTCCAATAAAGAACAATTTACCGAAGCTGTAGAAAAAGTATTGGTTAAACGGGAATTTTAATGTCTGAATGAAGTGTTTCTAAATCTGAGAGTGTCAGGGCTATATACTCTTTCAGAGCCCGGATAAAATAATAGCTATATCCATTATAATATTTTCCAAACTTGCGTTTATGTAATGATTCCATTTTTCTGTAAATAATTCATAGTGAGATGAAATCCTTAATATTTTTATTTACCTGCCTGTTGGTTGTAACGGTTAATGGCCAGATTTCTCTGCCTCCGAAAATTTACAATGCCCCGATAGATGGTTACGGAAGGATCATTGATATTAATGTAAATTCAAATGACTTTGTACGGATATTGGACAGCGTTGAATTGAATAATGATTTTAAAATCCCACCGGATTTCAAAATCAATTCGATATGGAGATTGGGCGACAGCACCAAATTAGTGAAATTAGGACTTGCCCCTTCTGCGAAGCTCTAAATGATTATGTCGTCCTTTGCTTCAGATGGACGCAGGATAATTTATAAAAGAGCCGGACTGTCTCTGCAATTAATTGAATTGAATGTGCCTGTTTCCCCGAACAACACATTAGTGACCTTTGATAAATATTCTTTATTGGATTCATTGCCGGCGTCATCCATTATTTCTGTCAAATATCACCGCACGGAAAAGAATGATCGTACTGAGGTCGGAATGCCATTCGGTTATATACGGGTGCTAACAAATTCAGAAGTTGTAAAATAAAAGCGGGCTCAGGCCGCACGTAAATTCAGGATTGAGAACATTAGCGAGTGAAGAAGTATTTTGTTTCAGCTACTAACCTCCCACTGCATGTGATAAACACCTGGGGGCAAAGAGTTTCCTGTTTTCCCGGATTTTCTGTCAACCAAATCAAACAATGACAAATGGTCTCCAACTGTACAGGAACTCCTGACGGAGTTAAAACCGGGTTTTATCCATTTACCCCATGAGGAGTATCCTGTTTGTGGCAAAGGAAGTCCAATCAACGAGAGTAACGGCTCCGTAGAAGCCTCCTGTAAATAGGGAACTACAAAAACCCGGCTTTACACCCGACAGCACTTTGTATGTCCTTTGCTAAGGGAATCCCTATTGTTTGGTTATATACTCAGACAAATAATAATGGTAACGATTGCACGACATATTCGCTCCAGTTGAGCGGATATGTAGCGAATATATACCGGATATGTAGCGGATATATGACGGCTCAGGTATTGGGCAATCATACTGGAATAACCTGTCAGGTTTATTCCAGAAAGCATCTGATGCAGGAAACGAAAACCTGACAGGTTAAAAAGTGCGTTGAAAATAAACTGCCGGGTTTATTCCGAAGGAACCCCCTGTAAATAGATATACTGATCGTACTAATCGCAGACCACAAATGTTATTTTGTTGATCATGGCCTGAGATCGGAGCAAAGAACAATGGTATCTAAACCGCAGATTTTTCTAACTGGCACAATTGCATGCTGACCTTTCAGTATTCTCATCACGGAAGAGATGCCTTATAAAAAGATATATATATCCTGAAAAGAAATTTATTGAAACAAAGTGTTTACATTAGTACTGTGTTTTGATATGGCAATGCCAAAGTGAACACCAATCAAAGCTTGTACAGAGTCACACCGCCCCGAAGAGGCAGATTCTCTAAAACCACTGCAAACTTCATACATTCACTTTGCGCAACAGGCGGGGTCTTTTTTTTCGGAATTGATTTGAATTGATAATGAAAAATACTCCTCAATGGCTGTTAATATTAAAACCCATCTGGGCCATGTAGCCAGTACCGGCATGAGGATGCTGAAAGTGCATGCAGACAGCCTCAGTTTGAAACGACGGGCATACCAGTATTCGATTATCGTTTATGTAAAGAGTGATCCGCCGTGCCTCCACTATAAATATGCGCCTGTTGCAGCGGATGTATTACAGCGTGGTGAAGTCATTTTCACCGGGCAAATGATAAAACTAATTTTTTAAAATAAAAAATAATTACTATGTCATTACACATTTATCTGGAAAGGCTGAGATACATTGATGATCTGATAAGGAGAAAGGCAACGGGAGATTTAAAACAACTTTCAAAAAAATTAAATCTTTCAAGGAGCCAGGCTTATAATATTCTGAAAGAAATGAAGAGTGAAGGTTGTCTGATTAAGTTTTCAAAGCGAGATAACAGCTATTATTATTCAGAAATGAACAATCTGTATGAAGTATTGTTCAAACAGCAAAGGGATGTCTCAAACAATATTTTGTCTGATGAAGAAATGAGAAGAATTACGGGAGGAAAACTTTTTTTCAACTTTTTTCAAAGTCCAATTATATTGGACTCTTCTATTTGAACTTTGCTTTAAGAAACAAGGAAAGCCAACTCTAAAAATAATTCCCGAAGTGGGTAACACAGAGCTGAGCAGACCAGTTTTGAAAAAATATTATTAAACGATTCAAATTTATTTTATTATGAAAAAAGAAAAAGAATCTTCCATGCAAAAACTGTCAAAGGAAGAGATGAAGAAAATAATGGGGGGATTTGCGGAGCCACCGAAATGCGATAAAGAAACATGTGAAGCAAAAAGTAATGACGAGCTGACATGTTTTTGTGCCGATTCAGGTGCGCTTAAAGGGAATTGTTTGTGTGTTAGGTAAAAAAGTAAAGTGCAGACTTCAACACAATTAAGTCGTTCGTTCTTAATTTACCTGAACGATTCAGATTTAGAAATAAACAGAGCTATGAACTCAGGCAAGTCAATGGTTCTGTTTATTTTATAATGGATTTTAAAATTACAAACATTATGAAAGTATTATTCAATCTTTTGTTGATTTATTTACCTCTATTAATGTTTTCTCAGACTAATGAAATAAAACTTAAACTAAATTTTCATGATGGAAGTGGACCGTTTGAATACGTAAACTTTCCATTGAGATGGGATGATACTTCAATTATTTACAGGGATACCTATTCAAGGTTTAAAAGTTTCCCTAAAAATTTAAAAGACATTAAAAAGGGTATTATTCTTTTTGATAGGGATCAATTTATTCTTCAAAATTATATTAAAGGTAAGATTGACAAGAATAGGTTTATGAAGATTTTTCAAGATTCAGACAAACTGTTTAAGATGAAAAGATTGGTTAAGAGACCAATAAAATGTTTTGTGTCTATAATTAGCGGGTTGAATGAAAATCATAAGATGGTATATGTCCTGGATAAAAACAACAATCTCAATTTTAGCGATGATGAAGAATTTGTACCCGTCTCAGAAGAAAATGTATCAGGTTCAGGACTTGACAATTATTTGAAAAAAGTTACATGTCAAAGAGTTCTATTCGGAAATGTTATTAATGATTCGGTAGGTATTTTATTGGTAATGGACGGGAATTCTATTCGTTGCAGTGTTGCTCAATATGCCACAACAATTCTAAATTTTGGAGGTAAAACCTACTCAATGGCAGTTTGTCCATTATATTTTTTTGGTAGAACCTGGAAGGCATCGCAATTAGTTTTGCTGAAGGATCGCCTGAGTGATTATAAAGCACCCTTAAGTTCAATTATCAGAGAGGGTGATTTTTTAACGATTGGTGGAAACGTATTTAAATATAATGGGGTGAAAATAGAGAATAACCAATTGATAATTGAAAAAATAAGTGAAAATAATCAGCGCTCTTCACAAATTGGTTTTCACGCACCTTTATTCAATGGAATTGATGTAGTAAATGGGAAAAGATTAGAATTAAAGACAATTAACCATAATAAATTTGTTTTTATCGATTTCTGGGGAACATGGTGCAAACCATGCAGGGCTCAAATTCCTTATTTAGTGGAATTAAAAAATCAGGTAGATTCTGCACGGTTTACTTTTTTAAGCGTGGCTGCTTTTGATGATCCGGATTCCTTAAAAAAAGTGATTTGTAAAGAGAAAATGTTTTGGCCACAATTGCTTTCGGATAAGATAACTGCAAAATATAAGATAAATTCATTTCCATCTAATTTTTTGATTGATCCAAATGGAGTTATCATAGGCAAAAATATTTCATTAGACCAATTGAAAAGTAAGATTTACTCCCTGGGCTTGACCGGAACAAATTTTCAATAGACTTAAGAATATTTTTTCAAAAAGGATTTCGGTAGGTAAGAGTGTTTTTTTTAACAATTTTCTTCAGTCCGAATATACCAGCCTGAAGGATTTGAACTTTGCGATAAGAAACACGGGAAACCAATTCTTAAAATAATTCCCGAAGCGGGAAACACAGAGTTGAGCAAACCGGTTTTGAAAAAGTATTTTTAAACAATTCAAATTAATTTTATCATGAAACAATTAACGAAAGAAGAAATGAAGAAAATCATCGGAGGACAAAGTACGCCAACAGTAGATACTGTTGAATGTAATGATGGTTTTTCCCTGCCTCATCCGGACGGAGATTGCCGGTGCGGTTCAGTAGGTTTATGCGACGGGAATGGAGGCGTGAAAGATTGCATTGCATACGGACATCCTGTTACAGCACAATGATCTCGACAGAAGGGGATATTGTTTGATGAAATGATATCCCTTTTTGAATTTCTTAACCGGAGTTCTGAAAATTATTTTCAAATGAAATCTTTCCTCTTGTTTTATTTGACACTGGCATTTCCTTTCCTTGCCTTTTCTCAGACTTTCACGATGAAATGCCACATCAGGGACAAATATATTCCGTCTTTGTATTTTACTACTCATGACAATGTTTATGCCGATTTGCTTGCGAACAGGGTTCCTTTTAAAAAAGAGAATGATTCTGTCTGTGTACTGAATCTGGCTCCACGGAAGATTTCATTTGCACAGATAGGTGGTGATGCAGTGCTGGTAATTCCTGGTGAAAATCCGGAAGGCCTCTTTGAAAGGACACACTTTGAACCCTTTGATACCGGCAGTGCCAATTTTAAACTGATGCGAATATCGGCGGGTATTACTAAAACCATAGTTGATTATTCAATTGGCAGCAGTTTTAACCGCTTCTTATCAGTGGCTTCACGGCTCAGAAAATGTATTGACAGCATAACCTACCGGCTCGTGCATGATCCGCATTCGTGGAAAGATTCTCAGATCACGCTTGCGCTGAAGGAATATTTGGCTGAAAAACTGGCTCACTTTCTGGTGTTGCCCGTTTTATTTGGAAATCCATACAACAGAGATCAGCTTGCGGCAATTATCCGGAGAGATGTGCATATCAATTATCCGGAGTATTGGCTTCAGGTGCAGTCCGGACGCATTTTCCTCAAAAACTATTACAGAAAAATATTATTACCGGAGGCGGGTTATGATCTGATGAAATCGCAGAACAATAAAATCTTTTCTTATGAACCGTTTAAGAAACTTGTGACCTATCAGTATTTTTTAGAGTGTCTTGAATTGGGCACCGTAAAGACGAGATTTGAATTGACGCTTGACTGGGAAGAGGCAGAAGCCGGCATGGTATTATCAAATGGAGAAAAAAAGACGATGCAGGATGTGTATGTAAATATTCAGCAGGTGGGACAGGATATTTCTGAAATGTTCACCGCATTGCCTCTGATAAATACCGACGGTCGATTGCTGACAGATAAGGAGAAAAAAGCGCTGGTGTCAGGTTCTGATATACTGATTGACTTCTGGGCTTCGTGGTGCGTGCCCTGCCGGCAGGCAATGGAAAGGCACAGGGCGGAAAATGTTGTCATTTCTCACAGAGAATACCGGATCATTTATCTGTCAATTGATGAAAATGATAAGTTGTGGAAGGCGGTGAAATATCCGTTTCTGCACAGTAAGAACAGTTTCAGAATAACGGGGCCTGATAATTCTTTTATAAGGGAATTCGGGATATATACGATCCCTCGGTACATCCTGATAATGAAGGGAGGTATTGTCAGCAGGGATTTTGGATTTAAATAAAGGAGAAACAAAATCTTCCTGTTTGTCACGCCACGTTTTGATTGGAGATGAAGTAAGATAGCAATGAATTTTTCACCTGCTGAATTGCATACTGCCCTTTCAGTATTCTTATCGCAGAAGAGATACTTTATAAAAAGATATATATGTCCTGAAAAGAAATTTATTGAAACAAAGTGTTTACTTTAGTACTGTGTTTTGATATGGCAATGCCAAAGTGAACACCAATCAAAGCTTGTACAGAGTCACACCGCCCCGAAAAGGCAGATTCTCTAAAACCACTGCAAACTTCAGACATTCACTTTACACAACAGGCAGGATCGTTTTTTTCGGAATTGATTTGAATTGATAATGAAAAATACTCCTCAATGGCTGTTAGTTTTAAAACAAACCTGGTACATGTAGCCTGTGCCTACATGAGGATGCTGAAAGTAAAGCTGACAGCATCGACGCTAAAGCAGCGACTTAATGAAAATCCGTTTTTTCCGAGCCTGTACTCCCTGAGTAATACGCTGGACAGATTTCATATTTTGCGTGAAGCTTTTAAAACGGATAAAGAAAGTTTCAGTAAATCTCCACCTTCTGCCCCGTTCCTGGCCTGGATGAAGAATCAGGATACCGGTAAAGATTTTGTACTGGTTACCGCAATTAATAAGGACCAAGTCAGTTACATTTCTGACTCTTCCAAAATAAGAACCATTTCGAGAGCGCAATTTCTATCCGATTTTGAAGAAATAATACTGGTGGCGCATCCGGATGATTCAAGCGGTGAAAAGGATTATTCAGATAATCTGAAAAAAGAAAAAATCGGGAGCCTGAAAAAGAGGTTACTTGAAAGTGCCGGCATTTTTATTTTACTGAGCGCCATATTTCTTTTCATCAGCCGTGTACCCGCAGGGATGAAAGCGGCCGCATCTTTTATAACCCTTATTCTTTTAACAGGAGTGGCTGTCACGGTTCTATTGCTCTGGTATGAGATCGACAATACAAATGCTTTTGTAAAAAGTATTTGTACCGCAGGGCATAAGACCAATTGCAACGCCGTATTGCACAGTAAAGGAGCCATGTTTTTGGGGATGAACTGGAGTGAAACAGGCTTCTTTTATTTTTCAGCATCCTTCATATTTCTCATGTTTCCGGGTATTACCTTCAGCACCAAAGTGTTTACTCTGGCTTTGGCCAGCCTGATCTCTTTGCTATATATTCCTTATAGTTTGTATTATCAGTGGAGGGTTGTGAAACAGTGGTGCCCGCTATGTCTTTCTGTACAGGCCGTATTGGCGGCAGAGTTTATATGGGCGTCGGTTTATTTCCTGAGTAATGCTTATATACCGGGCACAATGCAGTTCTTCTATGTGATTTTTGCGATAGTACTGAGCTTAGCTGTTCCGGTTATGGGATGGTACGTGGAAAAGCCTTTGCTTTTCAGTTTAAAAAATGAGCCTCTTTACAGGACAGCCTACAAAAAACTTTTGTACAACCCGGATACTTTTAATCAATTGCTGCTGCAACAGGCAACGGCTCCGGAAGGATACAATGAAATAGGGATTACACTGGGTAATCCGGATGCTGCGAATACCATTATTAAAGTCTGCAATCCCTATTGCGGCCCTTGTGCCAGGGCGCATCCGGTATTACACGACATTGTGAATAGTAATCCCGATGTAAAGTTAAAACTCATTTTTACCGCGACCAACGATGAAAAGGATATAAGCAGAGATCCTGCCAGACATATGTTAGCATTATTTCGCGAACGTCCTGAAATAACAGGAACCGTCTTGGATGATTGGTATCTCGCTGAAAAAAAAGATTATCGTACGTTTTCGAAAAAATATGAATTGGCGAGTCATGCATTAGAGGAACAAAATAGTGAAATAGTAAAAATGAGAGAGTGGTGTGATAGAGCAGATATTTCGTTTACGCCAACGCTTTATATTAATGGATATCGTTTGCCCGAAAAATACGATGTAGGTGAATTGAGATATCTATTATGAAAATATTTCTTGCAAGGAACAGGTAGATGAGTTGCGTACCTGAATAAAACCGCAATCGCTATTTAGTTATTTAAAAAATTTTAATTTATGAAACAGTTAAGTAAAGAAGAAATGAAGAAGATCATCGGGGGAATGATTGACCCGGGTAAAACCTGTACGGGGCAATGTGGTGGAGGTGATTCCTCTCCCTGGTCCATGGATTGTACATCCCAAAAGCTTTTTGGGGATGAATCAATATGTACATGCCCAAGGGCGGATGCCAGTTGGTCAAATTGTAAAATGAGTTAATCTCAGGGAAAACAGACCGGTTCTGATTTAAGAACCGGTCTGTTTAAATGCTAATTTTTAGAAAACTATTAAATCCGGTTTTATATGAATATTTACAAATACTGCCTGTTTATCCTGATTACTCTGGGAGTTAATACGGTAAGAGGTCAGAAAAAATTTGATACTAAAATTTATTTAAGTGCCGTTATGGACTCCCGGAAGGTTGTAATCAGGGTTGATGATGGCAAAACAGAATATGTACCCGACAGGACCAGTGAAGACAGCAGTATAAAGATTCAGGGTGAATATTATGGTGAATATGCAGAAGTCCTCATCACTTACCCGAGTTCATATAGCCATAATTTTTCTTCAGTCAGAACCTTTTTTGTCCGTGACGAGCCGGCTGTTATTCGTTTTCAGGATGCATTTCCGGGGCAGGATATTTTGAGTAATTATTCAATCAATAATGGCACGGATTTCGGCAGTGATAAAAAAGAAATGGCTAAATATGATTCTGCAGATTTGAAAAGAGAGAAAGTGTTCAGTGAAAAGTATGGGAGCAGTATATTCAAAGACTCCTTGCTGTCAAAGGAATTTTTCAAGTTGGACGATAATATTTATCAGTCAGATTTAAAATACATTTTGAACAATACGGATTCTTATTATGCATTCTCTTTTTTCAGGAGAAATTTTGTTGTACCCCGGAGGATTTCGGGAGATTCACTGTTGACCATTTATGAGAAGTTTCCTGAAAAATATAAGAACGGCGAAGAGGGAAATACAATCATGAAATTGGTGACAGGCAGGGAAACAGTAAAAGTAAGTAAGACGGCCCCCCTTTTTAATTCTTATGATATATCGGGAAATGCGGTATCACTGGAGGGATTCAGGAATAAAGATTTAGTGCTGCTCAATTTCTGGGCAACATGGTGCGGGCCCTGCATAGCCGAAATGCCGGAGTTGAAGAATTTTAATGAAAGGTATGGGAACAAAGGCCTGAAGATAATATCTGTGGCTTACCCGTCGGAGAGGAAACAGGCAATCGAAATGGCTGAGAAGATAGGAATGGATTGGATAAATATTTATAATGATGTCGACCTGGTGAACAGTTTTGGTGGATATAGGCCGATACCATGGGATATTTTGATAAACAGGAGTGGAAAAATAATTTATGACAGTCAGGATATTCATGATAATCCGGGTATTCACACCTTAGAAACTTTGATTCAAAGCGAAATAGAAAAAGTCAGATGAAAATTTAAAGTAATGGGAATTCTATCGGGCAAATTTCTTTACAACCATACTTCGGGCTTGATAAAATTCATTTGTTTGGTACCAGATAATAAATGAATATTAAAGTGTTAAGAAATGGATTTTGAAAATATTTGTTTGTGCAAACAAAGGGGTAGTTGAATTGTGTACCCCCGTTAAAACCACAATCATTATTTATTCATTTTTTTAAAGTTTTTATTTATGAAAAAGTTAAGTAAAGAAGAGATGAAGAAGATCATCGGAGGAGAAATGCAGGGATGTCCTTTTGGCGAAAAAAGTTGTATTACGACATCAGATTGTAACCAGGGAGATGCATGCACAGGGATTCCCGGTTGTTGCTATGCAGTTTCTCTTGGGACTAAGTGTACAAGTGATATCGGATGCGGACAGGGACAGAAATGTGTAGATAGCGGATACGGATATAAATGGTGTAGTTATTAGATTGTAAGATTGTAAATTGAGCAGGAGGAATCAAATATATTAATAATCAGAGAAGTTATGGTGGTGTTTTTTTTCATCCAAAAGATTTACCTGGTAATGGCTTTTTATTTCGCCTCTCTGAAACATATATTTCCTCATTATTATTTAGGCATCGGCAGAGGAACTCCCTTCCTCGAATTGACATTGGATATATGAATTTGGCACTATGAGTTTTTATAGGAAAATATTGTGTTTATGTTTCACACTGCGGTTTGCATTTGCGGTCTGCGGTCAGTGCCCGGCAATCCTGACGGGTGAATCGGGTGGCCTGAAAGAGGGAGATAAAATTTTACTCTTTTCAGACAACGGGTATAAAGATTCGGTAAAAGTGAAAAATGGTATTTTTAAATTTACACTGCCTGTCGAATCCGCCGATTTGTTTTTTCTGAAGTCCCGGGATGAGAAAAGAGCTATTGGGTTCCCCGTTTTTCTGAAGCCCGGTTCGATCATTAAATTAAAGGCAGATATTCGCCTCAAACATATAACACTGTCAGGTGATTCGTTGGCTGACGAACAAAATAGTTTCTGGCAGGGAATGAATCCGTTTTCGGAAAGGATAGCGGATATTCAAAAGAAGATATCGCTTACGAATGATTCATCCGGTTTGATACAATTGAATGTAGCGTTGGACAGTCAGATAAATGCAACGGGTAATTATGCAAAAGAATGGGTTAAAGCACACCCCTCATCCTGTTTCAGTGTGGCTGTCATTTTTCTGTTTATTACCATGCCTGATGCTGCTATTTCCAAAATAGAAGATACAACTGCCGAAAGGTATTTTGATCAACTGAATACGGAGGCTAAAAGAAATAACTTTATTTCAGGAATACTGATGAAACAATTTGCTCTTCACAACCGGAAATATGAAGACAACTTGTCTTTGTACAATTTCAACAGAGATGATATCAGATATTTAGAAGACAGGAAGTTACCGGCTTCCGTAGGTAGTATAGCACCGGCCCTTATTTTTCAGGATACAACGGGAAATAATGTGAGGCTGAAAGATGTACGGCACAAGTACCTGCTCATAGATTTTTGGGCCAGTTGGTGTATTCCATGCCGGCAAAACAATCCCCTTCTCAGGAGTCTGAATAACCGGTACAGGAATAAGGGGTTAAGCGTGCTCAGTATTTCGATTGATAATAACAAAGAACAGTGGAAAAAGGCCATCATGAAAGACAGCATGGATTGGGCGCAGGGGATAGACAATTCTGAAGGTCACATCAGGATCAGGGACGCATATTCCATTCAGACAATTCCCTTTTATTTTCTGGTGGATGCGGAAAACAGGATTATAGTTAAGAGCGCCGGAGATATTTATTTTATCGAAGAAGAATTGAAGAAGTTATTGTGATTTGAGATTTAATGTATTGGTGTTTCTCAAATCCGGAATGGGGATGGCTGAAATTGTTTGATAAGATACCGACCAATAAAAGGAGGACGGGCTGACGATTGTAAAATACAATGTGATCACCATCCCGCATAATTTCCTGATTGACAGGAACGGTATGATTGCAG
>Ga0209916_1001809_pt1 | contig 14564 bp, 12 predicted proteins | sample ThiBio_1000_plan_FD_183956 | JGI IMG/M metagenome (GOLD analysis project Ga0209916, IMG submission 183956) | Wastewater bioreactor microbial communities from Cape Town, South Africa - Thiocy_solids_2 (SPAdes) | ecosystem: Engineered > Bioreactor > Thiocyanate-remediating > Anaerobic-Aerobic ... | reverse complement strand
AGGAGTGAGCCGCGGCGTTGATCGCCTTCTCCCCTTGAGGGAGAAGGTGGCCGAAGGCCGGATGAGGGGTGGGCGGGACCGGAGGCCATCGGATTTGAAGTCGTTATCAGGCCATGACTTACACCGAAATTCGACGCCGGTTGACCCCTCATCCGGCCCTTCGGGCCACCTTCTCCCTCAAGGGGAGAAGGCGATGACCGCCACGGCCTCTGAAAAAGTGTCGGGTCGTCAGCCCGCCGGGAGAGGGTGGCCGGAAGGGCCGGGCGGGGGTCGTCGCGCTTCGGAAACGCCTTGGCTTCACGGCGCGCTGGGCCGACGGCGCCCGCGAAGCGCCGCGACCCTCACCCGCCGCTGCGCGGCTGCCCTCTCCCGGCGGGAGAGGGGGCGTCAGGCGTTGGCGAGCGACGGGCGTCGGAGCCCGCGTCGAACAAAAAAATCATCATCGCTTCCGACGATCAAAGCCAATTCAATTCATGATGTAAGTCGTTGGACCCTTGGTTGATGGATCGCGCGAACGGCGCCTCGCGCGACGACGAACGAAGCCGGATCGAAGCCGGCTTCGAAGCGGCTCGGGACGCGGAGGAGAGGTCAGGCGCGGGCGTCGGCCTCGGCCTTGTTCTCCATGTACCATTTGACGGTCCTGGCCAGGCCGGCCTCCAGGCTGGTGGGGGGGCGCCAGTTGAGGACCTCGGTCATCCTGGAGACGTCGAGCACCTTGCGCATCACGCCGTCGGGCTTGGTCGTATCCCAGACGATTTCGCCCTGGAAGCGGGTGAGGCGGGCGACGATCTCGGAAAGCTCCTTGATCGTGGTGCCGATCCCGGTCCCCAGGTTCAGGGGCTCGGCGTACCCGCTGGCCAGAAGGCGGGCGACGCCGTCGGCGGCGTCGCCGACGTAGATGAACTCGCGGACGGGCGCGCCGGTGCCCCAGCAGACGACCTGCTTCTTCTTCTCGATCACGGCGTCGGCGAACTTCTTGACGAGGGCGGCGGCGACGTGCGAGCGGTACTCGCCGAAGACGTCGTGCTCGCCGTAGAGGTTGGTGACGATCGGCATCTGGCCGATCATGCCGCAGCCCTTCTGGTACGCCCGCATGCCGACCTCCATCACCTTCTTGGTGAAGCCGTAGGCTTCCACCGAGGGGTGCAGGGGGCCGGACCAGGCGTCGCTCTCCTTCATGTCGCCGACGACCGCCCCGGCGTAGGAGCAGGCCGAGCCGACGGTCATGAACCGCTTCACGCCGACCCTGGAGGCGGCGTCCAGCAGGTTCACCCCCATGACGACGTTGCGCTGGAATATCTGGATCGGTTCGGCGACGCAGATCCCCAGCCCGCCGTAATGGGCGGCCGAGTGGACCACGACGTCGGGCTTGACCCGGTCCAGGGTCCGGAGCGTGGAGGCCGGGTCCATCAGGTCGAAGTCGGGTCGACCGGGGGTGACGACCGTATGTCCCTGGGCGCGCAGGGAGTCGGCGATGCGGCGGCCGAAGAAGCCGGAGCCGCCGGTCAGCAAGATGCGGTCTGACATGTCCATCCTCGAGGGCGCCTCGGCGGCGGAACGCGGCTCGTGGAGTCGGTCGCCGCGACGCGGGGGCGCTGGTGTCGCTCTTGATCCAAAACCATCCCTGTCGGGCCCGGGCGCGGAGCGCGGACCCTTTGGACGTCGCGGAGTATAATCGACTTCGACCGACGCGCCGAGACGACTTGCGAGGGCCCCCGCCATGACTCACGACCGACCCGACCTCGACGTATCCCGCCGCGCCTGGATCTCGTTAAGCCTTGCCGCGATGGGACTTGTGGCGAACGCCCGGCCGGCGTTCGGGGCCGACGACGACGAGGACGCCCGAATCGCCGGCTTGGAGGGCCGGGCGAGGAAGGCCGGGATCGCGCCGTTGGGGGTGTCGCGGACGGACCATTTCCTGGGCGTCGGCGACGCCCCGCCGCGGTTCCGCGACGAGGCGCTCGGCGTCTGCGAGGCGCTCGGCAAGGTCTTCGTCAAGCACCTGCGGGACCGGGGTTTCGACGTCGACTTTCCGGCCCGGCGAATGACGGTGGTGATCCTGAAGGACGCCGACTCCTACGCCGCGATGGCGGGCGACGCGCCCGGCAAGGCCGTCGGCGGTCACTACGACCTCGACGCCGACCGCCTGGTCGTCTTCGACTTCCGCCCCGGCCGTCCCGCCGGCTCCGGGGCCGAGCGGATCAATACGTTTACGCTCGTTCACGAGTCGACCCACCTCCTCTCCTACGACGCGGGGCTGCTGGCGCTCGACGGCGATCCGGGCAAGTGCGTGGCCGAGGGGGTGGCGGCCTACTTCGAGATGTGGCGGAAGTCCGTCAGCGCCCCCGTCGGCCGCGTCAACCGCCCCCGCCTGGAGGCGATCCGCGCCGCCACGCGGGTCGGCGGGAAATGGATCGACACGGTCCGCCTTCTGACCGAGGACGCCCTCTTCGACGACCCCGACTCGGCGCAACTCGCCTACGGTCAGGCGTGGCTGCTCACGTATCATCTGCTCACCGCGTCGCGGTCGCTGTGGCCGGACGTCGTGAAGTGGTTCGACGCCATGAAGACCCGCTCCGGCGACCGGGTGGCGACGCTTGAAAAGTACCTGGGCCCGGTCGACAAGCTGGACGCGGCGCTTCGGCGCCTCGGCCGCGAACTGCTGAGGAACCCGTGAACGACGCCCCCCTTCATTGCGGCTTGCGAGCGCTTCGGACGGCCCGAGGTTGGTCGCAGGAGGAGGTGGCGCGACGGGCGGGGATCTCGCGGGCCGGGGTGGGGGCGATCGAGGCCGGCAAGCTGGTCCCCTCCACGGCCGCGGCGCTGGCGTTGGCGGCGGCGTTCGGGTGCCGGGTCGAGGACCTCTTTCGCCTCCGGGACGCGGCGGGGCCGGACGAGGTAGCGTGGGCCTGGCCTCCCGATCGACTCCCGGCGCGGTACTGGCTGGCGGAGTCGAACGGTGTGACGCGGGCTTATCCGACGGAGTCGACGCCCCGCGGCGGCCCCGCGCACGATGGCGTCGTCCGCGACGGCCCGCCGCTTTGGGTCGACGGGATCGAGGCCGCTCGGACGCTCGTGGTCGCCTCGTGCGACCCGGCCGCGGGGCTCTTGGCCGACGCCTACGAGCGCGCGACCGGCTTCCGGATGCTGGTTTTCCCGCGGTCGAGCGGCAAGGCGGCCGAGCTTCTGGCCGCCGGGTTGGTCCACGCCGCCGGCCTTCATCTGGCCGACGACGACGAGCCCGACGCCAACGCCGAGGCCGTCCAGGGCAGGGTCGCGGGGGGCTCGCGGCTGCTGCGGCTGGCGCGCTGGGAGGCGGGCGTGACGCTCGCGCCCGGGGTCGCCGCCGGGACGGTCGCCGCGGCGCTTCGGGCGGACCTGGTCTGGGTCGGCCGCGAGCCCGGCTCCGGCGCCCGCCTCTGTCTGGATCGGCTCGGCCCCGATCGACCCGAGCCCCGCATCGTCGCCCGCGACCACCGCGGCGTCGCCGAGGCCGTTCGCAACGGCTGGGCCCAGGCCGGAATCTGTCCGCGACTCGTCAGCGAGGAGGCCGGCCTGGATTTCCTGAAGGTCCGCGCCGACGTCTACGACCTGGCTCTCCGCGCCCGCGACGTCGACGATCCCCGGATCCGCGGGCTGGTCCGCGTGGTCCGCTCCGCCTCGCTCCGCGACCTTCTCGCCGACCTCCCCGGCTACCGCCCGGACGAGGCCGGCGAGATCCGTCCCGTCCCGGACGGGTCGTGACCGCCTCCCATCGGCTTATGCCTTGGGCTTGAGGAACAGGACGTCGGCGCGGCTGATCCAGCCCTTGCGAAGGTCCATCCGGAACCAGCCGTCGCTGTTCTTCCGCTGGAAGCGGAGCGGCGAGCGGGGCCCGTATTCGGCAAGGTCGTACTCCACCCAGGTCGCGCCCATGTCCGGGGAATAGGCGATCCCCGTCTTCAGGGTGGAGGCCGGGGCGCAGTGGCCGGCGAAGATCACGCCGTCCTGGATCAGCATGTTGGCCATCTCGAACGGCGCGTCGAAGAGCTTCACGTGCTTCGACGGATCCGCGGCGTCCGCGGGGGCGCAACGGAAGACGCCGCGGTCGTAGGTTCCGTCCTCGAACGCCGCGCCGTTGGCGTCGGCCGCCCAGTACATCTGGTCGCCGACGAAGTTGAACCCGCCGGACTTGTACCGCGAGTTCGAGTTCACCGACTTCAAGATCCGCCACTCCCACGAGTCGGCGCCGGCGTCGTACCGGCCGCGGAGCCAGTGGACCTCGTGGCCGTGGTCGTCGCGGTCGATGTCGCCGGTGCAGGCGTAGAAGGCGTTTTCGGCCGGGTTGTACGCCACGCAGTGGACGTGGCGGGCGATGATCGGGTTCGTCGGGTCGCCGAGGAACGAGTCGGGCTCCGCGCCCGGCTCCTGGAAGGAAGGGTTGCGGCCGAACGAGTAGGCGAGCTTGACCGTCTCGCCGCCGTCGACGGAATAGAATACGTTGACCGGGACGGCGCCCCCCTCGACGTTGCAGTAGTTGCCCCAGACGAGCATCTCCCGGCCGTCGACGTCCCAGGTATGCACGCCGTCGAGCGGGTGGAAGTACCACCCCGGCAGGTCGGGGTTCTTGGGTTTGTGCGGGCGGTAGTCGCGGCCCTCGCGATCCTTGACGACGATCTCCTTGAAGGTCTTCAGCCCGTCGTCGCTCAGGAATAGGTTCGCGCGGGTGGCGAAGACGATGTTGCCGTTTCCAAGGAAGCAACTGAAGGTGATGTTCTCGGCGTCGGGGAACGGCGTGGAGCGGGACCAGGTCTTCGCGCGGTCCTCGGAGAGGAAGATCCGGTCACCCTTGAAGCCGAACGCCCGATCATCGCGCTGGGAGTCGATGTAAGGCCCCTCCGGCGCGAGGTAGTACTGAAAGTGCGGGGTCTCGCCGATCTCGCCGGGCGCCCCCTTCAAAAGGACCGCGCGGGCCGGCCGCGCCAGCCCGCCGACCGCCGTCGCCGCGGCGGCCGCGCCCAGGAACCCTCGCCGATGGAGCTTCGCGTCGTCTCGCATGGTCGAACGTCTCCCCGTGGATCGAATCGTCGTCGCCCCGATCGAAGCGGCCTTCGACTCATCGAACCACGGATCCACGGGCGCATCAAGAACCCGTCGCCGCCCTCACCGGGCCAGGTCGACGAACGCGACGTGCGACGGGTTGCCGACCGGGACGTACTGGCCGGTGAACGTCAGGCCGCCGGACTGGGGATCGACGCGGAAGATCGTCACATGGTCGGCCCGTTGGTTGCAGCAGTAGAGGAAGCGGCCGGACGGGTCCAGGCCGAAGCTTCGCGGGTAGTCGCCGCGGGTCCATTCCTCGGCGACGAAGGCGAGCGCCCCGTCGCCGCCGACGGCGAAGATCGCGATCGAATCGTGCAGCCGGTTCCCCGCGTAGACGAACCGGCCGCCGGGGGAGATCAATAGCTCCGACGTGAAGTTGCTCCCGGCGTAACCCGGCGGCAACGAGGAGATGGTTTGCCGCGGCGCCATCCGGCCGGCGTCGTAATCGAACAGGACGAGGGTCGAGCCTTCCTCCTGGATCGAGTACAGCCAACGCCCGTTCGGGTGGAGGCGGACCTGCCGCGGGCCGTCGCCCGGCGGCAGCGCGACGAACGCCGGGTCGTTCGGCGAGAGCCTCCCCGTCGCGTCGTCGAACCTCCACGAGTAAATCCGATCCAGACCCAGGTCGACGTGGAGGACGAACCGGCCGGAGGGGTCGGCCTGGATCATGTGCGCGTGGGTCCGGTCGTGGCCGCTGAACGCGAAGCTCCCCGGCGGCGCGCTCGGCGCGCGAGTCGGGCCGATCTTTCCCGCGCCGGCCCGGACGTCGACCGCCTCGCCCAGGCGGCCGTCGGGGAGGATCGGCAGCACGGCGATCGAGCCGCCGAAGTAGTTCGCGACCAGCAGGAACCGTCCCGACGGATGAATGTCGATATAAGTCGGTCCCGCGCCGCCCGACTTCACGGCGTTCAAGGGCGACAGCCCGCCGGTCGTCCGGTCGATCGCCAGGGCCGAGACGGTCCCCAGGCGGTCGTCGCCGGCGCGGTCGGTCTCGTTGGCGGCGTACAGGACCGTCCCCGTCGCGTTGACGGCGAGCCGGCTGGGACTGGTCCCCGACTCGAATTCGCCGGCGGCCGCGAGCGCCCCGGTCGCGCGATCGACCCGGAATATATGAATCCCGCGGCCGTTGCCCGGCGGCAGGTCCACCTGCGTCGGCAACACGTCCTTGAGGGGGGAACTGAACGTCCCGACGTAGGCGATCAACGGCCCCTCCTCCTCCTTCGCGCGCGCCGATCCGGTCAGCGTGGGCGCGGACCCGGCCAGGGCGGCGGCGGTCGTCAGGAACGAGCGACGGGAGGGCGAGGGCGTGGTCATGAGAGGCGTGAATCCCAAAAGTCTATCAGCGGGATGAACCGGGATCGATCGGCGGACGCTCAAGACCGGGGGCCGACCCGGCGTCGGGGTTTCGATTTGTCCGCCATTCGCGACGCGGGGTACGCGACCGACGCCGGTCGTCGCCGCGGCCGTTGTTGAACCTGGATTGAATCCGCTCCGGCCGGGCGGGGCAAGCCCCCACTCGCGCGACGACGCGCGGCTTGACCGTCGCGGACGGCATCCGTTAGGCTGCGGAAGTGACCGCGAGTTCGTCACGACAGGGGGAGGCCGGTTCATGGACCGCATCAGCTTTCGGCTCGATCCCGCCCTCGGCCGACGTCTTGAGGACGAGGCGAGGGCCGCCGGAGTCAGTCCTTCCGATCTGGCGCTCAAGGTCGTGCGCGAGCATCTCGAACGCCTCAAGCCCGCCGAGACCTGCCACGACGTCGCGAAGCGTCTTGGGATCATCGGGGTTTATCGGGACACCCCGGCCGACCTTAGCGCCAACCCGGTTCACATGGAAGGGTTCGGCGGTGGCGGATGAAGGGCCCGTCCTCCTGGACACCGGGCCCCTCGTCGCGCTTCTGGCTTCGCGCGACGCCTATCACGAGTCGTGCGTCAAGGCCCTCGCCGGGCTCGCTCCGCCCCTACTGACGTGTTGGCCGGTGTTGACCGAGGCGGCCTGGCTTCTTCGACGGCGGCCACGTCCCCTCGATCACATCCAGGCGGCCCATGACGCCGGCATGTTCCGCCTGCTCCCTCTCGAAGCCGACGACCTCGCCCCCATCGCCGCGATCATGAGGCGATACGAGGACGTCGGCCTCCAGTTCGCCGACGCCTCGATCGTGCATCTGGCCGAGCGCGAGGGGATTCACACCGTCTTCACGATCGATCGCCGGGATTTCTCGCTCGTTCGCCTGAAGCGGAATCGACCCCTTCGGACTATCCCGGACGTCCAGTGACCGGTCCTGGCGATTCTCCGCGCGGCGTCGAGTCGGTAAACTGGATCGATCATGACGGCGGCCGGGACGGGGAGACGGCCGGCGCGACTCGGACGTTCATCGAGCGAGACGGACCTTGGCCCTCGTAATCGAATTCCTGCTGCGGTGGCGATACCTCCTGGGCGCGCTTTCCCTGGGGCTCTTGGCGTACCTGGCCGCGTTCGGCGAGCACGTCGAGTACGACCAATCGATCGCCTCGTTTTTCGCCGACGACGACCCCGACGTGAAGGCGTACCAGGCGGCGACGGCCGTCTTCGGCGACGATAACATCGTCTTTTTGGTCTACGACGACCCCGAGGTCGTCAGTCCCGAGGGGATGGATCGCGTCGCCGAGCTGGCCGCCGCCGTGGCGCCGTCGGAGATTCCGGGGGTGCTGGACGTGGAGTCGCTCGACGCCATGCCCCTGGTCTGGGCGCTCGACGACGCGCTTCTGGCCGTCGACCGGCTGCCGGCCTTCGCCCGCGAGGCCGCGATGAACGCGGCGCGGCGGGCCGTCGCCAACGTCGATCTCAAGTCCAACGCCATGACCGTCGGCGGCGCGGTCCGCTCGGCCGACGCCGAGCGGCTGGCCAAGATCCGGGAGCGGCTGGTCAAACACCCCATGTTCGTCGGCACGCTCATCGACGAGTCGGGGACGTCCGCGGCGGTCGTGACCCGGCTGCGACGGACGGCCGAGCACGACGTCATCGCCACCGTGCGGAGCCTTCGCGAAAAGGCCGACGCCTTCGCCGACCGCCACGGCCTGCCAAGGCCGGCCGTCGTGGGCCCGCCGGTGCTCCTGGCCGACGGCTTCGCGGCCATCGAGGTCGACGGCCAGCGGCTCGCCGCGGTGGGGATGCTCCTGATCGCGCTGGTGACGCTCACCGCCGTGCAAAGCGTCTGGTGGGCGATCGTGCCGATCGCCTCCGGCTGGACGGTCTGGCTGGCCACCGAGACCCTGCTCCACAAGTTCGGCATCCGACTGTCGCTGTCCGGCGGGCCGCTGGTGGCGCAGATCATCGTGCTGACGATGCCCGCGGCCAGCCACCTGGCGATCCACTTCCGCGACGACGGCCGCCGGCTCCCCAAGCGGGACGCGGCGCGCCTGACCCTCCGCGCGGTCTCCGTGCCGATCTTCTGGACGGCCGTCACCGGCGCGATCGGCTACCTGGCGCTCATGACCAGCGACATCGTCCCCATCCGTCAGTTCGGCGCGATCCTGGGAATCTGCACGCTGCTGGCCCAGGTGCTGGTGATGTTCCTGGCCCCGGTGGCGATGCTGCCGCCGTTCCCCATGGAGATCCCCGTCCGCCAGGGGTCGAAGTCGAGGGTCGCCGCCGCGATGAAGCGGCTGACCCTGACCGCCCACCGCCATCCCGTCGCGGTCCTGGTCGCGACCGCCGCCGTCGCTTTCCCCCTTTCGCTGGGGGCCTTCCGCCTCGTCTACGAGACCAACTACATCAACCTGTTCAGGCCCCAGGCGCGAGTGGTCCGCGACTACAAGACCGTGGAGTCGAAGCTCGGCGGCATCGGCGTGGTGGACGTGATCGCCCCCGTGGGCTCGGGGCTCGACCCGGATGCCGTCGCCAAGCTCGCGCGAACGGCCGAGGAGATTCAAGGGCTGGCCCCCGAGCGGCCGGGAGCGGTGGCGCGGGTGCTCTCGGTGGCGACCGCCCTGGACCCAGACGGTCGCATCGCCGCGCTTGAGCCCGAGGCGGCCGCGCGCGTGCTGCAAGGCAAGCTGGAACTGATCGCGGCCTCCCCCCAGGCCGATCTGCTCGACAGCTTCTGGAACCCGGAGAAACGGGAGGCGCGGATCCTCGTCCGCCTTCTGGAGCAACAGCCGGCCGACGTCAAATCGGCGATCTTCCGAAAGGCCGAGGACGTCGCCCGCGCCGAGTTCGGCCCCGGGGTCTCGCTGACCGGCCTTTCCTACCTCTTGACCAAGACCACCCAGGGGGTGGTGGCGACCCAGTGGGGAACCTTCGCCTGGTCGGCCCTGGGCATCCTGGCGATGCTCGCCCTGGCGTACCGCAGCTTCAAACTCGCGATCCTGGCGATGACTCCGACCCTGACCGCGGTGGCCCTCTCGCTGGGCTTGATGGGCTGGATGTCGATCAAGCTGGACATCGCCACCGCGCTCGTCGCCAGCGTCGCGTTGGGCCTCTCGGTGGACGACACCTTCCACTGCCTGATCCAGTACGGGCGGTTGCTCAAGACGCGAGGCTTCCGCCGCAGCCTGTTCGCCAGCTACGCGGTGTCGGGGCCGGGGGTGCTTCTTTCCAGCCTGGCGGTGGCCGTGGGGTTTTTGGCCCTTCGCACCAGCGAGTTCGAGCCGTTCGTCAACTTCGGGACGATGATCGCCGTGGCCACCTCCGGCAGCACGCTGGGGAACCTGGTCCTGATCCCCGCCTTCCTGACCCTGGACCGTCGGCTACGACGAAAACGGACGCCGCGCGCCCCCCTCCCCACGACATCGACCGAGCCGGTCCCCTCCGCGCCTTCCTCCGACGAATGAGGACCGCCGCACCCCCGGCCCGCGCCCGCGATTCGTTTTCCAGAACCGAACGCCCGCCGCGCGCCATTACCTTGTATGGAGTCCGCCCCAAAGCGGGGTGGAACGAGGGATGACGCGGCCGGAGGAGACGACGTGATCGCCGGACGACGCATCGGCGCGAGCCATCGACCGTTCCAGACGCTGTTCACGCTGGGATCGGCGGGAGGCCTGGACGACGACGAACTCCTGGCGCGGTTCGTCGCGGGCGAGGGCGACGCCGCGCAAGCGGCGTTCGCCGTCCTCGTCGACCGCCACGGGGCGATGGTCTGGCGCGCCTGCCTCGCGGTCCTTCGCGACCGTCACGAAGCCGAGGACGCCTTCCAGGCGGCGTTCCTCGTCCTGGCTCTGAAGGCGAAATCGCTGCGCGTCCGCGGCACGCTGGCGCCCTGGCTGCATCGCGTGGCCTGCCGAACGGCGTCCGGCCTGCGGACGTCGGTCGCCCGTCGCCGCAAGCACGAACGCCGGTACGGCGAGCGATCCGAGCCGACGGGAGCGACCCGATCGCCGCTCGACCCCGACCGCGACGCCGCGATCCATGAGGAGTTGGCCCGGCTCCCCGAGAAGCTCCGGGCCCCGATCGTCCTCTGCGATCTCCAGGGCCGGACGCACGCCGAGGCCGCGAAGGCGCTGGGGTGGCCGCCGGGGACCGTCAAGAGCCGCCAGGCCCGAGGCCGTCGCCTGATCCGGGACCGCCTGGCGCGGCGGGGGATCGGGCCGGCCGCCGCCGGCCTCGCCGTCGCGGCGCCTCCTCGCGCCGTCGTGGAGGCGGCCGTCCTCCAGTCCGTCTCGATCGCCGCCGCGTCCCACGTTCTCCCGATCACCCGAGGAGTCCTGAACGCCATGCTCTGGACCAAGCTTCGATCGCTGGCGACCGTCGTCGCCGCCGCCGGGTTCGCCGTCGGCGGCGCGGGCGCGTACGTCCGCGGCCACCAGGAGCCATCGCCTGGAGACGATCCGCGCCCCTCCGCGTCCGCGCCGGCCGACTCCGGCGGGTCGAGGGCGGTGCCGGGAAAAGATCGCAAGGCGCATCGCGAAGCCCTGGAAGCGCGACGCCTGGCCACGCTCAAGGCCGAGGCCCTCCACGAGATCGCCCGTTGGAAGCGGATCGTGGCCGAACTCTCGCTCGAAGAGTACGAGACCGTCGTCTTCCCCCGCGACCTGGCGACCGCCGAGGACCGCGTCAAGTCGGCCGAGACGGAGTCCTCCCGCCAGAGCGACCGCCGCGACTGGGCCGCTCGGATGTTCGACAAGCGGTACGTCAGCAAGAACCAGTTGGACGCCGTCACGGAGGACGCGGAACAGGCCGGGTTGGCGCTCCAACTCGCCAGCATGAACCGGGACGCCCTGAAGAGCGATCGACTCGACAGGAAGGAAAAGCTCCGACTCGACATCGAGAAGTCGCGCGCCGACGAGGCCGCCGCAAAGCTGACCTGGGAACGGGCGCGAGCCCTGGAGACCACCCTGGAACGCCAAGTCCCCTGAACGCCCAGGGCCTACCTCGACCGGACGGGGCCGGCTCGAAACCGGTCTCCAGGCCCCTGGATTGCCGCTCGGTCGAAAAAGATTCGCGAGCCGCGGGAAAAACATGAAACGGCGGGCCGTCCCGACGGGATCGTATCGAGTGGATCGTCGTTTTTTGGCAATTCGATCGCGGTGGGCCGGGCGAGACGGGCCCGGCCGTCGGTAAGACGCGCCGCCGCTTGGCCGAGGGCCGGTCGCGGCGGGGCGACCGGATTCGGGCGGTCCTCGGCGAAGGCCCAATAGGTCGCGAAAACACAATCGATCTCGACGAGCGAAGCCAATTCGGTAAGCCGTATCACATTAGCGTGAAACGATTTAGGGGCGAATGGCCTCGCTCGTGCCGAGCGATCGAAGCCACGCGCCGGCGTCGGCGGATTCGGCGGAATTCGACTCGTGGGGTACAATCGAGGCGGTCGAGCCCGCCCCGAATCCCTGGAGCCGTCACGATGTCTCGCGCCCTGCTCGTGATCGACGTTCAGAACGAATACTTCACCGGCGCCCTGCCGATCACCCATCCGGCGGGGCATCTGGAGCGGATTTTGGAGGTGATGGACGCGGCGACGGGGAAGGTCCCGGTCGTCGTGATCCAGCACGCCGCCGACCAGGGGCCGATCTTCCGCAAGGGGACGCCGGCCTGGGAGTTGCATCCCGAGGTCGCCGCCCGCCCTCGCGACTTGCTCCTGGAGAAGAAGCTGCCGGGGTCCTTCACGGGAACCGAGCTGGAGGCGTGGCTCCGCGAGCGCGGGATCGACGTCGTGGCCGTCGCCGGCTACATGACCCACATGTGCTGCGACACCACCGCCCGCCAGGCCGCCCACCTGGGGTTCAAGTCGGAATTCTTAAGCGACGCCACTGGGACGCTCGATCTGGAGAACGCGGCGGGTCGGGTGAAGGCCGAAGAACTTCAGCGTTCCATCTTGTGCGCCCAACAGCAGTTCCTGAGCGAAGTGGTCCCGGCTTCGACCTGGCTGCGCCGGATTTAAGCGTTCCAGCCGTCAAACTCGGCCGAGAATCTCGTCCCGCGCGATTGCCGAAGTCGTGGATTGAGCTACAATTGTACCAATAGCCAGCCCGTCTTGGGAAATCGCGTTTCCGTTGCGTCGAGGGCCTGCTTCTGCCCGAGGAGGCGTCCCCGTGCCCCTAAGCGATCTAGATCGTGGCCTCGTCGAGCGGTGCCTGGGAAAGGAGCCGGGCGCCTGGAACGACTTCGTCGACCGCTACGTCGGTTTGATCTACCACGTCATCCACCACGTCGCGCACTCGCGAAGCCGGCTGCTGAGCGAGGCCGACACCGAGGACATCGCCGCGGAAGTGCTGCTGGCCCTCGTGGACGACGACTACGACGTCCTGAGACGGTTCAAGGGCCTGAGTTCGCTGCCGACCTATCTGACGGTCATCACTCGTCGGATCTGCGTCCGGGAGATCATCCGTCGCCAGCGCGCGGCCGAGTTGGGACACGCCAACGCCCACCGCGAGATCGTCGGCGACCTTTCCGGCGAGGCCGAGGCCATCGCCACCGCCGACGAGGTGGAACGGATCCTCGACGAACTCCCGGAGAAGGAGGCCGAGGTCGTCCGATTGTATCATCTCAAGTACATGAATTACCGCCAGATCGGCAAGCAGCTTGGGATCTCGGAGAACTCGGTCGGTCCGATCCTCGCCAAGGCTCGCAAGCGCATGCGACGCGCCGCCCAGTCGTCGCACAAGGCGGGCTGACGCCCGGGGCGACGCCGCTCCGATTCGATTCCTCCCCTCGCACCTGTTGCCACCGCCCCTCCACTCGTTATACTCTCCCATCAGGCGCCCGTAGCTCAACGGATAGAGTCACTGACTTCGAATCAGAAGGTTGCAGGTTCGAATCCTGCCGGGCGCATTTCGATGCACGCACGGCTTGTCTCGATCGAAGCTGGTCATGAGGTAGCTCCTTGTCTCCAGCGTAGCTCGGGCGGGTCGCTTTCGGGCCGGCCGCGCGGTCGATCCGCCAGGATCACGCGCGCGGCCGGCCTCATCCCTCGCGACGACGCGGGAACCGATCGATCAGGGACCGACGCGGCGGCCCCGTCGCGCCTGAACGCGGGCGCCGTCCCCGAGACTCGTGTTCATCGTCGCCCGTCTTTAGTCGTCTTCGATGGCGCGTCCTCCCCGAGAAACGGGAAGAGGCGCATCAACTCGGCCCGGTCGGGTTGGCGGCCGTACTCGCAGACCTGGAACGCCTCGGCCGTCTTGACGGCGCGGCCGCGTTCCGGGCCCAGGAGTTCGACGAGCTTGTCGCGGTACTTCTCCGCCGGGACGCCGTAACGCTTAAGCAGTTGTTGCTTGAACCACGCCTTGCGCGCCTCGGGTTCCTTGGGCGCCTCGTCGAGGTAGCCCTCGATCCAGGGGAGCCACTCGAAGAACTGGGAGTCCATCTCGGCGAGGGCGTCGACCTTGCGGTCGAAGACCGAGTCGATGGGGACGACGACGTCGGGGCGGAACGGGTTGGGCTGCTGGAAACGGTCGGCGACGTAGAGGAAGACGGGGTTGGTCTTAAGCGCCGGGACGTCGGGGCAGAAGTTGGGGACGGCCACCATGTAGGCGGTGTCCTGCACCAGGATCCCGGTGTAGCGGTGGTCGGGGTGGTAGTCGTTGGGACGCGGGGCGATCACCACGTCGGCCCTCCACTCGCGGATCGCGCGGGTGACCGCCTTGCGGTTCTCAAGCGTGGGCATGAGTTCGCCGTCGTGGTTGTCGAGCGTCTGGGACTCCACGCCCAGGATTCGATCGGCGCGGATGGACTCCTCGCGGCGGCGGCGGGCGAGCGGGCCGCCGGACATCTCGTGGTGGCCGACGTCGCCGTTGGTCAGGCTGACGAACTTGACGGCGCAGCCGGCCTCGATCCAGCGCATGGCCGTGCCGCCGGCGGTCAGCTCGCAGTCGTCGGGGTGGGCGCCGAAGACGATGATCCGGAGGGGCTTGTCGGATCGCATGGTTTCTCCGCCGCGCGTCGGCGCGGGACCTGGGAATGCAAGCGCGACCAGGGCCAGGGTCGCGAGGGCGAGCGACGGGCCGGAACGTCGACCGTCGGGAGGGCGGATCATGACGGGGGCCTCCAGGGGAATGGAAGGGGCGGT
>Ga0209916_1001805_pt1 | contig 14653 bp, 15 predicted proteins | sample ThiBio_1000_plan_FD_183956 | JGI IMG/M metagenome (GOLD analysis project Ga0209916, IMG submission 183956) | Wastewater bioreactor microbial communities from Cape Town, South Africa - Thiocy_solids_2 (SPAdes) | ecosystem: Engineered > Bioreactor > Thiocyanate-remediating > Anaerobic-Aerobic ... | reverse complement strand
TCGCGGTCGTCGCAAGAACGTATTCCGCGTCGCCAATGAAGCGGTGATGAAGGCCGGTCAGTACCAGTACCGCGACCGTCGTCAGCGCAAGCGCCAGTTCCGCGCACTGTGGATTGCCCGTATCAATGCCGCCTCGCGGCAGCACGGTCTGACCTACAGCGTGTTCATGAACGGTTTGAGCCGCGCCGAGATCGGGATCGACCGCAAGGTGCTGTCCGATATCGCGGTTTTCGACAAGGACGCCTTTGCCAAGATCGTCGAACAGGTCAAGGCCAAGCTGGCGGCGTAAGCCGTCAAACCGTCACAAAAAAAGGCCGTAAGGCCTTTTTTTGTTTGTGATTGATACGAGACTATTGCCATGCGCAATCCCAACGAAATCGTTGCCGACGCCCTTATCGCCATCCAGGCCAGCCCTGACTTATCGGCACTGGAACAGGTCAAGGCAGGCTATCTGGGCAAGAGCGGCCAGCTCACCGAATTGCTGAAAAGCCTGGGCGCGATGCCCGCCGACGAGCGCAAGACCGCCGGCGCCCGCATCAACGAAGCCAAGCAGGCGGTGGAGGCCGCGTTGAAAACCCGTCGCGACGCGTTGCAGCAGGCCGAACTGGACCGCCAGCTGGCGGCCGAAACGCTCGACGTGACCCTGCCCGGACGCGGCTTGGCGCGCGGCGGGGTACATCCGGTGTCGCGCACGCTGACGCGCATCCAGGCGCTGTTCCGCTCGATCGGCTTCGAGGTGGCGACGGGACCGGAGATCGAGACCGATTTCTACAATTTCACCGCGCTCAACATTCCGGAAGACCATCCGGCGCGGGCGATGCACGATACCTTTTATCTGCAGAGCGGCGAGCTGCTGCGCACCCATACTTCGCCGGTGCAGGTGCGCTACATGCAGACCCACCGGCCGCCGCTGCGCATCATCGCGCCGGGACGGGTATACCGCTGCGATTCCGATGTCACGCACACGCCGATGTTCCACCAGGTCGAAGGCCTGTGGGTGGACGAGTCGGTGTCGTTTGCCGACCTCAAGGGTGTACTCGCCGATTTCATGCGCAACTTCTTCGAGCGCGACGATCTGCCGGTGCGCTTCCGGCCGTCCTTCTTTCCCTTCACCGAGCCGTCGGCCGAAATGGACATCGGCTGCGTGATGTGCGGCGGTGCAGGCTGCCGCGTGTGTTCGCACACCGGCTGGCTGGAAGTGCTGGGCTGCGGCATGGTGCATCCGAACGTGTTCAGGCATGTCGACATCGATACCGAGCGTTTCGTCGGTTTTGCCTTCGGACTCGGCGTCGAGCGCCTCGCCATGCTGCGTTACGGCGTTGACGATTTGCGGTTGTTCTTCGAGAACGATTTGCGTTTCCTTAAACAGTTCAATTAATTAGGGCGCATACATCATGCAATTTTCAGAAGCCTGGCTGCGCAGTCTGGTCAACCCCGCACTCGATACGCCCCAACTGGCCCACGCATTGACCATGGCCGGGCTGGAAGTCGAGGCCTTGACGCCGGCCGCCCCGCCGTTCAACACCGTGGTGGTGGCCGAGATCCTGTCGGCGGAAAAACACCCCGACGCCGACCGTCTGCGCGTGTGCCGGGTCGATGTCGGCGAAGCGGCGCCGGTCACCATCGTGTGCGGCGCGCCCAACGCGGCGGCCGGACTCAAGGTGCCGTGCGCCCGTCCGGGGGCGAAGCTGCCCGGGATCGAGATCAAGATCGCCAAGGTGCGTGGCGTCGAGTCCTTCGGCATGCTGTGCTCGACCAAGGAACTGGGCCTGGAAGGCGCGGCCGACGGCCTGATGGTGTTGCCTGCGGATGCGCCGGTGGGCGAGGATTTTCGCGCCTGGCTCAACCTCGACGACACCCTCGTCACCCTGAAGCTCACGCCCAACCGCGCGGACTGCCTGTCGCTGCATGGCGTGGCGCGCGAGGTCGGTGCGATCACCGGTGCCGAGGTGCGTCTGCCGCAGATACGCGAAACGCCGGCCCGTATCCACGACACGGTGCCGCTGCACGTAGCGGCAAGCGGGGCCTGCCCGCTCTACCTGGGGCGCGTGGTGCGCGGCATCGACGCGCAGGCGCCCACCCCGCGCTGGATGGCGGAACGGCTGGAGCGCAGCGGCATCCGTCCGCTGCTGGCGCCGGTCGACATCACCAATTACGTGCTGCTCGAACTTGGCCAGCCGATGCATGCCTTCGCGCTGTCGCGCCTTAGCGGCGGCATCGAGGTGCGGCAGGCGCGTGCGGGCGAAACACTCGAACTGCTGAATGGCCAGACCGCCGAACTGGCACCCGACATGCTGGTGATCGCCGATGCCAGCGGGCCGGTGGCGCTGGCCGGGATCATGGGCGGGCAGCCGACCAGCGTGGAACGCGTTACGGTCGATGTCTTCCTCGAAGCCGCGTTCTTCGCGCCGACGGCGATCGCCGGGCGCGCGCGGCGGCTGGGCCTGTCCACCGATTCGTCGCACCGTTTCGAACGCGGCGTCGACTACGCCGCGACGCGCCAGGCGATGGAGCGGGCAACGCAGTTGCTGCTCGACATCTGCGGCGGCCAGCCGGGGCCGATCACCGAAGCGGTGGCCGAATTGCCGCAGCGCGAGCCGATTACCCTGCGCCTGGCGCGGCTGAAGCGTGTGGCCGGCATCGAGCTCGACGCGGATCAGGTGGCGCGTGGCCTCAGCGCGCTCGGCGCGCAGGTCGAGCGCCAGGGCGATTGCCTGGCCGTCACCCCGCCGAGCTTCCGCTTCGACCTGGCAATCGAGGAGGACCTGATCGAAGAGGCGGTGCGCCTGTTCGGTTACGACAACATCCCGGCGCAGCCGCCGGCGGCGCCGTCGCGCATGCTGCCGCAGGACGAAACCCTGCTGGCCGACGACGTCCTGCGGCAGATGCTGGCCGGACTGGATTATCAGGAAGTCATCACCTACAGCTTCGTCGACCCGGCGTGGGAAACGGCGTTGAATGCCGACGCCCGCCCGTTGCCGCTGGCCAATCCCATCGCCAGCCAGTTGTCGGCGATGCGCACCACGCTGTGGGGTGGCCTGATCGAGACGCTGCGCCATAATCTCAACCGCCAGCAGGAGCGGGTGCGCATTTTCGAACTGGGGCGGGTGTATGCGTCGCAAGCCGAGCAGCCGATGAAGCTGGGCGGCCTCGCTTATGGCGACGCGCAGCCCGAACAATGGGGCGCAACTGCGCGCGGCGTCGATTTCTTCGATCTCAAGGGCGACCTGGAACGCCTGTTCGGCCACGCACTCGACAGCCGGCGCGGCGCCCATCCCGCGCTGCATCCGGGGCAGTGCGCCGAATTGTGGAGCGGGGGGCGGGCCGTCGGCTGGATCGGCGCGCTGCATCCGCGCCTGGTGCAGGCCTTCGATCTGCCCGCCGTGCCGGTGCTGTTCGAACTCGACAGCCAGGCGCTCGCCCGGCATGCCTTGCCGCGTCATGCGGCCTTGTCGCGCTTCCCGCTGGTGCGGCGCGATCTGGCGTTCGTGCTGGACACCCAGACCCCGGCCGGCGAACTGCTGGCCGCGCTACGCGAGGCCGCGTCTGCCCAGATACAGTCGATCGAGGTGTTCGACGATTATCGCGGGAAAGGCTTGGGGGAAAACCAAAAAAGCCTTGCTATTCGGGTAGTTATGCAAGATACTGAACGCACATTGACGGATCAGGAAGTGGAGGATGCAGTGCAAAAACTGATCAATGCCGCGCTTCGTCAGTGCAATGCCAGTTTGCGTGCGTGACGCTTTTTCTCACGAGCCATCCCTGCCAACACGACCATGACCACCCTGACCAAAGCTGATCTGGCCGAACTGCTGTTCGAAAAAGTGGGTTTGAATAAACGCGAAGCCAAGGATGTCGTCGAGTCGTTTTTCGATGAAATCCGCTTGTCGCTCGAAAAGGGCGATATCGTCAAACTGTCCGGTTTCGGCAATTTCCAGTGTCGGGAAAAGCCGCAGCGCCCGGGCCGCAACCCCAAGACCGGCGAAGAAATGCCGATTTCCGCGCGTCGCGTGGTGACCTTCCACGCCAGCCAGAAACTCAAATCCCAGGTCGAAGGCGCCCAAATTGGAACGCCCAGCGCGGAGTGAACTCCCGCCGATTCCGGCCAAACGCTATTTCACCATCGGTGAGGTTTCGGAACTGTGCGCCGTCAAGGCGCATGTGCTGCGTTACTGGGAGCAGGAATTCACCCAGTTGCGCCCGGTCAAGCGGCGCGGCAACCGGCGTTATTACCAGCACCACGAGGTGCTGCTGATCCGCCGCATCTGCGAACTGCTGTACGAAGAGGGCTTCACCATCAGCGGTGCGCGCCAACGCCTCGAGCACGACGCCGATCTCGCGCCCGTCGCTGCCGCTTCCGGGCTGGATGCGGGCAAATTGCGCGCTGAAATCACGGCCATCCTGAAAATATTGGGCTGACGGGCTTCCGTGTCGTGCCGGTCATCTGTTAGAATCTCGGGCTTCGTCGGGGCGTAGCGCAGCCTGGTAGCGCACTTGCATGGGGTGCAAGGGGTCGGAAGTTCGAATCTTCTCGCCCCGACCAATAAATCAGGGAATCAGGGTCGGGTCATCCCGGCCCTTTTTCTTTGCAGCGACAGAAACCCTGTTGCCGTTGCGACATCTGCAATGTCCGGTACAGGCACTATATTTATCGTTTGTTCATATCAGGAGAGAGTTATGGAACACACTTTGCCCGCACTGCCCTTCGCCATGGACGCGCTCGCGCCGCACATGTCGCAGGAAACCTTCGAATACCACTACGCCAAGCACCATCAAGCTTACGTCACCAACCTCAACAACCTGATCAAGGGCACCGATTTCGAGAACAAGTCGCTCGAGGACATCGTCAAGAGCGCGCCCGCCGGCGGTGTCTACAACAACGCCGCGCAGGTGTGGAACCACACTTTTTTCTGGAACTGCCTGACCCCCAACGGCGGCGGCGCTCCCGCAGGCGCGCTGGCCGACGCCATCAATAAAAAGTGGGGCTCGCTGGATGAGTTCAAGAAAGCCTTCCAGACCAGCGCCGTCGGCAACTTCGGTTCCGGCTGGACCTGGCTGGTGAAGAAGGCCGACGCCTCGGTCGACATCGTCAACATGGGCGCCGCCGGCACTCCGCTGACCACGGGCGACAAGGCTCTGCTGTGCGTCGACGTGTGGGAGCACGCCTACTACATCGACTACCGCAACCTGCGTCCCAAGTTCGTCGAGACCTTCCTCAACAACCTGGTGAACTGGAAGTTCGCGGAAGCGAACTTCGCCTGAATTCGTATTGTTGAAGCGGCCAAGGTCGGCTGAAACCACAACCGGGGCGCAATGCCCCGGTTTTATTTCGTCTTCGTGCCGGCGTCCGCCAGATGAAGGATATCCAGATAGCCGTGTTCGGCCATCCTCCGCGCTTCGTTCAATAGGGCCGCATTTTCCGCACTCGACGTCTCATCGCCGTCCAGCAGGCGCAGCATGCGCGTCCAGCACTCACGCTGGTTCGCCACGGTCTTCGGTGCAGCGAATCCCTGCCGCCGTAGTTCGGCGGCGCGGCTGACGAGGCGGAACTTCGCCGCTTCGAGTTGCGGCGGCAGCGGCAGGGAGAGGTCGAACGTGAGGTCGAGACGCCAGGGCGCTTCGGCTTCGCTGTCAGACTCCGGCGGCGGGCGCCAGGACAGTTCGCCGGGGCCGGGCGCGATTCGCGCGGGGTCGAGCGGGAATTTGTAGAAGCCCCATTTCGCGCCCATCCAGCATTCGAGCAGCACACGCTCGTCGTCGACCGTGCACAGCTCGCCTTCGGACGCGGCGAGTTCGGCGTCGCCCGGCAGCGGGCCGTAGGCGCGCGAGTCCTGCTTCCATCTTGAAAAATCACGCTGCGGCGGGGCGCCGTAGTCGGCTTCGAGCGCGCGCCAGATGGCGATGAAGGCCTGGTAGTCGCGCCGGTAATCCGGGTTGCGGCGCAGGAATTCCCATGCCCACTGGTCGCGCGTCAGCGCGTCGCCTGATGCGGTGGGCGGCTCTGAATTCACGAAGAGCAGCTTACCTCAATCTGCTTCGCCCAGTCCGGCGGCTCGGCGGCGTAGGCCTCGGATTCCGGCTGCTCGTCATAAGGCCGCGACAGCAGCGCGTGCAGGCGATGGATCTCGCTGTAATCGCGATGGTCCGCGGCGCGGCGGATGGCAGCTTCGGCCAGGTGATTGCGCAGGATGTATTTCGGATTGAGCGCGTGCATCGCCTGGCGGCGTGTGGCGTCGGCCGAATCCTGCTGGCGCAGCGCGGCGGCATAGCGCGCCGCCCAGGCATCAAAGGCCGCGCGGTCGGGGAACAGGTCGCGCAACGGCGGATTGACGGCTTCAGGGCGGCTGTCGAAATCGCACAGGCGGCGCAGGAAAATCGTGTAATCGACGCGGTTCTGCGCCAGCAGTTGCAGCGCATCCATCAGCAGCGGGGTCGTCTCGCCACCCGGTGGCAGGCCGAATTTGGCGGCCATGCGCTCGATATAGGCGCGACCGAACTGCTGCGGGTAGTCACCGATCGCGGCGGAGGCGGTTTCCACCGACAGCAGCGGCACCAGCGCCTGCGCCAGTTTGGTGACATTCCAGGCTGCCACGTCGGGCTGCTGGTCGAAGGCATAGCGCCCGCCGCTGTCGGAATGATTGCAGATGAAGCCGGGGTCGAACGCGTCGAGGAAGCCGAACGGGCCGTAGTCGAGCGTCAGGCCAAGGATCGACATGTTGTCGGTGTTCATCACGCCGTGCGAAAAGCCGACCGCCTGCCAGTGCGCCATCAGTTCGGCGGTGCGGCGGGCGACTTCGCGCAGCAGCTCGGCGTAGGGTTCGGCACGCGCCGCCAGCTCGGGGTAGTAGCGTGCGATGACGTAATCGGCCAGCCGTTTGAGCGGCTCGATCTGGTTGCGGTAGTAGAACACCTCGAAGGAACCAAAGCGCACGAAGCTCGGCGCCAGCCGCGTCACCAGCGCGGCGGTTTCGACGTCCTCGCGATAGACCGGATGATCGCTGCCGACGATGGCGAGCGCGCGCGTGGTGGGGATGCCGAGCGCGTGCATGGCTTCGGAGCAGAGGAATTCGCGGATGCTGGAACGCAATACCGCGCGGCCGTCGCCGCCGCGCGAGTAGGGGGTACGTCCGGCGCCCTTCAATTGGACTTCCCAGCCTTCGCCGGCGGCATTCTTCACCTCGCCCAGCAGGATCGCGCGACCGTCGCCCAGCTGCGGCACGTAATGGCCGAACTGGTGTCCGGCGTACAGCGCGGCGAGCGCGTCCATCCCGGGCAGCAATTGATTGCCGGCCAGCGTGTGGATCAGTTCGGGGCGGGCGATTTCGCTGTCGTCGAGGCCGAGCAGCGCCAGCGCTTGCGGGCTGTGGCAGACGAGATATGGATCGGGGACGGGCGTGGGGCAGACGCGCGAATAAAAGATTTCCGGCAGGCGGGCAAAGCCGTTGTCGAAGGTCAGCGATTCAAGTTTGGGCATGGGGAAATTCTAAAGCCTGGCAGGGTTTGCACGACCCGCCCGACGACAGGGTTACCCGCCTACCCGGGGCGCCATGAAGCGTATTCCGGCTTGCCCGGCGCGCGCCTGCCTACCCGTACAGCTGGACAGCGAATCCCTCCTGTTCCCATTCGTTCGCCAGCGCCCAGCCGGCGTTCCCCGCAATCATGCTGAATTCGTCGCGGCGGAACTTGTAGGAATGCTCGGTATGCAGCGTCTCGCCGAGGGTGAAATGGAAACGCCGGCCCGCTACGCGCACCGTCTGCGCGGCGAGGCTGAGCAGATGCATCTCGATGCGGCCGGCAACCGGATTGTAGAAGGCGTAGTGGCGGAATCGGGCGGGGTCGAAATCGGCATCCAGCTCGCGGTTCAGGCGCTCGAGGAGATTGAGATTGAAGGCGGCGGTGATGCCGGCAGCGTCGTTATAGGCGGCGTGCAGAAGCAGCGGATCTTTCTTGAGGTCGAAGCCGATGAGCAGGTGCCCATCGGCGCCGGCCAGCTGGCGGAAGCGCGCGAGCAGGGCGGTCGCCATGTCGGGCGGGAAGTTGCCGATGCTGGAGCCGGGGTAATAGATCAGCCGCCGGCCGGGCGGCAGGCAGGGGGCCGCGGCTTCCAGGTCGCGGATGAAATCCATGCCCAGCGCGGTGACGGCAAGGCCCGGATAAGCATGGGAAAGGGCTTGCGCGGCGGCGGCCAGCGGGGCGCCGGCGATGTCCAGGACGACGAGATGGGCGGGGTGCAGGGCGTCGAGCAGCAGGCGTACCTTGCTGCACTCGCCGGCACCCGGCTCGACGATGCAGTCGACCGGACCGACGGCGGTCGCGATGTCGGGCAGGCGGGAGGCCATGAGCGCCCGTTCGGTGCGGCAGAGGGCATATTCGGGCTGCGCACAAATGGCTTCGAACAGACGGCAGTCCGGTTCGTCATAGAAATATTTCGGCGGAATGGCTTTGGGGCAGGCGGCCAGGCCGGCCAGCACGTCGCTGCGCAAATCGTCGCCGGCGACGGGAAAGTCCTGAAAGGTGAACGACACTCAGACGGTGATCGCAACATCGCGGCCGGCTTGCAGCCGGCCGATTTCCGCCGCCTGCGCGAAGCCGTGCCGCCGGAAGGTTTCCAGCACCGTGTCGCGCGCCCCGGTGGCGCAACTCACCAGCAGGCCGCCGCTGGTCTGCGGGTCGGTGAGCAAGGCCTGCTGCCAGTCGGCGATGCCGCCGGCCAGGCTCACTTCGCTGCCGTAACTCGCCCAGTTGCGCTGGCTGGCGCCGGTGACGTGGCCGCCCTGCGCCAGCTCGCTTACGCCGGGCAGCAGGGGCAGGCGGCCCAGCCCGACCTGGGCCGCAACGTTCGATGCGCGGGTGATTTCGAGCAGGTGGCCGAGCAGGCCGAAGCCGGTGATGTCGGTCATCGCGTGCACGCCCGCGGTTGCGGCCAGATCGGCGCCGGCGGTGTTGAGCTGGGTGGTGGTGGCGATCATCGCCGCATATTGGTCCGCACTCAGCAGGCCTTTTTTCAGTGCCGCGCTGTAGATGCCCACGCCCAGCGGTTTGCCGAGGATCAGGTGGTCGCCGGCCTGGCCGCCGTTATTTTTCTTGACCTTGCGCGGGTCCACCACGCCGATGCCGACCAGGCCGTAGATCGGTTCCGGGGCGTCGATGGAATGGCCGCCGGCGATGGGGATGCCGGCCGCCTTGCACACCGCTTCGCCGCCGGCCAGGATCTGCCGGATGATCTCGTTGGGCAGCTTGCCGATCGGCATGCCGACGATGGCCAGGGCGAACAGCGGCCGTCCGCCCATGGCATAGACGTCGGACAGCGCATTGGTGGCGGCGATGCGGCCGAACTCGAAGGGGTCGTCGACAATGGGCATGAAAAAATCGGTGGTCGCCACGATCGCCTGCTCGTCGTTGAGGCGGTAGACCGCGGCGTCGTCGCCGTGCTCGATGCCGACCAGCAGATCGGGATAGGCCGTCGCCATCTGCGAAGCGAAGGGCGTGTCGGCCAGGATTTCCCGCAATACGGCAGGCGCAATCTTGCAGCCGCATCCGCCGCCATGGGAAAGCTGGGTCAATCGGATGGGTTGGTCGGGAATGGGGTTGCTCATTTTCAGAATTCGCCCGTTGCGAGAGGGGCGCCTAGAATTCGGTTGGACATAGTGCATCTATATAGCATGAACCGAACCCGACCCGTCAGCGGCCATACTGCGAACCAGCTCATCGATCGGCTGGCGCAGGCGCGCGGCCAACTGCGGGCATTGATCGACTGCCTGCCTGCGGACGGCTGGCTGGGGCCACGCGCCGCGCATCTGAATCCGCCGCTGTGGGAATACGGGCACATCGTCTGGTTTCAGGAGCGCTGGTGCCTGCGGGCACGGCCCGACGGCGGGTTTTCGGCCAGCCTGTTGGCGGCGGCCGACGCGCTGTACGACTCCTCCAGCGTTCCGCACGATTGCCGCTGGGATCTGGCCTTGCCCGCACCTGCCGCAGTCGACGAATATGCAGAGCGGGTCGCCGCCGCCGTGGCCGTCCGCCTGCGTAGCGGGCTCGACCAAACGCTCGCTTATTTCGCCGAGTTGTGCCTGTATCACGAACTGATGCACGTCGAGGCTTGGTGGATGGCATTCCAGAATCTGGGTTATGCGCCGCCCGAGCGGCCCGACGTCGCCGACGCGTTGCCGGCGCAGCGGCTGGCGTTCGCCGCGGGCGAGGTGGAACTGGGCAGCGGAAGCGGCGAGGGCTTCATTTTCGACAACGAGAAGTGGCGTCATCCGGTGCCGGTCCCGGCATTCGACATCGACGCGAGCCCGCTGTCCGAGGCGGTTTTCGCCGAGTTTGTCGACGCAGGCGGTTATCGGCACAGCGCGGGGTGGTCGGACGCAGGCTGGGCCTGGCGGGTCGCCTGCGGCGCCTGCCATCCCGTCTACTGGCGGCGGGAAAACGCGGCCTGGCAGGTTCGTCACTTTGACCGCTGGCTGCCGCTTGGCGCAGACCGGCCCATGTTGCACGTGAACCGTCACGAAGCCGAAGCCTGTGCTGCCTGGACGGGGCGGCGGCTGCCCGCCGCAGAGCAGTGGCTGCGGGCAACACAGCGGCCGGAATTTCGCCGCGGCATGGCGTGGGAATGGCTGCGCGACGCGTTTGCGCCGTATCCGGGGTTTTCGCCCGACCCCTACCGGGATTACGCGCAGCCCTGGTTTCACACGCACGGGGAATTGCGCGGCGGCGGACCGTTCACCGATCCGTCCCTCAAGCGTCCCGGCTTCCGCAATTTCTATTTGCCGGAACGGCGCGATCCCTTCGCCGGCTTGCGTACCGTGAGCGCGGATTGAGGCTGCGGCTCAGCCGCCGGTCATCGACATGAAACGCAGGATCTTGTGCGGCGCTTCGCGGAACTCGTGGCGCTCCGGCTTGAGGTTGATCGCTTCGAGAATGGCGGCGTCGAGCGCGGCGTCGCTGCAGCCGCTGCGCAGCAGGGGGCGGAATTCGAATTTCTCCTCCTGGCCCAGACACATGTAGGCGGTGCCGTCGACGGCGACGCGGATGCGGTTGCAGGTCTGGCAGAAATGCTGCGAGATGGGGGTGATGAAGCCGACGTTGAAACGGCCGTCCGGCGTGCCGAGGTAACGCGCCGGCCCGGCGCCGGGCAGGGTGGTCTCGACCAGGCCGAACTGCGTGCGCAGGTGTTCCTTCACCGGCTGCAGGTCCAGGTATTCGGCATTGCGCCCGGTTTCGCCCATCGGCATCGCTTCGATCAGCCGCAGCACGAAGCCGCGCTGCATGCAGAACGCGACCATCTCGTCGATCTCGTCGTCGTTGATGCCGGCGAGCGCCACCATGTTGAGCTTGATCGGCGCGAAGCCCGAATCCTGCGCGGCGGCGAGGCCGTCCATCACCTTGGCGAGCACGTCGCGGCCGTTGATCTTTTCCACCCGCGCCTGCTGCAGCGAGTCGAGGCTGACGTTGAGCCGCGTCACACCGGCGGCCTTCAAGGCCTGCGCATGCCTGTCGAGCCGGGTGGCGTTGGTCGACAGCGACAGGTCCTGAATGCCGGGCAGGGCGGCGATGCGTCCGGCCAGTTCGGCAATGTTGCGCCGCAGCAGCGGCTCGCCGCCGGTGAGACGGATGCGGCTCACCCCGAGGCGGGCGAATGCGCCGATCAGGCGCTCGATTTCATCGAAATTGAGCCAGTGTTCGGGTTCTTCGAAGCCCTTGAAGCCTTCCGGCATGCAGTAGCTGCAGCGCAGATCGCAGCGATCCGTCACCGACAGCCGCACGTAGTCGATGCGGCGGCCAAACTGATCGGTGAGAACGGGCGCGTTCATGATGTCGGCGGTGGCTGGCAGGAATGGGTTATATATGGAAAAATATAACAAGCTTGGGGGGATCGTGCAATGAAAGTATTCGGCATCGCGGGTTACAGCGGCAGCGGCAAGACCACGCTGATCGAGCGCGTGCTGCCGCAACTGGCTGCGCGCGGCGTGCGCGCAGCGGTGATCAAGCACACCCATCACGATTTCGACATCGACCGCCCCGGCAAGGACAGCTGGCGCGTGCGCGCGGCGGGCGCGGCGGCGGTGCTGCTGGCCTCCGATCACCGCACGGCGGTGCTGACCGAGCATTGCAACATGCCGCCGGTGCTGGACGATTTGCTGGCGGCACTGCCGCCGTGCGACCTGGTGCTGGTCGAAGGCTACAAGCGCGAGCCCATCCCGAAGCTGGAAGTGCATCGCGCCGAAACCGGGAAGCCCTGGCTGTTTCCCGAAGACCGGCAGATTCTGGCGGTGGCGTCCGACGCCGCGCCGCCCAACGGCTTTCCCCGCATCGACATCGATGCCGTTCAATCCCTTACGGACTTCATCCTGAACCATGCTCTCAGCCGACCAACTGCTTGATGCCCTGCTCGAACGCGCGCGCGGTCTGAGCGCAACCGAAACCGTCGCCGTCACCGCGGCGCTCGGGCGCGTGCTCGCCGCTTCCCAGACTTCCTCGATTACCGTGCCGCCGGCGGACAACAGCGCGATGGACGGCTACGCCGTACGCCTTGCCGACGTGACGCGCCCTGGCGTCAAGCTTCCCCTGTCGCAGCGCATCCCGGCCGGCGCGGTCGGCCAGCCGCTGCAGCCCGGCACCGCGGCGCGCATCTTCACCGGCGCGCAGGTGCCGCCGGGCGCCGACGCCGTGCTGATGCAGGAAGACTGCAGCGCAGACGGCGCGGATATCGTCATCAACAAGCTGCCGCAGCCCGCCGAAAACATCCGCCGCGCTGGCGAGGACATCGCCGCCGGCGCGCAGATACTTGCCGCCGGCAGCCGCATCGGCGCGGCCGAAATGGGGCTTGCCGCGTCGGTCGGGCTGGCCGAACTGCCCGTGTTCAGGCGGCTGAAAGTGGCGTGCTTCTTCACCGGGGACGAACTGGTGACGCCGGGCCTCGCCCTGCAGCCGGGCCAGATCTACAACTCCAACCGCTATACGCTGACCGGGCTGGTGAACGGCCTCGGCTGCGAACTGATCGATCTCGGCATCGTGCCGGATACGCTGGAGGCGACCGAAGTCGCGCTGGCGGGCGCCGCCAGCATTGCCGACGTCGTCATCACCAGCGGCGGGGTTTCGGTAGGCGAGGCTGATTTCGTGAAAGCCGCAGTCGAGAAACTCGGCCGGGTCGAGATGTGGAAAGTGGCGATGAAGCCCGGCAAGCCGATCGTCTACGGGCGGGTGAACGACGCCGACTTCATCGGCCTGCCCGGCAATCCGGTGTCGGCCTTCGTCACTTTCTGTTTGTTCGTGCGGCCGTTTCTGCTCAAGCGCATGGGCGCGGCCGACGTGCTGTACCGCGCGTTCGCGGTGCAGGCGGATTTCGCCTGGAGCAGGCCGGGCGAGCGACGCGAATTCCTGCGCGCGCAGCTGCAGCCGAACGGCAAGCTGGCGCTGTTCCCGAACCAGGGTTCGGGGGTGCTGACCTCGTGCGCCTGGGCCGACGGTCTGGTCGACATTGCCATCGGCCAGACCGTGCAGCCGGGCGACTGGATGCGCTTCATTCCTTTCTCGGAGCTGCTGACATGAAACTGCGCGTACTGTACTTCGCCCGCCTGCGCGAACGCTTCGGCGTGGCCGAGGAAACCCTGGATTTTGCCGGTGCCACCGCGGCCGATCTGGTGGCGCAGCTGCAATTGCGCGGCGACGTGTGGGCGGAGGAACTGGCGGCGGGCAAGACGTTCCGGGTGGCGGTCAATCAGAACCTGGTCGCGCTCGATGCGACTTTGCCGGAACACGCCGAAGTCGCGATTTTTCCGCCGGTGACCGGAGGCTAGTGGCGTGAAGATTGTTATCCAGCGCGAGACTTTCGACCTCGGCGCCGAAGTTGACGCGATGAGCCGCGGCCGCACCGATATCGGCGCCATCGCCAGTTTCGTCGGCCTGGCGCGCGACCGCAACGAGGGTAGCGGCGTGCAGGCGATGACGCTGGAGCACTATCCGGGCATGACCGAGAAGACGCTGGCGGCCCTGGTCGACGAGGCGAAGTCGCGCTGGACGCTGCTCGACGTGACGGTGATCCACCGCATCGGCCGCCTGCTGCCGGGCGATCCCATCGTGCTGGTGGCGGTGGCCAGCCAGCACCGTGGCGAAGCCTTCGCCGCCTGCGAATTCATCATGGATTATCTGAAAACGCAGGCGCCGTTCTGGAAGAAGGAAGATACCCCCGAAGGCGAGCGCTGGGTGGATGCGCGCGCCAGTGACGATGCGGCTGTGGCGCGCTGGAACACGCCCTGAGTCATTGTTCTGCGCCGGGCCAGCCAGTAAGAGCAGGCCGGCGCATCTCCTCTGCGCCATGGATGGCGCCCTTTCAAGCCCCCGATATTCCATTCCCGTACGCGCTCGGCAACAGGCAGTGCACCGTTCATCCACCGCATGCGGGTCGGGTCGCCACCGCATACAGCATGGGCGACGGAGGGGAAGAGCGGTCGCATTCATGACGTCGGTCGGATTGCAAGGCTGACGATGTGGCCGGTTTCGATCCGGCAGCGTGGGATCGGATTTGGGGTCTCCTCGTTTTCAGTGCAATAAGTGACGGTACGAAAAGCTAGCACTGGCGCGGAGGTGGTGTTGGTAGATCGTTGATTTCATTGACTTTCCTGTTCACTTTCAAATCTGCGATTCGTGGCGT
>Ga0209916_1001802_pt1 | contig 14716 bp, 11 predicted proteins | sample ThiBio_1000_plan_FD_183956 | JGI IMG/M metagenome (GOLD analysis project Ga0209916, IMG submission 183956) | Wastewater bioreactor microbial communities from Cape Town, South Africa - Thiocy_solids_2 (SPAdes) | ecosystem: Engineered > Bioreactor > Thiocyanate-remediating > Anaerobic-Aerobic ... | reverse complement strand
TTCGACGTGGGTCGCAAAGCAGCGTAGGGCATACCGAGGGTCAGAGCACCTCGTAAATCCAACTGAAAAACTTTAGTCGCAAACGACGAAAACTACGCCCTGGCCGCTTAAGGTCCAGGACTCACACTAGCCTGTTCATGGGCTAGGTCGGGGCAACCCGGCGGTGAGTTAATTCACATGAAATCGTGCTTGTCCGGGTCGCTTGGGCAGGCGTTAAATCCAAGGCGACTCGGCGAAATCCAGCCTGTTCGGCGGGCGTGATCAAGCTTAAAGCTTAAAAACACCGGACTAAGTATGTAGAACTGCCTGTAGAGGGCTTGCGGACGCGGGTTCGATTCCCGCCGGCTCCACCAGATTCCCGATCCCTGGTGGTCCAAAGATGGCCATAATTCTTATTGAAAACAAGGATTATGGCCATTTTCACGTCCAGACTCATCCCGTAAGGTGCCGGAGGCAATCCGGGCGGCTGCTCATCGGCCGGCCGCTGCGAACCCTGGCCGGGCTCTGGCGATGCGGGCACTTGATGCGCATCAGTCGCCGTCGTCGCTAAAAATCAGCTCGACCAGCTTGAAAAACAGCAAAAGACCACACGAGACGACGAACATCGTCACCCACCATGGCGCCTGGAACAGCGCCAGCAGCACCATGCCTGCAAACACCAGCACGATGCTCCCGGCAATGAACATTTCGATCATGCGCCCTCCCTTGCAGTTCATGCAGCCTCGATGGCCCCCGCGCCGCGCCTCGGTGGCTTCCGCCACCTCGCGGTACCTCCCAACTCGCCGGCCCCGATGCCGGCCCGCTGCGCCAGCGCGGCATTGCGTGCGTCGGCGGAACTGGCCGCATAGCGCCTTTGGCGTTTCCCCGGCTTCGCCCCGGGGGAAAACAAGCATTTTCCCTGGGCTTAATGCTGCTTGATCCGCATCATGCCATGAAGCGGATTTCCAATGGACTCCCTGCGGGAACTATGCTATGCGTGTGTTAACGGGAGGGGAGATCTCGGACAAACAATGCTTATCCTCAAAGGAGTTGTGCCATGACAACATACAAGGTCGGTTACATGATCGGCAGCCTCGCCAGCCAATCGATCAATCGCAAGCTCGCCAAGGCGCTGATTCGTCTTGCGCCGGAGAACCTGCAATTCTCCGAAATCGCGTTCCGCGATCTGCCGTTATACAGCTACGACTATGACGACGATTTTCCGCAAGTGGCGCGGACGTTCAAGGCGGCGATCAAGGCCTCCGACGCGATCCTGTTCGTGACGCCCGAATACAATCGTTCGATCCCGGGCGGCCTCAAGAATGCGATCGACTGGGCAAGCCGTCCCTACGGCACCAACGCCTTCACGAAGAAGCCGTCGGCCGTGATCGGCACCTCGCCCGGCGCCATCGGCACGGCCGTTGCGCAGCAGAGCCTCAGGAGCGTGCTGAGCTTCTGCAACTCACCGCAAATGAACGCGCCCGAAGCCTATATCCAGTTCACGCCCGGCATGATTACCGACGACGGCGAGGTGACGGTCGAATCGACAGAGGCGTTTCTGCGTAACTACATGGCTGAATTTCATACCTTCATCGCCCATGTCCTGACGGTCCTGCCACGCGAGGACTGACGGCCGCGCCGCGCTCTTCCGGGGGGCGCGGAATCAGGTCGCGGGGCCGATGCTCCTGCCAAGCCGGGGCAGTCCATACGGGGTCATGCGCGGCCTACGGAATCCGCGGCGATTCAGCGTCCCCGGACGGCAGGCGCGCGATCCAGGCACGCACCTCCTGCGGGCGCTGGAAATAATAGCCCTGGAAGCGCTCGCACCCCTGCTGGCGCAGGAAGGCGAACTGGGCTTCGTTTTCCACGCCTTCGGCCACCACCTCGAAGTGCAGATGGCGGGCCATCGACAGGATCGTCTCCACCAGAGCGACGTCGTTGGGGTCGTGCGGAATGTCCTGCACGAAGCTCTTGTCGATTTTCAGCTCGGACAAGGGCAGGCGCTTCAGGTAGGCCAGCGACGAATAGCCGGTGCCGAAGTCGTCGATGGCGAAGCGCAGGCCGAGCGCCGTCAGTTCGGTCATGCGCGCCACCGACTCGGAGGCGTGCTCGACCAACTGGTTTTCGGTGATTTCCAGCGTGAGGTAGGTAGGGTCGGCGCCGGTGGCGGCGAGAATCTCCCTGACCCGCTGCACGAAATCGGCCTGGTGAAACTGCCGCGGGCTGACGTTGACGGCAATGCGCAGGCCGCGGCCTTCGGCGTCGAGCCGGGCGATGAGGATGCAGGTTTCGCGCAGCACCCACTCGCCCAGCGGCACGATGAGGCCGGACTCTTCCGCCAGCGGAATGAAGCTCGACGGCATCACCAGCCCCCGGCGCGGATGCCGCCAGCGCACCAGCGCTTCGGCTCCGATCACCTTGCCGCCCGCATCGACCTGCGATTGCAGATGCAGTTCGAAGCTGCGGTCGCGCACCGCCTCGCGCAATTCGTGATCGAGGGCATAACGCTCGGCGACGGCTTCCTGCATGGCGGGCTCGAAATAGGCCAGGGCGTTGCGGCCGCGCTCCTTGGCCCGGTACATGGCGGTATCGGCCTCGCGCATGAGGTCGTCGACACTTTCCGCTTCCTTCGGGAACAGGGTAATGCCGATGCTGGCTGTGGCGAGATATTCCTGGCCGCCGATGCTTACCGGGCTTTCCAGCGCACCGCGGATTTTCTCTGCTACCGCCATGACCAGGGAGCCGGCATCCTCCGGGTTTGTCGCCAGATCGGGCAGCAGGATCACGAACTCGTCGCCGCCCAGCCGCGCCACCGTGTCTTCCTGACGCAGGTAGAACGCCAGCCGCCTGGCCACTTCGCGCAGCACGGTGTCTCCCATCGCATGGCCATGCACATCGTTGATACGCTTGAACTGGTCGAGGTCGACGAACAGCACGGCGCCGTAGCGCCGGTTGCGGCGCGCAGCCGCCAGCGCCTGGGTCAGCCGGTCGAGGAACAGGACGCGGTTGGGCAGTTCCGTCAGCGCATCATGGTAGGCCAGGCGTTCGATTTCGGCCTCGGCGCGCTTGGCGTCCGTGACATCCATGCAATGCCCGACATAGCCGGTGAACTGGCCCTGGGTGTCGAAATGCGGACTGCCCTGGTCGATGATCCAGCGGTACTCGCCGCTGACGTGGCGCAAGCGGTATTCCATGGAAAACGGCTCGTGGCGGTCGAAGGCGGCGTTGTAGGTATCAAGGCAGTGCGACAGATCGGCCGGGTGCACCCCCGCGGTCCAGCCGTCGCCCAGCTCCTGCTCCAGCGAACGGCCGGTGAAGCGCAGCCAGGGTTCATTGAAATAATCGCATCCGCGGCCCAGTCCGGCGGTCCACACCAGCGCCTGCCCGCTGTTGGCGAGGGTGCGGAAATGCAGTTCGCTGTTGGCCAGCGCCGCGCGCAACTGGTATTCCTCCGAGACATCGCGGAACACCAGCACCACCCCCTGCAACGTGCCTTCGGCGTTGCGAATCGGCGCTGCGCTGTCGGCGATGTGATAGCGCGAGCCGTCCCGCGCGACCAGCACGGTGTGGTTGGCCAGCCCCACCACCTCGCCCTCCCTGATGACGCGCGCCAGCGGATTCTCTGCCACAGCGCCGGTGAGGGCATTTTCGATGACGAACACCTCGGCCACAGGACGCCCCAGCGCTTCGGCCAGCGACCAGCCGGTAAGGCTTTCCGCCACCGGATTCATGAGAGTGACGCGTTCCCCGGTGTCGGTGGCCAGCAGGGCATCGCCGATGGATTGCAGGGTGATGGCGAGGCGTTCCTCGCTGGTGGCAAGGCTGGACTGCGCCTCGCGCACGGCATGCACCATGGCATTGAAGTTTGCCGCCAGTGCCGCGATTTCCTGCACGCCCTGCTCCGGCACGGTCACATCTATCCGTCCGCTGCGCAGGCTGTCGGCCGCTTCCGCCAGGCGCGCCAGCGGCGACGCCACCTGACGATGCAGGAGCCAGCCCAACAGGCCGATCATCAACAGGGTGGCGATCAGGTCGGGCGCGCGCGCCTTGAATACAAAGGCACGCATGGTCTGCCGCTCGTGCGTGAGGTCGTATCCGACATACACCACGCCCTGCCGCCGGCTGCGCAGTTGCTGCGCATCGGTCGGCAGGCGGAAAGGCTGCATGGCGGCAAGGTGGGCACCGTCCCGGCTGAGAGAAAAAAGCGTCGGCAGCTTTTCCTGTTTGACGCGGTTGAACCGCTGCAGATCGAAACCCGGCAGTACGTCCGTCACGAGCCTGTCACGCCAGGCGTAGCGGTGGGCCGCCATCACACGGCCGCTGTCGTCGAGCACCAACACCGTCTCCACACGGGGATTGGCCGCCATCCCCGACAGATCGGCTTCCACCAGTCCGCGGCTGGATAGCCAGCCCATTTCGATCATGCGCGCCAGGTGGACCGTGTCGGCCAGCAGATCCGTCCGCGCCTGCTGGTTGAGTTGCCCCAGCCGCTTGTCCAGTGCGTTCCAGACCGACACCCCCAATACCACAAACATGAGCAGTGCCAGTCCCAGGGGCAAGGTGACGCGCAGGGGCAGACGCTGCATCCTCATGCGGTTCCCGGCAGAAAACGCGGATCGGTCAGGCCTGCCAGCGCGGGGGGCTGCCTCAGCAAACCGGTGGAAACCATGATGCGGGCGACGTTGCCGGCCGCCGGCACAAGGCCGGGGCTGGCTCCCTCCAGCCAGCCGCGGTTGGCCGCAAGGTCCATGAAACGGATGCCATCGAGTGCCGTGTGCACCTCGTCCGGGCTGACGCCAAGACGCGGAGCCATGCGGCGAAAGGCATCGCCGGGCGCGGCACGCAGATAATCCAGCGCCTTGAAATGTCCCGCCAGCAATTGCCGGAAAGCTTCAGGCGTGCGCTCCAGCGCATCGGCGCGCGCCACCAGCACGTCGACGATCAGACCGGGAAACTGCCGGCTGTCGAGAAGACGTCTGGCGCCCAGCGCCTGCAACCGGGTCGCGATGGGCTCCCAGCAGATGACCACATCCATCTCGCCTGCAAGGTAGGCCTGCTCATGGCAGTCGCCTGTGAGCTGGACCGTCGCCACCTCGTCAGGTGCGAGGGCGGTTTTTTCGAGCAGCGTCGCCAGCATGAAGGCGCCTGCGGCCGTCCCCTCCACACCGATTCGTTTGCCCCTTATATCCTCGACCCGCTCGATGCCCGGGCGGCCCAGGATGACGTCCGCCCCGGCGGAATCGTCGAAGACCAGTATGGCACGCACGTCCAGCCCGCCCTCGCGGGCAAGCAGGAATTCATCGAGGGTGAGCGTGGCCGCTTCCACATCCCCGGTGGCCAGCGACATCAGATTGGCCGTATTGGAGGGCATTTCCACCAGACGCAGGGTGTTGGCGTCATAGAACCCCAGTTCGCGCGCGAGGAACAGGGGCTCGGAACCGATCCAGAGAATGCCGCCGACGCGCGTGAGGGGCGGCTGGCCGCTGCAGCCGCCGGCCAGCGCAAGCGGCGCCAGCGCGCTGGCGGCAAGAAAACGACGGCGTCCCTTGTTCATTACCTATCCCTTTCAGCCTGGCTGTCCGTCAGCGACCTTCCGGACGAACTGTTTTTTTGCCAGGAAACCGGATTCATGGGCAATATCCCACGAAGTCGCCTTGTTGCTTTCGCTTATCAGGCCGTTTCTTGACCGGGCAGACAGAAAAACAACCCACATCCGGCAGGCAAATGATCGTTGGATCGGTGCCGGAATGGCAAGCTTCAACGCTACCATGCCTTTTTTACTGGAAGACGGACCGAGATGGAAGAATTGATCGCCTGGCTACCGGCCGAACTGGCCTCGCTGCCGCGCTACGTGGTAGCGCTGGCGATCGGCCTGCTGATGGGCCTGGAGCGCGAACGCAACCCGGCGGCGAAGGCGGGGCTGCGCACGTTTGCCCTGACCGCGCTACTGGGGGTGCTGGCGGCGCATCTGGCGGCGGCGCTGGGCGAACCATGGCTGATCGCGACAGGGCTGCTGCTGGTCGGCGCGATGATGATCGCGGCGTATCTGCGTTCCCCGCAACAAGCGGACGGCGACCCGGGAACGACGACGGTGGCGGCGCTGATGCTGTGTTATGGCCTCGGCGTACTGGTATGGCACGACGAGAGCCAGCTGGCGGTGATGCTGGGGATTGCGGCCACCATGCTGCTGTATTTCAAGCCCGAGCTGCGCGGCATCAGCCAGCACATGAGCCGTCGCGACCTGCTGTCGATGCTGCAGTTCGCGGTGCTGGCGCTGATCATCCTGCCGCTGCTGCCGAACCGGAACTACGGCCCCTACGGCGCGCTCAACCCGTATCAGATCTGGTGGATGGTGGTGCTGATCGCCGGCGTGGGGCTGGCGGGCTACGCCGCGCTGCGGCTGGTCGGGCAACAGCGCGGCGCGGTGGTGCTGGGCCTGCTCGGCGGCCTGGTGTCGTCCACCGCAACGACTCTGGCGTTCAGCCGCCACGCCCGCGCCAACAGCGCGATGATATCGGTCGCAGTGATCGTCGTCGTGCTGGCCAACCTGGTGGTGCTGGTGCGTCTCGGCGTACTGGCCGCGGTGCTGGCGCCGGCGGTGTTGCCGCAACTGCTGCCGGTGCTGATCGGCGGACTGGCCACTGGCGGCCTCGGCGCCGCCTATGGGGTGCGCCGCCTGCGCCCGCAGGGCGAGTTGCCCGCGCTGGCGATGAGCAATCCTACCGAATTGCGTACCGCGCTTGGCTTCGGCCTGATGTATGGCGTGGTGCTGCTGGCCGCGGCCTGGCTGTCCGACTGGCTCGGCACGCGCGGGCTGTATGCGGTGGCGCTGGTATCGGGGCTGACCGACGTCGACGCCATCACGCTGTCGAGCCTGCGCCTGCACAATCTGGGCACTCTGCCGGCGGAGGGCGTGGTCAACGTCGTCACCCTCGCGGTGCTGGCCAATCTGGTGTTCAAATCCGCGCTCACCCTCGTCATCGGCGGCTGGCAGATGGCGCGCCACGCGATCGCCGGCATGGGCGCGGCGGGGCTGGGGCTGATCGTGGCCTGGGCTATAATCCGCGGTTTTTCCGCCTGATTACCGAGCACAAACATGGAAGCCGAAAGCCTCAACCAGATCGAATCCAAACTCGCCGACCTGGGCGACCGTGCCACCCAACTCAGGGGGTTTCTTTGACTACGCGGTAAAAAAAGACCGCCTGGAAGAAGTCACCCGCCTGTCCGAAGCCCCGGATTTCTGGAACGACGCAGCGCGCGCCCAGGAACTGGGGCGTGAACGCAAATCGCTGGAAGACGTCGTGCTGGTGCTCGACCGCGTGGCCTCGGGCCTCAAGGATGCGTCCGACCTGTTCGAGATGGCGCGCGAGGAAAACGACGACGACACCCTCGCCGCCGTGCAGACCGACATCGAGGCCATCGAGAAGGACGTCTCGACGCTGGAATTCCGCCGCATGTTCAACAATCCGGCCGACCCCAGCAACTGTTTCATCGACATCCAGGCCGGCGCCGGCGGCACCGAAGCCTGCGACTGGGCCTCGATGCTGCTGCGGCAATACCTGAAATACGCCGAACGCAAGGGCTTCAAGGCCGAACTGCTGGAAGAATCCGAAGGCGACGTCGCCGGCATCAAATCCGCCAGCATCAAGCTCGAAGGCGACTACGCCTACGGCACCCTGCGCACCGAAACCGGCGTGCACCGCCTGGTGCGCAAGTCGCCGTTCGACTCGTCCGGCGGCCGCCACACCAGCTTCGCCAGCGTGTTCGTCTATCCCGAAGTGGACGATTCCATCGAGGTGGACATCAACCCGGCCGACCTGCGCGTCGACACCTACCGCGCATCCGGCGCCGGCGGCCAGCACATCAACAAGACCGATTCGGCGGTGCGCATCACCCACCTGCCCAGCGGCATCGTGGTGCAGTGCCAGAACGACCGCTCGCAGCACAAGAACCGCGCCGAGGCGATGTCGATGCTGAAGTCGAAGCTCTACGAAGCCGAACTGCGTAAACGCCAGGCCGAACAGGACAAGCTCGAAGCCGGCAAGGCGGACGTCGGCTGGGGCCACCAGATCCGCTCCTACGTGCTCGACAACTCGCGCATCAAGGATCTGCGCACCAACGTCGAAGTCTCCGCCACGCAGAAGGTGCTCGACGGCGATCTCGATATCTTTATCGAAGCGAGCCTGAAGCAGGGCGTGTAAGTGGAGGCATCCGGCCACAGCGCGAGCCTGGCGGAATTCCTCGCGCCCGGCCTGGTCGCCGAAGACATTCCGCCGCTGTTTCCGCTGCTCGCCGCGCGACCGCTGATCGGCGCCATGATCGCGCTGTTTCGCGGCGGCGACGACGAAGTGCTGATCCGTCTGATGGTGCTGCGCGAAGTCGGCCTGCGCGCCGACGCGCCGGAATGGACGCCGCGCGAACTCGAATCGCATTTCGCCTACCTGTCGCAGACCAAGCTCAACACCGTACTGGCGCGGCTGCGCGAGCACGCCTTGCTGCTGTGGGACGGCGAGCGGCGCGTGTACCAGCTTTCGAGCGAAGGCCGCATGGTGCTCTCCGCGCTGTCGAACCTGCTGGCGTTCAACCTGGAGGCGGACGGCGAACTCGGCTTCCTGGCGGCGCAGGTCGCCGCGGGCGCGGCGGTCGGCAAGCTCGCCCCGGAGGCCTTGTCGCACCTGCTGGCGCGGCTGGGCGAGCTGGAAGAGGAATTTGCGCAGGCGGTCGCCTCCGGTTCGGAATTCCGCCTGCGCGCGGCGCAGTCGAAACTGGCCTCGGTGCAGCAATGGCTCGATCGCGCCAACGCGGTGATGAAAAACCTGGCTGACGCCGGTCTCGACGACGACAGCTGGCGGCTCGCGCAAAGCATCGGCCAGCGCCAGTCGCGGCTGCTGCGCATGGCCTCGGTGTTCCAGCGCGAGCTCGCCGCCATCGCGCGCCAGCAGGTGCACCTGTCGCAGGGCGGCCTGTCCACCTCCGAACTCGCGGCCTGGCTGAAAACGCAGTCGCTCGACGACCTCGCCGCGCTGGCCGACGGGCAACTGGCGACCACGCCGGAATGCAGCTTCGTGCTGCCCGACGTAATGCTCGACAACACCGAGGAATTCATCGCGCGCGAGCAGCCCAGGCGCAAGATCTCGGCGATGCCCGCGCCGGCCGAGATCGAATACACCCGCGACGTGCCGCTGGAACCGCCGCGCGAGCTGGTCGAACTCACCCGCATGCTCGCCGGCCTGAATGCCCCGGCCAGCGTCGCCGACACCGTCGTCGGCGGCAGCTTCGGTTCGGCTTCGTATCGCCTGTCGCTGCTCGCCCTGATCGGCGAAACCAACATCGGCCCCGAACTCGCGCCGCTGGCCGAGCTGCCGCTGACGCTGCAATGGGACGACGCGCTGCAGGCGGTCGGTCGCGGCGAAGTCGCCCATCTCAGCGCCGGCCGCATCCTGCCGCAGCAAACCAACGATGACGCCCCAGCATGAATACTGATTCCGCCGCCCGCCTGATTGCGCGCCTGCTCGCGCTGCGTTTCCTGCCGCGCGACGACGCCGAGGTGCGCCGCCTGCTGGTCGACGCCAGCTTCCGCGACGAAGTCGACGCGCGGCTCGCCGCCAGCGGCCTGCGCCTGCTGGCGCAGCCTTTCGCCAGCCATGTCTCGGTCGCCCTCGCGCGCGAGCACGAGGCCGCCGTGTTCGAGCAGAACGACGCCTGGCAGGCATCGAACATCGGTCTGCCCAAGGATGCCGCCGCGCTGCTGGTCATCGTGTGGGCGCTCATCATCCTGCCCAAGCGCGAGCGCCAACTGGCGAGCGAAGCCGCGCAGACCGACGCGCAGAACGAGTTGTTCGAAACGGTGAAGCTCACGCCCGCCGCGCACGAGGCGTCGCGCGGCATTCCCGAGAACGTGCTGCTGGAAGATTACGGGAAATTACTGGGCGGCCGCGCACGCCTGCAGCAGTTCGCGCTGCCGCAACTGTCGCGGCTGGGCTTCATCGAGCGCCGCAACAAGGTCATCCACGAAGGCCCGCTGCTCGACCTCGCCTTCGACTACGCCGAGTTCGCGCCGCGCATTCTCGAAGGCGCGCTGTCCGACCTGCTCAAGCAGCGCGGCGTGCTGGAGTCCGTCGCGACGCCGGAGGACGCATCCTGATGTTCCGCCTGCTCGAGCTCGAAACCGTGCACTGGGATTTCTGGCGCAGCTTCCGGCTGCCGCTCGACGCGTCGATCGTCACCATCTCCGGCCCCAACGGCTCGGGCAAGACCACGCTGCTCGACGCGCTGCGCACCCTGCTGGCGCTCGACTGCTCGAAAAAGCGCGACTACAAGCGCTACGTGCGACGCAACGGCGAGGACTTCTGCTGGCTGCGCGGGGTGATCGACAACCAGCGCGTGCCGGATTCCAGCCGCCGCCCGTTCGGCCTGCCCTACACCGGCGACCGCATCACGCTCGCCTGCCGCATCGACAAAAAAGGCGGCGACTGGACGCGCAAATACTGGATCGCCGACGGCGAAGTCGCCTTGGCCGAGCTCGAAAAACAGGGTGAGGAATTCGGCGTGCGCGACTACCAGCGCATCCTGCACGGCGCCGGCCTGTCGCCCGCCATCGCCCGCGTGCTCTCGCTCGAACAGGGGCAGACCGACAAGCTGTGCGAGCTGTCGCCACGCGAATTGCTCGATCTGGTGTTCCAGGTATTCGGCGACAAGGACGTGCTCGACCGCTACCTGGAAGCGCGCCACCACCAGGAACACACCGCGCGCGAACTCGACGCCGGCCAGAACCAGCTCGAAGCGCTCGGCAACAATCTCGAAAAACACGAGCAGAAGGTCAATCGCTACCGCGAGTGGCAACGCCTCAACCAGGAACGCATCGAACTCGTCAGCGAAACCCGCCCGCGTCTGGAACACTGCCTGTTGCAGCGCGAAGCCGAGCATGCTGCACGTACGCTGCTCGTCCAACGCCGCGACTGGCGCGCCCGGCGCGCCGAACGCGCCGTACTGCAAATGGATTCCGATGCGCTCGAAGCTGCGATTGAACAGGCGCTGCTGCGCAAACGCGCCGCCGACGACAACGAAAAAATCCAGAACCAGGCGCTCAACGAGATCAACCACGAACTCGGCGGCTGGGAAACGATCGTCAGGCAGCAGCAGCGCCTGGAAGAACAGGCGCAGGCGGGCGGCGGCGAGGTCGCCGACGCCCGCGAAATCGAGCGTCTCGAATCGCAGCGCGCCGATCTGCTGGTCAGCATCGCCGGCCTGCAGCAGCGCCGGACCCAGCTCGACGAAATGCTGGAAAACCTCGCCGCCGGCCGCCGCGCCGACCCGCACGACGTGGCAGCTTTCCGCCAGGCGTTGAGCGCCGCCGACATCGCCCACCACCTGCTCACCGACGTCGTCGAAATCGTCGACGCGGGCTGGCAGCCGGCGGTCGAGGCCGCGCTCGCGCCGTTCGCCCACATCGTGCTGTTGCAACATGGCCGCGACGCCGAACGCGCGATGGCGCTCGGCGAAAAGCAGCGTTACCGCAACTTCATCGTGCCCGAATGCGTGAATGCCGGCCTGCCGCCACAGGGCTCGCTGCTCGAAGTGGTGCGCTTTTCCAGCGCCGTGCCGGAATGGCTGCTGCGCACGCTGGAGCGCACCCGCCGCGTCGAAGACGTCGCCGCGGGCAGCAAACTGCCGCGCGGCGAAGACTGGATCACCCGGCAAGGCTATCTGCGCGAACGGCGCGGCGGCCGTTTTGCCGCACCCGAGCAGATGCGCTTCGGCCGCGCCCGGCTGGACGCGTTGCGCGACGAACGCGCGGCGCTCGACAAACAGCTTGCCCCGCTCAAGGCCCAACAAGCCGATCTCGCAAGCAAAATCAACGGCATGAAAGCGCAACTGACGGGGGAAACCGCCGCCGCGCAACTGGCCCAGCGCGCCGCCGAATTCGCCGAAGCGCGCACGCACTACGAGGCGCTGGTGCTGCGCCGCCGCGACAACGGCGTGCTGGCGGCGCAGCACGAACGCGAAGCCGCGGACAAGGCCATCGCCGATCTGCGCAGCCGGCGCAGCGGGCTCGATGTCGAACGTGCCCGGCTCGACAAGGAGATCGCCGAACGCGAAAATCGCAGCGGACGCGACGAACAGATCCGCCGCCGTTTGAAACTGCGGCGCGACCGCCGCCAGATGCCCGGTGCCTGGCGCGACGCGGCGGCCAACCAGCAGCTGCTGGAAACATGGCGCGATGCCACCAACATCGACCGCCGCCTGGCCGAAATCGACACCAAGTTCGCCGACGAAAGCTGGGAAACCGACGAGGCCGTCGTCGCCCTGCGCGACAGGATCGCCGCCAACTACCGGCAGATGGAAGCCGACCTCGCCGCGCGCCGCCGCGACAACGAACTCGCCAGCGAACAGACCCAGGCCGCGCGCGAACACTACATCGCCGTGCTGCGTCACACCGTCGGCCGCTACGCGAAAAACCTCAAGACGCTGGGCGAAGTCGCCGGCATCCGGGTCGACCACGAACCGGTCGCGCTCGGCAACGACGATGTGACGCTGGCGCAGGCGGGGCTGGCCGTGCGCTTCGACTTCGACGCCAAGGGCTTCATGGGCATGAACGACGGCGACGCCTCCGGCGGCCAGCAGGTGATGAAATCGCTCATCCTGCTGGTGGCGCTGATGATGGAAGAGTCGCGCCCCGGCGGCTTCGTCTTCATCGACGAACCCTTCGCGCACCTCGACATCGTCAACATCGAGCGTGTGTCGGGGTTCTTGAAAGCGACGAAGGCGCAATACCTGCTCACCACACCGGTCACGCACAACGTCAACATCTACGACCCGGCCACGCTGACGCTGGTGACGTTCAAGAAACGCCCGGGCGAGACGTGGGCGCCAGGCGTGAAAGTGCTGATGCGCGACACCTCGACGACGCATTGACCATGCTGCGCGTCGTCACGCAGAGCACAACCCGGCGCCTGCGCGTAGCCGACCAGCCGCCGCGCGGACTCGACAGCCTGCCCGACGACTGGCGGCAACTGCTGAAACGCTGGGTCAGGCGCGGCGGCGACAGCCGCTGGGAAACGCTCAAGGGCGACGCCGGCGTGGGGCGGCAGAATCTGGCGCAGGCGCTGCTCGACTGGCTGCTCGACAACGGCTGGATTCGGCTGAGCGAAAAATTCGAGCGCGCCGAATGGTGGCCGTACCGGGTGCAGTTTCAGGAACCCGTCGCCCTGCGCGCCGCGCTCGGCATCGCGGATGCGGAGACGACGGCGGCGAAGTGGCACAGCCTGCGCGGCGCCCTGCCGCCCGACACGCCGCTGCTCGACGCGCTCGATGCGCTGCCGCCCAAAACCGCGCTCGCCCGCGCCGACCTCGCCAGCGCGCTCGCGCGCTGGCAGGTTGAACAATGCAGCGGCACCCAGCGCGACTTTGCGCTGTTTGCGCGCGGCGCCACCAAAGCCATCACCCTCGCGGAATGGGCCTGGCTCGCCGTCGCAACCGACCTCGCCGAATGGGGCATCGAGCGTCACACGCCGCTGCTGCTGATCGCCGCGCCGGTCGTACTGCGCTTGGCCCAAGGCGCGCTCGACCTCGCCGCCTGCGCCGATTTTTGTGCCCTCACCCCCGCCACCCTCGCCGCCGCCACGTCCGCCGACGGCGCGCCGACCCACTGGCAGCTGGTGGAAAACCGCACCAGCTTCGAGCGCGTCGCCCGCGCCCGCGCAGCAAGCACCGGCGTCATCTGGCTGCCCGGCTTTCCGCCCGGCTGGTGGCGCGAAACCGTGGCCAAATTGCTGACATTGGCGCCCGCCCCCGCCGCCATCGCCTGCGACCCCGATCCCGCCGGCGTCGCCATCGCCCTGCAGGCCGGCGCGCTGTGGCAAGCCGCCGGGCTCGACTGGCAGCCCTGGCAGATGGACATCGCCACCCTGCAAAGCCTGTCCAGCCATGGCGCACTCAACGCCTGGGACAGCGCACGCATCGCCCAATTGCGGCAAGCGCCTGGGCTACGCGCAGGGCTGGCCGAATTGCTCGATCACATGCAACAGCACAATCTCAAAGGCGAACAGGAAGGCGCGCTGTAAGCGCACGATTACCAGGCGGGCAGGCTTGCCTCTGCCCGGCCTGTTGTATATCCTGTATATACAACAGGAGATCAAGCATGCTCACACGCGTCTTCAAAAGCGGTAACTCGCTTGCCGTGCGGATTCCCAAGGAACTCGCCATCGTCGAGGCCAGCCAGGACGTCGAAATCGAAAAAGTCGGCGACACCCTGGTGCTGCGCCCCGTCGTCAAGCGCAAGCTGACCGGGTTGGCCGAGGCGTTCGCCCTGTTCACCCCCGACTTCATGGCCGAAGGCCGCGAATTCCACGAGCAGAAGGAGCGCGACTGGGGCGGTATCGGTGAAGCCTCGCAACTCCACCAGGAAACGCCAGACTACAAGCCCACCGGCAGCAAGTAAGCCATGCGCTACATGCTGGACACCAACATCTGCATCTACCTGATGAAGGCGCATCCGCCCGGGGTATTGGCGCGTCTACTTCAACTTGATCATGGCGACGTCGTCATGTCGATCATCACCTACGCCGAATTGCGCGTGGGGCTCGAAGGGCTTGGTCCCACCCGCGCACAGAACGAACGCGCGCTGCACCTGCTGACCGGCGATATTTCCGTCCTGCCCTTCAATGAAGCCGCTGCCGAGCGCTACGGCGTGCAACGCGCCGCTGTCCGCGACCGCCGCCGCGACGCGCTGGACCGG
>Ga0209916_1001801_pt1 | contig 14716 bp, 10 predicted proteins | sample ThiBio_1000_plan_FD_183956 | JGI IMG/M metagenome (GOLD analysis project Ga0209916, IMG submission 183956) | Wastewater bioreactor microbial communities from Cape Town, South Africa - Thiocy_solids_2 (SPAdes) | ecosystem: Engineered > Bioreactor > Thiocyanate-remediating > Anaerobic-Aerobic ... | reverse complement strand
ATTTTGGAGACGGCGAGGGGTGGGCCGGCATTGGATGGACTCCTGTTCCGAAATCGGGATTTTCCTCGATAAACGCGGTCACCCTCCATCTGGACAAAAATTCCACCAACTTTCAAGACGCCCACCGCGTGCATGATCCGTCTGGGCTTTTGCCTGGACCTGACCGAGCCCGAGAACATAGAATACCTCACGGACGTCTACGAAGACTATAAGGCGAATCTTGAATTCGCGGGTGAGAAGCCACCGAGGAATAGCCGAAAGTATCGAAAGCTCGACCGCGCGGTTTTCGAGTATGCTTACAGGGTGATCGAAGCGACGCAGCATCCTCGGAAGGTGGATACGGCGCATGGCGTCTTCGTGTCGAGGGACGGAGACAAGAGGATCTGGGACGGTAGCTGGATTTCACGGGATACCCATATCCAGCTCTGTGTTCGCAACCCCGCCTGCCTTCTGGGAGCCTGGCTCCATTATCCGACCGGCCTGGAGGTGAAGGATGTCCATGAAGCGTTACAAGCCATGAAGCGTTACAAGCCGGCGCTGCCATCCTCGAGCCAGATCATCAGCGACGCGAAGAAAGCATTCCAGGCGATGTCCCAGCTCGAGCGGATCGACCTGATGGTCAAGGCCGGAGTCATGACGAAGAAGCAGGCGGAGAAGGCCCGAACGCAACTGGCCGGGGGTAAGGGCTGACCGCCGAGTCGGATCGCCGAGGATCTCTGGGACCGTCTTCGCAACGTGGCCCCGTCCGCGCCGGTCGAGGTCCAGTCCAATCGCCGACGCCCCTGGACCACTTCCTTCGTGTCGCCTTCGGTCAATCATATGAAAAGGCGAGGCCAGGAACCTCGTCGCCGACGGCCTCGTCCGCGTCAACGGCCAGCCCGAATCCCGCAAGCGCCGGCAAATGGCCAGGGGCGACGTCGTGGAACTGGACGTCGAGGGCGCCCCTCGGATCGTGCTGGGTTGACGCCGAAAGGCCGCTCGGGAGACTCCCGCGCGGTCTTGTCCACGTTCGCGCCCGTCGATCAATCGAACAGAATCCCCTTGAGGTCGAGCGTGAAGCCGGGCAGCACGTCCTCGCCGGAGAGGGTCGCCGGCCGGGTCAGAATCTCGACGTCGCGGCCGGGCCTGGAGATCTCGACCGTCTTCGTAATCGGATCGATCAGCCAGCCGAGGCGGACGCCCTGAGAGACATACTCGGCCATCTTGGCGCGAAAGTCGATCCCCGCCTTGAGCCACGAGCGCATCTCGACGACGAAGTCGGGGACGGCGCGGGTGACGGGCCGGTCATGATCCTCGTCCGAGAGGCCGGCCCAGCGCTCGTTGGTCATCCAGGAAAGGACCGGCCCGCGAACCGCCCCGTTGGGAAGGAGGTAGCCGACGGAGGAGGTGAGCGCCACGCCCAAGCCGGCCCGCTCGTTCCACGCTCCGAGACGGCCCAGGATCTCGGTGATTCGCCAACCCGGATCGAGCGTGTAGGGAAGCTCGACGATCAGGAAGCCGTCGGCGGTCAATTCCAGACGCACGTCCTTGTTGCCGGGACAGAGCGCCTCGAAGTTCGCGAGGTCGACGCGGAGACGGACGCCGGGGCGAACCGCCAGCATGGGGATCGGCGACTCGCGGGCTTCCGTCGATTCCGTTTCCCAGTCGGTCATGATCGCGGCCCCTCGGTCGCCCGCCGGTTCGGAATCAGGCCAGGATCTGCTTGACCGGGTACTGCTCGACGAAGCCGGTCATCCGGGCGTCCTGGCCCTGGAACTTGACGGAGAAGCGGTTGTTGTCGATCCCCATGCAGTGGAGGATCGTGGCGTTCATGTCGTGGATGTGGACCGGGTCGCGCACGACGTTGTAGCCGAAGTCGTCGGTCTCGCCGTGGACGTATCCCGCCTTGACCCCGCCGCCGGCCATCCAGATCGGGAACGCCTTGGGATGGTGGTCGCGGCCGTAGTTCTCGCGCGAAAGCGCCCCCTGACAGTAGATCGTCCGGCCGAACTCGCCCCCCCAGATGACCAGGGTGTCGTCCAGAAGCCCGCGCTGCTTCAGGTCCATGACCAGCGCGGCGGACGCCTGGTCGACGTCGCGGCACTGGACCGGAAGCTCGTTGGCCATGTTGCCGTGCTGGTCCCAGCCCCGGTGGAAGAGCTGGACGAACCGGACGTCGCGCTCGGCGAGGCGGCGGGCCAACAGCGCGCAGCGCGCGAAGGTCCCCGGCTTGTGGACGTCCGGGCCGTACATGTCCAGGACGTGCCTGGGCTCGTTGGAGATGTCGATCAGCTCCGGGACGCTGGTCTGCATCCGGAAGGCCATCTCGTACTGCGCGATCCGGGCCTGGGTCTCCGGGTCGGCGAACGAGTCGTATTCGGCCTGGTTGATGCGGTTGATCGCGTCGAGCGAGCGGCGGCGGACGGCGGCGTCCACGCCCGAGGGGTTGGACAGGAACAGCACGGGGTCGCCGTTGGCCCGCAGGGCGACCCCCTGGTACTTACTGGGGAGGAACCCCGCGCCCCAGAGCCGGTTGTAGATCGCCTGGGGCGACCCCTTGCTCGACCACGACGGGGTCATCACCACGAACGACGGCAGGTCCTGGTTCATCGTCCCCAGGCCGTAGCTCAGCCACGAGCCCAGGCTGGGGCGGCCGGGAAGTTGGTTGCCGGTGCAGATGTAGGTGACGGCCGGGTCGTGGTTGATCGCCTCGGTCCAGGTCGTCTGGATCAGCGCGATCTCGTCGACGATCTTGGCCGTGTGGGGGAGCAGTTCGCTGACCCACATGCCGCTTTGGCCGTGACGGGCGAACTTGTACTTCGAGGGCGCGACCGGGAAGCGGGCCTGGCCGCTGGTCATGGTGGTCAGGCGCTGGCCGTTGCGGATCGATTCGGGGAGGTCCGTGTCGAACAGGGCGTCCATCTTCGGCTTGTAGTCGAAGAGGTCCAGTTGCGACGGCCCGCCGTTCATGTGCAGGTAGATGGCGCGTTTGGCGGTGGGGGGGAAGTGGGGCAGACCGGCGAGGCCGCCCGTCGCGCTCGGGAGCTTGGCGGAGGCGTCGGCGCCGGGGAAGGCCATCGCCTCGCGGGCCAGCATCTCGGCGAGGGCCGCCGCCCCCAGGCTCAGCACTCCGGAACGGCCGAAGAAGCTGCGCCGGGTCTCGACCTGGGCGTGTTCGCGAATCGGATCCATCGGTATGCCTCCGGGGGACGCGGGGTTCAGCCCTTGGTGAGGACCTCGTCGAGGTTGAGGATCACGTTGCCGATCATGGTCCACGCGGCCAGCTCGCGGGGCTCGATCGCCGGGTCGGGGCTGGAGGCGCCGATCTCGATCAGGGCCTTGGCCTGGTCGGGCTTGTCGGCGTAGTGGGCGGCGAAGTCGTCGAGCGCGGCGGTCAGCTCGGCCAGTTCCGACGCCTTGGGCGCGCGGCCGACGGCGAGGCGGAACATCCGGGTCAGCCGGCCGTCGGCGGTCGAGCCCCCCTCGCGAAGCGCGCGCTGGGCGAGGGCGCGGGACGCCTCGACGTACTGGTCCTCGTTGAGCAGGAGCAACGCCTGCAAGGGGGTGTTGGTCCGCTCGCGGCGGACGGTGCAGGACTCGCGGCTGGGGGCGTCGAGCGTGGTCATCTGGGGGGGCGGCGAGGTCCGCTTCCAGAAGGTGTAGACGCTGCGGCGGTGGACCTTCCCGGCGCCCTCGTCGGCCTTGAAGTTCTTGGTGTTGCTGTCGCCGTAGGCCACGGCCTCCCACAGCCCCGACGGCTGGGGCGGCTTGACGCTCGCGCCTCCCAACTCCTCGACGAGCACGCCGCCGACGTAAAGCGCCTGGTCGCGAAGGGTCTCGGCGTCGAGCCGGAATCGCGGGCCGCGGGTCAAGAGCCGGTCGTCGGGATCCTTGGCGAGGGCCTCGGGCGACGCCTTGGTGGACTGGCGGTAGGCGGAGGACGACACCAGCCGCTTCATCATCGCCTTGACGTCCCAGCCCTCCTCCTGGAAGGTCGCGGCCAGCCAGTCGAGCAACTCGGGATGGCTGGGGCGTTCGCCCTGGGTGCCGAAGTCCTCCGACGTCTTGACGATCCCCGCGCCGAAGACCTGCTGCCAGAAGCGGTTGACGGCCACCCGGGCGGTCAGGGGGTTTTCGGGCATGACCAGCCACCGGGCCAGGCCCAGGCGGTCGGCGGGGGCGTCGGAGGGCATCGGCGGCAGGAACGCCGGCACGGCGCGGGTCACCCGGTCGGTGGGCTGGTCGTACTCGCCGCGGTGGAGGACGAACGCCGGCTTCGGCTCGCCCGGACGCTCGCGGAAGATCAGCGTGGTGGAGAGTTCGCCGTCGAGCTTCCTCCGCGCCTCCTCGGCCTTGGCGAGTTCGTCGCGGGCCTTCGTAACGGCCTCGTCGGTCTGGGACCAGCCGGCGGTCAGGAACAGGTCGATCAACCTCCGGCGCTCCTCGACGCTCCGCTGGTCGCGGGGCTTGGCGATGATCGCCTTGACGTCCTCGGCCAGGCCGGCGCCGCCGTCGGCCTTGCGGTCGCGGATCCAGGCGGTGAGGTTGGGGTAGGCCCGGCCTTCCTGGGCGGTCCCGGTCCGCAGGCCGCTCGCGTCGAAATGGGCGACGCCGTCGTACAGGGTGAAGGCCCAGCCCTCGATCCGGGTTCCGGGGGCGATCTCCAACTTGGCGGTCGGCACTTCCAGGCGGACCCACTCGCCCCGGGCGGGGAGGTCGCCGATGCGAAGACGTTCCACGCCGCCGTCCTTGCCGAACCCGACCAGGTTCTCGCCCCAGTACGCGCGACGGGCCCACTGGCCGCCGATCTTCCACTGGAGCATCACCTCGCGGGGAGGGTTGGCGGGGTCGAGATGGACGTGGGCGAACAGAACGTCGCCCGCGCCCGTCTTGAGCTTGGGCCCGGTCGTCTCGATGACGTTCTGGGTCAGGCCGGCGGCCTGGACCCGCAGCGAGCGCCGGCCGGACTTGACGGGACGGTCGGCCGCCGCGTCGACGAACTCGCCGGCCTCCCTGCTCGTCGCGCCCGCCGGCGGGCCGTCGTCGATCCAGACGTAGTCCTCGGGAACCACGTCCTCGGACAGCCCCTCGTCGATCCCGGGGTCGTAACTCGCGGCGAGCCGCTTGACCTCCGCGTCGAGCCCGGCCTTCGACTCGACGATTTTCGCGTCCATCGCCTTGATTCGCTCGGTCTGCTCGTCGGTCGGCGTGACCAGGAACGGCTGCCAGCGCGAGGCGTTGCCGTCCATCGCGGGGCCGTCGATGTTGTTGAAGAAGGCGAAGAACTGATAATATTCCTTCTGGGTGATGGGATCGAACTTGTGGTCGTGGCAGCGGGCGCAGCCGACGCTCATCCCCAAAAAGACGGTGCCGTCGGTGTCGACCTGGTCGGTGACGTTGCGGGTGTAGACCTCCTCGACGATCGAGCCCCCCTCGGCGGTGGAGACGTGGCAGCGGTTGAACCCGGTGGCGATCAACTGATCGGTGGAGGGGTTCGGCAGCAGGTCGCCGGCGAGCTGCTCGACGACGAACTCGTCGAACGGCTTGTTCGCGTTGAAGGCGCGGATGACCCACTCGCGGTAGGGCCACATCTCGCGGAAGTTGTCCAGGTGCAGGCCGTGGGTGTCGCCGTAGCGAGCGGCGTCCAGCCAGTAGCGGGCCATGTGCTCGCCGTAGCGGGGGGAGTCCAGCAGGCGGTCGACGGCCTTCTCGTAGGCCGCGCCGAGCCCGACGGCGTCGACCGCGGCGAGGAAGCCGTCGACCTCGGCGATCGTCGGCGGCAGGCCGGTCAGGTCGAGCGTGACCCGGCGCAACAGCGCCGTCGGCTCGGCCTCGGGGGAGGGCTTCAAGCCCTCCTCCTCCATGCGCGCGAGCAGGAACGAGTCGACCGGCCCGCGCGACCAGGAGGCGTCCTCGGTCCTGGGGGGCTCCACCTTCGCCACCGGCTCGAACGCCCAGTGGCCGCCCCAGGGCGCCCCCTCGGCGACCCAGCGCTTCAGGACGTCGATCTCCTCGGCGGTGAGTTTCTTCCCCGACTTCGGCGGGGGCATGACCATCTCGTCGTCGTCGACCTCGACGCGGAAGATCAGGCCGCTATCCTCCAGGTTCCCCGGCACGACCGCCGCGTCGCCCGATTCGAGCGTCTCAAGTACCCCCTCGTGAGTGTCCAGCCGCAGGCCGGCCTCGCGCTTCTGGGCGTCGAAGCCGTGGCAGACGAAACAGTTCTCCGAGAGGATCGGTCGGACGTCGCGGCCGAAGTCGACCTTGGCCTTGGTCGACGGAGCCTCCTCCGCGAGGGCCGCGACCGAGAAAAGCGCCGCGGCCAGGGCGGTCGCCGCGAGGGTTGGACGACTAAGATCCATGAGGAGGGCCTCCGCGGGGCGGGATGGATCGGCGGGACGACGGCGGGTTCAACACCCCTTTAATCTACCATCGCCCCGGCTCGCCGGGAAGGCGCTTGCCGAGGCGCGCGGTCTCCCGCGCGCCGGCGTCGAACGTCCTTCCCCCCTTGAGGCGTCCTGTCGAAAACCGGGGACGCCGGGAAATTGGAACCACGGAAAACACGGAAAACACGGAAAGATCCGGAGGAGACGGCACTCGCCGATGATGGGAATCATGGGTTCGGGAACGAGGATCGGGCTTTTTCTTTCGGGCTCGTTCCGCGTCTCCCGCGGTTCCTGGATTTCCGGCCGGGGTTAGGTTCTCGACAGAGCGCCCTTGAGGGAGAGGGCGGGGATGGTTCCAGCTTACGCCTTCAGCGCGGCGATGGCGTTCTCCGTCCGCTTTAGAATGTCGTCGACCTGCTCGGTGGACTCGTAGCCGATGATGAAGGCGTCGACGGTCCCCAGGCCCAGGACGTACTTGAGCGAGGCGTCGATGCGGGCGGGATCCTTGATGCGGCCCTCGCCGAGGATCTTCATGCCGATGACGCCCTTGCCGGCGGCGTGCATCTCCTCCAGGACCGAGGCGACCTCGTCGGGCTTCTGGTCGTCCATCACCAGCCCCTCGGGGTTGATCCGGGCCAGGTCGACCTCGACGAACGGCAGCTTGGCGGAGGTCCGCAGCGGGTCCATGCCGTGGCAACTGGTGCCGTGGGCGCGGATCAGGCCGGCCTCCTTGGACTTCATCAACTCCTCCATCGCCCCCGTGTGATCGGCGTCCCAGCCCGACTTGGTCATGCAGTGCAGCAGCAGGACGTCGATGTAGTCCACCCCCAGCTCCAGCCGGTAGCGCTGGAGGTGGTCGCGGGCGGTGACCGCGTTGGTGGCGTGGGTCTTGGTCTGGATGACGTACTGGTCGCGGGGGACGCCCTTGAGCGCCTCGCGAAGATAGACGTGGGAGCCGTACTGGTCGGCGACGTCGAAGAGGGTGATCCCGTGGTCGAGGCAGTGGCGGACCAGCTTGGTGAAGCCCTTGACTCCCAGCTTGGTCTGGTTGCTGGACTGGCCGCCGCCGATCATCCCGGTCCCCAGGCCCATCAGCGAGGTCTCGATCCCCGTCTTGCCCAGGACCACGCGCGCCTGGGGCGAGGCCGGCAAGGCGTTTCTGGCGACGGCGGCGCCGGCGTTCCCGGAGGCGGCGGCGACGGCGGCGGCGGCGGCCGAGGTGGCGAGGAAGTCGCGGCGGTTGAGGGCGGGCGTCATCGTGCGGTTCTCCTCGTTCGTTTCCAGACCGATCAAGCCGGACCCGTCGCGATCCCGTTCACCCCGCGCGCCAATGCCGGATATCCCTTCTCCCCTTGTGGGAGAAGGTGGCCGAAGGCCGGATGAGGGGTTCCCCTCCCAAGGCTTCCGACCGCGCCACCCCTCATCCGCCCCTTCGGGGCGCCTTCTCCCACAAGGGGAGAAGGGGGGATGTCGTTCTGGATCGCCACGCGGACAAGTCGCGGTGAACGGTATCGGGCCCGACGGCGGATTCCGACCGCCGACGTAAGGCGTCGATTCTATCCCGAGCCGGCCGATGCTACCATGAGAAAGTCAAACATCCTGGAAACGGCGGAGGAGGCGGGCGTGTTCACCGGGTTGGTCGAGGCGACGGGGCGGATCGAGTCCGCGAGCGTCGAGGACGGCGGCAAGCGGTTCGCCCTGCGCTGGGAGGGGCTCGCCGGCCCCCTGGCGATCGGCGAGAGCGTGGCCGTCGACGGCTGCTGCCTGACCGTCGTCGCCGCGAGGGCCGACCGCTTCGAGGTCCAGGCGGGGCCCGAAACCCTGGATCGGACCACCCTGGGCGCGCGCGAGCCCGGCGACGCGGTCAACCTGGAGCGCGCCCTTCGCGTCGGCGACCGCCTGGGAGGGCACTTCGTCCAGGGGCACGTCGACGCCACGGCCGTCCTCCGCGAGCGCCGCCGCGAGGGGGAGTTCGAGTTCTTCGCCTTCGACGTCGATCCGGCATGGACGGACCTGATGGTCGAGAAGGGGTCGATCGCCGTCGATGGCGCGAGCTTGACGCTGACGGACGTCGAGCCTTCGGGATTCTCGGTCATGCTGATCCCCCAGACGCTCTCGGCGACCACGCTGGGGGCGCGGAAGCCCGGCGACCGCGTCAACGTGGAAACGGACGTCCTGGCCAAACACGTCCAAAAACTGCTGGGCCGGGCGCGCTGACTCATGTCGAATCAACACCCTTCCCCCCTCGCGGGGGAAGGTGGCCCGAAGGGCCGGATGAGGGGGAGAACAAGCGAGAACGCCGTGGGAATCCCAAGCCGGTCGGTCGGGCTTTCTCGAATGACGACGCCACTTTCGCTTGTCACCCCCCTCATCTGACCGCTTCGCGGTCTGTCTTCCCCCGCGAGGGGGGAAGACCTTTCGCTCCCAGACGCCCCCCGAGATCCATGGAACGCCAAACGCAATCGTATCTTCGGAAGCTGTTCGGCCACCGAGGGCTCTCGCCGCGGCATCGGCTGGGGCAGAACTTCCTGGTCGACCTGAACATCCACGACCTGATCGTGGAGACGGCGGCCGTCGCCCCCGGCGACGTGGTGCTGGAGGTCGGCCCCGGCGCGGGGGCGTTGACGGCGCTGATGGCCTCGCGCGGCGCGCGGGTGCTGGCCGTGGAGGTCGATCCCGGCATGGCCGCCCTGGCGACCGAGGCCATCGGCGCCTATCCCAACGCCCGGCTGCTGAACGTGGACGTCCTGGCCTCCAAGCACGCGATCCAGCCCGAGGTGCTGGAGATGCTGGCCCGCGGCCGCGAGGGTCGACCGTACAAGCTGGTGGCGAACCTGCCGTACCAGATCGCCACGCCGCTGATCGTCAACCTGCTGGTCGACGACGCCGTCCGCCCCGAGTTGATCGTCGTCACGATCCAGAAGGAACTGGCCGAGCGGATGACGGCCGAGGCCGGCGGCTCGGAATACGGGGCGCTGTCGGTGATCGTCCAGGCGCTCGCCGAGGTCGAGATCGCGCGGGTGTTGCCGCCGTCGGTCTTCTGGCCGCGGCCGAAGGTCGATTCGGCGGTCGTCGCGATCCGTCCCGACCCGGAGAGGCGCGCGGCCGTGGGCGATCTGCCGTGGTTCCACCGGATCGTCCGCGGCGTCTTCCTCCACCGCCGCAAGGCCCTTCGGGTCGTGCTGGCGAGGCTCGCCCCCGAGGGGATCGACAAGCCCGCCGTCGACGCCTTGCTGGAATCGCTGGGGATCGCGGGCTCCCTCCGCGCCGAGGCGCTGGACGTCCCCCGCTGGATCGACCTGGCCGCCGCCCTCAAACAAGCCTGGGGCGACGCGAAGCCGGCCGAACCGGACGCCGACGAGCGTTGACGCCGTCGGATCGCGGCCCGGCGCGGGGAGGGACGCGGCTCAGCGGCCGACGGCGCCGGGGATGACCGGGCCGGCCTTGGGCTGGTAGGCGTTGTAGTCGTGGCCCAGAAGCGCGGCGAGGGTCGCGGCGATCTGGTTCTGGTTCGCGTGGCCCAGCGAGGCGTCACCCTTGGCCGGGGTGTCCGGGCCCAGGACGCCGATCCAGATCCGCTCGGCGCCGTCGACCTTCGCGCCGTGGTTCTTCCAGCCGACCGGGGCGTCGCCGCGGCCGTGGTCGACGGTGACGATCAAGGTGGTCTGGTCCTTGTACTCGGGCATCGCCTGGAGGGTCTTCCAGAGTTGGCCGGCGTACTCGTCGAAGCTATGGGCGGCGTCGAGGTACTGGTCGTATTTGCCGCCGTGGGCGTAGCCGTCGGTCTCGCCCAGGCCGATGAACGTCACCCGGGGCTTCTCCGCCTTGATGTGCTTCAAGGCCGCGTAGAAGGTGTAGCCGTCGCGATGCTTCCGGTCCAGGATCCGGCGCAGGTCGGGGTCGGTCTCGGCGACGGCCTCCTCAGGGGAGGGCTTCCAGCCGGCGACGACCTTCATCCCGGCGCGCTCGGCGTTGAGGATGAACGGGAAGGCGTCCCAGGTGCCGAAGCCGACGACCTTCCCCTGGAACTCCGGCTTGGCGTTGAGCCACTCGAAGACGGTGACGTTGGGATTGGGGATCTTGTCGTTGCTGTCGATCCGGGGATCGCCGAAGCCGGTGAAGACCTCGTTGTAGCCGGGGTAGGAGAACTTCATGGCGTTGGTGACCACCGACTCCTCGCCGACGTCGCCGTGGAGCCGCCCTTGCTTGGCGATCACGTCGGTGACGAACGGCAGGAGGGCCTCGCGGCGGGCCTGGGGGGTGTCGCGGTCGTACTTGGCCTTCAAGGCCGCGACGTCCTTGACGCCGCCGTCCTTCTCGTTCAAAAGGGCCTGGTCGGCGCCGGTGAAGACCTCCTGCCAGCGCAGGCCGTCGGACATCATCACCACGACGTTGCGGGTCTTGGTCTTGGAACTCGGGGCGTCCCCGGCGCGGGCCTGATCGGCCGCCATGGCCAGGGCCGCCAGCGCGACGGCGAGACGAATCGGCTTCAACTTCATCGTGAAAAGATCTCTCGGAGTGAAGTCGGTGGAGGACGGAAGGCCGCGCGACGCGGCGGGCCGCGATGTTGAACGTTCATTGAAACCGACCCGGCGGGCCGGATCAACGAGCCGCCCCGAGATCTCAAGGCCGAACCGCCTTATAATCGGCGGACGGCTTCGAGACGGACGAGGCCCCCGGCGGAGGAGAGATTCAATCATGAACAAGAGAACGTTCATCAAGCTCTCGGGCGCGATCCTGGGCGGCGCCGCCGGCGGGCGGGTCCTCGGGGGCGAGCCCCCCGCGCCGGGGGCGCTCGTCAACTGGGCCGGCAATTACCGCTACGGCGTCGATGACCTGACCGCCCTCGACACGGTCGAGCGGGTCCGCGCGTTCGTTCGGACGCGCGACTCGATGAGGACGCTCGGCACCCGCCACTGCTTCAACGGCGTCGCCGACAGCTCCCACGCGCTTCTGTCCCTCAAGGCGATGGACCGCGTCGAGCCGCCGGACCCGAAGGCGTCCGCCGTGACGGTCGCGGCGGGCGTGACCTACGGCGCGCTCGGGCCGTTCCTCCACGAACGGGGATTCGCCCTGCACAACCTGGCGTCGCTCCCGCACATCTCCGTCGTCGGCGCCTGCGCCACCGCGACCCACGGCTCGGGCGTCAAGAACGGCAACCTGTCGACGGCGGTCTCGGGGATGGAACTGGTCACGGCCGACGGCGGCCTGATCACCCTTTCCCGCGCCAAGGACGGCGACGACTTCCGCGCCGCGGCGGTCCACCTGGGGGCGCTCGGCGTCGTCACCAAGATCACCCTCGACGTCCAACCCACCTTCGACGCGATCCAGGAAGTCTACGAGGACCTGCCGGCCAAACAACTCGCGGACCACTTCGAGACCGTCATGGCGGCCGGCTACAGCGTGAGCCTGTTCACCGACTGGCGGAACGAACGAATCTCCGAGGTCTGGGTCAAGTCCCGCGTCGGCGAGCCGACCACCGACCTGACCCGCTTCGGCGCGAAACGCGCGACCCGGAACCTGCACCCGATCGCCGAACTCTCCGCGGAGAACTGCACCGAGCAAATGGGCGTCCCCGGCCCCTGGCACGACCGCCTGCCCCACTTCCGCATGGGGTTCACCCCCAGCCGCGGCGAAGAGCTGCAATCCGAATACTTCGTCGCCCGCGACGACGCCGTCGAGGCCATGCTGGCCGTCGAACGCCTCCGCGACCGCGTGAGCCCCCACCTGTTCATCTCGGAAATCCGAACGATCGCCGCCGACGACCTGTGGCTCAGCCCCGCCTTCCAACGCCCAAGCGCCACCATCCACTTCACCTGGAAACCCGAATGGGACGCCGTCCGCCGACTCCTGCCGGTCATCGAGAAGGAACTCTCCCCGTTCAAGCCCCGCCCCCATTGGGGAAAGTTGTTCACCCTCGCCCCGGCGACCATCCGATCCGGCTACGAACGGCTCGACGACTTCAAGGCCCTGGTCGCCAAACACGACCCCCGCGGCAAGTTCCGCAACGAATTCCTGTCCAAGATCCTCTACGACTGACCCCCATCGACCACGGACGACCGACGCGCGCCGCGCCGGACTCCCCGTTTTTCTTACTGGACTCCGCCAACCCGATCGTCTAAAATCCGCGTTGGCCCGCTGAACGCCGTCGGGGCGCGATCGCCCTAGACCGCATCGTCGGCCAGGAAACTCGGGACCTCCTCGTCGACCACCACCGCGAGTTCGAGGCCCCTCTTCGGCATGGCGGCTTGATCGCGCCCTCCCGCGCCCGATCCTCGGACGGATCGACCGCGGCGGCGCTGGAACCCTGCTCCAATCCAGGACTTGCGACGCGCGCCCAGGCCCCGGCGCGAGCCGGCCCAGGCGTCCCTCCACCCGCCTCCGATTTTTCACAGGTTTTTTTGCGAAAAACCGCCTGCGCCCCTTGATCGACTCCGGTCGCCTCGATATACTCCACTGAGTCGAAACTGAATCTCAGTTTCAAACACTTCGCGACGCCGATGTGGTGCGGAGTCGCGAAGCCCCTCCCGGGGGCGGTCGGCGCCGTCTGGCGTTCGGTCGTTTCCGCCTCATTTCCCAACGACCGTCCTGGTCGACGACGGCCCCGGATGAGACAAGGCATCCGGGGCCGCCGTCCTTTTCGAACCCAGCCGCTTCCGGTACGGTGTAGAATCGGCGTCGCGGACGTCACGCCGATCCTTCCCCCTTGCCTGGAGGGCGCCGATGCGCTTGTTCCGATGCCTCGCCACGTTGGCCGCGGTGGTCTTGACGATCTCGGCCGCGAGGGCCGCCGATCGTCCCAACGTCGTGTTCATCCTGGCGGACGACCTGGGGATCAACGACCTGGGCTGTTACGGCCGCGCGGAGCACGCCACGCCCCGGATCGACGACCTGGCGGCGCGGGGGGCGCGGTTCACGTCGGCATATAGCGGGTTGTCGATCTGCTCGGCGTCGCGCGCGGCCTTGATGACGGGCAAGTCGCCGTCGCGGCTGCATCTCACGACGTTCCTCCCCGGCCGTCCCGACGCTCGCTCGCAGATGCTCTTGCATCCGGAGATCGTTCAGAACCTACCGTCGTCGGAGGTGACGCTCGCGGAGCGGTTCAAGGCCCTGGGCTACGCCACGGCGATCACCGGCAAGTGGCACCTGGGGAACGCCCCCGGCTCGAAGCCGACCGACCAGGGCTTCGACGAGGCGTTCCTGCCGCCGGGCGCCTCCAGGCCCTCGGCCGACGAGGGGGGCAAAAGCGAGTACGCCATCACTAAAAAGGCGATCGACTTCATCGACCGTCACAAGGACGAGCCGTTCTTCCTGTACGTCGCCCACTTCACGCCGCACATCGTCCTGGCCGCCAAGCCCGAATTGATCGAGAAGAACCGCGACGCCTTCCATCCCACCTACGCCGCGATGATGGAGACCCTCGACGACGTCGTCGGCATGGTCCTCGACGCGATCGACCGCAACGGCCTGACGGAAAACACGATCGTCGTCTTCACCTCCGACAACGGCGGCCTCCACGTCCTGGAGGGGGGCGCCGTCCCGACCCACGCCACCCCCTTCCGCGCCGGCAAGGGATACCTCTACGAAGGGGGCCTGCGCGTCCCCTTGATCGTCGCCTGGCCCGGCCGCGTCCCCGCGGCGGTGATCGACGACCCGACGATCAACGAGGACTTCACCCCGACGCTCATGGAACTCTGCGGCGGCCCCGCGCCCGTCGAGCCGGGGCTTGAGGGGGTCAGCATCGCCCGGTTGCTTCAGGGAGGCGCCCCGCCCTCGCCGCGGTCGTTCGCGTTCCACTTCCCGCACTACACCAACCAGGGGAGCCGTCCCGCCGGATCGCTCCGCGAGGGGGACTGGAAACTGATCGAGAACTACGAGGACGGCCGCTTGGAGCTGTACGACCTCGCCGCCGACCCCGGCGAACGCCACGACCTCGCCGCCGAGCAACCCAAGCGCGCCGGCGAGATGAGGGCGATCCTCGATCTCTGGCGGACGACCTCCGACGTCCAGTTCAACGCGCCGAACCCCGACTTCGACCCGGCCATGGCCAAGCCGATCTACCGCGACTTCGACGCCTCCGCCGTCCGCCCCCTCGCCACCGCCGCCGAGACCGCCGAACTCATGCGCCCCTGGCGCGACCTGATGAACGCCGCCGTGGCCAAACCGAAGCCCAAGCCGGCCGAGCGTCCCTGAAATCGAACGTCCTTCTCCCCTTGAGGGAGAACGGTGAGCGTCACATAAGTTGGTGAGACAGGCGTTCAGTTTGCGGAGACATCCCGGTTCCAGAAAGCATCCCACTGGCCTTTTTCGCCGCGGTAGAGGGCCCGAAGGTGGCAGAGGGCGTGGGCGCC
>Ga0209916_1001800_pt1 | contig 14732 bp, 9 predicted proteins | sample ThiBio_1000_plan_FD_183956 | JGI IMG/M metagenome (GOLD analysis project Ga0209916, IMG submission 183956) | Wastewater bioreactor microbial communities from Cape Town, South Africa - Thiocy_solids_2 (SPAdes) | ecosystem: Engineered > Bioreactor > Thiocyanate-remediating > Anaerobic-Aerobic ... | reverse complement strand
CCCCGTCGGTAAAGGTCGCGGGCCAGCACCGCCGCGACCAGGTACGCGAGCCCCGCGTGCGACGAGAGGAGCATCAGGTAGTACGCCGTCGGCCGCCACTCCCCGCGCGCCGCGGCCATCAGCCCGGCCGACATCCACCGGCTGGGCCAAAGCGGGTTCTGGCAGAACGCCAGGCGATCGAGCACGCCCCCCAGCCAGTCGCCGGAGAGCGTCTCGCCGGGCGCCGACCAGAGCCGCCAGCCGACGTACCCCGCCGCCGCCAGTCCCGAGACGATCGCGAGCGCCAGGACCGACTTCTCCCGCTTGGGGAAGACGTTCGCCACCACGAGCGCCACGATCGCCCCCAGGCTCGCCGGGATCACGATGAACACCAGCAAAAAGACGATCGACAGCAGGTAGAACGCCAGGGGCGCCCCGGCCTCCGACGTCGGCGTCGCCTGGATCGTCAACCCGTAGGCGACCAACATCGGACTGCCCAGCAGGAAGAACGCCCACGACGAGAACGTCACGGCCTCCACCAGCTTGTGGGCGAAGATCCGATCCGTCGAGACCGGCGTCGTCAAGAGATAGGTCGATTCCGGCGAACGGAACAATGCCGCGTGGACGATGATCCCGTTGGAGAACAGGAGCATCGCCAGCAACGACAGGAAGAACATGCTGAAGAGGTACTCGACCAGGGTGTTGGCCAGGTCGATGTAGCCGGCGATGAAGTGGAAGCTCCCCAAAAACAACAGGAACAGCCCGGTCCAGAAGACGGCCGAGCAAAACGTGATCATCGCCGCCCTCAGCCGGGAGTCGGCCACCATCCCCCCCAGGGTGTTGCGGAACCGTCGCCAGCGCAGCCAGCGCAGGGCGCGGACGGCGCGGGCGTCGTAAGTCTCGACCGTCGCTCGGCCGGCGCCGGCGGCCGGCTCGGGAAGGACCAGGCTCATGGCGTCGCCTCCGACCGGGCGCGGGCGGCCGCGGCGACCGCCCTGGGGCCGTCGTGGTCGGTCAGCTTCAGGAACAGGTCCTCCAGGCTGCCGTCGTGCCGCGATTGCGTCCGCAGCTCCGCCAGGGTGCCGACGGCCAGCATCTTCCCCTGGTCGACGATCCCGATCACGTCGGCCAACTCCTCGGCGATCCCCAGCAGGTGGATCGACATCAGGACCGTCGCCCCCGAGCGCGCCTGCGAGACGAACAGGTTCTTGACGATCCGGGCGCTCCTGGGGTCCAGGCCGACCAACGGCTCGTCGACCACCAGCACCTTCGGCCCGTGGACCAACGCCGAGGCGAAGACGACCCGCTGCTTCATCCCCTGCGAGTAGCCCTCGCACAGGTCGTCGACGAAGTCGTCCATCTCGAACGTGGCGATCATCTCCTCGATCCGCTCGGAGCCCTCGGCGCGGTCGACGCCGTACATCTCGACGATGAACCGGAGGAACTCCCGCCCGGTGAGCTTGTCGTAGAGGAACGGCTGGTCCGGGACGTACCCCAACAGCCGCCGCGCCGGCTCCGAGCCGGCCGGGTGGCCGCCGACGAGGACCTCGCCGAAGGAGGGCGCCAGCAGGCCGCAGATCATCTTGATCGTCGTGGTCTTGCCCGCCCCGTTGGGCCCCAGGAAGGCGTACAACTCTCCCGGGCGGACGGTCAGGTCCAGGCCGTCGACGGCCCGCTTCGACCCGAACGACTTGCCGACCCCGCGCAGTTCGATCATCGTCGGTCCTCGCCGGCCGGTTCGGCCACGGGTTTGGGGGCCCCCTCCGGGAGCCGTTCCAGGATCATGTCGACCATCGGGATCGGCACCTGCTGGCGGAGGATCGTGCCGTCCAGGGCCGCCCACGTCCTCGCCTTGATCGGCCCGGCGGTCTGCGCCACCTCGAAGGCGCTGACCGCCTCGCCGTTCCAGTCGATCAGCGTCCGCTTCTCCACCGTCACCCGCGCCGTCTCCACCGCCCCGGTCAGCGGGTTGACCACCTTCGCGTCCCAGCGTTGGCCGACCTGAAGGCCCGGCAGGCGGTCCAGAGGCCGCAACGAGTCGTAGACCACCCCCTTGGACTCGTAGGGGAACTTCATCCGGCGGTTCAATATCGGCGCGATCGCGCGGGTGGAGACCTCCATCACGCCGTCGCGGACCTTCCCCTCCACCGTGAGCAGGTTCTCGCCGATCCCGAGCGTCCTGACGTCCATCTCGAACGAGCGCAGGTCGCCCTTGGGGGAGACGTCGTAGCGGCCCTCGATGGACAGGGTGACGTCGGTCCCGGCGACCGCGGCCAGCGGGGTCCGCTTGAGCAGGCCGGAGGCGTCCAGCTCGATGTCGCTGATCATCCGGTAGCCGCCGTCGGCGGCGCGGAGCGATTCCGTCGTCGCCGAGCCGACCGTCCGCCTCGCGTCCGGCTTCGCCCGGTCGTCGACCACCTCGATCGCCCACGTCACCGGCCCCGGGTTCGTCCCCGCGGCCGTCGCGATCGTCCGCAGGTCCGGCGGGTAGCCGAGGGTCAACTCCGGCAGCACCTCCCACGTCAGCAGGAAGAACGCCGCGACCATCCAGTAAACCAGGATCGCCAACGAGACCAACCGCGGTGGCATCGCCCCTCCTCCACGCTCACGCTCGTTCCCGACGCGCCCCCACCCATTCCATGCTAGGGCCGACGACCCCCGACGGACAGGCCCTCCCTCCGCCGTTCTCTCCGACTTTCGTAAGACAGGCGTTTTCATCATAGGCGCGCCGGGCCTCATCGTCGAGGCTGGCCGGCGGAATTCGCCGCGCGAGGGCCGGCGGCCACGGTCAACCCTCGTCGTCGGCGACCAGCGGCCGCTTCGGGTCGACGGCGGCCCAGCAAGCGGCGGCCACGAGGAACGCCAGCATGTAGGAGACGAAGGCGGCGTCGTAGCCCGCCATCGCCGCCGCGGTCTTCTCGACCCCGGCCAGCGCGGCGGGGGCGACGCCCGTCGCGGCGGCCTTGGCCGCGATCGCCCCCTCCACCGCCGTGCCGGTCAGCCAGCCGTTGAGGGCGCTTCCCAGGGTGCCGATCGTGTTCATGCACGCCGCCGTCACCGCCGCGTGGCTTCGACCCAGATCCTGGCAACTCGCCCACGCCGCTCCCAGGGTGACGTCGATCGAAAACGCCGACAGCGAGACCAGGACGCAGAACGAGTACGCGCCGGTCGCCCGCGACGCCCCCCACCAGCAGCACGCCCCCAGGAGCATCGCCGCGACTCCCAGCCTCCGACGGGCCAAGCGGCGATCGCCCGTCCGTCGCGCCAGCAACTCCACCGCCGGACCGCCGAGCAGGCATCCCGTCGCCCCGAACCAAAGCGGCGCCCCCTTGGCGATCGCCCCCAGGGCGTCGTCCGATCCCACCCCGAACCGCTGCTCCACATACGACGGCAGATAGGTAAAGTTGAACGCCCAGGCGTAGTTCGCCATCAGGTACATCACGCAGAGCGCCCACAGGACCGGACTGGTCGCCAGCGCCCGCCACGGGATCGATCCATGCGATCCGGCGGCCGTTCGCCGGGCGCGCGGGCGGTCATGGAACCCCAGGCGGAACGCGACCGCCCACGTCACGCCGACCATCCCGAAGATCAAAAACGCGACCCGCCAACTCACCAGCCCGTCGCGGTCGTCCACTCCGCCGACCAGGAACGCCCAGAGCAAGGGCGTCAGCCCGCCGCAGAGCCGGCCGGACATGAAGACCAACCCTTGCGCCGTCTCCCACTTGGCGGGGGGGACGCGCTCGTGCAGGGCGCGGGTGATGTTGGGGTACGCGCCGGCCTCGCCGGCGCCGAAGAGGAACCGAAGCGCGACCAGCGTCCCCACCCCTCCCAGCGCGACGGGCCCGACGCGCAGGCCGATCAGCCCCGTCATCGCCGTGAAGGCCGACCACCAAAGGACGATCCGGGTCAGCATCGCCTTGGCGCCCAGGCGGTCGCCCATGGCGCCGGCGGGGATCTCGAAGATCGCGTAGGCGATCGCGAACGACGTGATCGCCCACTTCAACTCCGACACGTCGCGGAGCCCGAGTTCCCCGGCGATCGGCCGCAGGGCCATGCCGAAGCACGCGCGGTCGAGATAGGTGATCATCGACAGCGCGCAGACGAACCCCAGCGCGCGGGCCGACTCGCGCCCCCAGGCCGGTTCGGCGTCGATCTCCGCGACGGCCGCGGCCATCAGCGCGACTCGCTCACCAGGGTGGAGCGCACGAAGTCCTCGTCGATCGTCACGCCCAGTCCGGGGCGGTCGGGGACGGTGATCCAGCCGTCGACGGCCTGGACCTTCTCATGGGTCAACTCGTGTCGAAGCGGCGAGTCCTCCACGCAGTCCTCGAAGAGGAAGGCGTCGCGGCAGGTGGCCAGCCAGTGCAGGCTGGCGGCGACCGTCACCGGGCTGGTGTAGCAGTGGTTGCACGGCCGCGCCCCGATCTCCTCCACGCGCTGTCGAATGTAAGCGGCGTCGGTGAAGCCGTTGCGCGACAGGTCCACCTGGTAGACGTCCAGGCAACGGCCGTCGATGTAGGGCCTGAACGACTGTCGGCCGCACTCCTCCTCGCCGGAGGCGATCGGCACCGGCGAGCGGTCGCGGAGCCAGCGGTAGCCCTCGTAGTCGTCGGGCCGCAAGGGCTCCTCCAGCCAGCCGATCCGCTGTTGCTCGAACGCCTTGGCGCGCTCCAACGCCGTGCGGGCGTCCCAGACGCAGCCGGCGTCGATCAGCAACTCGGCCGAATCCCCCAGCCCTTCGCGCGCGCCTTTCACCAGGTCGCGGTCGACGGCCTCGTTCTGGCCCATCGGCTCCCAGCCGAACTTGACGGCGGTGTAGCCGGCGTCGATCCAGCGCCTGCCGATCTCGGCGGTCTGGCGGCCGTCCTCGCCGAAGAGGATCGAGGCGTAGGCGCGGAAGCGGTCGTGCTTCTTGCCGCCGAGCAACCGGTGGATCGGCTGGCCGAACTTCTTCCCCTTCAGGTCCCAAAGCGCCATGTCGATCGCGGCCATCGCCGTGATCGTCGTGGACCGCCGCCCGCAGTACAACGTGCCGCGGTACATCTTCTCCCAGAGCCGGTCGGTCTCGAGCGCGTTCTCGCCGATCAGCATGCCTCGCAGGCCGGAGGCGATGTTGTGGCTGAACGGGGCGTCGATGACGGCCTTGACCATCTCCGGGGACGAGTCGGCCTCGCCGACCCCCTCCAGCCCCTCGTCGGTGCGGACCCGAATCAGGACCGAGTCCTGGCTGCTGGCCGTCTTGGCCTCCACGTTCTTGATGCGGAGGATCTGGCAGACGATCTCGGTGATCTTCATATCGTATCGTGTTCCGTCGGAGCTTGGGATCGAGTCGGCGGTCAGGCCGAGACCTCGCGGGCGACCACGACGATATGTTGCCCGCGCGGCACCGGCGCGGCCCACGCCTGCGCCAGGACCACGCCGTCGACCGCCGCGACGGCCGGCCAGGGCTCCATGTCGATGTGGTCGAAGTCGTGGAGCAGTCCGACCGCGTCCCCCTTCCGCACGGCCTCCCCACATTCGAGCAGCGGTTCGTAGTGGCCGTCGAAGGGGGCGACGACGAAGCAGTCCCGGTCGACCATCTCAAGAATGCGCTGGGTCCCCTCGCGATGGAAGCCGATGGGCTCGATTTCGCCGCGCAACTGCTCCTGATGGATCGCCGCGGCGAGCACGCCCTGTTTCGCGTAGCGGACCCCGAGGGGGTCGACCGCGCGGCCCCAGCCCAGTTCGGTTCCGACGGTGATCTTCCCCAGCCGCTCGGCCTCGCTGGGCAGGAGCCCCGGCGTCTGGTTCTGGTAGACCATGATCGAGGGGACGCCGAACCATCGGGCCGTCTCCAGCGACTTCGCCTCAAGCGCGGGATCTTCCAGGCGGTGATAGCTGGCCGCGTGGGAGAACCGGGCGACGTCGCCGCCGGAGTGGAGATCCAGCACCGTATGCACGCGCGGCCATATGTGCGACCTTACGAACGCCGCGATCCGGTGGGTGATCCCCGAAAGCGCCGGCGCGACCCCCGCGCCGTCGACGAACGCGCGGTTGAGGTTCACGCCGTCGTCGGGCCGGCTCTCGCGCGTTCCGGCGCGGAACGCCGAGGGGTTCAGGACCGGAACGAGGATGATCCGTCCGCGGACGTCCTCGATCCGGATCGTCCGCAGCAGGTGCTTCAGCGCGACCGGCCCCTCGTACTCGTTGCCGTGGTTGGAGCCGAAGGCGACCAGCCCGCGCCCCTCGCGAGCCTCGGGGCCGACCCAGACCGTAAGCGGGATCAGGTGGTCCCCCCAGATGCTGTCGTGTTCCAGCGCGACCCAGTAGTCGCGCCTTCCGGGCGAGTCCAGGTCGATCCGGTCGGGGCGGGCGACGACGCGCGTCATGGGCTCGGGCTGCCTTTCACTTTGGGAGGCTCGATTCCAACGTCCTTCCCCCCTCGCGGGGGAAGGTGGCCCGAAGGGCCGGATGAGGGGGAAGACAAGCAGGAGTGCCGCTGGCGTCCAAAGCTTACCGGGCGGGCTTACGCGAATTCCAACGGTCTTTCGCGCGTCGTCCCCCTCATCTGACCGCTTCGCGGTCTGTCTTCCCCCGCGAGGGGGGAAGACGTCGGAATAACGTCCTTCCCCCCTCGCGGGGGAAGGTGGCCCGAAGGGCCGGATGAGGGGGAAGACAAGCAGGAGTGCCGCTGGCGTCCAAGGCTTGTCAGACTGGCTTTCGCAAGGTCCAACGGTCGTCTGGCGCGTCGTCCCCCTCATCCGGCCGCTTCGCGGTCTGTCTTCCCCGCAGGAGGGGGAAGACCGTTTTTGACCGACGCTTGTCAATCAAGCTACATCATTACGTCTATCACGCCAGGATCGGCTCGACGACCTTGCCTTGCACGTCGGTGAGGCGGAAGTCGCGGCCGGCGTAGCGGAAGGTCAGCTTCTCGTGGTCGAAGCCCAGCAGGTGGAGGATCGTGGCGTGGAGGTCGTGGACGTTCACCGGGTCGACGGCGGCCTGGAAGCCCAACTCGTCGGTGGCGCCGTGGGCGACTCCTCCCTTGATTCCGCCGCCGGCGAGCCAGACGGAGAAGCCGTAATGGTTGTGGTCGCGGCCCAGGGCCGCCTTGCCGGAGCCGTCCAGTTCCACCGTCGGCGTGCGGCCGAACTCGCCGCCGCAAATGACCAGGGTGTCCTCGAAGAGTCCCAGCCGCTTGAGGTCGGTCAGAAGCGCGGCGATGGGCTGGTCGATCTCCGCGGCCAGGACGCGGTGGTGGGCGGTCAGGTTGGCGTGGTCGTCCCAGGGCTGGCCGGCGCCGTGCCAAAGCTGGACGTAGCGGACCCCGCGCTCCAGCAGGCGGCGGGCGATGAGCGTCTGGCGGCCGTGGACGCTCTCGCCGTACAGGGCGCGGACGGCCTCCGGCTCGCGGGTCACGTCGAAGGCGTCGGCCGCCTCCGTCTGCATGCGGAACGCCGTCTCGAACGACTGGATCCGGGCGTCGAGCCGCGCGTCGGGTCGGCCGGCGTGATGGGCCGCCGCCATCCTTCGCAGGAGGTCGAGTTGCCGGCGCTGCATCGCCGGCGTGGCGTGGGGGCTGCGGACGTTCTCGATGAGCTTGTCGACGTCGGCGTACTGGGGGTCGACATAGGTCCCCTGGTAGGCGCCGGGAAGGAACGCGGAGTTCCAGTTGTCGGCGTCCTTGATCGGGTAGCCGCCGGGGCACATGGCGATGAAGCCGGGGAGGTTCTGGTTCTCCGTCCCCAGGCCGTAAAGCACCCACGAGCCGACGCTCGGCCGCGTCAGGACCGAGTCGCCGCAGTTCATCAGCATCAACGACGGCTCGTGGTTGGGGACCTGGGCCACCATCGAGCGGACCACGGCGATGTCGTCGGCGTGCTCGGCGACGCGCTCGAAGAGCTCGGAGATCTCCAGGCCGCTCTCGCCGCGGGGCTTGAACTTGAACGGCGAGCCGAACGCCGCGCCGGTCTTGCGCTCGGTGGCCAGCATGTTGGGGACGCTTCGGCCGTCGAACCGCGACAGGACGGGCTTGGGGTCGAAGGTGTCGACGTGGCTGGGGCCGCCGTTGAGGAAGAAGTGGACCACCCGCTTGGCCCTGGCCGGGAAGTGCGGCGCCCGAGGCGCGAGGCTCCCCGATTCCCCCGGCGAGGCGGCCAGAGCCCCTTCGGCGCTTAGGATCTCGGCGAGCCCCAGCGCCCCCAGGCCCATCGCCGAGCGCCTGAGCATCTCGCGGCGGCCGAGCGTGATCGGATCGAGCGTCATGGCGGTCCCTCCGTCCGGGTCGTCCGAATCAATCGACGAACATGAATTCGTTGGAGATCAAAAGCGTCTGCGCGAGCAGCTCGCGCGGCGAGAGCGGCCGCGGCATGGGGCCCAGGAAGTCGCGGCGGGCGTCCCACAGGCCGGTCGCGGGAGCCGCGCCGGACTCGACGCGGACGACGCGGACCTTGGGCGCCCAGAGGAATTGGTCGCTGTTCAGTCCGCCGCCGACGTCGACCGTGAAGTCGATCGCGTCGCCCGGCTCGACCTCGATCGCCTCGGCGTCGAAGTCGGCCTTGCCGGCGTGGACCGCCGCTTGCTTGAGGATCCCGCCGCGGCTGGTGGAGAGCCAGCCCCGCACGCCGTCGCCGACGGCGGGGTCGTGCTGGAGCGTCGATTCGACGGCGACCGTCCCCTTGATCGGCGAGGTCCAGCGGCGGACCACGGCGCGGCCCAGGTCGTCGCCCGGATGGCCCCCCTCGGCGGTGAGCCGCGCCCAGCCGAGCGTCGGGTCGGGCCAGGTCGGGCCGCCCCCCCAGCCCTTGCCGTCGAAGAACGGCAACGGCCGCCGTTCGGTCGCGGGCCCCTTCTCCGGATCCACGGTCGTCGTCGCGTAGCTCCACGCCAGCGACTCGGTCGGCGGCGCCGGCTCGGGATCGGTCCCGGCCGCGGCCAGGAACTCCCGAGACCACGACGCCTCCTCGGCGGTCGGCTCGCGCTGAAGCGCCGCGCGGTACAGCGCGGCGACGGCCTGCTCGTCCCCCGCCGGCAGGCTGGCGGCGAGGACGCGGGCCCTCGCGGCGGGGAACGGGTGGTTCAACTCGAAGAGCGCCTGCTGCGGGACGGTCGTCTCGCTCCGGGTCGGGATGTGCAGATCCGGGTTGGCGAAGTCGAACGTCCGGTAGACGCCCGGCAGGAACTGGCGATCGACCAGCCCGTAGAGCGTGCGGCGACGGTTCGAGCCGCCGCCGAACAGCGCCTCGGCCCGGCCTCCCGCGCGGCGGTCGAGTTCGCCGGCGACGGCCAGGAGCGAGTCGCGCGTCTCCTCGAAGGTCAGGCGATGCGGGTTGGTCCTCCAGAGCAGGCGATTCTCCGGATCCTTGAGTCGCGCCTCGGCGTCGGTTGACCCGCCGCCGGCGGAGCTTTGGCGGTAGGTCGACGACAGGAGGATCAGCCGATGGATCGCCTTGGTGCTCCAACCCTCGTCCATTAGTCGGCGGGCGAGCCAGTCGAGAAGCTCGGGATGGCTGGGCTCCTCGGAACGGACGCCGAAGTCGCTGGGGTTGCGGACCAGGCCGAAGCCGAAGTGCGCCGCCCAGATCCGGTTGACCCAGACGCGAGGGGTCAGCGGGTTGTCGGGGTCGACGATCGCCCTGGCCAGTTCCAGCCGACCGCTCCCCTGGTCGAACGGCCGGGCGTCGTCGCCGGCGATCACCTTGAGGAACCGCCTGGGCACGACGTCGCCGGGGTTGGCGGCGTTGCCGCGCTTGAGGATCCGGGGCTCGCGGATCTCCGCCTTGTCCACCAGGGCCGATGCGTAAGGAGGCGCCGACGGCGATTGGATCAGCCAGCGGTCGACCTCCCCCTGAAGGTTCCAGAGCTTGACGTCCTGGTTGTTGTCCGTGTACGCCTCGATGGTGACGATCGGCTCGTCCGGAATGATGCAAGGCGAGTCCTCGGCGCGAAGGACGCGCCTTAGCGCCAGGGCGGCGGCGTCGGGGTTCCACGAGTCCGACGGGTCGCGGTCGACCGCGGCGAAGACCGCGGCGTAGCGCTCGGCGGCCTCGCGGATGGTGGCCGGCGGCGTCGCGAACGCCTCGGCGACGCGCGGGTTGACCGGCTCGGCGCCAGGGGCGTCCGGCTCGGCCAGCGCGGCCGACGCCCTCGCCGCGAACTCGGCCGCGGGGAGCGCGGCCAGCCGCCGCCAGGGGCGGAAGATCGGGTCGTCGGCCTTCTCCGCGCGAGCCAGGTACGCTTGCCAGCGCCGGGCCGAGGCGGGGACGAGGTCGTCGGCGGCGATGATGGTGTCGAAGCCGTCCGGCGGCAGCTTGCCCAGGTCGAGCTGGATCTCCAGGTAGTCGGCGATCCGCGCGCGGATCCGATCCGCCGCCTCGGCGCGGGCGTCGGCCAAACCTTTCTCCAGGGCGTCGACCCGCTTCTTCAGTTCGGCCTCGAACGCCGCGCGCTCGGCGTCGGTCCCCGAGGGCTCGCCGATGCGGGTCAGCCGCTCGGTACAGTTCATGAAGACGCCGTAGAGCGAGTAGTAATCGGCGGTGGGGATCGGGTCGAACTTGTGGTCGTGGCAGCGGGCGCAGGCGACGGTCAGGCCCATCGTCCCGCGGGTCACCACGTCGATCCGGTCGTCGATCACGTCGTGGGTCACGCCCAGGAACCGCCGGCCCAGGGTCACGAACCCCAGGGCCGCCAGCGCCCCGGGGTCGTCCGGCTCGGCCTGGTCGGCGGCGATCTGGTCGACGAGGAAGCGGTCGTAGGGCATGTCGCCGTTGAACGCCCGGACGACCCAGTCGCGATAGGCCGGCGCGTGGACGAAGAAGCGCTCCTCGCGGGCGTAGACGTATCCCTTGGTGTCGGCGTAGCGGGCGACGTCCAGCCAGTGGCGGGCCCAGTGCTCGCCGTAGGCTTCCGAGCCCAGCAGGCGGTCGACGAGCTTCTCATAGGCGTCCGGGTCGGGGTCGGCGACGAAGGCGTCGACCTCCTCGGGCGTCGGCGGCAGGCCGGTCAGGTCGTAGGAGACGCGGCGGATCAACGTCCGGCGATCCGCCTCCGGCGACGGGGACAGCCCGGCGGCGTCGAGCCTGGCGGCGACGAAGGCGTCGACCGGCGAGCGGACCCACGACGGATCGCGCGAGGCCGGCGGCTGGGGGCGGCCGATCGACTGGAACGCCCAGTGCGAGTCCCAGGCTTCCTTTCGAGTGGCGACGGCCGGGGCGCCGTCGTCGGGCCAGACGGCGCCGGCGGCGACCCAGCGCTCGATCGCGGCGACCTGTTCGGGCGGCAGCGGGTGCTTGGGCGGCATCTCCAGGCCGTCCTCCCGCCTCACGGCCTGGACCAGGAGGCTCTCGTCGAGATCGCCGGGGACCACCGCGGGACCGGAGTCGCCTCCCTCCAGAAGCGTCGCCAGCGAGTCGACCCGCAGCCCCCCCTTCCGCTTCTCCGGGCCGTGGCAGGACCGGCACGTCTCCATGAGGACCGGCCGGACCTCGCGCTCGAACGCCTCGACCTTGGCGTCCGCGTCCGACTCCCCTCGCGCCGTCGCCGACGCGAGGCCGACGGCCAGGACCGCGGCGGCTGGAATCGCGACCATCAGACGACCGTGGAGCATGGGCCTTCTCCCCTCGCGTCGAGCCCGATCCGCCGGGCCCCTCCCCGGCGCGTCCGAAGTGGATTGTAGACAATCATCCCGGCCTTGTCCAAGGAATCGACCCCGGAACCGGAAAAAAATTGTAGACAATCGGCCGTCGATCGCCTACATTTCAACGATCGCGGGGCCGAGGGCGGCCCGCACGTCGATCCGTCCCGGCCGGTCTCCTCCCGCCGGCCCCATTCCTTGAGTCCACCGAGCATGGCGGTCCAAGCCGACGACGAATCCGAACTCTCCGTCAGCCGCGCGCTGCGCCGGGACATCCTCACCGGCCGGCTGGAGGCGGGCTCCCGGCTCACCGAGGCGGCGCTTTCCAGTCGCTTCGGCGTCGGCCGCGGCCTGGTCCGCGAGGCCGTGCAGCGGCTCTCCACCCAGGGGCTTCTGATCAGCCGCCCCAACCGCGGCGTCGTCGTCGCGCCGGAGGCCCCGCGGGAGATCCGCAACCTCATCATCCCCATCAGGCGCACCGTCGAGGTCTACGCGCTTCGGCTGATCTTCGACGACCTGGACGCGGCCGACCTCGCCGCCTGGGACGCGATCCTGGATCGAATGCGCGACGCCTGCGCCCGCCTCGACTTCCACGACGTCGCCGAGGCCGACATCGCCTTCCACCACCAGATCCTGGATCGCGCCGGCCAGCCCGACCTGCTGGTCATCTGGGAGACCCTGGTCGGCCGGATCCGCTCGCACTTCCGACGGACCCAGAAGCTTCAGGCCGACGCCATGGAGATTTACGAGGAGCACCGCGCCATCGCCGATTCGTTCCGCGGCCGCGACCTCGCCGCCGCCGTCCGGCTGCTCAAGGAGAACATCACCTGACGGCGCGAGCCCGACGCGCCGCGGGGCGCGTCGGCTCGACTGAATTCACGGCGCCGCCGCGTCAGTACATCCCGAACCGCGAGCCGCCGATCACCGGCAAGCCCTGGGGGCTGGGCGCCGCCCGGGGCGAGGGCGCCGCCTGGGGGCTGGCGGTCACGGCGTGGCGGCAGGCCTCGCAGCGCCCGCCCTTGAGAGCGGCCTTGAAATCCCTGAGATGCCGGCAGATATGCTCGTCTTTCCAGGCTTTCACCTGGGAGACGCGAGTCTTGAGCCGCTCGAGCAGCCAACACGGGGCCTTGCCGGCGGTCGTTCCGAATTGGGGCGACGCGAACACCGGCGCCGCTTGCGGGCTGGGGACCAGGGGCCTGGCCCAGACCGACTCGTAAGACGTCGGGAAGGTCGCCGGCGGCAACGTCGCGGGCGCCTGGGGCGAGGCCGTGACGACATGCCCGCCCCCGCCCGACTTCCAGTTCCACCGCCACCAGCGACGCGGCTTGGCGACCGGGGCCGGCGCGGCGAACGACGTGGCGACCGGGGCCGAGTAGATTCGCGTCTGGCCCGTCGGCGCCGGCTCCCACGCCGGCCACCGAGGAGCGAGCGAAGCCTTCTCGAACAATCCCCGCGCGCCGGGCTCGGGAACGGACGGTTCCGGCTCGGCGACCGGAGCGGGCGGCGGGGTCGGCTCCGCCTTCGGAGTCTCGACGGGCTTGAGGGCCTCCTCGGCCTTCGGCGTTTCCTCGGCCTTCGGCACCTCGACGGCCTTCGGGGCCTCTTCGAGCTTCGGCGCTTCGACGGGCTTGGGGGCCTCGGCCGGCTCCAACGCCGGCGCTTCGACGGGCTTGGGGGTCTCGATCGGCTCGGCGGGCGCCGCGGGCTTCGGCGCGTCCTTGGGCGCGGGGGCCTCCAAGGGGGCCTGGGCGCCGGGCTCGGGACGGATCGGAGGGGGCGGCGGGAGTTGGGAGGATCGGACGATGGCGTCGTCGTGGATCTCGCGCGACGCCGCCTCCAACCCGGGGCTGGTCACGGCCGGTCGCTCGACGGACTCGCCGACCGCGATCGCGACCTTCGGATCGGCGTCGGCCGGCTCGGCGACGTCCGGCGCCGGCTCGGCGGGCTCCTCGACGGGCTTGACGCCCAGCAGCGCCGCGGCGGCGGCGGGGACCGACGGCCTCGGCTCGGCGGCCTCGGGGTCGACAGGCTCGTCGTCCAGGGGGGCGTCGGCGAGCGCGTCGGGAAGTCGAACCGGGCCGGTCGCCGCCGGGTCCTCGCGGTCGTCGACGTTGCTGACCGGCAGGACTCGGTCGTCGGCTCGACGATCGGCGGTCATTCGCGCGATGGCCCTATTGATCTCCGCCGGCGTGGGCGCCGGCTGGGTCGGGGCCGCGCCGAGGATCGCCGCGCGCTGGGGCTGGCGCGTGATCCAGGGGGGTCGCGAGAATCGGAAGACGCTTCCCCAGCCGCCGCCGGCGTCGACCGGGAACGGACTCGCCGGGGGAACGGCCTCCGCCTCCGAGTAGGCCGTCGTCGAATACCTGGCGGCCACCCGTCGCGACCACCAGCCCCGAAGACCACCCGGCTCCGCGGCGGCGGACGCGACCGACGCGGGCGCCCCGTCGGGGGCCGCGACCGGCCCGCGCCGCTGGACGCCGGCGCAGCCGGAGATCCCAAGTAGCAAGCCCACCGCCCAGACCGACACGCGCGACGACCTCATGGCGTCTCCTCCCGCCTGACGCGGCGCGATCCACGCGGCCGCGGCCCTGGGCATCCCTTCCCCGACGGAGCGGCGCTCGATCCGCTCGTCAAATGGGATCGGCGTTCGGTCGCGGCCGTCTCGGGCCATTCCCGCCGCCGAGGGAGTTCGGCGAAGGCGCGACCCTCCAGGCGGTCAAACTCGCCGGGACCGCCAAACTCGCCCACGCCCGTCCGCGCCGCGCGCTCAAGGGATTTGAAGATCCGCCGCCGTCGCGATACCCTGGACCCTTCTGGAGACGCGCCATCGCCAGAATCCGCCCCGCCGGTCGCGGTCCCTCCCGAGAACGGACGATGATCAACCCCGACGCCGCCGAACGGTTCATGTCCGCCCCCTGGCTCGAATCGACCGATGTCGAGACCAAGCGGGAGATCCTGCTCGCCCTGGCCGAGGAGCGGGCCGCCCGCGGGACCACCCTGCTGGCCCAGGGCCAACCCAACGACCATCTTTCCTTTTTGATCGAGGGGACCGCGGACATCCTCCGCCGGGGCGAGAACGGTCGCGCCGACCTGGTCACCACCCTGACCGCGCCGGCCGTCTTCGGCACGACCTCGTTCTTCC
>Ga0209916_1001797_pt1 | contig 14749 bp, 19 predicted proteins | sample ThiBio_1000_plan_FD_183956 | JGI IMG/M metagenome (GOLD analysis project Ga0209916, IMG submission 183956) | Wastewater bioreactor microbial communities from Cape Town, South Africa - Thiocy_solids_2 (SPAdes) | ecosystem: Engineered > Bioreactor > Thiocyanate-remediating > Anaerobic-Aerobic ... | reverse complement strand
AATTTTAAGAACTATTAAAGGAGTAAAAAGGTGGGGCAATTTTTTTTTACGATCCTCTTCAAATTCAGTTGCCTTAATAAACAAATATTATTTACCTATTGGCTCTAGATTACTAGGGCCTGTTTTTCGAGAAATCAGGGTTAACTTAAAATTCAATAAAATAATATCAATAGCTCAAGTTACGCTTTAATGAAGTTCTATAATTCATACAATAATCTATTAAAAAATTGTCTGCTTTATAATATTAATTTATTTAATACTAGCACATTGAAAAATCCAATAAACAGTAACCTATCAGCCGTTTTTAATACTTTTAAGGGTGAGAAAAGTTTAAAATTTATAAGGCTTTATTTAATAATGTTATACATCACTAACCAAAAACCTTTTATAAAAAAGGTAAAATTTAATTATATAAAAAAAAAAATTCTGAAAAGGTTTTTTATTTCAGTATCTTTAAATAAAAAAAATTCATTTAATTTTTTTATGTATATATTAAACTTTTATAATTATTTTTTTCACATTTACTACCAAAAACATCTTAAATATAACACTTTAGGAAGTAGTCTAATATTGTATATAGATAATATTCAATTTTTTTTTAGAAATTATAATAAACATAGCCAAAAAACTCAAATTAAATTAACAATAAATTTGGATAATACTGCGCCGGAATTATTATTTAAATATTTAAATAATATGTTTTTGATTAAATTAAAAAATTAGCTATGAGATATTTATTAATAAAAAATAAAAGATTATACAGGCTATTTTTTAAACTTGAATTGAAAAGGTTACAATATAAATCTATAATGCTAAACACTCGTCTACCAAATTATATTAGACAAAGAGCGTTAATGCAAATTAATAAACTTAATAAAAATTCTTCTTATGTTAAGATCAAGCAAAGATGTTTTGTGACGAATAATGGAAGGTCAGTTTTGAATCACTTTAAACTGTCTCGAATAAAATTAAGATTATTAATCTCAAATAATTACGTAAATGGGGTAAAAAAATACAATAAGTAAATGAATTTATTAAGTAATATGTTAAGTATTATAAAAGTAGGTTGTAATGCAAGACACTTGCAAGTAGTTGTACAAAATTCAAAACTTTGTATAAATCTTTTAAGTGTACTTTATAGATTAGGATACATAAGGGGTTTTGTAATAAAAGACAAAAAAAATGTTATAATATTATTAAAATATATAAATAGTAAACCTGTAATTAGAAATATCGCAGTAATATCAACACCCGGTAGACGTACATACATCAAACATAAAAAACTTGAAAAGTTTTTAGCAAAAAAAGATTCTGGTTTCTTACTTTTATCAACCTCTAAAGGGATTTTAACTGATGAAGAGTCTAATATGTTTAAAATAGGTGGTGAGGCTTTATTAAAAATAAGTTAGAATTTATGGAGTTAATAAAAATAATAAATTTAAACAATAAGGTAACTTTGAAAATAGAAAATTTTAACAAAAATCTTTTTTTTTATTTTAATAGTAAAAAAAAGGTAGTATTGAAACTTACCCTAAATGGTGGGTTTTTTTTAAAAAATGAGGGCTTAACCGTTTTAAATAATTTAACCTATACTAATTGTATTAACTACATAAGATTTATAACAAGGAATCTTGAATCTTTTTTATATAATCATTACAACCATTTTTCTAAATTACACATGATAGGATTAGGCTTTAAAAATTTTATATTAAGTGATAAATTATATATACTCGTTGGTGATTGTAATTATATAATATTTTCTATTCCTGATAATTTAAAAGTTTTTTGTAGGAAGAACCAGATTTTTGTACTAGGCGAAAATAATGTTGAAATTTTTAATTTTATTTCAAACATAAAGCGTGTTAAAAAATCTAATTTTTATAAAGGAAAAGGAGTATTGCAATTTAAAAATTTTAAGTTTACAAAGCTTAAAGTAGGTAAGAAGCAAAGATTTATGTAAACTAGATTTTAGGTATGAAAAGCTTACAAAACTTTAATACATTTTTGTCAAATAATAAAAATAAAAATATTTTTAGTGCATTGAAAAAAATTCACGGCTTAAATTTAAAAAAAATTAATAAAATATCCCTAATAATGGGGCTAGATACATTTGAAAAGGTTAGTAATTTAAGTTTTGAATCCTTTTCGTTAGTGAAAAAACAGACCCTTTTCTTTTATAATTTAGAAGAAAATAAAATATTTAATAATGTCAACAAAAAAAAGAAATTAAAAAATTATGCGGGAATGCGTCACATACTCAAATTACCTGTTAGGGGCCAAAGAACGCACACCAATGCAAAAACACCAGCGAAGAATATAAAAAGAGAGTTATAAAAAAATGAAAGTTTCAAAGTTAATAATAGCAAAAAAACCAAAATTACAAAAAAAAATACTTTGTTCTAAGCCGGCTAAGTTTAAAACAAAATGACGCAAAAAAACAAAAAAAAATTATGTAAGTTTTCGACAACGTTTAGTACTAACTAAAAAAAACCCGAATAAAAAACGTTATTATTTATTTTGCACTAAAAAAAGAAACAACGTTTTTTTAACCATAACTGACGTTATGGGTAGAGTCATAATTTCTCAGTCGGCAGGAACATGTAAAATTAATACAAAAAAAAAAAAAAGGTCTCCAGACACATTAAAAACAGTTTCTGCATCTGTTGCAAAGGTAGCACGTGCAAAGAACATAAAATATTTATTTAAATTTTTTATTAATATAAACCAAACAAAAACAGGGAAAACAATTTTTGACAACTTTAAAAGGTTGGGGCTTTTTATATTACAAGGTGTAGTAGTAAAAAATAAAAGTCACGGTCTTTTAATGAGAAAGAAAAAAGCAAAAAGATTATAAATATTGTATTTTCATTTTAACTTATACCAGGATTACTTTAACTTTTTTTATTCTATTGTCTATGTGAGAGAGCTTTTTAAAAAAATCTTAAGAAGGGTTAGAGAAAGCTTTAAAGTGTTTCCAAAAATATCAAATTTGGATAATATTGATGAACAAAAAAAAGGGGGGTTTATTATATTATAATATCGTTACATACATTAATTAAATAATATATTATTTATTTAAAGGTTGTTGTGCCTTCGAAACTTTATGTGTAATATTACACATACATTCCTACTGGAGTAGGTCTTATCTTTACACATTTTAAAAACAAATTTTTATGCCACAACTAGATAAAATATCTTTCGCTACTCAGTATTTTTGATTAACATTGTTTTTTTTTGGTTTATACTTTTTAAGCGTCAATTTCTTTGTTATTTTAGTATTCAAAAATCTTAAACTGAGAAATATTATTTATAAAATTTGGTATTTTTTTTTATACAAATTTGATTATGTTGAATATAACAGTAAACATAAAAATCTGACAAATAGCTCATTTGGTTATGTTTACTACGCGTTATACGTAAATTTCTTCATAGCAACAAAAATTAATTTTATATCTGAAAAAGCAAAAAGTGTAATAAGTAAAGTTCAAACTCTAAATCAATCTAGGGATTTACTGATAAGTAGTTCATTAAGTGGTTTCTTTAACTCGAATCTGGTTGGTTTAAGTAATAAATTTAAAGAATTAAATATTGATGAAATATAGTTTATTATTATTTTTTATTTTATTTGCAATAAACAATTTATTACATTATATCAGCGAAAAAGTTATAATTGTTATTTTTATAGTTTTTTTATTTTTTTTGATGAACTTTTTATCAAATATTATAAATAACGAATTTAAATCAAAAATTGACTATATACTAAATGACGTAAATGCGTATGTAAATGTCGTTTTTAATTTTCTTTATATTAATAAACTTTTTTATTTAAATTTAAGATCATTTAAAAAAAATTTTTTATCATTAAACTCCTTATTAAATAGGAAGACTGAAGTATTAAAATTTTACAAAGTTTTAAACAATAAATTAAATACAATAAGCGGTACGACATCTTTATTGTTAATTTAATTTATTGTAAAATTTTAAATTATTATTTTTCCAAAAATTAAAATTACTTTTCATGACTTTAGAATATATTTATATTTTTGTTTTCTTTTGAGGTGCTTTTTTTATTTCATGTTTATTAATCTTTCTTTCGTATTTCTTAGTTTATCAAGAATCAGACATAGAAAAAAATTCTGCGTACGAGTGTGGTTTCCAACCGTTTGAAGATACTAGAAGCAAATTTAATGTACGGTATTATTTAATAGCAATATTGTTTATGATATTTGACTTAGAAATAATGTACCTATTTCCTTGATCTATCTCGATATCAACCGGAGGGCTTTTTGGCGTTTGGGCTATATTTTTATTTTTAATAATATTAACTATTGGGTTTGTTTACGAGTGACAAAAAGGGGCGTTAGAGTGAGATTAGATTATGCTTAGGAAAACTTATTATATAAAATTATTAATTAATTTGTATAAAAAATTCCTTAAAGCGTTAATATTGAAAAAAAGCGAAAAAAATGCAATATATTTGCTAGTAGAAATGCCGAATTTTTACAATTTTGTATCTAGTTTACATCGTTATAGTTTGATTCAAGCTAAAATCTTAAATGACATATGCATTGTAGACTATCCCGAAAAGCTTGAAAGATTTGAATTAAATTATAATCTATTATCTGTTAAATATAATTTTAGGTTCTTTATTAAAAGCTATACTTCAGCGTACGCCCCCTCCCTTTCAAGTATATTTAGTAGTGCAAATTGAGTTGAGAGAGAGTGTTGAGATATGTTCGGTATATTTTTTACCAACCATCCGGATTTAAGAAGAATATTAACTGATTACGGTTTTGACGGCTTCCCGTTAAGAAAAGATTTTCCATTAACCGGCTACATTGAAATACGTTACGATGATGAGAAAGCTAATATTGTATATGAACCTCTTGAGTTATCCCAAGAGTATAGACTTTTTAATTTTACAAGCCCATGAGAAAAAATCAAATAAGCTCTTATCTAAAAAAATCTAAGATAAAAAACTTTACAATGAACTTTGGTCCGCAACACCCGGCTGCACATGGTGTTTTAAGGCTTATACTAGAACTCGATGGTGAACTTATTAGAAAAGCCGATCCACATATTGGTTTATTGCATAGGGGGACAGAGAAATTAATTGAATATAAAACTTATATTCAAGCCCTTCCTTATTTTGATCGGTTAGATTATGTTTCAATGATGTCTCAAGAACATGCTTATTCTATCGCTGTAGAAAAAATGCTCAATTGCTCTGTTCCGATTAGAGCTCAATATATAAGAGTGATTTACAGCGAATTAACAAGAATATTAAATCACATTCTTGCAGTTACAACTCATGCAATGGACGTGGGTGCTTTAACACCATTTTTGTGGTTGTTTGAAGAACGGGAGAAATTAATGGAGTTTTACGAGAGAGTATCAGGAGCTCGGATGCACGCGGCTTATATAAGACCTGGCGGTGTTGCTCAAGATTTCCCTTTAGGTTTATGAAATGACATAATGCAATTTGCTGAACAATTCTTTTGGCGTTTGGTAGAAGTAGAAGAACTTTTAAATAGCAATAGAATTTGAAAACAGAGATTAGTTGACGTAGGAATAGTAACAGCTGAAGAAGCGTTAAATCATGGTTTTAGTGGTGTAATGTTAAGAGGTTCTGGAGTGGCTTGAGATTTAAGAAAAAACAATCCTTATGAGGTATATGATAGAGTTTGTTTTAATATTCCTATAGGTAAAAACGGAGATTGCTATGATAGATACCTTATAAGAGTTTATGAGATGTACGAGAGTTTAAATATTATTAAACAATGTTTAAGTGCAATGCCGTCCGGTTTGATAAAACTAAATGATAAAAAGATTACACCTCCGGATAGGGTCGACATGAAATACTCGATGGAGTCACTTATTCACCATTTTAAACTCTATAGCGAGGGTTTTAATGTTCCGGAAAACGAAACATATTCCTGTGTAGAAGCACCTAAAGGCGAATTTGGCGTTTATTTAGTATCTGATGGTTCAAATAAACCATATAGATGTAAAATAAAAGCTCCGGGTTTTTTACATTTACAATCTTTAAATTCTATGTCAAAAGGGCATATGATAGCTGACGTTGTTACCATAATAGGTACACAAGATATAGTTTTCGGAGAAATAGATAGATAATCCATGATTTTTAATCCATTAGAACAATTTAGGATTTCAGTTTTACAAAAATTATTTTTTGGTAATATTGACATTTCCATCACTAATAATACAATAATCTTATTCGTAATACTTATAGGTTTCACATTTTTATTTTATGTAAATTATTCAACAAATACATTTATACCAAGCAAATGGCAATATGCGGTCGAAAATATTTACTTATTTGTACTACAATTGTTCAAACAACAAATAAACAACATAATAGCGTTAAAATATTTTCCTCTTGTTCTTTTTATCTTTTCATTTATTCTATTTGCAAATTTGATTGGCCTTCTACCATACGGTTTTACTATTACAGGCCATATAATATTTACCTTTCAAATAGCCTTTTCTTTATTTTTTGGAATCACCCTAATTAATTTTTTTAATAATAAGGTAGAATTTTTTAACTTGTTTGTGCCTAGTGGTGTACCGAAACCACTAATACCATTTCTAGTTGTCATAGAGGTTGTATCTTATTTAATTAGACCTTTTAGCTTGTCAGTTCGACTTTTTGCAAATATGTTAGCAGGCCATACACTTTTGAACATTTTAAGTGCTTTTATTTTTAATGTTTTTAAGAAATATGCTTTAATTTCATTTTTGCCTTTATTGTTTATAGTTTTTATTATAGTGCTAGAATTTTGTATAGCAGTAGTACAAGCCTATATTTTTTCTATTCTTGCATGTATATATCTTAACGATATATATAATACAAGCCATTAGGATTAATTAAACACTGTTTATCTCTGTAAAAATTCAAAAATATGTACAATTATTGTAAAAGATTATGCTTATTCTTCACATCGAAAGGATCTGCGATATTAGATAGATTAGTTAATTTAAAGAATCGTTTTGTGCTAAAACAGAGTATGGTATTAGAAAAACTGCACTCGAATGCCTTCTTCATGCTCCTCAAAAAAAGGCGAGAGTGAATATTCTCATCATTTAGGAACTACTCACTCTTCCTTATATGAGGAAGTGTCTGGCTTGCCTGTGTAAGGATTTTTCAAATATGAGCAACAGACTCCTGGTGGTATTTAGACATTTACTATAAAACTACCGCCTTTTCTTTCTTTTTTACAACAGTTATGATTACTTTGCGTTATCTTAAAGATAAAGGATATTTCCAACGTGGTGAAGAAAATAGAGAAAAATGGAGAAAATATAAAGAATTGGTTGCCGCTAAACATGACTTAGATTGAAATTTTAAGTTTAGTCGAAGTTTGGTTTTTCTTCTTACCCTTCATTTTCTATTTTTGAATTTTTACAGAGATGACCATGTAGGTGAAAGTTTAAGCAACCTTGGTATGATAACTTCGAGTGTAGTGTTTTTTTGTTATATGATAAATCATTTTTACATATCGTATTGAATTAGAAAAACTCCAACTCCAACCGAGCTTTTGTTAGAGCCGCCGGGTGTATATAAAAGAGTATTATCAATTCAAATGATAGACAGAATTTTGATAAGAAAATATACCACAAGAACCAAGGTGGAACGTTTAAAGCTTTTTTATACAACTAATAAGAAAGAGATTTGAGCAACAAGTTTGGGAGTTGCTACAGCTCTATACTGAGCAACCGGCACCGATCGCACCATAGCAGATTACAATGAGGAGACAACCTATGGTTCTAGAGTCTATACCACTTCAAAAGGTGGTTGATATACAACTGACCCTAAAATCAAAACCCGTGCTCATCAACTTCTTCGATGAGGATTTGATCCCAGTGAATTTTGTCATGAGAATTCTAAGCGATTGAATAGCGAAGAGGTCAATTCTATTTACGAACGCATCAAAGATGAGAAATACCCGAAACCTTACAAATTGGAACTGCAAAACTTAAAGTCTAATCTTGAAGCTACACAGTCTAATCTTGAAGCTACACAGTCTAATCTTGAAACAACGAAATCGGAGTTAAGGCTTCAAAGAGAAAAGAATTTAGATTTGGAACGTAGGCTTTTGGATCTGGAAAAAGCAAAGGAAACTGAAAACAGATAGTATTGTTGGTACTATTTTTTTGTACACTTATTTATTTTGGAAATTTGTGTATATACTAGTGTTTATTCTTCACATCGAAAGGATCTGCGATATTAGATAGATTAGTTAATTTAAAGAATCGTTTTGTGCTAAAACAGAGTATGGTATTAGAAAAACTGCACTCGAATGCCTTCTTCATGCTCCTCAAAAAAAGGCGAGAGTGGGTTTGTCATCTAGAAATTACCTGCTCTTTCTTATATGGCGTAGATTATTGATCTAAACAAAATCATTAAACTGTTTAGTAGGGGGGGGGCAGTAAATATACAAAAAAACTTTTGCCCCACCCTACCGCTGATTTTTTACATTATAAACAATCTTAATATTATTTTACAGAAAAGGGAAGGGTAAAGTAAGTATAACCCTTTTAAGTGTTGTTGTATTAAACTAAGCTGATATTAGTATACAAATTTCCTTATTTAACAAAGTCTGAATATTAAGTTTTTTCTTTTATCAGATCGTGGTTTTGTATTTTACACTAATACATCAATGTATTTCTTTAAATTCTATGTCAAAAGGGCATATGATAGCTGACGTTGTTACCATAATAGGTACACAAGATATAGTTTTAAAAGCGTGCGCTAACCCGCACCACATGCAATAATATTTATTTTAATAATGCTATCGCTATTACAAAAGATCACCCATTATCTAAAGGCATGCTGAATTTATATAGCAGTTCTAATGTCAATTCTATGTTGTGCTGCGGTACTATTTCATATTGAAAAAATAAAAGTAGTTTGGAAGGAGAATGTACCCCTATCTTCTTTACTGGTAAATAGGACTTTTATTTTAATATTTGTTTTTCTTATTTTATCTATAATAATGTTTTGTTTAAAGGAGTCGGGGGTAAAATCTTTTACTGAGCCTCAAGTGAACAGTTTTTTGGGTTGATTTACAGTAGCTGTTAGTACTAGCGTTGCACATTCTCTATACATTTTTACAGCTTCGCTGTATAAAGCGTTGTATTATGATTGTAGTAGGGATATGCTATTAGATAATGGTTTTTTTGTAGTATGAAGAAAGTGAGACGTTAGCGAATTGTTACTTATTTTAAATAAATATTTATCTAGTGTTGGTGTGAATCTTAGCGAAACTGAAAAAATTAACTTGTGTACCTCGGTGGAGAAAGTCTCTGACTTGCTCGAAAAAGCTTCGGTTATTTGCTCAGAAAAATTAGCATTGCTTGAGGCGCAGACCGTTAGCAAAAATAGCTATTGGTCTTTTTTTAGTGATACATTCAATGCTTTAGGGGCTTTTGCCTACAACCACAAAGGGTTAGTAGTATGCGTAGGTGCACTAGTTAGTGGAGTAGCTATTTATTCTTTGTTACAGAATTTGGGTTTCCAGATTCTTACTCTGAGTAGTTTTAGAGAGGTTGCTGCCTCCTCATCTAACCTAGATGAACGTGTTAATAATTTAACTAGGATTGCTCAACTTAATACTGATAGCATTTCAAGGCTAAAAGAAGTTGTTAATCAAAATAGTGAGGAATTGAAGGCTGCAGTATTCGAAATGAAAGGTTTTATTAGGGATGTATTAATAAGTTGCGCTGATAAAGAGGGCACATCTAGGGCACTAGCTGAATTAAGCCTAACTTTATCAACGAGCAACATAGAGGTAGAGGCTCAACGTTTTGCCTTAAAAATAGCTCTAAGTGCTTTGCTAAGAAACGGTCTTATAGAGCCAGATTCTATAAAAATGATTGAGGAGTTTTGTCTTTTTACCAAATAAATATGGAAAGACCTAATAATTTTCAATCAAATTTAAATCAAAATATTAGAATTATTGAAAATAATACCCCACTTAGGGAGACATCAGCCGGTGACATTGGAACTTCTGCAGTACAATCTACTACTGATTTTAGTGATAGACTCTCTGCAAATGAGAGGTTTTTAGATATGGCCCGGTTGAGTAATATTCGTGCCTTTGAACAACCAGCTTCCACAAGCGGTATTTCTAATCAAGTAGTCTTGGAGGAAAGTTCAATAGTTGACCCTGAAGCTGAAGAGCCTTACGTGGCTCCATCTTTTGCTGAAGAGTCACGAAGTGAATCTTTCACGGAGGTGACTGTTATAGATGATGTTCCTGAAGATTTTGTAACACCAACTCCTGGTTTAAATAATGCCTCTTTAGAAAGGATTGGGTTTTTGATTCGTGGTGACAACAATCCCACGAGACAAGACATCCTTTCCTTACTATCGCATGTTGAGGCGCCTGGGGTAAGGGACAACACTGCAGATGCGGTTCGTACAATTACCGATAACGATATTGAGGCTAGGAACATTATAAATGGAAACACTGACTTAGCTACCCATCATCAAGGAATAATGGCTAGGTTATCGAATAGATTAGAAGGTTTAGATCTGGTTGTCAGAGCACACCCCTTCGCCTTTTTACTTGGTTCAGGCCTGTTTATAGTGGGTGCAGTGGGTGGCATTTGGTACTTTTCCCGTAGAGCTATAGGTGGCCTGGGTGCATCAGTGCCTGTTTCTGTCTCAACGCCTATTAATCCCACTATTAATCCCACGATTAATATTACTTCCCCTCCCCAGCCGCCTACTTCTCAACCTGGTGGTGGCATAAGTTGAAGGGACATTTTTACCGGCATTGCAGCGGGTTGAGAATTACGCCAATTTTTTACTAAGGAAAGAGTTATAAGGATAATAAAAAAATTACCAAGAGGAAGATAAAAACTAAATATGCTAAAAGTTTTAAAAATAATACGTCAATTTTTTACTCATATAACAGTTTGTTTTTCGGTATTGTTGCTAATACCTATTTTGTTAAATTATGAAAAAATATCTTTTAATTTTAACAATAATTTTGATATCTCTTCATTTTTGTATTCTAGATTTATGTTTATCTTAATAGCTTTTTTATTTGGCTATGTTCTCATGTCTGTACTTCATGTATACAATATTTATATATTTAAACCTGAACAAGTAGCAGAATACTGGAGTTGACTTTTTTCTTCCCTGGTATCTCTTCTAGCTTATAACATTTATATTGTCTCATGAGCAGTTCATCGTAATCTTACAGAGTCTAACGTTCAGGACCTACTATTCCAAAACAATTTTTTTAGAATTTGTAGGGTTTGGAATCAATTAGAACTTGAAGAGATTATGTGGACTAAGGCATCAACGTTAAACATAAGTCAGTTATCATCTGATGAGGTATCTTTTATATTGTCTTCAAACTGCTCTTTTGATGTACTTGAAAGAACAGAGTTGATTTGCTTGGAAAAGGCTGCCTTATCGCCGATTTCGGATGAGGTTGGCCTTTTTTCTAAGACTCTCAACTTTATCTACACTCATCCCCTAGAGTTAGTTTTCGTTGCCCTCAGCTTAAGTATTATCTGTTTAAGTATATATAATTTTGCAATGGATTCTGGTCTGGAAGGTATACGCTCTACTGATAATCTACACAATAGGGTTGAGAACTTGGAAGATCTTATGCATCAAAATTCTCAACAATTGGCCAATGTTAGCCATGATGTTGGAATTTTGAAATCTTTTTTTCGTAATGTAAAATTAGCTATAGGTGAACAGACTTCAAGAATTGATGAGGCAGCTGTTAGAATAAATCAAATTACAGGATCTAATCTAGCTGAGCGGGGTATACTCGCCTTTGATGATAATTTTACTCAATCTACCGGTTTTGATAGCGTAGGTTACTTACTCGGCGGAGTACCTAATGCAACTCAAAGAGTATTAACGACGACTTTAGAAAATGGTTTAATTGAGACTATTATTTTACCATTAAAGGTAAGTGTTTTTGAAGGTTAAATTTTCATAAAAGCAACCGTGGCAGAATTAAATATTACTGCTTTTGTATTCGACTAGTGTTACTCACGTCGATTATTTATAGAAGAAACAAAAAAATGCTCTCACCTATTATATTAATTTTTCTACCCCGTTGATATTAGTAGCTTCACTCGCGGCTGCTTTTTTTCTTTCTCCTGAAGTAGATCCTATTTAAATTTAATAATGCTTTTTAGTTCTTTTGCGATTACTGTCTTGATTTCTATTTCATTATGATGATATAGTTATCGAATTTAAAGAAAACGTTTCGTAAATCGGTAGTATACTCGTATCGGTTTAATGTCTATTTTGTTCTTTCTTGGTTCTGCTATAATAGTCAACGGGCCTCGTTGACCGAAATTTTACCAATTTTCGTAACTATTACAGGTTGGTGATTTAATGATTTTACCCTATAAGCGGCTTTAATGTTTACTTTTGCTCATTTTCACAAAGTAAATAATTTTAGTATTAATGCATTGGTGTAAAGTCTGCTTAGGATATGTACTTTTTTACCAAATTCTATAAAAATAATAAATTAATAATAAATGACTTACTTTCTATGTAGTGGTATTATTGTTCTGGCAATGGTAGTCAATGGCATTTTAATAAGTGATAGTGGTACGTCTGACCTGTCTTATGTTTTTGATGAAGCAGGTGGCCCGTCCTATATACCATATTATTCTGGTATGCCTTTTGATGAATTTTTATGGAAAACTAATCGTAACGCGTCATTATGGTATGTGGATGGGGAATGAAGCTTAACGGCGGCCTTATCCCGGTATGAGATAGTTTTAAATGGTAATGCAGTTGACTTATACACAGGCAATTATATGTACCCTGTTTTAAAGAATGAATTGTTGCCCCTCAATAAAACATACTTTGGGTTCTTTAAAATTCCGGACCACCTACCGCAAATTATAGATCAGTCTAGTTACTCAAGATATTTTGCTGGTGGTAACTTAACGGTGTATCAGTTTGTAAATAGCAAATTTCTTGGTTTTCGAGAAGAGTATGTTAATACTATGAGCACTGCTTTCCTTGAATGGTATAACAGTTGGGGAACGCTTGATCAATTTAAAATTTATCGCCACTTTTATTTTCCTTTAGGCAGAAACGCCCCTACCTGAGTTAGTTTATCACAGCTAACTCAGTTCAGTTATCCCCACCCCTCCTTGATACCAACTGGCGAAACCTGGGAAGGTTTATGCGAGGTTTCTACTTTTAGTACGGTCGATTTTTTGGAAAGTGGGGATAGAGTTAGCTTACTTTCTGTAGACCCGTCAATTTGGTTAGATAGCTACACCGCTGAGCAGGCGATGTTTCGTTATTATGATCTGTTAAGTGAGGAGGTTGGTTTTTGGACACCGAAGGATTTGATCTTAGACAGAGAAATTAATAGAGTCTCAGCTTTGCTCGACAAAAAACCTGAAGAAACTCTTGCTGTCTTTTCTAATTGACTTTCTACTACTGGACAAGACCACTCTCTGTATCTTAATTACGTTACTGCTAAAAGTTACGATTGAATCAATGATCCTTGGCATCAAATAGAATATGTGTGTTAGTTTGCCGACTATTTTATTATTGATATTTTTTTTCTATTAAATTTTTTCGGTTTAACTCTTGTTTTAACATTTTTGATTTTTTCTTTTGTATTAACAGTTTGGCTATAACTTTTTCGATTTTTCTAAAAAGATTACGAAGCTGGGATATAGCCAAAGGGCAAGGCGGTGGGTTTTGAACCCATGATTATAGGTTCGAGTCCTATTATCCCAACCTGTATAGCTCAATTGGTAGAGCAATGGTCTCTTAAACCAGAGGTTTTGGGTTCGAGTCCCAATACACCCAAATAAACCCTTCGTCTAATGGTAGGACGTTAACCTTTCACGTTAAGAATATGAGTTCGATTCTCATAGGGTTCAGAGACCTATAACTCAGTTGGTTAGAGTGCACGCTTGATAAGCGTGAAGTCGATAGTTCGAGTCTATCTAGGTTCATTGAAGTAGGATATGCTGAAATGGTAGACAGGCTGATTTTAGAAATCAGTGGGTAGTTCCGTATGGGTTCGAGTCCCATTATCCCCAATCGTATTTAACATGTTAATGCACAAAAATGAAAAATTGATATAAATACAAATAAGTAATTATATAAAAATTATAGGGTAAATAACGAATATCTTATAGCATAAAAGTTTCTGGCGTCTAATCGAGCGAAATATACAATGAGTCGAAAAATTACTTAGAATTGTAAATTCCAGCAGAGAAATCTAACATTTAAATATTGTTCTTACCTAATTAAGTGAAACATCTCAATAGTTAGAGGAAAGGGAAATAATTAAAGATTTTGTTAGTAATGGTGAGTGAAAACAAAGTAGCCAAAATTTAAATTTAAGAAATTAGAAGTTTTATATGATTTAAGCGCCACAGAAGGTGAAAGCCCTTTATATTTTTCTTATTTTTATTTAAACAACTAGTAAAATAGAATCTGTGAAATTCTATTGGAAAAAGGCAAACCCATTTGCTAAGGCTAAATACACTTTTATGACTAATAGTGAACAAGTACTGTGAAGGAAAGATGAAAAGACTGAGTTAAAAGATCTTGAAATTGTTTACCTTAAGGATCTAAAGCACAAAAATGTGTTATAGGGTGCCTTTTGCATAATGAGCGGGCGATTTCTAAAGAGCTAGCAAACTATAGTCGTTAGATAAAGGTGAAGTGAAAGCGAGCTTTAATTAAGCGTTAAGTTAGTTTTTTGAG
>Ga0209916_1001795_pt1 | contig 14751 bp, 17 predicted proteins | sample ThiBio_1000_plan_FD_183956 | JGI IMG/M metagenome (GOLD analysis project Ga0209916, IMG submission 183956) | Wastewater bioreactor microbial communities from Cape Town, South Africa - Thiocy_solids_2 (SPAdes) | ecosystem: Engineered > Bioreactor > Thiocyanate-remediating > Anaerobic-Aerobic ... | reverse complement strand
GTGGTACCCACAATGGTGTTTGCGGATAGGAACGGGAACGCCGTCCTGATTCAAGGGGCGCTCAGTCCGCTTGCTTTGCGCAAGGTGTTCGCCCAGTTGCCCGGAGCTTATTGAGTTTCCCAGCTCCAGCATGTGTCGAGCCGGCCCACCGGTGGGGTGCTGGCTTGCTGCTCCCTTCACCTTATCACGGTGTTCTCGCCGTCAAGGTCTGCGCGTGCCTTGCACGCTGGCGTCCTGCGGCCGTCTTCGAACCCTGACGGCTGCGCTGCGCCGTGCTTGTCGCGGTCCCGGGCAATCCCGCCCTGAATCCTTCCAAGGAGAAGACCATGACGAAGCTGATCACCGATGAACAACACGCACAACTTCTGGCCAACGGCCGGCAGTCCCTCGACAACGACGACTTCGACCCACCACCTGTGGTCAAGCTGTTCACCCCTGACGCGGGCGCGACCTGGCTGCTCACCGAGATCGACCCGGATGACCACGACCATGCCTTCGGGCTCTGCGACCTGGGACAGGGTTTTCCGGAACTGGGTTATGTGAGCCTGGCCGAGCTGCAATCGGTACGTGGCCGATTTGGCCTTCCGGTCGAACGGGACCTGCACTTCATCGCGACGAAGCCGATCAGTGCGTATGCGCGCGAAGCGCGGCTCGCGGAGCGCATCGTGACGTAGCCGTCACGCGGGCGCTGCCGCTTGGCAGCGCCCTTTTCTCGCCTATTTGTCCTTTTCGGCCTGGAGGGCAGCCAGTTCGCGCCGCACGCGCTCGATGAGCTTGTCCACGCCCTTGCTGTCGCCGCCATAGGCCAGCGTCAGCAGCGTGAGCGGATGCACGTCCATGACCTCGCACAGCTCGGCGACCTTGCTCAAGGTCGGGCTTTTCAGGCCGCGTTCGAGCGAACTCATGTACGTGCGGCTCGACACGTCCGAGAAAGCTTCCTGGCTGAGGCCACGGGCTTTTCTGACCATCTTGAGCGCCGCAGGAAATGAGTTCTTCGATGTCATCAAATCGTTTCTTGTAAAACGACGATGACACCTGATGGCGCCCTATAGGGCTACAATCTATAGTGTTCATTTGACAAACTTCCCTGCAGGAACTTGTCACGGGTGTGTCTATGCTGAAAACCGTTTTTGCTGAAATCATAGGTTCCGTGCCTACGCATTCGTCGATTCGTGCATCCACGGATTCGGTGGAATCCGCTTTGGCGATTTGGCGCAGAAGCACATTTTCACAGTCACGCTTTGGCGCATCAGCACGTTTGCGCAAAACCAACGCCCCGTTGATCGTGGCCACTTGCGCGCAGCGACCATGAAACCACTCATCACCGACGAGCACCGCGCCCAACTGCTGGACAACGGCGCCGCCGCCGCGCGCGGCGAGAAGCGCGACCCGTTGCCAGTCGTCAAACTGTTCACTCTGGACGCGCACGCGACCTGGCTTTTGACCGAACTCGATCCCGGCGATGGCGACACCGCTTTCGGCCTGATCGACCTCGGCATGGGCACGCCGGAACTCGGCCACGTTCGGCTCTCCGTCCTGGAAAGCATTCGCGGACCACGAAACCTGGCCGTTGCACGCGATCTGTATTTCACGCCAAGGCGGCGGCTGTCCGAATACGCTCGGTTGGCTCGGGCCGACGGATCGATCAACGATTGATCGCCCCCCGATGGCCCGTCGCTGACGGGCCACTCCATGCGATGCCACAACAGTTCGCATTGCGTCTTCTTGGGTCTGGATCCAGACCTTTTTTGCATTGATCGCCACTCAGTACAGCAACGGCGTAATGCAGTCGCAAATAGTGCGAATGCCCGGCCCGTTGTCGGCCACCTTGTCGATTGATTTCCTTCCATCCGAAAGGAGGTTTCGCCATGGCCGATTCGAGCGCCGCTCACTGGCATCCAAGCGCTGCATACCTGTACGTCCTGCATCTGGACGGACCCGCGCTGGCTTGGGAATACCTGCGGCGCAACCCGGAATACCGGCGCCTCTGGCAACGCCACCGACGCCGTCCTCAGTACGAGGCTCATCGCTGGTGCTTGCGCCTGCTGGAAGACCCCACGCGCGATGCACGCGACGCACACCCCGACTGGTTCCCTGACCCCTCCTCGGTCGTCCATGTCTATCCGGATGCCGACCCCACTGATGATGCGCTGTTGTTCCAGCTCTGGCGCATCCCCGGTCGCAAGCAGCTGATGCACGACGGCAAGCGCCTGGTGCTGACCACCCAGCTCATCGACCGCAAGCTGCGCATGGCGATATCGCCCGCACTCGAAGACGGCATGGCTTACGCCTATGCCGTCCGCGCCGGTTGCCAGCTTCGCGAGCGCTGGCGCGCAATCGAAGCCGATCTGGCGATGCTCGACGCCGCCAGCGCGCACCACATCGCGATCGCCTTGGACCGACCTGGCCGCACGGCCATGCTCCACATGCGCACCCTGCAGGCGCTCGATGGCACGCTGGCCGGTGCGTCGCAGCGCGGCGTGGCTGAAGTGTTGTTCGGCATCAGCGCCGTCGCCGAGCGATGGTATGACGACAGCGATCTGCGCGCCCAGGTTCGCCGCCTGATCCGGCGCGGGCAGACGCTCATGGACGGCGGCTACCAGCGCCTACTCTGACTCGGCACGGCCGCACAGGGACGTTAGCTCGACCGCGCAAAACGTCCCTGCGCAGCACGCCTGACTTTCCCGAAACTGCTTCCATCCGGCGGCGATTGCTTCGTCGGCGATCCTGACCGATGGAGGCCCATGCCATGCGACCCGCACCGTTACGGCAGTACCCCGTATCCACTGCCACCCAGCAGCCTGCCCAGTCCACGCAGTCTGCGCGCTACCTGACTAACAGTGAAGCCGCCGAGTTCCTGCGGCTATCGCCGCGCACACTGGAGAAGCAGCGTGTCATCGGCGGCGGGCCGCGCTTTCGCAAATTCGGGCGGCGCGTGATGTACGCCATCAGCGACCTCGAAGCCTGGGCCGACGCGCGCAGCTTCGAGATGACCTCCGATCCGCACTACACCGAACAACACGCCGCGCGCCGTCCCGGCGAACGCTGAGTGAAGATGGACGCCTTCACCGATGGCCATCGGGCGCGACCCGCAGCGCGAGCAGCTCGAACTGTTCCATGCCTTCTCTGGCGAGTTGCCGGCGCGCGACGTGCAGGACCTGATGGCCTACCCGTTCTTCTCGCTCGCCAAGAGCAAGCGCACGGTGCCGATCGACTTCCGCACCAGCAGCGTGACGGTGCGGGTCGAAGGCACGGTCGAGCATGGCCTGGCGACGATCTGGGATGCCGACATCCTGATCTGGGCCGCGAGCCAGATCGTCGAGGCGCGCGACGCGGGCATCCGCTCGTCGCGGCTGATGGCGGCCACGCCCTACGAGATCCTGCGCTTTATCGGCCGTGGTACGTCGCTGCGCGATTATCAGCGCCTCAAGGCGGCGCTGGACCGCTTGCAGTCCACCAGCGTGGCCACATCCATTCGCCAACCCAATGCGCGGCGCCTGCATCGCTTCTCGTGGATCAACGAGTGGAAGGAACGCGCCGACGGCCAGGGCCGGCCGCTGGGCATCGAGCTGATCCTGCCGGACTGGTTCTATGCCGGTGTGCTCGACGAGAGTCTGGTGCTAACCATCGACGCCAACTACTTCCGCCTGACCGGCGGCATCGAGCGCTGGCTGTACCGCCTGGTGCGCAAGCACGGCGGCTGGCAGCGCGACGGCTGGCGCTTCGACTTCCCGCAGCTGCACCGCAAGTCCGGCAGCCTGGCGCGCTTCACCGACTTCGCCTACGACCTGCGCCGCATCGTGGCGCGACAGCCCTTGCCGGGCTACACGCTCGCCATCCTGCGGCCGAGACATGGGCCGGAGGTGCTGACCTTTCGCGCCGTGCCGTCCACGGCACCGCTGCGGCCCGGCGGCAGCTTTGGTGCCGGTGCCGTGCCTGTGGAAAAGCGGTGAATCCGCTCGTGCTATCAGGCGTAGAAATCCTCGTGCTATCAGGCGCAGCGCTGTCGTGCCATCAGGAGTACGGATCGACCGAAAGACTTTCTTCGGCGCGGATTTCGGCGTCTCTTAACTTAGTTTCTAACTTTGAATCTATAAAACTAACGATAAAAAGACCCGGCGCGCTGTGGATAAACCGGCGCGCGAAAGGCAGCGCATCATGATCATAGCGCTGCTCAACCAGAAAGGCGGGGTCGGCAAGACCACCCTCGCCACGCACATTGCGGGTGAGCTGGCGATCCAGGGCAGCTCGGTGATCCTGGTCGATGCCGATCCCCAGGGCTCAGCGTTGGACTGGACGCAACGGCGCAGCCAGAACGGCTTGCCCAGGCTGTTCGGTGCTGTCGGCCTGGCAAGGGAAACCCTGCATCAGGAAGCGCCGGAACTCGCCAGACGCTGCGATCACATCGTGATTGATGGGCCGCCAAGAATTGCCGCCCTCGCGCGCTCCGCGCTGCTCGCGGCTGACGTCGTGTTGATTCCCGTGCAGCCCAGCCCCTACGACGTGTGGGCCAGCGCCGAGATGGTGTCATTGATTCGCGAAGCGCAGGTGTTCCGGCCAGCGCTGCGCGCGGCCTTCGTCATCAACCGGCGCGTCAGCACCACGGTGATCGGACGCGAGGCGCGCAGCGCACTCGCCGATCAAGCGCTGCCATCGCTGCTCTCGGAAGTTCGGCAGCGCATCGTGTTTGCCGACAGCGTGGCCAGAGGTCAGCTCGCGCTCGAACTCGACGTGGACAGCATGGCTGCACGCGAGATCGCGGCGCTCGCCACTGAAGTGTTGAGGATGGCTCAGTGTTGAGGATGGCGCGATGAAGAACGGCAAACGCATTGCGATTGGCGCACGCCCGCCTGCCAACCCGCACGCGGATGCCTGGGTGCGCCAGGGCGAGGGTGCAGACATCGGCAAGACCGATCTCTACACCGCCCGGCTGACCCTCGACGTGACGCCGGCGCTGCGCGCCCGCATCAAAGTTGAAGCCTTCACACGCGGCATCACGGTCGCCGAGATGCTTCGTGCGTTGCTTGAACATGAATTCCCGGAGAAGCAGCCATGAACGCACGCCTGCAGGCGGTCAGCCATGCGCCACCCCTACCCCATCCCGTGCTTTCCAGCGTCACGAACGACACGCCGCTGACGCGTGTATCACTGGCGTTTGTCGAGCACCGGATCAACGTCTACCTGCGCTTCGGTCATCCGCTTCGTGAACTGCGGCTGAATCGCTGGCGGCGCTGCGCGGTCTTCACACCGGCGGCTGTGTTCTGTCGCGTGCGCTGGGAGTCCAATGACTACGGCACGACACGCTGGCAGATCATGGTGCTGCAAGCGTGCACGCCACTCGATGCGGTGCAGCGCATCGCTGGCATCCAGCCGGGTGCGCGCCTGCTTCTGTGCGCCGAAGGTGAACGGCAGGTGCAGTTGCTCTTGCCACAGATCGACGCCATCGAAGCGCTCGGCATCGATCCGGCAGCGGTGTCGCCTGCGTACTGGCGCACGTTGGGCAACCGGTTGTCCGCGCGCATGCCATTGCCGCCCTACTCTGTCGAACGGCATGCTGTTTACCTCGCGGGCAAGGTGTTGCGATGAACACCCACCTCCATCGCTGGGGTGTCGTATTGTTCACCGTCCTCGGCATCGCTACGCTCGCCTGGCCGTCGGTTCATACACCTGTTGCGCGCATCGTCTACAACCCCAGCAACAGCGTACCGCCTGGCTGGTACCGCATCGGCCCGCCCTACTCGCTGCACGTCGACAGCATCGTGCTTGCCCGGCTTCCGGCAGACACCGCTACGCTGGCTGCGCAGCGTGGCTACCTGCCTCTGCACATCCCGCTGCTCAAGCGCATTGGCGCGATGTCACCGCAGCAGGTTTGCATCGAGAAACACATCGTTCGCATCGACGGCGTGGCAGTTGCTGGCGTCCACAGAGTCGATGGCCGTGGCCGTCCACTGTCGGCCTGGCAGCACTGTCGGCGGCTTCATGATGGCGAGCTGTTCCTGCTCAGCGCGACGAGTCCGGCGTCGTTTGACAGCCGCTACTTCGGCCCCGTTGCTGTCTCCGCCGTGATCGGCAGCGCACAGCCGTTATGGACGTGGAGCACGCCATGAACATGCAGCGGTGTTTGCTAATTCTCGTGCAGTCCCACTGCACATCGATTGCCCCACAGCCTGCGGCAGCGGTGCTTCATCCGTGCAGACAATCGCAGCCCGCCCGTCGAAGCCGGTCGCGCCAGCGATCGGGAAAGACGGAGGGCAAGATAAAAGGGCCGGCACGCACCCGGCCGCAAGGTCAGTCTGCACGTGGGTTGGGCGTGGCACGGCGGCTTGCAGCCGGTGTGCCGTTACTGAACGCAAAACAGGATGGCATCAAGGTTTCCCGCGTGCCGTCTTCGACGAGGGTTGCCCGCCTACGAGGGAGCGTGTGTCATGGCCTCGCGTGACGATGAGCGTTTGCGCATCAAGCCGGGGGCGCCTAAACGCCCGGATGGATCGCAAAGCGGTCAGCGCACACAGCGCTTTGTCTCGCAGGTCCTGAAGCAGGTCTCGAAAGCGGGTGCGAAGACCTCGGGGCGTGGTGCGCATCCCGCATCGTCCTTCGGACGGGGCCGCGTGGCCTCCGGGTTGGCGGGCAGCAGGCTTGGAGCCGACGCGCGGCGCGTGGTCATCAAGTCCCGTTATGTGGTGCTGAAGAAGGCTGGCGCCCATTCCGTGTCCACGCACCTGCGCTACATCGAGCGCGATGGCGTGACGCGTGATGGAGAGCGAGGACAAGCCTACAGCCACGAGACCGACACGGCCGACCTCAAGAGCTTCGAGGAACGCGGCAAGGGCGACCGCCACCAGTTCCGATTCATCGTCTCGGTGGAGGATGCCGGAGAGCTGGAAGACCTGCGCGGTTACACGCGCGAGTTGATGCGGCGCATGGCCACCGACCTGGAAACCCGGCTGGACTGGGTGGCCGTCGATCACTGGGATACAGATAACCCGCATACGCACATCGTGCTGCGCGGGCGTGCAGCCAATGGTCAGGACCTGGTGATCGCGCCGGACTACATGGCGCACGGCATGCGCACACGCGCCAGCGAACTGGCGACCGAATGGCTGGGGCCGCGCAGCGAACTGGAAATCCGGCAGGGGCTGCTGCGGGAGGTTGAGCAGGAGCGGCTGACGAGCCTGGATCGGGCTCTGTTGCGGCACGCCACGCTGGACAGGGTGGACCTGACCCAGCAACCCAACGACCGACAGCGCCAGACCCTCCTTCGTGCCCGGCTGCAGCGGCTGGAAGCGATGGAGTTGGCCGAACGCATCGATGCGAACCACTGGCATCTATCCCCGAACATGCAACAGACATTGACCACCATGGGAGCGCGCGGCGACATCCTGCGCACGATGCACAAGGCCTTGCGGGGACAGCCGCGGGAGTGTGTACTGGAATCGGAACCAACAAGACCCGTCATCGGCCGCATCGCCGCCAAAGGCCTGGCCGACGAGCTTAATGATCGGGGTTATCTGGTGGTTGATGGCATTGATGGCCATGCGCACTATGTTCGTCTGCCGGTCGCCGCCGACCTGGCAGCACTGCCGGTGGGTGGCATCGTGGAAACGAAATCTGCCGGACGGGAACGATCAGTCGATCGCAACATCGCGGGCATCGTGCGTGACGGTCTTTACCGCAGCGTTGACCATCTTGTGCAGCTTCGACAGCAAGGAGCCGCAGATCCACAAACTACGGTCGATGCCCATGTGCGCCGACTCGAAGCGCTGCGCCGCTCCGGGATCGTGGAGCGTATGGTCGATGGCGTTTGGCGCGTACCGCCTGACTTCTTGTCACGCGCTCAAGCGCACGATGCGCAGCGGGCCGCAGAGGGCATCATCGAATTGCGGTCGCACCTGCCGATCGAACAGCAAGTGCGCGCCCAGGGCGCAACATGGCTGGATCATCAAATGGTGAGTGATACCCGGAATCTGTCGCCGCAGGGCTTCGGTGCGCAGGTGCGTGATGCGTTGCAGGACCGGAGGGATTTCCTCGTCGAGCAGGGCCTGGCCAAGCGACGCGGCGCGCGCGTGGTTTTAGCGCGTAACCTGTTAGCCACCTTGCGCGACCGGGAACTGGCCGAGGTGGGCAAAGTGATCCAGCACCAGACCGGGCTACTCCATCGCCCGCTGCGCGAAGGCGGGCGCACAAACGGCATCTACCGCCGCTCAGTCCAGCTCGCCAGCGGTCGCTTCGCGATGCTGGACGACGGCATGGGTTTCAGCCTGGTGCCGTGGAGGCCGGTGGTGGAACAGCGGCTGGGGCAGCAGGTATCGGCCATCGTGCGGGGGGCATCGGTTACGTGGGAGCTGGGGCGGCAGCGTGGACGGTAGACGTAGGCTAATATTGAAACGGTGGTTGCTGTTTCCAGCAAAGCACGTGCAGCCACCCCATGCGGCTGGCAACGCTCCGCAACGTACGAGTTGCCAATGAATGCATTCACAGAAATTGGTCATTGCCAGCAGACTTCGTATTCACAATAATCCGTACCGGACTTTTACGAACTCACCCAAGGGAGCTTTAAACATGAACAGAAAAGAACTCATCGAGGCACTGGCCGCCAAGACCGAATCCACCAAGGCGGATGCTGAGCGTAACGTCGGCGCACTGATAGACATCATCTCGGGCACCCTGAAAAAGGGCGACTCCCTCACGCTGGTTGGTTTTGGGACATTTGAAGTGCGCAAACGCGCCGCACGCACTGGCCGCAACCCCAAGACTGGTGAAGCGCTAAAGATCAAAGCGGCCAAGGTCCCAGCATTCAAGGCGGGCGCAACCCTGAAGGCTGCGGTAAACGGCACCAAGAAGAAGTAAGTAAATATTCCGCCTCCCATATCAATGGTAAACGAGTCGGGCACTGCCTCCACGCGGTAGTGCCCGACTAGGCATCAAGTCCAGTATTCGACCGGGGCAGTCTTATTTGCGCACCGAATTTTACAGATCACTCAAAAACTGTGGATCGTAATCCTCATCCACGTGGTTTTGGTTCCACAAGCCAGGCCGACGAACCTATCGCAATGACGGCAAGTCGGCCGAAGAAGATGCTCGTGCTAAGTCTAGTGAAAGCCCACTTCCGCACCCCATACCTGACCATCGACATGCGCGAATGCCGTCGCTAGGATTCGCTACGGGGTACTGGCAGCACAATCACACACGCCAATGTGGTACAACGGACGATAAATTGCGAAGCTACTCTCGCTCCAATCACCAGTCCTCAGCCAATTACATGCGAAACCCACCAGAGCGCTATCTTCAAGCCCTACAAGAACATTTCGCCGAATTGCCCGATTGGTTTACGGGTTGTGACAATTTGGTTTCACGCGGGGCTCGTAGACATGCCTCAAACTCCTTGCTCACGACGAACCAAAATAGCAAAGATACTGCGTTTCAACGCTGGTTCCATTTCAAGGAGGCATTCTCACCTTCCTTTGTGAGTGCCGCCATCGCCTCACTCGGCTACCGGCCCCAGCACATCATGGATCCATTCGGAGGCTCAGGAACTAGCGCCATCACCGCGCAGTTGCTGTCCATCGACGCTACAACGATAGAGGTCAATCCGTTCTTAGCCGATGTGATTAAAGCCAAGATCAGTCCGCTGTCCGCAGAGAATCTGCGAAATTCGGCGGCAGATTTTCAAGCTCGCTTGAGTAGTACTCGCAGCAACGTTTCGAGCTTAAGCTACCTGCCACCCACGTTTATCGAAGGGCCCGACAAGCAAAGGTGGATCTTTCCACTGCCCGTGGCGCGGCGACTTTCTCGGTATCTCAAATGTATCGATGAAATCGCGGACCCTGATGTTCAGCGATTCTTCAAGGTGGTTCTTGGTGCGGTGCTAGTTGATTGCAGCAATGTCTATGTCAACGGGAAGGGACGACGATATCGAGGAGCATGGCAAAGCAACCAGCCAACCCCTGAAAAGCTCGACGAATTGTTTGCCACACAATTCAACACATCCTTCGAGGACGTACTCCGGTTCGAAGGCCGGCCTCGGTCACGCATCAACGTCATCCACGGCGACGCACGCACCGCACTATCCCACCTCGCTGAGCCGGTCGATCTTGTGGTCTTCTCGCCTCCGTATCCAAACTCCTTTGACTACACCGACATCTACAATGTCGAATTGTGGGTTCTTGGATATATCAACTCAAGCGCTGACAACTCTCGGCTGCGCAACGAGACGCTACGATCTCATGTGCAGATCAACCGCAGTTACGACGTTCCACAGAACGAATCACCGCGTTTGGCTGTGACGCTCGACGCACTCACTGAGCAAAAAAATAAGCTCTGGGACTTACACCTCCCAGCGATGGTCGGTGCCTACTTTCGCGACATAGAGATCGTGCTCGAGCAAAGTCGCCGATTGCTGGCACCTGCGGGAAAAGTGATGATGGTGGTCGGCGACTCGCGGTATGCAACAGTGCGAATCGATGTTGCTAACATCATCGCCGAGATGGCCACGTCCATGGGCTTTAGCTCAGTGGTCGTACGTGAAGTACGCCAGATGCGGGCTAGCGCACAGCAAGGTGGGCGCTTTCAATTAGCCGAGAGCATCGTCGAACTACGAGCCTAGTCGACGTTTGGCGCGTTCGTTAATCCAGCGGGTAACGATCTTGCCGGTGTTCTTCGTGTGAGGCCGTAATCCAGTATCGACGTGACAACACGTTGTACTTTTGAGCATGTGGCGCAACAACTCCCTCTACTACAGTGGGGTTGCCAGCACAAAAGTCATACAGGCACAGGAAGGCGCCATCGAGCTTCTCGTGGTCGCGGTACGCCGCAGTTTGCTGGACTCCTGAACATGCCCATTCGATATTTTCTTGTTGTGAAATCTTGGCTGGGGTCGCATCAGGGTTCTTAGTAGGTGTCCGGACGTCTCGCAACGTCTTGAGTTCAAGCACCGCACTTTGGTCCTGAGAAATTCCCCTAAAAGGAAGGACGGTGATATCGGAGCGCCCATTGCCACTGACGTCCTCCTTCCTGATCCGCGCCACTTCGGAAAAGGCGCCAGCAAGGAAGAGCCACAACTCGTCTTGTACTGCAGCCTCTGGACGTTCGATAGTCGTCCGCAATGAGGCATTCTTCCACCACTTGGTGTTTTGCCTTGCACGGTCCTCGTAGAACCTTTGAAGTACACGATCAATTGCATCAAGGTCAATGACGATGGGACCATCGTTTAGATCTCTCTCAAAAAAATTGCGGTCGCCATTCACGCCATCAGGCCAGATCAACAGCTTGGTTTCTGACATTAATGCAACTGTAGGAGCCCCAAGTAGTCCAGCGACACTCAACTCCGTTTCTATCGCCTGCGTTTCAGGTAGGCGTTGGGGGTAGACATAGCCGCCGACCGATGCCGTCCCGACCGCAAGTATCCCAGTGAAGGTGTCTCGATATGACGCCCCCAGCATCGCTCTTCGCTCCCAAGTAGGGTGTTGCCTGGCAAATTCACCAACCTCCTCGACGTAGGCAACGACGATTGGGGCTTGGAGCGACGCACCATTGCAACGCAGGTAGCGTGCGTGTTCGGTAAGGGTCCGCGACCATCCGTCCAGAAATGACTCTAGCGTGCATGCGTCGGCGACCGAGATGGATGAGGCTGCAGACTCAGCCACCTGCTCCACCACCGCATCGAGGGCGCCTCCAAAACGGCCTGAACTCTGACTCATTCTGCTGTGGCCAACGCCTTGTCGAGGTAGTCGCAGTAAAGACGCACGCCATCACGATCGGCGTGCGGCCGCATCGCTCTCAGTCTATCGATCAGGTAACGTGCCACCTCCAAGTTTTTGTTCTCATCGGTCCATTCCGAGAAGTCGACCACCTCCCCCTCAAGCACGAAGTTGCTGCCGTAGTTCGCGTCGATCGGTCCAATCGCTGAGTTCGTGGAGAGAAACCTTCCAAAACACGCAGAAATGAGTTCACGAAACAATTTGGCCGTACGCATAGCCTCGGGCGAGTGTGCGAGTAAAGATCGATGAATTGCGGCACCTCCGGAGCCAAGTGCATAGTGCGCATTCATATGGCCTCTGGCACCGAAATCGACATGCTCGATCTCAAGTACGCTGCTGAAGGCCAGCCGGTCGATCTCGCGTTGGACATCCGGATAGAAAGGAAAGACGCCTCGCTTCAATACCCGTCCACGCACTCGATTAATGCTAAAGAGAGCAGCGAGCGTGTTGGCGAGGTACAAAGTGACATGCAGCTGCGTGGCTGACAGTGGTGCTGCACCTATGCGATCGGACTCGGCCAAGCAAATGAGTATCCAAGCCTTCCAAATACCCTCGTCTTGCAGCGGCGACGCTTCTCGTTGTATCAAGGTCATGGCGTGTCGTCGGCAAAGCGCTCAGGATACAGGGCCCGGTCGCGCTCCTGTTCGTAGGGCTCCCTGAACCGCTCCAATGCTCTAGTCGGCGCAGCAATTGTCAATAAGTCCAGAACATGTCTTTCACGCTCCGCGATAGGGACACGCGGCGGGGATGGTTGTACGGCTTCATCGACGACCTGTTCGTGAAAGCGTTCATCGGGGTAGGCGCCAAAGAGCGCCGGGATCATCTGCTCGCGATTTACGTTCGAAGTAGCGATCAGGCGGGTACCACTCGCTCCACCTTCTCGGGCAGCGAAGCGACGAAGCAAGTCGGCTGCACGGGGAACGAAGACAGAGTCCAAGCTCGCCTCCGGGGTCTCAAGGATCAACATTGTAGGTGCATCCGGTGCGGAGACTTCCAGCAAAGCCATGCGAAACGCTAGGTCGACAAACTCTTTCTGAGACTCCGATACGGATTGCCCGTACTCGCGAACCGTCGCGCTCGTCCTGTGCACTCCCGAGGTAAGTGCCGGCACAAAATGAGGAAAGGGAAAGCTCTCCGTGGCTGAACGCTGGCCGATGCGGCTTTGGCGTGGCGTGTACTTAATCGAGCAGTCCTCTGCAAGAAAACCACTGATGAACCTAGCGAAGGAGGCTTCTATGAGCGCTGCAACCGCCTGGACTTCTGTATCTATGGCGGCCGCAAGGCCTCTGAAATCCTGAGTCAACTGGTTGCTCTCAACCTCTAACTGGTTGAGTGCAGACTGAAAAGCGTCGAGATGCTCACGAAGGTTCTGCCTCCGCTCGATCGCACTGGGCAATGATTGCCCCATCGCTTCGAGCTGATGCTCCAGCTGAGACACTTCCGCCGTCGCAGCCACCAATTCGGCCACGGTGTCAGCGTAGGCATCTTCGGTCTCAGCAAGCGGGGCAAGCATCGAGGCCAGATACACTTCCATTTCGATGATAGCTTCCCGCCGACGCTCGATGGCCTCACCTGTATGGGGATCGTGTGCGGGCCGATCCGCATGCTCGATGGGGCTTTCGCACACAGGACACGTGTTCATGACCAGTTTGGCCTTTACTCGACCGATGGCCTCGTCCGAGTGGCTCCCGCACACAAGGCAACCAGTCTCGGCCTCGAAGTGTGAAAGCAAGTACCTGGCAGCGTCGTGGACTTGCGGAAAGAACGACTTATAGAAACTGTTGAGCTCTGCCGCGACCTCAGCGCGCTGATCGTGGATGTCTTGCTTTCGGTTCTCGATCTGATCTCGCAATGAGTCTCTTTGGCGAGTAAGCTCCTCCTTGCGGACTACCAGCGCGCCGACGTCTTCGCGCCTGGTCTCGAGCTGCTTGATCATCATCTCCAACTGCCCGCCCTCTATCGTGCTTGTTTGCTTCGCGTACGCCTTCTTTCGCTTATTCACCACGGCGAGCATATTGCGATATTCGCTGTCCTTGCTTAGCAGCTCATTGAACAACTCCACATAGTGCCGTCGGTTTGCACTCTGCTCACCAAACAGAATTCCTAGGATGTCACCTTGGGCCGATGCGTCCCATACGAGACTGCGGCGATCCTCCAGGAAGAACACCACATAGCGGAGCAGGAAGACAAAATCGTCGAACGACGACAAACTCGCAGCCTGGAAAACCTGTTGCTGATAAATCGTCTCCAGCTCATTCGCACGAGCAGCTTGCCATGGTTGTTGGTCAATCGATAGACTAAGGATGTCTAAGTTAGCAAGTGAACGCTTGACTTCAAAGAACCGCTCACCGATATGAAACCAAACAGTGACTGTGGCGTTTACCGCATCATCAGGGACCCGACGACGAAACCACAGTCGATCTGCCGGAACCAGACGGCGCTTCTTTTCTCCGAGCTCCTCGCCACCTGGTATATCGAAGGGCCCGGTTAATGAGCGCAGCAGAATGTTCAGCAGAGTTGTCTTGCCTAGGCCGTTGATGCCGACAACAATATTGACCCCAGGCTGGAAGGAATGATCAAGACCGAGAGACTCAGGTTTCCCTACATACAGCGCAAAATTCTGTATAGATACGCGGTCAAGGACGGGAAAGTTAATCAAGCGAAAACTCCCTGCAGTTCTCGCCACACGCAAGAGCACCAGCTTTGTATTGATCTTTTGCACACGTGCGACAAATGGACTGCCCCCAAGTTTCTCCACACTCCATGAATATTTCCAGTAACACCATTCAGCCCCTAACGTTAACTGAAGCGGAGATTGCTTATTAGCCATTTCCCGATGTGTAGGCTATCAGAAATAAGTTGGGCATGTGACCTGCCGGACTTCTTCGGACCACTCATTCCTGGAAGACGGCTTCCGATTGGGTGGTTGAACAAAGGGATTGCTTGAAGGCCGCGGGCGTCTGGTTGCCCAGACTCGAATGCGGCCGGATTTCAT
>Ga0209916_1001788_pt1 | contig 14829 bp, 11 predicted proteins | sample ThiBio_1000_plan_FD_183956 | JGI IMG/M metagenome (GOLD analysis project Ga0209916, IMG submission 183956) | Wastewater bioreactor microbial communities from Cape Town, South Africa - Thiocy_solids_2 (SPAdes) | ecosystem: Engineered > Bioreactor > Thiocyanate-remediating > Anaerobic-Aerobic ... | reverse complement strand
ACTGTTTATTGAAGTGTGCTTTTTATTAAAACTGTTTAACGTTAAAAACTAAAACTTATAGGGTAGAACATTGTTATAAAAAATATTCAACCGGGCGTGCAGCCTTTTCTCATCATTGAAGGTGAGAGGGGAGAGGTGAAAGGTGAAGGTGAGAGGTGAGACAAGTTCAGCCGATCTGATAGCTGAAAGCTGATCGCTGATAGCCCAGAAATACCATTATGAAGATTTTTAAAAATATACCTTCCTGGCTAAAAAACAAGTACAGCCTTACCCTGCTGGTATTTGTGGTATGGCTTGTATTTTTTGATCATAATGATTTGTTTATGCAAATGGAAAGAACAAGCGAATTGAAACAGCTTGAAAAAGGGAAGGACTATTACACAGAACAAATAAGGGAAATGAAAAAGGAGCTTTTGGAGTTGGATAATGATCCCGCTTCGCTGGAAAAGGTGGCCAGGGAAAGATATTTGATGAAGAAGGACAACGAAGATGTATTTATCATCGAAGAAAAATAATTTTACTAAATTTTTGTGCTTTTCACAATATCTGCTCTCTTGCCTCGTTTTAACAAAGCAACTTTATCCCCGCCCGTTGACAAACACCTGGAAACACTATTAATCCGTATTGTCCTGAATATCCTAAAAACCGTATAATTGAGATTATTGTGAATTCTAAAACGAATGGCGCATGGATATTTTTACACCTGAAAACATGATACGATTCCTCTACAAAGAAACCTCAGCCGAAGAAACTGCTGCAATACAGCTTGCTTTGGAGACGGACTGGACACTGCGGGAGAAGTTTGAGATTCTTAAAAATGCACTTGAGGGTCTTAATACCATTCATCTTTCTCCGCGTCCTTCTGCAATACAGTCGTTATTGCGTTATGCCGGTATTGGCAAAGAGGTCGAGCATCATTAACTTATTGTCAGTCAGTTAGCTTATTTTTGAGTGATCAGGAAAATTTCCAATGACGCAAAAAGAAAGGTATAGCTTTGTGCTGAACTGGTTCGGGCAACATGCACCCGATGCAGAAACCGAATTGATATATGATAATCCTTACCAGCTTCTGGTATCGGTTATTCTATCGGCACAGTGTACCGACAAACGGGTAAATCTTACTACCCCGGCTATTTTTGAAAAATACCCTTCCCCGCAAGCGCTTTCGAAAGCAAGTTTCGGTGAGCTTTTTCCTTATATAAGAAGTATTTCTTATCCCAACAACAAAACGAAGCACCTTATTGGCATGGCCAAGATGCTGGTTGAGCAATTTAATGGCGAAGTTCCACTAACCGTTGAAGCGCTTATGCAGTTACCCGGTGTTGGCAGAAAAACGGCAAATGTAATTACCTCGGTTATAGATCAGCAGCCCAATATGGCGGTAGACACACATGTTTTTCGTGTTGCCGGCCGCATTGGACTAACCCGCAATGCCAAAACACCGCTGGCAGCAGAAAAGCAACTCATTAAAAATATTCCAACCGGGCTGATCCATAAAGCGCATCATTGGCTTATATTGCACGGCCGGTATATTTGTGTTGCCCGCAAACCCAAATGCAACGAATGCGGATTAAGACCGGTTTGTAAGTATTATCAGCAAAACATAGCGCGGGCGGAAAGCGTAAAAAAACTCAAACGGGTAAAGATTAAAGCTGAATCCAAAGAGCTAGAAAAGTCAGGGTATATCCCGCCTTGTGGAGGCGCACGCCTGCTTCGCTAATTAGAAATGTAGCCATTTCATCCGGTTATCCGGCACTAATGTTTTATTTTTCATAATTTCAGGCTCCAAAACAACTCATTACCCGAAATGCTTATAAACAGAGAACATGAATTGTTGCTGAAGATCGCGTCGGGAAGCGAAGCGGCATTCAGAGAGTTGTTCCAGGCGTATCGCAGAAAATTGTTCAGTTATATTCTTAAAATAACAACATCAAGGGAAATTGCTGAAGACACCGTCCAGGATATCTTTTTGAAGTTGTGGTCTGTGCGCGAAACCCTTCCTGCCATCGGTAATATGAATGCCTACCTGCACCGGATGGCTCATAATTATGCCTACCACGGGTTCCGGCAGCTGGCAAGAGAAACATTGCTTCTGGAGCACCTGAGGGAGCAGGAAGGTGGCGATTCGGGCAATCCGGCACGGGAACTACTGTCGAAGGAAGCTACAGCCTATATTCAACTCCTGGTTGACCGGCTCACCCCCCAGCAACGCAAAGTTTTTTTGCTGAGCCGGGAGGACGGTTTGAAACAGGAAGAAATTGCCAGCCGGCTCAATATTTCTATTTCTACTGTTAAAAAGCATATGGTAGATGCCCTGTCTTTTCTCCGGGAACAGATCCGGCAAAATTACAGCATGTACGCCACCGCCTTGTTTGCTATTCATCAGCTCTACTTGTGATGGGTGCCGGGTAAATTTGTGTATAGCCGGTAACCTCTTGCTGGTTTCTTGATTTTTGATTTTCTGATTTATTTGGTTCTTCTCCCTTCGGACTTCGGGATTATGACTTCGGATTTGTGATTTCACTGGTTCTTGTCTTTTGCCTCCTGGTGCTTTTTAGGCATAAGTTTAAGGCAGAAAATATGGTCTCCACATTTATATCTCCTCTCCAGGCAAACACTATTTCAAAAAAAATTTGATTTCCTCTTGTCCTAAATCTTTTTCTTTTACTCTTATTATTCGTTAATGCCCGTTATATGCCGAACAAATTAAAGGAATTATTTAAGCGCTTCCTTGCAAATAGTATTTCGCCTGAAGAAAAAAAGGAGCTAATGGGAATGGCACTGGAGACCGGCTTGCAGGATGAGTTGAAGCAGGTTATCAAAGATGCCTGGCAGCAAACGGGGGAAGATGAAGATATTACGGACGCCAAAGCGGAGGAGCTGATGCAAAAAATTTTTGCGGAGAGCTCCGAAAACAAAACCAAGCTGACACCTATCAGCAAAAGAACCGGATGGCGAAGCATTGCAGCGGCAGCAGCAATTGTTACCGCATTAGGAACAGCAACATATTACGCGGCCATTCATAAGTCGGGCAACCCTCCTGAAATCGTAAAAACCACTGCACTTTCTTTAGATGTAAAACCACCCCAAACCAACCGGGCAATCATTGTAATGGCCGGCGGTAAAACCGTGTACTTAGACAGCACCGTCAATGGAATACTGGCGGTGCAGGACAATATGCAACTGATCAGGCTGGATGACGGCCAGATAGCCTACCGTGGTTCAGCCAAAGAATTGATCTATAACACGCTAACTAACCCACGGGGCAGTAAAGTCATCAATATGACTTTGTCCGATGGCAGCCAGGTTTGGCTGAACGCAGGTTCATCCGTCACCTATCCGGTTACGTTTATCGGCGATGAAAGAAAAGTATCCGTTACGGGTGAGGCCTATTTTGAGGTGGCACATGATATTGCAAAGCCATTCACCGTAAGCAAAGGAGACCTGCAGGTGCAGGTATTGGGTACCCGGTTCAATATAAACGCATATGATGATGAGGGCAATGCCAGGATAACATTGCTGCAGGGCTCCGTAAAAGTAAAGAATGGTAAAAAAGAAGATATACTGCAACCCGGCCAGCAGGCACAGATTGCTGCAGGGATAAAAATAATCAGCGATATAGATGTAGAACAGGCAATAGCGTGGAAAAACGGCTTGTTTGTTTTTGACAGGGCGGATATCAGGGATGTGATGCGGCAACTGGCACGCTGGTATGATCTGGACGTATATTACACAGACGATATCCCAAAAGGGAAATTTAAGGGAGAAATTTCAAAAGACCTGACCTTATCGCAGGTATTGAACGGGCTAACCACAGCGAGAATTCATTTTACAATGGAAGGCGGCAATAAGATCACCATTTTGCCGGAATAGCCTAATGCTATGTCAAAACTATAATAAAAACAGCGATACGCTAAATAAAAAAGATGGGCTGAAAATAAAAACCGGGAGAAGATTGGACCCTTACCCGGCTTTATTCAGGCTAATGATTAACGGGCATAACTGCTTATTACTTAACCTAAACAATGTAAAAGTATGCAAATTAAGTCTCTTTACAAGCCCTCCTTTTCTTTGAGGACGGGTGCAGCAGGGATCTTTACCAAAACCTGCCCCGCGGGGTTACACGGGGTGCTGTTGGGTATGAAACTAACGATTGTTTTATTGCTCGCTGCCATGTTGCAGGCAACGGCGAAATCCGATGCGCAAACTGTTACTTATGCTGGCGAATCCGTCAACCTGGAGAAAGTTTTTGTGATTATCAAGAAACAGACGGGTTATGTATTTTTTTACCGGGAGGAAGACATCAGGGGCTTGCCGGCTGTTTCTGTTTATTTCAGGAATACACCTCTTGCAACAGCCCTTCAGGAAACATTAAAAGGGTTTCCGCTGCAGTACAGCATTCAGGGCAAAACCATTTTTATTACCACAACAACAGGCGCCGGTAAAAAGAAAAATGCGATACAGGAGGAAACGGTTTCAGCAGAGCTGTGGGGGGAAATAACAGGCGTGGTGAGAGACAAGGAGGGAACGCCAATGGAGGGTGTGAGCGTAACGGTTAAAAGGACTCAAACGGGTACTACTACCAATGCCGACGGACGCTTCCAGTTATCTGTACCCTCAGCCAATAACATAGAACTTGTTTTTTCTTTTGTGGGATATGGTACACAAACAGTAAAGGTGGGAAGCCGGACTGTTTTAGATATAGTGCTGGAGGAAGCGGTTTCTGATTTGAGCGATGTAGTGGTTATCGGGTATGGAACCCAAAAAAGAAGTTCTGTTACTGCTTCTATTTCCAGGATTGAAAATGACAAATTGGATCAAATCCCTACCGGAAGGTTGGAAAATGCTATCATTGGCCGCATGGCTGGCGTTAACATTACTACACAGCATGACAGGCCGGGGGAGGCTCCTGAAATTAATATAAGAGGATATAATTCTATTAGTGCGGGTAACTCACCTTTAATCGTAATTGATGGGGTTCCCGGAGGAAACCTGGGATCAATAAACATGAATGATATTGAGTCTATTGAAGTATTAAAGGATGCTTCTTCTGCCGCTATTTACGGGTCAAGAGGCGCCGGTGGCGTGCTGCTGGTTACAACAAAAAGAGGGAAAAGCGGCAAGCCGGTTTTGAGTATTAATGCCTATTCCGGATTTTCAAAGGCGATGTTGTATGACGACTGGATCACGGGTAAAGAATGGTATGATCTTTTGGTTAAATACCAAAACAGGGCCTTTGCAACTACAGGGGGCGACGTTTCTATACCTATGATAGGAGATTCCCGGCGCCCCCTGAGTTATCAATTGGATCCGGTTATCTATCAGCTTCCCCAAACCAATTGGGAAAAGGAGGTGACCCGTATAGCGCCCATTCAGAATTATAACGTTACCGTTAGCGGAGGAAGTGAAAATATTAGATATTATGTTTCCGGTACTTACGGTAACGAACAGGGAGTAATAAAGACCGCCGGTTACGAGACTTTTAACTTCCGGGCAAATCTTAATATAAAGGTTAATAAGAGCATTGATATGGGAATAGAGCTGAACCCCCGGTATATCAAACGACGGTTAGCAGGAGGAGGAGCAATGATTAATTTTAACAAGTACCCCTATTTTACCGCTCCGTATAAGGTGAATGGAAAGTATCCCAGAACAATTGACTATGCCTACGGGCATTCGGGGCAGGCAAGTCCGTTTACCTCTATCTATGGTACAAGAAATTTTGTTAACTCTTTATCGAACATTGGGAACGCATTTGTTAATATAAAATTAGTGGAAGGGTTGAGCCTGAGAACATCTGTTGGTACAACTACGGGCTATTCTACCAACAACAATTATACAGATGGAGATGGAGACCCTCAAGTACCTTCTGCAGGATATGTTGATGAGTCGCATGGTATTGATTTGGTTAACGAGAATGTGTTTAGTTTTAAAAAGACGTTCAATGAAAAGCATGATTTCGATGCGCTTTTAGGGGCTTCCTATCAACTTGCTACATCGCAAACTACCAGAATGTCTGCAGTGTCCAATTCTTTCAATAACGATATCGTTCAAACCTTAAATAATGCTATTATTAATCCCTCCTGGTCTACTTCCTCAAAAACCCAGTGGGGATTAATATCCTATTTCGGAAGGCTGAATTATGCGTATGACAATAAATATCTGTTGGTCGCCTCGCTTAGAAGGGATGGCAGCTCACGTTTTGGACAAAACAATAAGTGGGGATACTTTCCTTCGGTGTCAGCAGCCTGGCGTATTTCAAAAGAAAATTTCCTGGTTGATAACAGGTTGATCAATGAATTAAAATTGAGAGCGAGTTATGGGGAAACCGGTAATTTCAATATTGGTAATTTTCAATACCTGGGCATCGTAAGTAATCGTGTTTTTTCACCCGATAACAAGACTGTTAACGGTATTGCCCAAACTTCTATTGCCAATCCTGATTTATCGTGGGAAAAAGTTAAATCCTACGATATAGGAGTTGATCTTGGGTTGTTTAATAACAGGTTGAACTTTAATATAGATTACTATAATAAACGTACACAGGGCATGTTATACCAGGTAAATGTGCCTGCTGTAACAGGGTTTACCAATGCTATTCAAAACATTGGTACGGTTGAAAACAAAGGATTTGAAATAGAAGTTCAGTCAAAAGTAATAGCTGATCGCGACTTTAGATGGAATGCCTCTTTTAATTTCTCTGCCATTAAAAATAAGGTTGTGGGCCTGGGAGGTGTTAACGAAAGGATTATTCCTATATCAATTGGTATGAACTGGTTATTAAGAGTGGGGGAACCTATGTTTTCTTATTATGCTTATAAAATGATTGGCGTATATCAGGATCAGGATGAAATTAACGGAACCCCTCATTTGGCGGGAACTGTTCCGGGGAACCCCATTGTGGAAGACAGAAATCATGATGGTAAAATAAATACAGACGACAGGTATATTGCCGGCAATTACATGCCAAAAGCAACGCTTGGTTTCACCAATCAATTCGCATGGAAAGGATTCGATCTAAGCTTTACTTTACAGGCTTCCTTAGGATCAAAAATCTTCAATGAAGAGTATCTTTTTTATCAGGGTCCCAATTTAGGAACGCTGCGCAGGTCTGTAAATAATCAATGGTGGTCGAAAGATGATCCCGGAGATGGAAAAACACCCGGAATAGCCCTGGCGCAATTATATAGTTATATAACCAATACCGATTACTATATTGAAGATGCGTCTTATTTAAACCTTAGAAACCTGAATCTTGGATATGATATGTCAGGTATAGTTAAGCATACCTTTATAAAAAGCCTGAGGCTGTATCTTTCTGTAAACAATTTGTTTATTATTCAAAGTAAAAACTTTCATGGGTATAATCCTGAAGGGGTAACCAGTGGAGGGATTAACGGGATAAACAGCACGCCTGGTTTTAACCAGGGATCTGAGCCTATGAGCCGCAGAGTAGTATTTGGGATAAATGTGAATCTTTAGTTTTTAAGTAAAAAAAATTGCAATGAAAAAAATAATTTATTATATAAATATTCTTACGCTCATTTTTATAATGAGTTTTATAGAATCGTGCCAGAAAATATTGTTAAACGCTGTCCCTGAATCAAGCCTTACAGACGCTAATGCTTTCAATACCGCTAAGGGGATAGATCTGGCTGTATTGGGCGGCTACAATGCCCTTCAATCCATGGCAAGTACTAATTATGAATTAATGGAAATGCCTTCGGGGGATATGTATGGAGAACTATTTTTAAATCCGCCGGGGGTAAGCCAAATTGCATTATTAACTACAGATGCTGATAATCCCCGGATAAATAGTTTTTGGAAAAGTTGCTACAATGGAATTTTTCGGGCCAATACTGTGCTTGATAAAATAGATATTCCTGCTGATTACTCAGGTTCTCAAAAGGCGCAGCTTACAGGAGAAGCGAAGTTTTTAAGAGCCTGCTTTTACTTCGACCTGGTGAGGATTTTTGGAGGTGTGCCAATTATTACCAAGGTTTTATCCATTGATGAGTCAAAAAAAATCGGAAGGTCAACTGAACAGGAAGTGTATGGTCAAATTGTAAGCGATCTTACAGATGCGGTAAATTCATTACCCGCTCCTTCTCAAATAGCCTGGGGAAGAGCTTCCAAAGGCGCTGCCGTTGCGTTGCTGGCTAAAGTATATGTTTACATGGAGGATTGGAATAACGCAAAAACCTATTTAGACGAACTTTTTTCGAGTGAATTTTCTTATAGCCTGGTTGCAAACTATGGCGATCTGTTTCAGATAGCCACTGAAAAAAATAGTGAGGTTATTTATTCAATACCTTTTGTTGAGGGTACCAATGGATCAGCATTAGCTACCGCATTTGCCCCTGTGCAGGGAATTTATGGCATAGTATCATATGGAGGCGCAAATAGTTTTGGTACGCCTGCCTGGAACCTTCGTAAAGAATTTCTAGATGGCGATACCCGGTTCCCGGTTACAATTACGGAATATTTCAGGCCGTTTACATCACAGCCTTCAGACCCTCCTAAATGGTATCCCTATTTTAGCAAATATATAGTTCCTTCTCTGCAATTTAGTTCCGGGCTAGATGTCCCGTTAATCCGCCTGGCAGACATGATTCTGCTTAATGCCGAAACGCTGTATAATTTAAACAAACCGGTTCTGGCTCTTGCAGCGCTTAATATGGTTAGAGAAAGAGCCTTTAAAGGCCCTTCTCATAATTATATATTATCCGATATTTCTTCGAAGGAAACTTTTTATGACAAGTTGTTATTAGAACGACGTTTAGAGCTGTCTGCAGAGAATAACAGGTGGTTCGATTTAGTCCGCACTGACAGATTTGTTGCAGAATTAGGAAACGGTTTTCCTGGTTCCTATTCTTCCCCTTCCGGGGATAATCAGGTGATTATTCCTTTGCATGCAAAACCTTATAATAGCGTTTTTCCGATTCCTAATGAGCAGATTCAACTTGCTAATCCGGGGGTTTTAACCCAAAATGAAGGATATAATTGAGCATCAGTAGTTGTATTCTGGTATAAAATATGGGTAGCTGGCGGAACTGCAGTGCCAAACTATAGGATAAACATAGGTGCACGAAACAGTTTTCCCGGCTCCTGTTCTTCACCTCCCGGGGATAAGTGTATGTTAAAGATTAATCGTCGCAAGTTTGTATCCAACACCGCTGCTTCGGCTGCGGGATTGTTGCTGGGTAATAGTCATATGGGATCTGCTTTTAAAGAAAGGTCGCTGATCCCCGATGCGCTAATCCCGAAAGAAGGTCTGATGAAGGAAGTGATGAAATACCCGAAGATAGACAGCCATGCTCATGTTCATATCGGCGATAGAACTTATACAGACAAAGTAATATATTATGCCGATAAATTGGGAATCAGCAAGCTGATGATCTCAAGACCGATATCCACTGTTTCTGAAGCGACCCCCGAAAATTTCAGGAAGAATAATGATTTTGTAATTAAATGCATGAAGCAACATCCCGATCGCTTTACGGGAACAGTGGTTTTTAATGCAAACTATCAGAAAGAATCCCTGGAGGAGATAGACCGTTGTATAGATGCCGGTATGGTGGGGGCAGGAGAGCTATACCGCCAGGTAAAGATCAATGATCCTTTGTATTATCCTATCATAGAGAAACTTATTGATTTAAAGATGCTCATAATGCAACATTCCGTTGTGGGTTATTCCCGTGTAACCTGGCATTCGGCCGAGCCCAAAACAAGCTCTTTACCTGAAGATTTTGCTGACATTGCCAAAAGATATCCTGAGGCCATGTTCCAGTATGCTCATATTGGCGGAGGTATTGACTGGGAATATGCCTGCAAGACACTAAAGGACTCCCTAAATGTTTACGTGGATGTTTCAGGAAGTAATAATGCGGACAATATGATCAATTTTGCGATGAGATATATTGGTGAAGACAGGTTGCTTTTTGGCTGCGACAATAGCTTTTACCAGGGTGTAGGTCATATGTTTTCTGCAAAGCTGACCGATGCGCAACGCAGAAAGATCTTTTTTGAAAATTACAATAGCATACTGAAAAAATCAGGAAACCATGTTAATTGACAGTAATGCATATATCGGACACTGGCCATTCAGGCGGTTTGAATATAATACTCTTGAGGCACTTTCAGGCAGAATGAAAGCGTTTGGTACAGACCGGTCTGTAGTAAGCAATCTCAATGGTATTTTTTATAAGAATACACAACATGCCAATGAGGAGCTTCTTGCGGCCATCCGCAATAAAAGAGCTTATCAGGACAGGTTTATTCCCTTTGCAGTCATCAACCCAATCTATGGCGGCTGGCGTGATGACTTTAAAATATGCAGTTCTGACGCTGCTATTAAAGGAATACGTTTGTATCCTCAATATCATAATTATGATATCACTAACCCTTTTTGTGTAGAGCTTGTAAAGATGTGCCGCGACAAAGGGCTTCCTGTAGTGTTCACATTAAGAATGGTGGACAGCTATGCCAGTTCATGGATGGATATTGATAAAGAATGGTCATTAAAAGATATTGTACCGATACTATGGGCTGTGCCTGATGCAAAATATATGATTGTGAATGTGGCCAACAGTACAGCCTTAAGTAAGGAGGATACCGCACTTTTCAAAAAAGCGGATGTATTAATGGATACCTCAGGCAGGAATATAACAGACTGGACAGATCTGTTCAAAAGGTTCGGGACAGACAAATTCTGCTTTGGCACGCATTCCCCGATACTGGATTATTTTTCCGGTTTATTACGTATTGAATCTTTGGGCGAAAATGAAGCCGGTGAGAAGATAAAGGATCTGTTGAGGGCTGGAAATGTAAAAAGGATGTTAGGGATATAGGGCGGTCTTTTTTAACTGCTCCGTAACTATGGCACGTTGATCAGCACAGGACAAATTGCTGATGCTGCCAGAACCTGCTTCATCCTCACCCACATTGCAGCCAGTCACCATTCAAGCCAGAAATCAAAAGTAACCCGTGCCGTTCACCGGTTCTACCCATTCAACTAAATTATCGCTCTATATATAATATTTATATCTTTGCGCCGAAGTCAGACCGCGTCTGACTTTTTTAAATTGTATTTGTGTGTCGCAATTGGATAAAATTGATAAGAACCAGCTCCCGTTACATATCGCTATCATCATGGATGGTAATGGAAGATGGGCGCAGGAGAAAGGAGAAGACCGCCTTTTTGGGCACTATCATGGAGTTGAAAGTGTACGCAATATTGTAGAGGGTTGCGCAGAACTGGGAATTGAATATCTTACATTGTATGCTTTTAGTACCGAAAACTGGGACCGTCCGGAAACTGAGGTAACCGGACTAATGGAATTGCTGGCACAAACCATTCGCCAGGAAGTATCCACTTTAAATAAAAACAATATTAAGCTGCAAATAATTGGTAATATTGAAATGCTCCCTGATTATGCCCGCCAGTCATTACAGGAAGCTGTTGACCTTACCAAAGCAAACAGCGGCTTAACTTTGATTATTGCCTTAAGCTATAGTTCCCGCTGGGAGTTGGTACAGGCAGTACAAGGGATTGCGGCAGACGTTAAGTCCGGTAAAATAATGCCTGACCAGATTAACCAGGATACGCTCCGCCACTATCTTGTTACCAGTGCTTTTCCTGATCCCGAACTAATGATCAGAACCAGTGGGGAATACCGGATTAGTAATTTTTTATTATACCAGTTGGCTTATGCAGAGTTGTATTTTACCGACACCCGGTGGCCCGATTTTGGAAAAGAACATTTGTATGAGGCTATCGTGAACTTTCAGCAAAGACAAAGACGATTTGGAAAAACGGGGGAACAGATTCAACGGGAATCCGCTACAGATATGCATTAGATAAAATTAAACCATTATTCTTTTAACAAACCATTTTAATTAATCCCGTTAATTTGCCGGGCGAAACTTATAAAACGGATGCAAAGAATCTGCAAGATTTTTACGATTTTACTTGGATTAAGTTTTATCTCAACCAAAACTAACGCACAGGTAAGCGATACACTGCCAACTACTTCTGCGGATCCTGTTCTGTTAGGGCTGTTCAATCAATCTATTCCAAAAAGATATTCTATTGCTGAAATTAAAGTAACGGGAACCCAGTATTTTGATCCAAACCTTGTTACCTCTATTTCCGGACTGAATGTTGGAGATGAGGTGAGAATTCCCGGTGGTGATAATTTTGCCAAAGCGATAGAAAAATTATGGGGGCAAAATCTGTTTGCAGATATTGAAATTTATATTACTAAAGTTGAAGGCGATAAAATATGGGTAGAGATTGCGGCAGTGGAACGGCCGCGGTTATCCAAACTTATCTTCAGGGGTATAAAAAAATCGGAAGCCACAGAATTGAAAGAGAAAGTGGGTATTTCCGCCAGCCAGGTGGTAACGGAGGCCCGCAAACAAAATGCCATCGAAGCCATTCAGAAATTTTATACCGAGAAAGGCTTCCAGGGCGCCCAAATAACAGTGCAGGAACGGCCCGACACGGCCTATACCAATGGAGTAGACCTGGTTTTTATTGTTGAAAAAGGAGGCAAGGTGAGGGTTAACGATGTAATGATTTTTGGAAATGAAAAGATAAGTGAACTAAAGCTTAAAAAGCAATTAAAAGGCACAAAGGAAAAAAGCAGGTTTAGCTTGTTTGCCGATAAAAATACCAGCCCTTACGGTGAAAAGGAAACTATTTCATTTAAAGAGTATGTAAAGAATTTCGGCTTTCTCTCTCCAACCAAAACGCTGGATTATTTAGATCCCTATTTCCGTTTCAAAATATTTAGTTCAGCCAAGTTTAATGAAAAGAAATACGCTGAGGACAAACGAAATATTATTGCCTATTATAACGCCCAGGGCTACCGTGATGCCGTTATTGAAAAAGATACTGTATATTATAATGATAAAGGAAACCTCAACATTGCCATTAAAGTAGATGAAGGGCATAAGTATTATTTTGGTGATATCGCCTGGAGAGGGAATACAAAATATTCTGATTCGGTATTAAATATAATACTGGGCATCAAAAAGGGTGATGTATATAACTTAGAAACGCTGAACAAAAGAGTTGGTAAGGAACTTACGCAGGAAGGTGGCGATATAAGTGCTTTGTACGCAGATAACGGCTATCTTTTCTTCCGCGTTGATCCTGTTGAAACTTCGGTATACAACGATACCATTGATCACGAAATCCGCATCACTGAAGGTCCGCAGGCTACCATAAAACGGGTAACCATTGCGGGTAACGACAAAACCAAGGAACATGTAATACGCAGGGAACTGAGAACCCTTCCCGGCGAAAAGTTCAGCCGTCAGGAACTCATCCGCTCCCAGCGTGAAATAGCCAACCTCGGCTATTTTAACCAGGAAAAAATCGGTATCAATCCTGTTCCCAATCCTGACGACGGAACTGTGGATATCAATTATACCGTTGAAGAAAAATCATCCGACCAGTTGGAACTAAGCGCAGGCTGGGGCGGTGGTATAGGGTTAACCGGCACTGTGGGCGTGGTGTTCAATAATTTCTCATTGCGCAATATATTTAAAAGATCAGCATGGAGCCCGCTTCCATCGGGCGATGGTCAAAAGCTTAGTCTTCGTTTCCAGAGTAACGGACGATATTTCCGTTCTACTAATTTTTCATTTACTGAACCCTGGCTGGGAGGGAAAAAGCGCAATTCATTTACGGTAAGTTTGTATAGCTCCAAGTACGCCAATGCGTACGATCCCTATACCGGCAGGTACACCAATGCCAGGGCCGATTCATCCTACCTGAAAGCTATGGGGGCAACGATATCGTTGGGCAAACAATTAAAGTGGCCGGATGATTATTTTACACTTATATACGCGTTGAACTTTACACAGTATAAATTGAAAAACTATCCCGGATTTTTCCAGGGGTTATCAGACGCTACATCTAATATCCTTAACCTGAAGCTTACCCTCGCAAGATCGTCGGTCAATCAGCCTATCTTTCCAACAGGTGGCTCCAGCTTTATGATCAGTGGCGCGTTTACGCCTCCTTATTCGGCCTTTAAAAGCACAGAGTCTATTAAGTCGGAAGACAAATACAGATTAGTAGAATATCATAAATGGCGGGTAAACGGTGAATGGTATGTACCCCTGGGTAAACCTGCAGGTGAAGAAAAGAACCGCCAGTTTGTGTTAAAAGTGGCTGCCAAATACGGCTTCATTGGAAGGTATAATAAAGACCTTGAAATTTCTCCGTTTGAACGATTTCAGGTAGGGGATGCGGGGCTAACCAATAATTTTGGGATACTTGGCTACGATATCATAGCGCACAGAGGTTACCCGGTATATGATAATTCTGATCCCACGATCAACCCGGATCAGCAGTCTACTAACAAATTCTTTACTATTTTTAATAAGTATACTATGGAACTGCGCTATCCTTTTTCAACAAACCCCAGCAGTACCATTTACGGTTTGGCCTTTTTTGAAGCAGCGAACGGCTGGTATGATTTCAAAAAATGGAATCCATTCCAGCTTCGCAGGTCGGTTGGTTTGGGAGCCAGGTTCTTTTTACCAATGTTTGGTTTGCTTGGATTTGATTATGGCTTAGGGCTCGACAGGTTATCGGTTCCGGGCGCTTCATTTAAAGATGCAACGCGGTTTACCTTTATGCTTGGGTTTGAACCGGAATAGCAGGGAAGAAAGAGGTGAGAAGTGAGAGGTCTCATGTATAAGAAAGGGTCCTGTAAAAGTGTAAATTGAAGGTTGAATAAAGACATTCAATCACTTTAAAAACAGAGACCCATGACACAAGTTAGGCAATTAGATTTTAGCGGTACTACTATT
>Ga0209916_1001787_pt1 | contig 14850 bp, 12 predicted proteins | sample ThiBio_1000_plan_FD_183956 | JGI IMG/M metagenome (GOLD analysis project Ga0209916, IMG submission 183956) | Wastewater bioreactor microbial communities from Cape Town, South Africa - Thiocy_solids_2 (SPAdes) | ecosystem: Engineered > Bioreactor > Thiocyanate-remediating > Anaerobic-Aerobic ... | reverse complement strand
GCGCCGTCTTGTGCATCGGCAACTTCGATGGCGTGCACCTGGGTCACCGCATGCTCCTCGCCCGCATGCGCGCCCTTGCGGAAGCGTTGCACCGCCCAGCGGCCGTCATCACCTTCTTCCCACCTGCACGCGTGCTGTTCGAAGGCGCCACCTACCTCATGACCCCGGAGGAGAAGCTCCTCACCCTTGCCGAGTTCGCGCCGGGCGCGGTCGTCAACCTGACCTTCGATAAGGCGTTCGCCGCCACGCCCAAGGAGCTGTGGCTGGGCGAGCTGGCCGCGCTCGAGCCCGTTGCAATCGTGGTCGGCGAGGATTTCCGCTTCGGGAACGGTCGGAGCGGCGACATTGCCGACTTGCGCACCATCACGGACCACCTAGAAGCCTTCACCCTGCTAGAGGTAGATGGCGTGCCGGTCAAGTCGTCGCGCATCAGGGACCTGCTAGCGGAAGGCGACGTGACTGGCGCTGCCGTGCTACTCGGCGAGCCTTACCTCGTGCGCGGCACGGTAGCGCTTGGTCAGCAACGCGGGCGCAGCATCGGTTACCCCACCGCCAACCTCGAGGTGGCGCCTGGCAAGGCCCTACCCTCCGGCGTGTTCGCCGTTCGGGTCACGGTGGGGAACGAGACGTTCGGCGGCATGGCGAACGTCGGCGCCCGCCCGACGTTCGCAGAGGCGCCGCCTGCGCTCGAGGTGCACCTCTTCGACTTCAGTGGCGACCTCTACGGCTCCAGCATCGACGTGCGCTTCGTCGAGCGGCTGCGGGGGCAGGTGCGCTTCGCGGGGGTCGACGAGTTGCGTGCGCAGTTGGCGGCAGACGAAGCGGCCGCGCGCCGCCTCTTGGCTGCCTGAGCCCGACCACGAACGTATACTCCCGGCATGTGGATCTACGGGCGTAACGCTGTCTTGGAGGCCCTTCGCGACTCGCAAGTAGAGCGAGTCGCCGTCGCGCGGGGCGTGCAGCCAGCCATCCTCAAAGAACTGCGCCGCGCCAGCAGCGCGGCAGACGTGCCGCTTGACGAAGTGCCGCGCATCCAGCTAGACCAGGAGCTCAAGACCACGCAGCACCAGGGGGTTGCCGCGCTTCTACCCGAGATCAGGACGGCGCCTCTTTCCGCAGCCAGCGAGCGGGCGAGCCAACGCGGTGAGCAGCTCCTGCTCGTGCTGCTCGATCACCTCACCGACCCGCGCAACGTCGGTGCCATCATCCGCAGCGCGGAGGCGCTCGGCGCGCACGGCGTGGTCATGGAGGAGCGACGTTCAGCGCCCCTCACTGCCGTGGTCGTCAAGGCCGCGGCTGGGGCAACGGCGCACATTCCCCTAGTAGTCGTGACGAACTTGGCGCGTACCATCGAGGAGCTGAAGGCGGACGGCGTATGGGTGTACGGCGCAGACGGCGGTGCGACCAACGACCCGAGCGACCTCGATTGGGCTAGGCCCGTAGCGTTGGTCATCGGTTCGGAGGGCGACGGCATGCGCCGTTTGGTGCGAGAACGCTGCGACGAACTCGTAGCGATTCCGTTGGCTGGCCGTGTCGGCTCGCTCAACGCCGGCGTTGCGGCCGGCATCCTGCTTTACGCCGCGGTTTCCGCGCGGTCGAACGTCAAGGCGCCCAGTCGCGGCGCGGAACGGTGATCAGTCATGGCTAGGGCCCTGAAGAGCAGTGACCTACTGACGCTAGCAGCGGTATCTGACGTGCATGCGGCGCCGGATGGGCGCTCGGCCATCTGGGTCGTCACCGACATCGTGTCAACCCGCGAAGGAGCCAAAGGTGGCTCACAGAGTGCCGCCGACGCAAACCCGCCGCGTTACCGAAGCCGACTGCACCTCAGCAGAAACCTAGCCAAGCCGGGCGGCGGCGCCTTCACGCGCGGCGAGTACTCCGACACCAAGCCGCGCTACTCACCTAGCGGCGACCGCGTGGCTTTCCTGCGCGTGGCCGAGTCAGGTGGCCGGCCGCAGCTGTACGTCATGCCGCTGGACGGCGGCGAACCCGAGCGCCTCACCGAGCACAAGGCGGGGGTCTCGTCGTTCGCGTGGGCGCCTTCCGGCGATGAGATTGCGTACGTAACGTTGGACGATTACGAGGACCTAGGCGCGAAGAACGGTCTTCCCCGGCGCATAACGAAGCGCTACTGGCGAGCCGACGGGGCGGGCGTGCTGCCGACGACGCCAGCGCAGGTTCACGTCGTCGACTTAGGCAGTGGGGCGACTCGCAAACTCACCGACCTACCTGGTTCCCCCACCCTCCTGGCGGTCGCGCCAGACGGCCTCACGCTCTGGGCGCTCGTCATGGCGGGCGAGCGGCCGCGCGGCGACTTCACGACCGACCTGGTTACCGTCGACCTCAAGACCGGCGCCCATGCCGTTAGGCTGCCCGAGCTCATCGGCGTGTCAACGCTCGTGCCGTCGCCGGACGGCAAGTGGCTGGCGTACACGGCCAGCCAAGTGCAGGACGACGTTGCTTCCGAGCCGGGCGTGTGGGTCCTCGACCTGGGTGTGAAAGGCGGCCAGCCGCGCTTGATCTCTGGCGAGCACGTTACGCCCCCGAGCGCTGGCGGCGACAGCCGCTACGGCGCGTACTCCTCCGCACCGGTGTGGAGCCCAGACTGCCACAGCCTGCTGATCAACGTGAACGCGCAGGGTGCCAGTGGACTCGCGCGCATCGACCTGGCCGGCAACGTGGAGGTGCTCCAGCCCGAGCGGCGCGTCGTGACTTGCTTCGCAGTTCCGAGGGACAGCAGCGAGCTGGAGGCGTTGTTCACGGCCGAGTACCCCGACCGTCCTGGCGAGGTCTACGCCCGCTGGCGCGACGGCCGCGAATCGCAAGTCAGCCGCGTTAACGCAGCATGGAGCCGCCGCCTCACACTAGTCACCCCGGAAGGTCCGTTCGCGGCTGGCGCCGCCGACGCGCCTTACTGGCTGCTAAGGCCGGCGCAGGCGCGTGCCGACGGCGCGGCCGTCGTTCAGGTACACGGCGGGCCGCACACGAACTACGGTTACGGCTTCAACCTGGAGTTCCAACTCTTGGCAGCGAAGGGCTACGCCGTCATCTTCGGCAACCCGCGCGGGAGCAGCAGTTACGGGTTCACCTTCGCCACCAGCTTCCTTGGCAACTACGGTTCGGTTGACGCGGACGACGTCATGGCCTTCGCCGAGGCAGGCCACGCCCGACTAGGCCGCGAGGACGCGCCCCTGCACCTTACGGGTGGCAGTTACGGCGGCTTCATGACGAACTGGCTGGTCGGGCAGACGACGCGCTTCCGCTCCGCCGTCACCCAGCGCAGCATCTGCAACTGGACGAGCATGTACGGCACCTCAGACATCGGGCCGTGGTTCGTCGAGCGCGAGATCGGCGGGGTGCCGTGGGGCGACGCCGAGGCGTTGTGGCGGCAAAGCCCCATCCGTTTCGCTGACAAGATCACGACCCCGCTCCTCATCGTTCATTCCGAGGAAGACTACCGCTGCCCCATCGAGCAGGGTGAGCAGCTCTTCTCGGTGCTCAAACGCCTCGGCAAGGCAGAGACGGAGTTCTTCAGGGTGCCAGCCGAAGGGCATGAGCTCTCGCGCTCCGGTCGCCCCGACCGCCGCGTGCTGCGCCTAGACGCCATAGTCGAGTGGTTCGAGCGCCACGCATAGGGCCGCTCGGCGTCACCCCGTTGGGCGCACGCCGCCCTAGCTTGTGGTAACATCTTCAGTTGGCGCCTGGACCGGCATCGACTCCTATCATTGGATCCGGCCTGGGTAAGAAGAATCTGAAAGGTAATCCTCATGACCATGAACGCGGAACAGAAGCTAGAAGTAATGCGCAAGTACGGCAAAGACGGCCAGGATACCGGCTCGACCTCCGTGCAAGTCGCACTCCTCACCAAGCGCATCGAGGAGCTCAGCCAGCACCTTCAGGTCCACAAGAAGGACCATCACAGCCGCCGCGGCCTCCTCATGATGGTCGGTAAGCGCAAGCGCCTCCTCACTTACCTGGAGCGCACGAACTACGACGGTTACAAAGATCTCATCGCTAGCCTCGGCCTCCGCCGCTGAAGTCAGGCGTCAGGAAGCAGTCCACTCTGCTAGTTCGAGTCAGTGAAAGTACAAGCACAGCCGTCAACTGCGGCCGTCACAGCAAGTTCGGCTCTATCGGCGAGGCCAGTGTGGCCTCGCCGTTCGCACAGTACGGGGGCGTGAAGCTACATGGTGGCTGCGCCCATCTATTGCCCCACCGGGGCGCATCAAGCCGCCGTTCGCGTTCGAACAAGGACGCGTCACGGCGCGCACAGCGGGTAACAAGGCAGTCGAAGGAGAGAGCGTGAACCTACCAAACCACCGTCGCTACACCACCCAGTTCGGGGGGCGAGAACTGGTCATCGAGACCGGCAAGCTCGCCAAGCAGTCTGCTGGCAGCGTCACCGTCCGCTACGGCGATACCCTGGTGCTCGTCACCGCCCAGATGAGCGACGGCGCCTCACCCGTCCCGTTCCTCCCACTCACCGTCGAGTACGAAGAGCGGCACTACGCCATCGGCAAGATCCCCGGCTCCTTCATGCGCCGCGAGGGCCGGCCAGGCATTCAGGGCACCCTTAACGCCCGCATCGTCGACCGTCAGATCCGCCCGCTCTTCCCCAAGGGCCTGCGCAACGAGGTGCAGGTCATCGTCACGGTCCTCTCCGCCGACCAGGTGAACGACCCAGCTCCGCTCGCCGCCATCGGCGCTTCGGCTGCGTTGTCCATCTCTGACGTGCCCTGGAACGGGCCAACGGCATGCTGCACCGTCGGCTTCGACGGCACGGACTACCTCGCGAACCCGAGCATGCGCCGCCTACATGACGGCGGTTCACAGCTCGAGCTGACCGTTGCAGCGTCCAAAGATGCCGTGCTGATGGTCGAGGCCGCTGCCGACGAGCTGCAAGAGGACGTCATGGTCGGCGCCATCGAGTTCGCGCAAGACCTACTCGCGCCGGTCGTTGCCCTCATCGAGCGCATGCGCGCCGAGATCGGCAGCGAGAAGCGCGGCTTCACGCCTTCACTCGAGCTCTCCGCCGAGGTCGCCGAAAACGTCAAGCAGGCCGTAAGCGGCACGCTGCGCGACGCCCTCCTCACCCAGGGCAAGCACGAGCGCTCCGAGACCCTCAAGGCGCTGCGCGACGAAGTCATAGCTCGCTTCGTGCCGGACGCCACTGTTGCGGACGCGGCTCACCAGATCAACGAAGTGAAGGCCGCGTTCGACAAGGCCGAGCAGGTCGAGATGCGCCGTCTCGTCCTCGAGGAGAACCTCCGCACCGACGGCCGTACCTCGGACCAGGTGCGCCCCATCTGGATCGAGACGGGCGTGCTGCCGATGGCGCACGGTTCCGCGGTGTTCACGCGCGGCGAGACGCAGGTCCTCGGCGTTGCCACCCTCGGGACTGGCCGCGACAACCGTCTCGTTGACGACCTGACGCTCGACGACAGCGAAGAGTTCATGCTGCACTACAACTTTCCGCCCTTCTCGACGGGCGAAGTCAAGCGCCTGCGCGGGACTGGGCGCCGCGAGCTCGGCCACGGCAACCTCGCGCGCCGTGCTCTCGTAGGCGTCCTGCCGAGCCAGGAGAGCTTCCCTTACGTCATCCGCGTGGTCGGCGAAACGCTCGAGTCGAACGGTTCGTCCTCGATGGCCACCGTGTGCGCTGGCTCGCTCGCGCTCATGGACGCAGGCGTGCCCCTCAGGGAGCCAGTCGCTGGCATTGCAATGGGCCTCGTCATGGAGGGCTCGAACTACCGGATCCTCACCGACATCCTCGGCTCCGAGGACGCCCTGGGCGACATGGACTTCAAGGTCACCGGCACCGCCAACGGCGTTACGGCGCTGCAGATGGACATCAAGATCGGCGGCATCACCGCCGCCATCATGCGTGAAGCGCTCGCGCAGGCGCGCACCGGCCGCCTGCACATCTTGGGTGAGATGGCCAGAGCCCTCCCAGCGCCCCGCAGCGAGATCTCGGCACGCGCCCCGCGTATCCTCCAAGTCAAGATTCCAACCGAGAAGATCGGCACCGTCATCGGGCCAGGTGGCAAGCAGATCCGCGAGCTGGAAGCCATGGGTGCGACCGTCGAGGTCAAGGAGGACGGTACCGTCCGCATCTACTCTGAGGACTCCGACGCCGCCGCGGCCGTCAAGGCGCAGATCGAGGCCATCACCGCCTCTGCAGAAGTGGGCAAGGAGTACGACGGGGTCGTTGCCAAGGTCACGGAGTTCGGTGCATTCATCACCCTCTTCGCCGGCACTGACGGACTGCTGCACATCAGCCAGATCGCCGAGGAACGCGTCGAGAACGTGGAAGACTTCCTCAAGCAGGGCGACCGCTTGCGCGTCAAGGTCAACGGCATCGACGACCGCGGCAAGATCGACTTGGTGCGCCCGGAACTAGAAGGCAAGATCGCACCGCGCGGCCCACGTAAGGGCCCAGGCGGCGATCGCGGCGGCCGCGGCGGCGACCGCGGACCGCGCGGCAACGACCGCGGACCAAGGCGCGACCGCTTCTAAGTAGCCGCTTTCAAGCGACCGCTTTCAAGCGACCGCTTCTAATCGACCAACTGGTCGGGCGCTCACCAAGGTACCGTCCGACCAGGCACCATCAATCGCAGTGATTTGCGACCGCCACCACGGCGCCGCGCTAACCAATGAAGGGAGCTCGAGCCGCACACCGCCAACGCGCCAACGGGCGCCAAGCACCCCTAGCTCGAGACGAAAGTTATGGCAGAAGAGGACCGCAAGGTCAACACCAGACGCCGGCCCAGGCGGGCCGAGCCGAAGAACACGGACGCTACCCCGGCCACCAAGCCGGCCGGTAGCGCCGCACCACCTAGCGCCCCAAACGGCGCAGACGGCGCCAAGGAAGGCGCTGGCCGCTCGCGCCGCCCACGCAGCAAGCCGCAGAACCGCCAAGGCCAAGCCAACGCCGGCGCAGACGACCGCCCTCAACCAAGCACAGACGGTGAGAAGAAGCTCAAGGTCATCGCGCTTGGCGGAATGGGCGAGATCGGCAAGAACATGTTCGCCTTCGAGTACGACGACGAGATCCTGCTGGTAGACGGCGGCCTCGCGTTCCCCGAGACGGAGATGCTCGGGGTCGACATCATCGTGCCGAAGATCGACTGGGTCGTCGAGAACGCCCACAAGGTCAAGGGTTGGGTGCTGACGCACGGTCACGAAGACCACATCGGCGGCCTGCCCTACATGCTCAGGCTTCTCCCGAAGATCCCCATGTACGGCGCGCGCCTCACCCTTGGGCTCTTGCGTGGCAAGTTCGAAGAGTTCAAGCTCAGCGAGTCCGACGTCGACCTGCGCGAGATAAGCACTGACGCGCGCGTGAAGATCAGCCAGAACTTCACGGTCGATTTCTTCCGCATGACGCACTCCATCCCGGACAACTCCGGCCTAGTGATCCACACGCCGATCGGGCGCGTGGTGCACTCTGGCGACTTCAAGCTCGATTACAACCCAGCTGACGGTAAGACGAGCCACCTCCACAAGCTGGCGCAGGCTGGCGCTGAGGGGGTGCTCCTCCTGATCTCCGACAGCACTAACGCAGAGCGTCCCGGTTACACCCCTAGCGAGCACGACGTCGCCATGGCCGTAGACGAGATCGTAGCGAAGGCCAAGGGCCGCGTCATCGTCACGACCTTCTCCTCGCACGTTCACCGCCTGCAGAACTTCCTGCGCATCGCGGACCGCTACGACCGCCGCGTGATCATGGAGGGCCGCTCGATGGTCAAGGCGCTCGGGATCGCAACGGAACTCGGTTACATCGAGTCGAAGAACGCGCTCCTCAGCTCAGACGACATCGGCGACCTGCAGGACGACAAGGTCCTCTTCTTGTGCACCGGCTCGCAGGGCCAGCCGATGGCTGCGCTTTCGCGCCTCGCGAACGGCACGCACCGCAAGATCAGGCTCAAGCCAGGCGACACGGTCATCCTCTCCTCCAACCCCATCCCTGGCAACGAGGAGGCCGTCGGGCGCGTCATCAACCAGCTCTACGCTAGCCGCGTGAACGTCCTCTACCCGCCTGCTTACAAGGTTCACGCTTCCGGGCACGCGAGCCGCGAGGAACTGAAGCTCATCCTTGACCTCACGCGCCCGAAGTTCTTCTTGCCGTGGCACGGTGAGATGCGTCACCAGGTGCACCACCAGCGCCTGGCGGACGGCATGAGCCACCCGCCGACCAAGACGATGATCGTCGCCAACGGCGACGTCGTCGAGTTGAGCCGCGACCAGATGAAGGTTACGGGCAGCGTAGACGCTGGCGTCGTGTTGATCGACACCGTCGGCAAGGCAGGCGACGAGGTCACGGAGCCGATAATCCGCGACAGGCAGACGCTTTCAGCCGAGGGCGTCGTCGTCATCATGGCGTTGGCGAGCAAGACGCCGACCGTCGAAGTGATCATGCGCGGCGTTGCGCATGGCAGCAACGGACTCAAGGGTGAGGTCGAGAAGATCGCACTTGAGAGCCTGCAGCGCGGAGTGCGCGAGAAGCGCCGCCTGTCCGACATCCGCGACGACATCTACTACCCGGTGAGGCGCTACATTCGGAAGGCAACGGGCCGCAACCCGCTGATCGTTCCGACCGTCATCGAGAACTAAGCGCCCTTCTCGTTACAAGGGCCGCTGGAAGGGGCGTTGGGCTATGTCCGACGCCTCTTCTCCTTTGAGGTAGGCAGCCACGCGTTCGAGCGCTTGAGCCAGCAGCTCGCTGCCCTGTGATGGCAAGTCATCCGCTACGAGCAGGGCGTGGCTTGGACGGCGCATGCTGTCGTACCCGGCCGCAGCGACGTAGGTGCCATGGCGGAACAGGGCGATGGCCGCGTCGACCGGCACCTCGTACAACGTGTCTACTTCTGCTACCTGCAACTGGTAATCCGCGAGGGCGCGGTCGTCTAGCACCACGTAGACGTCCTGGTACTCGCGGTCCGTTACTGGCGTCGGCAAGTCTGGATAGTGCCTGACGGCGACGGCGGTACCGAGGTAAGCGAGTTGGCCAGGCCGCAGCGCCAACCCGAGTTCCTCCTCCGCCTCCCTGATGGCGTCGAGGAACAGTTCGCCAGCGCGCACATGCCCCCCGACGCTAACGTCTAGTTTGCCCGGCTCGAGGTCCTTCGTCATCGCCCGGCGTTGCAGGAGCACCAGGTGCTGCTCACGCACTATCCAGATGTGGATCGCGCGGTGCCAGTTGCCGTCTCGGTGCACGGCGCCGCGCACTTTGACCTCGCCGGTCGGGTTGCCGTTTGCGTCCAGCACATCGAGTGGCTCTAGCTGCGCTTGGGTCACATCGTGATGATAAGGCACGGCGGCGTGCCGGGCACTTGCGTTACCCAGCGCGGTGATCCGATATTCATTCCACTGGCGTGCGAGCGCTTCGCGCACGTTCACCCTACGCGAGCACTCGATGGAGCCGTACCGGAAGGGGCGCACGGCGAGGCGCAAGAAGATTGCCGACAGCACGTACCAGGTGACGATGATGAGCAGTGAGACGGCCTTCCCCACTTTCCGGCTCGTTGGCTTGATGGTGGTCAGGATGATCTCCGTGACGCGGTTCTCCCTCACCCCGAGGGGGCATTGAGCATCAGGTCGCCAAGCATGCGCAGGACGAAGTAGGAGATCACGATGTAGATGAGCGGAGGGATGAGGGATTTGTAGCCGCTAGCCTCGACGCCGTTCCTGAACGTCGTGGTTATGGTAGCGACGTTGCCGTGGATCATCTGACTGAGCTCCGGGGCGTTAACGCTTCCACCCACAACGACTCCCCGGCCTCGACGAACGACCCAGAGCCGGCCTCACCGGCACGAATCCCGCCACCAAAGGCACCACCAGCACATGAGCTCAAGCAGCAACCCGGTAACTCCACCAAGATCGACGAAGAACCAACCCCTACGAATCCTTGACGGCCGCGGCCGCCCAAACGTAGACTTGCCTTTGCGTCCTGCAAAGGACCCCGTGCGCCGGCGGCCCCAACGAGCCTCACCCAGCCGCCGCCACGTACACCCCGGGGTGTAGCGCAGCCTGGTAGCGCACTTGACTGGGGGTCAAGTGGTCGTCAGTTCAAATCTGGCCACCCCGACCATGCATAAATCACGTCCAGGACGTGTACGATGGGAATCCCGCGCTGAGCACTTCGGCGCGGGATTCCTCTTTCTGTCCCAAATACTGTCCCAAAGGCGTCCCGGCGTGCCAGGCGATGCAATCGGGAAACGCGGTCGAGATTTCTCATGATGCCAACCATTTGCTTCTGGTAATTGGCTACGCGTCGAACCGTGCGTTCCTCGAAGCTGACCGGCGCGCAGGCCCGCCACCTCGACGCTAAACGAGGCGCGGACTGTCTGCCCCTGTCTCGCCCGCTGACGGGCCGTGGTTTGTATCCCTCCTCCACCCCTGCCTGAACCTTGAAGGCGAGCCGTAGGATGGCTGCAAAAGAAAATCTCCGATCTCGACTTCTGGGATGCGTGCGACGCGCTCGTGAGCAGCCACGCGGTCACCGTCGATCGCCCGAGGGGCATGCGTCATCCACGACACCCGGAAATGGTCTACCCCCTCGACTACGGGTACTTGCAAGGCACCACCACAGGCGACGGTTCCCTAATCGATGTTTGGCTCGGAAGCCGTGGGGATACGGCCGTGATGGCAATCGCTTGCACCGTGGATCTTCTGAAGCGCGACGCAGAGTTGAAGCTTCTCCTGGGATGCACCGAGGACGAGATGCGGCTTGTAAACGAGTTCTTGAACTTAACTGAGACCCTTCGGTGCGTCCTGTTTAGGCGACCTGAATAGAAACTCCCGTCCCATGCTCGTGCCAACAATAGGTTTCCGCGCCCGACTGGCGTTCGACAGTGGGTAGGCACTGAATCGGCATGATTGCGCCGTCCCAGCCGGTGTTCCTGGGCTTGATGGCGTGAGGCGTGTTGTGACTACAGGATTTCAGGCCTTCTGGGGGCTGGGTACCTCGAGGTAACGCTTCGGGGGCTTGACGTTAACCGCGTCCAGCACGCGTTTCTGCTCGCTGGTGAGTTTGTTGGTTTGGGCGATGTTGCCGTGCTGGGTGGCGTGATAGCCCACCAACAATGGCCGGAAAACCTGCTTGAGCTGATGCCAGGTTTCACCCGATTCGTTCTCGGCGATCCTGATGAGCAGGAGCGCCAGCCAGCACAAGAGAACGTGTGCCTTGCTGCGGTCGCCGCGCCGGTGGTACACGGGCCTTACGTCCACCGTGTGCTTCAGGTCGCGGTTGACCCGCTCGATCTCGTGCAGTTGCTTGTAACCAAGCACCACGTCCTCAGTGCTGAGGTGATCGTCGCTGGTGCTGATCAGGTACTTCCCGTCCAGCTTCGCCTCGGCGGCCACCTTCGCCTTGTCGATGAGCAAGCGGCCGTTCTTCTGCTCTCTCAGGTAGCGCCCGAACACCTTGTGCGCCCTAAGGTCGCACACCGCCTTGGTATGCGTCTTGCCGCTCAGGTCGCCCAGGGCGGCCAGGCGCCGCTCCGCCTCGGCGATGATGTCGGCTCGTTTGCCCGCGTCGCGCTCGGCCTGCTCGGGGTTGTGCACCACCACGAAGCGGCGGCTGGTCACGCTGCCCTTGTTGGTGGTGACTTCCTTGACCCTCAGGCCGTTGTGCAGCGTCTTGTAACGCCCGGCTCGGGTCAGCGCCTCGGGCAGTTTGCCGTCCTTACCCAGCCGCATCTTCTCGCCCATGATGTAAGCATCCCCGGCGCCCTGCAAAGCGCGGCGGTTCTCGGCGCTGTTGAAGCCGGTGTCCATCACCATGATGACCCTGCCGAGCTTCCAGTCGTTCAGGTCGCGCTTCACCTCGGCCACTACCGAAACGTCCACCGTGTTGCCGGGCCACACCCAGCAACGAACCGGGATGCCGTCTCTGGTCACGGCGAAACCGAGCACCGCCTGCGCCAGATCAGCGCGACCGTCCTTGCTGTAACCACGCTTACGCAAGCCGGGCTCGACAGCACCGTCGTTGCCGCCCTCCTCGGCGCCGGCGTCCTCACCGTGGTCTTCACCTTCGATCTCGAAGTAGGTGCTGGTGGTGTCCACGAAGATCAGGTCGACCTCCAGGTTGAAGAGGTTCTTGACGCTCCAGAACACCTCGCGTTGGATGTCGTCATGCGCCTGAAGCAAGAAATCCATGGCGCGGTAGAGCTGCTGCACCTCCACCTCGGCCAAGCCCTCGACGTAAGCCACGTCGTTGATCCACGCTTCCGCGGCCAGCTTGCTGCCCGGAGATAACGCGCGCTGCGCCACCAACGCGAACAGCAGGCGCTCCACGTCGACCCCGAACTCCCGCTCACCGGACAACTTCTTCAGCACGCCGGCGATGCCGAGCCGCTGCCACAAGCCGTCCAGCAGATGCGCGCCGCCCAACTCCTTGGCGCCGAGGAACTCGAAGGGCGTCTCCAGCCCCAAACCCTCCCGGACGCTAGCGGCCTCGTCAGGCTCCAGGAAGCGCGCCATGCTGTTGATCAGGCGCTTCAGCGCCTCGGTGTCGAGGCTGTCCTTGCGTCCGAAGTTATGCAGGATCTTGGCCTGCACCCGGCCAGACTCGTCGCGCTCGTTATGCGCCAACTGCAGGTACTCGATGCCACGCGACCTCGTCGTCCGGATGTACACAGTGCCCACATGATACCAAGCCCGAGCGCGACCCACAAGAGCTTATCCACAGATTGTTGTGCCTACAGCATACCGCGCCGACCATGCCATACCCGCCCACGAACCGCGCCCCTCACGCAACACCGTCCACCGGATCACTCAGTTGTGCCCATTCGCTGTCGAACGCCAGCCCGAGTAGTCGGGCGCGGAAACCTCATCAACACTTGCCGGAAACGCCCTAGTCGGCGGCCTGCGTTTCGTCGGCGTCGGGGACGTCCTCGTCAGTTACATCCTCGTCAGGGATGTAAGCATCCATCGCGATGGCGGTACGACGGAGATCCTCTTGCTGCGGGTCCTGGTACGTATTCTGGGAAAAGGATACGTCCTGGTGACCCAAAACCTCACTCGTCAGCTTCGCTGACCCCGTGTCGTTCGTCGCAATCGTCATGAACGTGTGCCTCAAACCGTAGAGGGTGACGCTACGTTTGATCCCGGCCTTCTTGGCTATCGGCTTGACGTGACGCCTGAGGATATTTCGGCTATCCGCTGGCCGCCCGTCGAGGTCACCGAACACAAGGTCGAGGTCCTTGTCGTAGGCGCGAAGCTCAGTTTGGCGCTTCATGTGGTTCACGAGCACCGACCGGACGCGAGGTGATAGCGGCACGGGACGCTTGCTGCCCTTGGTTTTCGGCGGATCGAACCGAAACTGTCCGCCTGGTAGCAGGCTGAGTTTCCGCTCGACCTGGATCCAGGCTGAAGCGTACTGGGTTTCGTAGAGGGTCTTCTCTCACGCGGCCTGCCTCGGCAGGTCCAGGTTCTGATTGTAAGCAGCCTCGTACTTCACGGGGCTGAGGTAACCGAGCTTCGAATGCAGGCGGCGTTCGTTGAACCACGCCACCCACGCCGTGGTGGCGGTCTCGATCTCCTGCCGGGAGGTCCACGCCCGGCCGCCGGGGCGGATGAGCTCCGCCTTGTAGAGCCCGATGGTGCTCTCGATTAGCGCGTTGTCGTAGGCGGTGCCGACCCTACCGATGCTGCCGGCCATGCCGTGATCGAGGAGCTTCTGGCTGAAGGCCAAGCTGGTGTATTGACTGCCGGCATCGCTGTGAACTATGACGCCCTGCCCGGTGAAGCTCGGGTTGGTGCGCTTCCTGACGCTGATGGCCTGGTCCAGCGCCTTGGTAACGAGCTGCGCGCCCATGCTGGTGGCTACCGTGAAGCCCAGGATGCGCCGGGAGAACACGTCCTGCAGGAACGAGACGTAGACCGTGCCCTCGCGGCTAGCAACGTAGGTGAAGTCCGACACCCACACCGTGTCGGGCGCCTCCAGGCTCCAGTTGCGCTGCACCAGGTCAGGCGCGCGCGTAGCGCCTACCTCCGGGTAGGTGGTGCGCACGCGCTTGCGGCGCGTAGCGCCCCGGAGGCCGGCTAGGCGCATGATGCGCGCCACCTGGTCGCGGCCAGCAGCCACCCGCCTGTGCTTCAGTTCCTGCCATACCTTCCGGATGCCGTAGCACTCGTAGTTGGCGTAGAACACGCCCCTGACTTCGACCAGCAGGCGCTGATCGGACATGGCCCTGGCTGATAGCGGCCTCTTCTTGAAGGCGTAGTAGGTGCTGGGGGCGATCTGGTAATCGTGGTCCCGTAGGACACGGCAAATCGGCTCGACCCCGAACTGATGCTTGAAAGCATCGATGTAGGCAACCACTACTTCAGTTTGCGGTCGAGCTCCGCGGCGGCGAAAAACGCCGAAGCCGTCTTGAGGATCTCGTTAGCGCGCTTCAGCTCGGCGTTCTCGCGCCGCAGGCGCTTCAGCTCCTCGTGCTCGCTGCTCGTCACGCCCGGCCGCTCGCCGGCGTCGACCTCGGCGCGCCTCACCCAGCCGCGCATGGTGTCGATGGGGATGCCTACCAACTCATGAACGCGCCGGAACGAAGCCGTAGCTGACTCCTCGGGCGCCTCGCTGCGGCGCTCCTTGAAGAGCCTGATTACTCGTTCTCGCGTCTCGGGATCGTACTTGCTTGCCATGACCCATTCTCTCCAATCGGGGGAGAAAAGAGTCGCTACCGAACCCAGTACGCTTCACCGACTGATAGCCCTCGTTATCATGTGGCGCCCGTAGGAGGGAGCGTCTCAAACGGCGGCAGAGCACAACGAAACTGCGAGCGCCTTACCCCAGGACGAGGGCGTGCCCAGCGAGCCGGTGCTCGACGTCCGCAAGGTATCCCC